>Ga0187770_10001964_pt1 | contig 11272 bp, 9 predicted proteins | sample 0116_SJ02_MP02_2_FD_133154 | JGI IMG/M metagenome (GOLD analysis project Ga0187770, IMG submission 133154) | Tropical peat soil microbial communities from peatlands in Department of Meta, Colombia - 0116_SJ02_MP02_20_MG | ecosystem: Environmental > Terrestrial > Soil > Wetlands > Peat | place...
GAATACGCGCGCGACATCCACATGCCCTCGTACAGCGTCAAGCCAATGCTGTGGGCAAACTGCTGCAGCGTCACCGTCCCATACTTGTCGTCGTCGTACTCCGGGAAAGCTGCTACGACATCCGCTGTGGTGTTGCCGGGACGCAGTTTTTCGAGACCCGCGTACATCGAGTCGTAAACTTCGCGGTACAGATCGATCTCCTGCTGGTTCATCTTGGCGGCGCACTTGAAGCAACGCACGAAGTCGATGAAATACCCGGAAGGTCCGACGGCATTGATGTCCACGATCACCAGGTCGCCCTGGCGGATCAGTTTGTCGGTGGCCCAGCGGCGGTAGGGGCTGGTATTGCCGCCGGACGCCACGATGATGTCGTAGATGATCTCGCAGCCACGCTCCAACATGAACCCATGGACTTTGGCTTCGATCTCGCGCTCGCGCACGCCCGGCTTGAGCCACTCGTACTTGATGTGCCACATGGCCGCATCCCCAATGCTCGACGCCTGCTTGAGCAGCTCGATTTCATCGGGGGTCTTGACCACGCGGGCGGCGGAGACCGCGGGCCAGCCATCCACCACGTTTACCTTGGCTTTCTGAAATGCCGTCAAGGACGCCATGTCGAAGTTGTCGATGCCGATTCTCTCTTTCTGCAGGCCGTGGGCGCTGAGCACCTCGACCACACTCTGCGCCATCCTCTCGGCCATGAACGGCACCGCGCCCTCCGCCCACTGCCAGGTGATGGCCGGCTTGATCTGCTGTTCCATCCACGGCAGATCGATCTCAGCGCAATGCAGATCCGACCCTGCCGTTTCAAACAAAACGGGCTCGCCCCCGTTGGGCACCACGACATAACGGATATTAATGTTGTACTTCCAGTTCCCCTGATAAGACCCCGTGGCATAGCGCACATTGGCTCCAGCAAACAGGACCAGCGCCCCTAAATCACGGGCGGTCATCTGCTCGCGCAGGCGCTCCAGGCGATCGTGGCGCAAGCGATCGAAGTTAACCCGTTGCTGCCAGTCCGCGGCAGTTTGACTGTAAAGCCGGCGCGGGTCCCAATGGTGAGGGTTGCCGATAAAACTGGTGTCCATCTTGTAATGATTGCCTTGTGCCTTCTTTTCAGCCTTGTTGTGATTGCCTTTCGCTTTCTTCTCAACCAGAGTTGGATTCATCTCTTCAGGATCCTCTCTCTGAGCCTTGCGCTCAGCAACTCTCGCTTAGAATCCGCGCCGCGGGCAAGGTAGGAGTGCATGAGGAGCCCAGCGTGCAGCCGTACTGCTCCAGCCATGGGCGCGAAAACCCATGATTTTAGCACGATTCCGACGCGCCGGAGGGCGAAGGCGTGTCTTCATCCATCCGCTCTTGGGTGCGAACTATGTCTTGGCTGCTGCCGCCGTTTGTGCCTGGTGCCACTCCAGCAACTGTTCGCCGGTCCAGAACAGAACGCCCTCGTGTCCCCGGATGTAATCCAGGGCTTGCTCCAGATACTTGATGCGGTGCGGCACCCCGGAAAGGAATGGATGAATGGCTATGCCCATGACCCGAGGTTGTTCGGCCCCCTCGACATAAAGCCGGTCGAAGCTGTCGCGCACCCGCTCCAGGAAGACACCGGAGCGGTGATGCTGCACGCCCATCATGGGGACGTCGTTCAATTCCAGAGGATAGGGCATAGCGACCAGCGGGCCGTTGGCGGTGGCGATGTCACAGGGCTGGTCGTCCAGGACCCAGTCGCCAATGTAGCGGACACCCGCCGCGGTGAGGTGGTCGGGGGTATCCAAGGTTTGAGTCAGGCCCGGTCCCAGCCAGCCCTTCGGCCGATACCCGGTAAAGCACTCGATCGCGTCCAGCGTGCGGCGGATCATCGCCGGCTGATCTTCAACCTGGTGCGTGGGCATCTGGATGTAGCCGTGACCCATGAACTCCCACTTGGCATCCAGTGCGGCGCGCGACACCACCGGATAGGACTCGCATACTCTGCCGTTGATCGAAAGCGTAGCGCGAATGTCGCGGGCGTCCAGGGCTTGCTTGAGTCGCCAGAAACCAACGCGCATGCCATATTCGTGCCAAGCCCAGTTGGCGACATCCGGCAGCACCGGGACATGGGTGGGCGCCGGCAGAATCTGCCTCGGCATCGCCTGGGCAATATCCCAATCCTCGACATTGACAATGACCCAGACCACGACCCGCGCGCTTCCCGGCAGCTTGCGACGGGGACGATCCACGATGGCGGAGTAAGGCAGGCGATCCCGAGGAATTTTGCCGCTCGTGGTCGGGCTGTTCATAGCTCGGCCCTCGCTTTCATACGCCAAATAATTTTCGCGCGGTGCCGCTCAGGACCGCCTGGGTCTGAGCGGTAGTCAGGCCCGCGCCGGTGACAAAGTCTGCCGGCGCCGAGTCTCCCATGTCGAAAGGGTAGTCCGATCCCAGCATGACGTGGTCGGCGCCGGCCCAGTCCACGAGGAAGCGAAGCTGCTTGCCCAGGAAGAGAACGGAGTCAAAATACATTTGGTGAAGGTATTTCTCCGGGGACTGGGCGTGGTTTACCTTGGGCTCGTTACGGACTTCATAGCCGTGCTTCAGCCGCCCGATTTGATAAGGGAAGAAACCGCCGCCATGGACAAAGCACACTTTCAAAGTGGGGCACTGGTCCAGAACGCCGCCAAAAATTAGGCTGGCGGCCACCATCGCCGTATCCAGCGGGTTTCCATAAAGGTTGGTCAGATAATACTTGGTGAACATCTGCTTTGTGCCCACGTAATAAGGATGGAAGATAACAAACACGCCCAACGATTCACATTGCTTAAAGAAAGGGAGAAAGCGTGGATCGTCGAACTGAGCGCCTTCAATGTTGGAGCCGATCAGGATGACGCGAAATCCCAGCTCGGTGACGCAGCGGCGTAGCTCTTTTATAGCCAGGTCAAGATCCTGCATGGGGAGCGTTCCGATGCCGACGAATTTGTCAGGGCGTTGTTTCGTCAGGGCATAAAGGGAGTCGTTAGCCATTCTAGCCATGTCCAGTGCCAGCTTGGTCTCGGCCCAGTAGTAGAACAAGGTTGGGGAGAGCGATACTGCCGCCATATCAGTCTTTGTCCTCGCCATATCCGCAAGACGGGCGGCGATGTCATAGAATCCCGCGCATAGAGGGTACCGGTACCCTTGCTCATGGACGAGCCAGCTTTGGTCTCCCTGCTTCTCCAATTTTGCCTGCCAGCGCGAGCCGGGCTTGGCAATCGCCTCGATGAACTCCGGCGGGATCATGTGCGTGTGCATGTCAAAGTTCATGGCTTTATCTTCCCGATTCCGAAGCTGGCTTTGACGACTGGCGCCAGCTCTCGATCACGCGAAAGGCCGTCCGAAAACCCTCGGCGGCTACGGGCACACCCGCATAGACCCCGGCCTGAAGGAGCACCTCTGCGATCTCAGCTTCGCTGACGCCATTGTTCAGCGCACCCAGGGTATGCATCTCACGCTCGGACCAGCGTCCCATCGCCGCGAGCATCGCCAGATTCAGCATGCTGCGGGTCTTGCGGTCCAAGCCTGACCGGAGCCACACACTCCCCCAGCAGTGGTCAATGGTGAACTCGTAAAAGTGACGATAGAAGGGATCATCCTTTTTCTCGCTGGCGTAGCCGGCCCCAAGGACTTCGCTACGCACTCGCTCGCCTTCTTTGTGACGTTGCCGGAGTAAATTCTCACTCATGGTCATCGCTCCTTCTCGGCGCCTGGCTGCGCCTCCCGCGCCATGTCCTCAAGTACCTCATAAACAGCGGCCGTATCGTGTTCGGCGTGGCCAGTGTTCATGGCGGCAGCATAAATCGGCAGGGTGGCGGAAAACAGCGGGGCTGCGCAGCCAGCGGCTTGCAATGCCTGGCTGATGAGTGCGAGGTCTTTCTGCCAAACGGAGTTCTTCATAGTGGGTTGGTTCCAGGTGCGGTTCACCATGACCGGGCCACGGACCTGCAACATGCGCGAGCCACCCGCGCCGTCGCCGACAACCTTGACCACGGTAGCGGGGTCAAGCCCCATGCGCGCCCCCAGCAGAAGAGCCTCCGCGGCCGCTACGTTGTGGACGGCGACCAGCAGGTTGGCGACCAGTTTCATCTTCGTCCCGTTGCTAAATTCGCCGAGGTCATAGCACGCGCGGGCAAAGCCTGTGAGGATGGGGCGCACCTCCTGAATCGCCTCCGCGTCGCCGCTGGCATACACCGCCAAATCGTGGTCCTTCGCCTGCGCGCCGGTACCGGAAAGCGTGCAGTCCAGCAGGATAACGCCTCTGGCGGCGAGCCGATCGCGAGCTTTCTGCTTGGCCAAGAGAGGCAGCGTGCCGGTCTCGATCACGATTGCACCCTTTGAACAACTTTCAGCCAGCTCGTCACAAACTGCGCCGAGCGCGGCTTCCGACGGCAATGACAGTACGATATGCCGGCAGCGCTTGCCGATCTCCCGTGTACCCTCGCACGCTACCCCGCCAGCCTTGGCCAATTGCGCGCGCTTCTCCGAGATGGTGTCCGTTCCGATCACCGGGAATCCGGCCTTCAGCAGGTTGGACGCTATGGCCGATCCCATAATTCCCAATCCGATCACACCTACCGGCACTCTTTTCCTCGCAGCGTTGGTTCTCATTTTCCGTTGAGGCTGTTTGGTCATCTATCGTTTCCTCAGAACCACCGGCTAACTTCTCGAAGCAGCAGGAGCTGCCCATAGTGTTAGTTAAATTACGAAAACCAGAGTGTAAACTAATCAGCAAAAGGAATCGGGTACTGAAAATGTCTTCGAAGCTGATGGCCAGCAGGGAATTACAGCGCTGTGAGCAGTTTGTGGGCGGTCAGTTTGTTCCCAGCGTCTCGGGAGAATATTTTCCGCTATTCAATCCGGAAAATGGGCAACTCGCGGCGGAGATTGCGAACAGTACGCCCCGCGATGTTGAGAATGCCGTGCAAGTGGCCAAGCGCGCATTCAAAGATTCGCGCTGGAGTACTCACCGCGAGGCTCGCGTGCGTGCCTTGCGCGGGCTGGCCTCGAATATCCGGCAGAACCTGCCGATTCTGGTGGAAGCCGAATCGCGAGTGACCGGTCGTCCCATCCGCGAAATGCGGGCGCAACTGGGACGATTGCCAGAGTGGTACGACTATTTCGCGAGCATCGCGGAGACGTTGGAAGACGCCGTTCCACCCTTCGGCAGTGGCTATCTGAACTACACACGACGAGAGCCGCTCGGGGTCGTGGGGCTGCTTACCCCTTGGAACCATCCTCTGCTGATCCTGACCAAGAAACTGGCTCCGGCCTTGGCCGCTGGGAATGCTGTCGTCATCAAGCCCTCCGAACTGGCGCCCGTGACCATCAACATGCTGGCCGAGTTGATGCGCGACAGTGGCGTACCGGAGGGCATTGTGAACGTAGTGCACGGACTGGGATCAGTGGCCGGCAAAGCCCTGGCCGAAAATCCCTTGCTCGGAAAAATCGACTTGACTGGGGGCACGCCGACGGGACGGGCGGTGGCCGCGGCAGCCGGACATAACCTGATCAAAGTCGCAGCCGAACTAGGCGGCAAGGCTTCCGTGATCGTCTTCGACGATGCGGATTTCGAAGCGGCAGTCAACGGTGCCGTGTTCGCCGGCTATATCGCCAGCGGCCAAACCTGTGTCCAGGGCGCCCGCGTTCTGGTATCCGAGAAGATGTACGAGCGCTTCGCCACGGCCTTTGCCGAGAAAGTAAGCAAGCTGCGCGTGGGTCCGCCGCTCGATATTCGTACCGATGTCGGTCCCCTGATCGCGGAACGCCAGCGCGATCGCGTGCTCAGCTACATCGAGACCGGAGTGCGGGAAGGGGCGACCCTGGCATACGGAAAAGCGCCAGTACCGCCTCAGGGCTGGTATGTGTGTCCGACCGTTTTTACCGATGTGACGAATGCAATGACGATCGCGCAGGAGGAAATCTTCGGTCCCGTTGTTTGCCTCCTCCGCTACCGCACTGAAGAAGAAGCCATCAGTCTTGCCAACGGCACCAGGTATGGGCTCGCCATGGGAATCTGGACCGACGATATCCGCCGCGCGCATCGGCTGGCAACACAGCTCGAAGCCGGTGTGATCTGGATCAACGACCATCATCGCATCGGGCCCGCGTCTCCTTGGGGAGGGTACAAGGACAGCGGAATTGGACGGGAGAACGGTATTGATTGCTATAAGGACTACACGCAACTGAAGAACATCATGGTGAAAACGATTCCGGATGAATTTGACTGGTTCGACGGGACCGCTTCCGACAAGCGTTACAGCTAGCAGGCCTCTCCTGACGAAATCTCCGCGGCCAATGATGGCAGCGGAAGCGCTGGATCGACCTCTTTTCTCGCCTAAAGCGTACAGCCCCAAAAAAGACTGCAGATCGCGAAACCGACCCACATTTTGCTTGTAAAAGTAGAGATATAGCAGTAATTAGGTCAGTCATTTCCGCGCCACCCAGCGCGCAAACCAGGGGGCGTTCCATGGCCACCGTCGAAAAGTACCCCGCGCCACCAAAGGCTACGATGGGGGCGCTGCCGTACGGCTTTGCCCTGTCCGTTCTTTTTCTCGCAATTTTATGCTTGGCATACTCGATCAACGCCGCCGACCGGCAAATCTTTCCCACCTTGCTTCCCGCCATCCGAAAGACCTTTGGCTACAACCTGAAGATTGCCGGACTGCTGTCCACAATATTCACCTTGGGATTGGCGGTTGCGGGGATCCCGACCGGCTACCTTACGGATCGCACCACGCGTAAGGCCGTCATCCTGATCGGCATGACCATCTATTCGATGTTTACTCTGGCCACTGTCTATGCGCAGGGCTTCTGGGACATGCTGCTGTACAGGGCGATGACCGGCGTTGGCGAGGGCATGCAGATGGCGGCACTGTTTGCGGCAGTCGGCAGCTATTTCCATGCCAAGCGATCCTATTACATCGGCTGGCTGATTGGCGCTTACGGCGTGGGCGCCTTCGCGGGACCTCGGATCGGCGCTAAGTTGGCTCAAGCGGCGGCAAAGAAGGCGCCGCAACTGGCAGGCATCGCCTGGCACCTGCCCTTTATCTGGTTTGCCGTGGCCGGCATTGTGATTGCTGCTATTGTTCTGCTGGCCGTGCCGAAGGCGTTCAGTGAGAGTAAGGGGCCAGGTGCGGCTAAAGGAGCCGCAGCAACTGTTGCGGTCGATGAGTCGGCGGTCGCCCACATACCCACGAACCTGTGGAACCGCAACGTCGTCTTGGGCTTCATTGGATCGGTTATTCTGGGCTACTCCTTGTATGGCTTCATAGGTCTGTACACGACTTACCTAAGGGACGGCCTCAAGTACGCTCCTATCGACGCGGCGGCGGCTTTTAGCTACTTCGGCCTCGGCGGCTTCTGCTCTTTCATTGGCGGTTGGTTCGGCGACCGCTTCCCGCAGCGCTGGGTGATTGCAGTCGCCTTCGCATGTCTCGCGGCGGTCGGCTACTCCATGTACAACGGGGCGACGCTGATGTCCACGCAATCCTTGCTCTGTTTTCTGACCGGCGCCTTCGGCAGTGGCTTCGTGTTTGTCAACCTGCTTTCGCTCTTGCAACGCAGCGTCCGGCCGCAAATGGTGGGTCGGGCTTCGGGAATTTTCCTGACCTCGTTGTTCGGCTCAGCGTCCACGGCCGGCTACCTGATGGGATGGCTAGTGACCAAGCTGGGCTGGGGCGGAGCTGCGGTGGTCGAGCTCACGCTGTTCCCGGTGATCGGGATTATTGCCATGGCCTTGATCAAGCCGAACCAGTTGATCGCGGTCAAGTCGAAGGCCGCGTAGTCCGCAGCGGCCACTGCCCGTCTAGCACATGGCACTGCAGGCTGGAGGCTAGCTTTGCCGGTTGTGTGCGCCTACCCGAGCTCGAGGCGCAGCGCCAGGAGGAATTCATCCGTGATTAAGAAACCCAGTTTTTCCGAGGACGACCAGTTGAACGCCGCGGTTGTTGGCTTGGGCTGGTGGGGCAAGGCAATCATTGACACGCTGAAAGGGAGCCCGAAGATCCGCGTCGCGAAGACAATCGACATGATCCCGGCTGCGGGCGAATGGGCGCGATCCCAGGGCCTCGAGTACACGGCGGATTTCGAGGGAGCGCTTTCCGATCCCGATCTCGGTGGCGTGGTTCTCTGCACTCCCCACTCGGAGCACGCGCGCCAGATTATTGCCGCGGCGAAGGCGAAAAAGCACGTCTTCTGTGAGAAGCCACTGGCCCTTACCCACCGCGATGTCGTGGCTGCGGTGGAGGCTTGCAAGGCGAACGGCGTGGTACTCGCCGTCGGCCATGAACACCGCTTCAAACCAGTCATGACCGACGTTTTGCGCATGGTGAGATTGGGCGAATTCGGTACCATTCAAACCACCGAAGCAACTCTGACCCATCCGCTGCGACCGCTCGCGGCGGACAACTGGCGGCTGCAAAAATCGGAGGCGCCCGGAGGCACGATGACCGCTCTGGGCATCCACGGGCTGGATCTCTGCATAGCGGTGAATGGCCCCGCCGAAAGTGTATTTGCCAACGTCAGATCGCTCACGAGCCCCACTCGCGACACGGTGGCTGTCCTAGTTAGCTTCAAGAGCGGGGCGAACGCCGTGATTACGTCGCTGATGGGGCCGCCCTTCTCGATCCGCTTCGCGGTCTTCGGCAACCAGGGATGGGTGGAGGTGCACGACAAAGCCCATCCGCAAGCGCCGGAGGGCTGGATCCTGACCAAGTGCAAGCATGGCGGTCGGGCTGAGGTCGTTGAATACCCACCAATGTCTATGGTCCGGGCCAACCTGGAAGCCTTTGCCGATGCGGCCGCCGGCCGAGCGCCTTATCCGGTGACGGACGAAGAGATGATTGCCAATATTGCCGCATTGGAAGCCATTGGCAAGTCGGGCGACACTGGACAAATCGTGACGGTGGAAGGTTAGTCGAGGGAAAAAGCCGTGAGCGTTGTCCATAATGAGCTTCGCGACGGGATGCAAATTGAGTGGGACGTCGGCGTCCAGATGGACGATGGTGTGGTGCTGCGAGCCGATGTTTTTCGCCCCATCGGCGACGGCAAATATCCGGTCCTCCTGACCTACGGCCCCTACGCCAAGGGTTTGTCCTTCCAGGAAGGATATCCCGGAGCCTGGAACGTCATGATCGCCGGCCATCCGGATGTTGCGTATGGGTCCACGAACCAATATCAGAACTGGGAAGTGGTTGACCCGGAGAAGTGGGTTCCGGAGGGCTATGCCGTAGTGCGCGTGGATTCCCGCGGGGCCGGCCGGTCGCCAGGTTCCATCGATCACTTCTCGCGGCGCGAGACGGACGATCTGTATCAGTGCATCGAGTGGGCAGCACGGCAGCCATGGTCGGGTGGCAAGGTGGGACTGAATGGGATTTCCTACTACGCCATGAACCAATGGCTGGTGGCCGCGCGCCAGCCTCCGCATCTCGCGGCAATGTGCGTCTGGGAGGGCGCCGCAGACTGGTACCGCGACTCCACGCACCACGGCGGCATCCTGTGCTCGTTCTGGGCGAACTGGTACGACGTTCAGGTCAAGAGCGTGCAATACGGGCTGGGCGAGCGCGGTCCGCGCAGCGCAGTAACCGGTGAGCTGGTGTGTGGCGACCAGACACTCTCGGATAAGCAGCTGGCGGCTAATCGCTGCGACTTTGGGGACACAATTCTCGCCCATCCCCTCGACGACGATTACCACAGGGAACGGTCACCGCAATGGGAGCAGGTAAAGCTGCCGTTGCTGTCGGCTGCGAACTGGGGCGGGCAGGGACTTCATCCGCGCGGCAACTTCGAAGGCTTTGTGCGCGCGGCTTCGGCGGACAAGTGGCTGGAAGTCCATGGCCTAGAGCATTGGACCCATTTTTATACCGACTACGGCATCGGCATTCAGAAGCAATTTTTCGCACATTTCCTGAAAGGCGAAGACAACGGCTGGCAGAGCCGTCCCCGTGTGCAGTTGCAGGTCCGTCATCTTGCCAACTTTGAGGAGCGCTTCGAGGACGAATGGCCGATCGCGCGCACCTGCTGGACGAAGTATTATCTGCAGCCCGACGGCCTCAGGTTGGGTACTGAACCCGCCAGGCAATGCGCCAAGCTGGAATTCGAAGCTCTCGGCGACGGGCTGACCTTCCTTTCCGCACCGCTTCCGCGGGAAACCGAAATCACCGGGCCCCTTGCCGCCAAGCTGTTCGTTTCCTCGAGCACCATGGATGCCGACCTCTTCTTAGTGTTCCAGGTTTACACGCCGGACTTGCGCGAGGTCACGTTCCTGGGGGCTATCGATCACCATACGCCTGTTGCCCAAGGGTGGCTCCGTGCTTCGCATCGCAAGCTCGACCCGAGGCTGACCAAGCCATACCGGCCCTATCACACCCACGACGAGGTTCAGTCGCTCCAGCCTGGTGTCCCGGTGGAACTCGATATCGAACTATGGCCGACCTCGGTGGTCGTGCCGGCCGGTTATCGCACTGCGCTCTCAGTCCGCGGCAAGGATTACGAATTCGCTAGGCACACGGGCCTCAAGCTGCCGCATTTCAAGAACGAGCTGTTGGGCTGCGGCCCCTTCCTTCACAATGACCCGCGCGACCGTCCGGCCAGCATTTTTGGGGGGCATACAGCACTGCACTTCCAGCCGGATCATGCACCCTATGTGCTGGTGCCGGAGGTTCCTAGGAAGTAGCCCGGATGGGACAACGCGATTGAGGCTGCCACGCTCCTTCCTTAGCCCAAGCTGTTCCCACACAACCCGGCCATGCGCGACAACTTCGCAAACAATCCCCAGCTTATCGAGGCCACTGCGCAGCGAAACTCCGCTCTGCAGGGTGCCTACCTGATAATTGCCGCGCGGGCGCTGGGACTGGATTGCGGGCCGATGTCCGGCTTCGATAACGCGAAAGTGGATGAAGAATTCCTTGCGGCCGACAAATGTCAAGATTGTGGCGAGGAGTTCTTTCCCGCGGGCCACGTGAAGTCGAATTTTCTCTGCAACCTCGGTTACGGCGACCGGTCGAAGCTATTTCCTCGCAGTTCGCGCCTCGACTTTAGCGAGGCGTGCACCTTGATGTGATGCGCGGCCGAAGGTGATTCATGGGATGGGCCAGCCGCCTCGCTGTTTGCTGTCAACCGGTGATGTTGGGGGCTGCTGGCAAAGAGATTGTGAATCACTTGCCCTGCAAAAATACTCTATGACCGACAAGGAGGAGCCCAATGTCAAGGAAGCAGAATGATGCGAAAAGCGGCAGAATCAGCGCACAACCCCGGCTTCATC
>Ga0187770_10001965_pt1 | contig 11271 bp, 9 predicted proteins | sample 0116_SJ02_MP02_2_FD_133154 | JGI IMG/M metagenome (GOLD analysis project Ga0187770, IMG submission 133154) | Tropical peat soil microbial communities from peatlands in Department of Meta, Colombia - 0116_SJ02_MP02_20_MG | ecosystem: Environmental > Terrestrial > Soil > Wetlands > Peat | place...
ATCCCGTACAGCAGCCTGACGTCGACGCCCAGCGCGCGCTCGACGCTCATGTCGAAGTTATGAAACACGCGAGTGGGATTTGTGTGAGACGGATGAGACGTTCCGGTCGGCATATCGCCTCCTTGATCGAGCGCTGCGAACGCTAGGCGTGGGCGCTCGGAGCGCCATCGGGTCTGACGCGCACGGCGACTTCGGCAAACCCGCAGCGGTGGGCGATCGGCTTCGTGTCTCGGCTTTTCCCGGGCGCGAGTACGGACCTGCTACGGATGCCCGGCGTTTTGGGTCGCATATAGCGTGCCTTCAGCCCGTGTCGACGAGGGAGCGACGGGGTCCGCGTCCCGCTGTTGAGGAGCTCGAGAACATGTCCGCGAACTTTCAACCCCTGACTCCGCTGAGGTTTCTCGAGCGCTCTGCGGCGGTGTTTCCCGACAAGGTGGCGATCGTCTGCGGTGAGCGCCGCTTCACCTATCGCGAGTTCGCCGACGAGACGACCCGCATCGCTCGGGCATTGCAGGCCTCGGGGATCCAGCCGGGGGATCGGGTTGCGTACCTGTGCCCGAACCTCGCCGAGATGCTGATCGCCCACTTCGCGGTACCGCTGGCGGGCGGAGTGCTGGTGGCGTTGAACGTCCGCCTGTCGCCCGATGAGGTCGGCTACATCGCCCGGCATTCGGGCGCGAAGCTCCTGATCGTGGCCGAGGAGCTGCTGGGTAGCGTGCCGTCTGCCGACAGGCTCGGTGACGTCGGAGAGCTCATCGTGATCCCGGATCCGGGTTCGGACTTCGCTCCGATGAGCAACGGGTCTCTCCCCACCGAGGCGTACGAGGCGCTCAGGACGCGGGGAAGCCTCGAGCCGCTGCCCTGGACGGTCGACGATGAGCAGACGACGATCTCGATCAACTACACCTCCGGGACGACCGGTGATCCGAAGGGCGTTTCGTATACGCATCGAGGTGCGTACCTGAACTCGCTCGGCGAGGTGATTCACTCCGAGCACTCCTCGTCGTCGATATACCTCTGGACGTTGCCGATGTTCCACTGCAACGGGTGGTGCACAACGTGGGGGGTCACGGCGATCGGTGGAACGCATGTGTGCCTCCGCGCCGTCCGGCCAGACACCATCTGGCGACTGATGGACGAGGAGCGTGTGACCCATCTCAACGGCGCGCCGGCGGTGATGACGTCAATCGCGCGGGCACCGGAGGCACATCCATTCGACCACCAGCTCACGGTGACGACCGCGGGAGCGGCGCCGAGCCCAACGATGATCGCGGAGCTGGAAGCCCTCGGAGCACGCGTGATCCACGTTTATGGGTTGACCGAGGTGTACGGGCCATATTCGCTGTGCGAATGGCAGCCGGACTGGCAGACGCTCGAGCCGGCGGAACGCGCGCAAAAGCTCGCGCGGCAGGGCGTGGGCATGATCACGGCGGAGCGGATCCGCGTCGTCGACACCGACATGAACGACGTTCCAGCCGATGGCGCGACGATCGGCGAGATTGTGATGCGCGGCAACGACGTGATGAAGGGCTACTTCCGCGACCAAGAGGCGACCGAGCTTGCCTTCACCGGGGGATGGTTCCACTCCGGAGACCTCGGCGTGATGCATCCGGATGGATATGTCGAGCTCATGGACCGGGCCAAGGACATCGTGATTTCTGGAGGCGAGAACATCTCTACGGTCGAGGTCGAGCGGACGCTGCTGAGTCATCCGGCCGTCGCAGACGCCGCGGTCATCGGGATTGCCGATGACCGTTGGGGCGAACGTCCGAAGGCCTTTGTGGTCCTCGACCCGGAAGTGACCATCACCGAGCAGGAGCTGATCGATCATGTCAGGTCACGGATCGCTCACTACAAGGCGCCCGACGCCGTCGAGTTCCTGACGGCGCTACCTCGGAACTCGACCGGCAAGATCATGAAGTACGAGCTACGCCACGAGGAGCTGGCCAAGCAGAGCCATGGCGCCGGCCGGTGAGTTCCGATGAAGGTCCCTCCCGCGAACCCAATCGGAAACGGGCAGGCGGGCGCGGGTGGAGGCCCCCTCTCCGGCGCCCGGGAGTGCACGAAGCTGATGACTCCCGACGAGGCCGCCCAGTTGATCTTCGACGGCGACACGGTGGCGGCAGGGGGCTTTGTCGGGATCGGGGTGCCCGAGGCGTTGTTGATCGCGCTCGCCGAGCGGTTTGACGAAAGCGGGGAGCCGAGCGACCTCACCCTCGTGTTCGCCGCCGGCCAAGGCGACGGTGGCGCGCGCGGGCTGAACCGCCTGGCGCGCGAGGGACTGATCCGACGCGCGATCGGGGCGCATTGGGGGCTGGTTCCCGCGCTCGGAGCGCTGGCCTTGGATGCGCGCGTCGAGGCGTATTGCCTACCGCTGGGTGTGGTCTCCCACCTCTACCGGGAGACCGCGGCCGGCCGACCTGGGCTGATCACGAGAGTCGGGCTCGGGACCTTCGTCGATCCCCGTCTCCAAGGTGGGCGAATGAACCAGACCTCGACGGACGAGGTGGTTCGCTTGATCGAACTCGACGGCGAGGAGTTTCTGTTCTACCCGTGTTGGCCAATCGACGTGGCGCTCCTGCGCGGAACGACCGCCGACGCGCAGGGCAACGTGACGATGGAGCACGAGGCCGCGACCCTCGACACGCTCTCGCTTGCGCAGGCCACAAAGGCCTCCGGAGGGATCGTGATCGTGCAGGTCGAGCGGGTGACGGAGCGCCACGTCCTTCCTCCCCGCGACGTCCGTATACCCGGGATCTTCGTGGACGGAATCGTCGTCGCTCGGGACCGGTCCACTCACATGCAGACGTTGGCCGAGAGCTACAACCCCACCTACGTCGGCGAGCCCTCCGACGGCCTGGGCGCGACGGGCGCACCGCCCCTGGACGCCCGTGCCGTGATCGCGCGCCGTGCCGCCAAGCTCCTGAAGCCGAGTTCGGTGGTGAACATCGGGATCGGGATCCCCGAGGGGGTCGTCAGTGTGGCAGCGGCGGAGGGGATGCTCGAGCAGATCACGCTCACCGTCGAGGCCGGACCGATCGGCGGAGTCCCGGCAGGCGGTCTGAGCTTCGGCGCGGCTGCGAATCCTCAGGCGATCGTCGACCAGCCGTACCAGTTCGACTTCTACGACGCCGGGCTCGACCAGGCATTCCTCGGCATGGCGCAGGTCGATCGGCACGGCAACGTCAACGTGAGCCGCTTCGGCCGGCGGTTGGCTGGCGCCGGGGGTTTCATCGACATCAGCCAGTCCGCGCGCAACGTGGCCTTCATGGGCACGTTCACCGCCGGCGCCGAGTTGGCGGTCGTCGACGGGAGCCTTCGCATTCGCCGCGACGGCACGATCTCGAAATTCGTCGATGAAGTCGAGCACGTCACGTTCAGCGGCGAAAGGGCGCAGGGGACCGGGCAGTCGGTGCTATATGTGACCGAGCGTTGCGTTCTCCGTCTCGGGCCCGGCGGCCTCGAGCTAACCGAGGTGGCGCCCGGCGTCGATCTCGAGCGCGATGTGCTCGCGAAAATGAGCTTCCCGCCTCGGATAGCGGCCGATCTGCGTCAAATGGATGCAGCGATCTTCAGAGGAACGTCACTCGGGCTCACGGATGCGCTACCGCCGACGAACGAGGCACGGGTCGAAAGACGGGCCGAGGATCAGGTGGTGGTGCTCACGCTCCGTGGTCTGGCGATCGAACCGCCGGAGGAAGCCGGCCCGATCGCCCATTTCTTCCACCTCCTTGCATCCGAACTCGGGCCTGATGATGGGGTGATCGTCGACTGCGACGGCTTCGACATCGGGCGCCCCGGGGCCATCCGCTTCCTGAAGCTCCTGTTGGAGCAGCACCCTTCGCCGGCGGGCCGCTGGGTGTGCTGTTGCGCCGACGCCTTGTTACGCCGCAGGCTCGGCCGAGCCTGCGTGGAGGTCGATCTGTCCTGTCCGATCTACCCGAGCATCAGAAAGGCCGTTGACGGGCTGCGCCGCGGTCGCGCCACCTATGCGCCGTGCGCGGTTGCCCGCAGCCGTGCGCGCCACGTGTGAGCGTCAAACTCCGCGGCCTCGGTCTCCTCGAGAAATCCCTCGAGCACTGCCACGAACCGGGCCGGCGCCTCCAGCTGTGGCAGATGACCGACCCCGTCGAATACCTCGAACCTGCTCCCCGGGATCGCCTCGTGCGCGCGCTCGCCGTGGCGCACCGGGATGATCGGATCGCGAGCCCCCCAGATGATCAGCACGGGGATACCTGAGTTCAGGTACAGCCGGTCACTCGCGTCGACGCGCTGGCCCCGGGAGGTGATAACGGAGCGGAGCGTGGACAGGAAGGCGTCGCGGCGATCGCCGTCAGCGAGCGACGCGTAGCCACGCGCGACCTCGCCCACGTCGATCGTCGGTCGCAACCCGACGACCGCCAGGCCCCGACCCACGGCGCCCCCGACGCGGCCGGCGACCCCGGCCGTCGTTCCGATGAACAGATCAGCGCCCGGTAGTGCCGCAGCCCGTAGGACGAGGCTGACCTCGGGACCCAGACCGCCGCTTGAGACGAGCACCAGCCGGTCAAGGATCTCGGGGAACTGATAAGCGAGTTGCATCGCGATACCGCCCCCGAGCGAGTGCCCCACCAACGTCACGCGCTCGTGACCGAGGGTGATCAAGAGATCGCGCAGGCTGTCGGCGAGGGCGCCGATCGAGTAATCGCCGGCACCGGGCGCCGAGTCACCGTGCCCAGGCAGGTCCGGTGCGATAACGGTGTGGTGGCGCGCCAACGGACCAATTACTTCCTGCCAGTTCCTGTATGTGCCGCCCATCCCATGGATCAAGAGCAGCACAGGCCCCGAGCCGACCTCGACGTAGGTCATCGGGCGTCCATGGAGGCTCAAGCTCTTAGGCTGCATCGAGGTCACGGTGACAGCCATGCGCTCAGTTTGTCCGGATGTGCTCGTAGACGTTCAGGTAGTGCTGGCCGGGCCGGTTCCACGAGTAATCCGTTCGCATCGAGTTCCGCATCAGGTTGCGAAACTCGCGCTTGTGGTTGAACCACAGACGCAGCGCTCTCCTCAGGGCAGACTCGATAGCGCCATTGTCCGTGTGCTGAAACACGTATCCGTTGCGTTCCTCCGGGTCGCGCTCAGAGTAATCGCGGTCGAACACCGTGTTGACCATGCCGCCAACCGACCGCACTACCGGCACCGTTCCGTAGCGCAGTCCGACCATCGGGGCCAAGCCGCACGGCTCGAACATGCTGGGGACAACCAGCAGGTCCGCGCCCGCGTAGACCAGATGGGCGAGCTCCTCCGTGTAGCCGATCTCCAGATGACAGTCGGGATTGTCGTTCAGATGATGCTTGAGATGCCTGAAATGGCCGCTAATGCCGTTCTCGTGGACAGCATCGCCGAGTAACACGAACTGGGCATTGTGCTCCAGCGCATAAAACAGCGCGTGGTGAACGAGGTGCATGCCCTTCTGACCGTCGAGGCGCCCGACGTAGGCGACGATCGGACTGGTGGACTTCCTCAACCAGAAGCGCTCGCGAAGCCCATCCGTGTTCTCGCGCTTCCCGGCGACCGTCTCGCTCGAGTAGCGGGCCGGTATGACCGAGTCGACTTCGGGATTCCAAACGTCGTAATCGATCCCATTCAGGATCCCGCCGAACTTCTTCTGGTGTGCGTAGAGGATCGGACCGAGCCCGAACGCCCCGTCCCCGTGCATTGCCTCGCTCGCGTGGTTCGGCGATACCGTCGCCACGAAGTCGGAATACACGATGCCGCCCTTCATCAGGTTGACGCCTCCGTACTGGCCGAGACGGTGGCGATCCAGGAAATACTCGGGGCGACCCAGATTGGTGCTCCAAAGGACGTGTTCGCCGCTTATGCCTTGATGGGCGAAGTTGTGGATCGTGTAACACACCTTCTGGGTGGGCAGCGCAGGCCGAAACTGCTCGTGTAAGAGGACCGGCACGAGCCCGGTCTGCCAATCGTGACAGTGGATCACGTCTGGACGCTTGTTTGTCTTGACCAAGAACTCGAGCGCAGCTTTGGAAAACGCGGTGAAGCGCTCGACGTCGTCGTGATGCCCGTAGAGACGGTCACGGCCGAAGAAGAGATCGGCCGGATGCGGCTCGATGAAGTAGCACTTCCGTCCGTGGACGTGACCGAACCAGACGGTGCAGTGCAGCTCGCCTCCGTACCAGGGCACCCAGAGATCCTGGTGGCACACGTGGAGATCCCACACGTCCCCGTGGCGCATGCACGCATACTTCGGCAGCACGATCTCGACCGCGTGGCCGCGGATCTCGAGCTCTCGGCTCAGCCCGAACACAACATCCCCGAGGCCACCCGCTTTGGCAACGGGAGCGCATTCGGGCGCAACCATCACCACGTACACGGCTCACCTCCCCACCAATTCGAGGGAGGACGGTCCCGGTCACACATCAACTTCTCCAGAGGTCGGATCTCACGAGCCGACCCAGGTCCACAGCACCCAGCGACTCGCTCAAGGTGATCGCCGACATGCACGAACAGCTGGTGCCGGCGTTGGTTCTCAACATTACCGTCTTGTGACGGATGCTCAATGCGTATTTCTCCACGATCAACGCGGTCGCAGAGTGCTCGCGGGTGGAGATGACCGATGGCGCCTGACTGATTTGGCGCCGCGCGGTCCGCAGCAGCGCTTGAGTTGGTGCGCCGTCGGCCGCAGCCGACACGGCGCGAGCTCAGCATGGAGCTTGGGTTGGCAAGCGGCCCGGCCTCCGACTTGCTCGGCCGCTTGCGCGCGGCCCGGCTGGTCGCTGAGCGTCCCGCGCCGGCGCCCGGGCCGGGACGGCCGACGACCCGTCTTTATGCCCATCGCGAGGGTCCGGTCGTGCTCGCCCTGGACCTGCGCCATGCGGATTGGCGCCTGGCTGTGTGCGGGATCGACGGCGAACTCGAGATCCTCGCCTCCGCGCGCCACGGCGGCAAGGATGCGGGCGCCGTCCTCGCGCGGTTGCGCGTGATCGTTGCTCGCGAGGCGGAACGGCTCGGTGGCCGCGCCGTTGCCGTGGGTGTGGCGGTGCCCGGGCTCATCGCAGGGACGCGCCTGCTCGGCGCCACGATGCTCGGCTGGCGCGATGTCGAGCTTTCCGGGGTCGGCGCCGGGCTTCCCGTCGTTGCGGGCAACGACGCCACGATGGCGGCTGTCGCCACGGCCCGCGTACGCCCGGCGGCCGAAGCGCTGCTCCATCTCGTGCTCGAGGTGGGAATCGGCGGCGCGCTCGTGGACGCGCGCCGGCTCGCGCTCTGGGCAAGCGGGGCGCGATGAGCTATCGCCGCAACGCGTTCACGTGGACCGCGTTCGGCGCGCTGTTCGCCTTCGGGTACCTAAACGCGGTACTCGGTCCCGCGCTGCCGTATATCCGCTCGGTGGAGGGCATCTCCTACCTGGTCGGCGGGCTGCACCAGGTGGCGTTCGCATTCGGCGGAGGCCTCGCCGGCGCGCTTTCAGCGCGCGATCGCGTCCCGCTCGGCCGCCGGACGATGATCGCCGCGGGCCTCACGGGCGGCGCGCTCGCCGGCCTCGCCGTCGGCTATGGCGAGACGGCGCCGATCACCATCGCCGGCGCGTTCCTGATGGGATTGCTGGCGACCCTGGCACTGATCCGCGTGTGGGCGCTGGCCGCCACCGCCGCCACCTGGCGTCTCGCGTTCGCGATCGGGACGGTGACCGCGGTGCTCGCGGCGGTCGGGGTGCTCCGGGCCGACGTACCCTCACCGCGAGTCTCCGGCGAGCCAACTCGACGCGGGCAGGCTCAGCCGACGCTCGTGATCATCTTCGCGATCGTTGCGCTCGAGTTCGCGTGCAGCTTCTGGCTCGCCAGCTACCTCAACGACGAAGTCGGCCTCGTCCGAGGGACCGCGGTCGCGATGGTCAGCGCACTGTACGCGTCCAACCTCCTCGGCCGGCTGACGGCGAGCCGTCTGGCCCGCACCCAGACCCCGGAACGCCTCCTCGCCATCGCGCTGGGGACAGTGCTCACCGGCCTTCCATTCCTCCTCGCCGCCACCAGCGCGACGGTGGCCGTTCCCGGCATCGTCCTCGCCGGCGCCGGCATCGGCGCACTCTTCCCCCTGACCTCCTCGTTGCACGTCGAAGCGAGCGGGCGCACCGCCGATATTGCGCTGGGAGAAACCCTCACCGTCGCGGCACTCGGACAGACAAGCGGGCCGCTCTTCGCCGGGCTGATCGCCCAAGTCACCACCCTGCGAACCGGGCTATTTGTACTACCCGCACTGACTCTGCTCGCCGCGGCAGGCCTCGCCGCTTACGGTCGCCACGAGAGTTCGACGGCGGTGAGCGTCATGCACAAAGCTCGTCAAAGCCGCTAATACATAAGAGGCTCGCCCGTGGGGCCGTGCGTTATCGGGTGGGATCGAACAACCCCGACGGGTCGACACACCCCCGAGCGGTGGAAGACTGTCCGGCGCTGTCATGTCCGGTGTGCAAGTGCTGCTGGTCGTCGTCGCTCCGCTTCGGTTCACGCTGTGGGTCTTGGTACTTGCGACGCTGGCGATCCTCGTCCTGATCGCGATCGGGGTCTCGCGGCATTTCGAATGGGTTCGTGCCGCTCGCCGTCGCGTGGAGGTTGCCGACCAGCTCGGGCCGGTCTTCTCGAGGTTTTTCGAGTCCCAAGATCCGGGGCGCCTCGCCGAGGAGCTCCGCCCCGCCTTTTTGCGGATGAATGCCGCCTATCGTTCGCCGCGGACGCGGTGTGCTGGACCGAGGTCCCGAGCACGCTCGGCGGACTGCGCACCCAGCGCATTCGCTGGCACACCGGGCTGCTCGACAATCTCCGGATGCACAAGGCGATGTTCGGCCGGCCACGCTTCGGGGCCGCTGGAATCTTCGCCATGCCGTACCTGGTGCTGTTCGAGGCGCTCGAACCGCTCGTCGAGGTCCTGGGCTTCGCGATCGTGATCACGCTGTTCATCCTGCATGTGGAGAACTGGACCTACTGGTGGCGTTTTTCTTCATCGCGTTGCTCACCGGCAAAGTGATGAGCGCGACGGCGTTGCTGGTCGAAGAAATCGGCTTTCGTCGCTACCGCGCCCTGGATCTTCTGCGCTTGACGGCGTGGGGGTTCGTCGAGGCGCTCTGGTTCCGTCCGCCCATGGCGTGGTGGCGCCTGAAGGCAACAGTGTTCGCCCTCATCGGCCGTCGGCCCGGGGGACGATCCCGCGCGGCGAGGGGCTAGTGGAGCACCCGGCGGACGTCGTGGTTCCCCTTACGCGCTAACGGGCGCGTAACCCGGAAGGGTTGACCAGCCGCCCCGCGGGTATACATTCTGGTCGAAGGTCGAGGCGGAGATGCCCGCGGCCACCAAGCTGTCCGTCCGTTTCCTGCGATGAGCTATCTCACTTATGTGGGGGGCTTGCGCGATCCCGGGTTGGCGGTCGACCTGGGGACCACGAACACACTGATGTACGTGCCCGGACGGGGAATCGTCCTCGCCGAGCCGAGTCTCGTGGCGATCAGGCGGGGAACCGGCGACGTGCGCGCGGTTGGGGTCGATGCCGCGCCCCTGGTCGAGCGCGAAGCCGGGTCGATCGTCGAGGTTCGACCGGTGCGGGACGGAGTCATCACCGAGTTCGAGCTCGCCGCCGAGATGCTCGCGCGCTTCCGCCGTAAGGCCTGCCGGCGCCGGCGAGCGCACCCCAGGATGGTCGTGGCCGTGCCCAGCGGAGCCACCGGTGTGGCCAGGCGGGCGGTGCAAGAGGCGTGCCGTTCGGCCGGCGCCGGCGAGGTGCACCTAATCGAAGAACCGATGGCGGCGGCGATCGGCGCGGGACTGCCGGTCGCTCAAGCGGTCGGGTCGCTGATCGTCGACATCGGCGGAGGCACCACCGAGGTCGCGTTGATCTCGCTGGGGGAGATCGTCGCGTCGCGGTCACTTCCGGTCGGCGGCGACGAGTTCGACGTGTCGATCGTCAAGCATCTGAGGCGGGAGCACGAGCTCGTCATCTCGCAACCCACTGCCGAGCGGGTCAAGCGCGCGATCGGATCGGCGCTCCCAAACGGCGAGGACGCCCGGATCGAGGTGAGCGGCCGGGATACCCACTCGATGACGCCCAAGACCCTGGTGGTCACGAGCGAGGAGATCCGGTGCGCGCTCGAACGGCACGTCACCAAGATCGTCGAGGCGGTCAAGGACACGCTCAGTTGCACGCCGCCCGAGCTGTCCTCCGACATCCTCGAGCGCGGCATCGTGCTGGCCGGGGGAGGGGCGTTGCTCAAGGGGCTGGAGGAGCGGCTGCGTCGCGAGACGCAGTTGCCGGCGCAGGCGGCCGAGCTGCCGCTCACCTGCGTCGCGGCCGGCTCTGGAACATGGCTGGAGGAATGGAACGATGGAAGACTTCAGGAAGTCACAGAGGCTTAGCAAGAGCACAGACGAGCCTGTCCGAATCGTTGGCGACGCCCCGGCGGTGATGCAGCCGGGCGCGCGGCGCGAGCCGGACGATACGGTGCGACCGCTTTCCCGCCGAATGATGAGCGCGGGCGAGCGGGAGAGGTTGCTCGAGGAGGCGCGGCAGATCGAGTTCCCCGTTGTCGTGCGTGGATACAGTCGCGTCGCGGTCGATCGCTACGTACAGAGAATGAACCGCCTGGTCGCTGAGCTCGAGATCTCCTCCTCACCCGAGTCTGCGGTGAGGCACGCGCTGGCCCAGGTAAGCGAGGAGGCCGGCGAGGTTCTGCGGCGCGCGCGTCAGACCGCCGAGGAGGTCGTCGCGCGCTGCCGCGCCGAGGCCGACGACGAGCTCCAGCAGGCCGAGCGCGAGGCGGGGGAGACGCTCGAGGCGGCACACCGGGAGGCAAAGGAGACCCGCGAGGCGGCCCAGCGCGATGCGCGCGAGCTCAGGGAGATGATCACGGACGAGGCCAAGGCCTTGCGCGAGTCCGCACAGCGCGAGTCCGCCGAACTGCGTGAGACGACGATGGGCGAACTGGCCGAGCTCAGGCGGGCAGGCGAGCGAGAGGCGCAGCAGCTGCGCGAGGCAGCGCAACGGGAGGCCGACGAGGTCCGCTCCAGTGCCCGCCGTGCCGCCGACGAGACGCTTGAACGCGCACAGCTCCGCAACCGGGAACTCGGCGGCGACGCCGAGGCGATGCGGCGCGAGTGCCGGCGCCTGGTCGAGACCGTGCGGCTGGCGGGTGAGCACCTCGTCGCGATCGGCGAGGGCAGGCGCTTTCCGCGCCTTGCCACGGAGCTTCTGCTCGTCGACGACCAGACACGCGAGCTGACCACGAGC
>Ga0187770_10001966_pt1 | contig 11267 bp, 7 predicted proteins | sample 0116_SJ02_MP02_2_FD_133154 | JGI IMG/M metagenome (GOLD analysis project Ga0187770, IMG submission 133154) | Tropical peat soil microbial communities from peatlands in Department of Meta, Colombia - 0116_SJ02_MP02_20_MG | ecosystem: Environmental > Terrestrial > Soil > Wetlands > Peat | place...
GCCAGTATGTCGCCGCTTTCGCATATCGGGCCAACAACCGTGTACACGTGATCGGGTGTTTTATCGAGTTTATTAGCGACGATCACCTCGTGGTACGACTCATACAAGGTCGGCCGAAGCAGAAGGTTAAACCCGGCGTCAACGCCGACGAAAGTGCTATGCGCCTCCTTGACGGTGCTTACCGCACAGAGCAGAATTGCGCCGTCACCGACGACGTACCTTCCCGGTTCAAGCACGAGCTTGGGGCTCACCCCTAGCGCGCGTGTGCGTTCGGTGAAGATCGGCAGAATCACATTCGCGAGGTCGATTGGGGTTGGCGCCGTCCCGGCGTACGGTATGCCCAGTCCGCTGCCGATGTCTACGAAATCGAGTTCGAGCTCAAGGTCATTTCTGAGCTTTTCAACGAGATCCATCATCCGCGTCATCATCTCTGCGAAGGGGCTAAGCTCGAGAATCTGTGAACCGATGTGGCAATGAATGCCAACAGGCCGGACACCTTCAAGCGAGAGCGCCTCAGCGTAGCACGCAAGCACCTGAGTGGTGGGGATTCCAAATTTTGATTGTGCCAGGCCCGTTGCGATCTTGGGGTGGGTCACGGGGGATACGTCGGGATTGACCCTAAATGCGATTTCGACCTCTCTGTCTGCATCTGAGGCAATTCGTGCGAGCGCTCGGAGCTCATCATGTGAGTCGACGGAAACCCTCACGCCGGTTTCACACGCCATTGCAAGTTCGACGTCCGTTTTCGCGTTTCCATTGAAGAGGATGCGGCCGGGTCGGATCCCGGCAAGGAGGGCAGCATACAGCTCACCGTCGGAGAATACGTCGGCGCCGGCACCTTCTTGCGCGAGCATGCGTAGGATCGCTATGTGGCCATTCGCCTTCACAGCGTAGTATACGTCCGCATCGGGGAACGCGGCCGCGAAGCGCCGGTAGTTGCTTCGAATGCGCCCCTCATCAGTGACATAGAGCGGCGTCCCGTGCTTCAGTGCCAGCTCAACGGCGTCGGCGCCCCCAATGATGAGGTGGCCGTTCTTCTCGCCAAGATGTTCGCGGGTGCCGAAATCCATTAGAGGACCTCCTGGAGCCGTGTCACTGCCTCCTCGATCGTGCTGACGGGCACCGTCAACGCGAATCTGATGTAGCCCTCCCCGTGGTCCCCGAAGCCAATACCTGGCGTTGCGACAATTCCGGCATTTAGGAGTCGCATTGAGAACTCGAGGGAGGAGCTTCCGTCTGGCACGGGGGCCCAGACATAAAACGTTGCGTTCGGCTTGTCCACGGACCAGCCGATGTTCCTGAGGCCATCGACCAGTGCGTCTCTGCGCTCTGAATAGAGTTTCTTGAGCACTTCAACCGTGTCCTGTGGCCCCGTCATAGCTGAGATCCCTGCTTCCTGCACCGCTTGGAATGCGCCTGAATCCAGGTTCGATTTGACTTTTCTGAGGCCGGCTATGACGTCAGCGTTTCCTGCTGCAAACCCTATTCGCCAGCCGGTCATATTGTACGTTTTGGAGAGGCTGCCGATTTCGATTCCAACATCCATTGCCCCTGGTGTGGAGAGAAACGACGGAGCTGCGTAGCCGTCATAAGTCAACTCCAAATACGCTGCATCATGGCAGACGATAATATCATTGTCAGAGGCGTAATCGACAATGGCTCTAAAAAAGCCACTGTCAGCGACAGCGGCTGTCGGGTTGTTCGGATAGTTGATGAAGAGCAGCTTGGCATCAGTCACGGCCTTGTCAATGTCAGGCAAGAACCCGTTGTCAGCAGTTAGTGGCATACTTATTGGCTTGCCATCAGCCATGATAGTGGCTATCCGGTACACGGGATACGCTGGATCGGGAACAAGAACTTTATCCCCTCGGTTGATAAATGCCAAGGGAAGATGCGCTATGCCTTCCTTCGATCCGATCAGTGCGGAGGCTTCACGCGCTGGATCCACGGCGATACCTTTCTTTGCGTACCAGTCACTCACGGCCTCTCTAAATGCTAGCATACCTTCAGAGGACGGGTACCGATGGTTCGCATCGTTGTGCGCGGCGCGCACGAGCGAATCTATGATATGAGGCGGCGTTGGCTGGTCTGGGTCTCCCACTCCAAGATCAATGACGTCGATTCCCTGTGCCTCCTTTTCTGCCTTCAACGTATCTATTTGGGCGAAAAGGTAGGGCGGCAGCACGTCTAGCCTCTTTGAATATTTGGTTGTCTCGTTCGCCATGCGTCCACCGAGGTGGCAGGCTGCGAAATGGGTATCCCAAGCGCAGCTTCCAAAAACGTGAAACATCGCAACGTGTAACGATTTGCGATTGCTCATCATCATTGAAGTTCCTTTTCGAATAAAGACTTATTGGGGGCCAAGTGAACGAACAGCCGCGACTTGTCCCTGCATTGAAGCGAGCTCACACGAAACAAACCAGTTCATTGGTTGCTCGGAGATGACGCGTGTTGAATCGGCTCGGCGTGAAGATGCAAACTTTATTGATATAAGCTTTCCATATGCTCGAGAGCTGACACAATGGATAATCTCAATCTAATTACGGCGCTCGTGATCGCAGCGCTAATAACGCTGGCGGTGACGGCAGCCGGCTGCACGACGACTACGAGCCCGTCTCCGCCCGCTGGCCAACAACTCAGCGATTTCGTAGGTTTCAACTTGAACGCGCTTTAAAAAGTAACGGCACAGGGTTTTACAAGAACTTTACGATTCTCAATGAGACCAATTTGACATTCGCTGGCCAGCCTGCATACCAAATCGTTTTCCAAGGAGTTATTCCTCAGCAGATCGGCGCGACAAGTGTAACTAATACATCAGGCTAAGAGACACAATCTGGCTGGTAAACAATAACACGGGATATGTCGTAACCTAAAAAGCCATTTCAAGCGACTGCGACACGTATTCAAGCGACGACGACACGTATCTAGCACAAGTACAGCGAATATCAACTCATTTGAAGTGACTTAATCAGAACGCCGACACGCCGTGAGTAGAGAATTAGATACTTCTCTGCTCCATATTTTTTGTTCAAAAGTCTATTTGAGTTAGCACGAACAAAATCGCGACAAATGCTGCACGAAAAAAAGGTTAGTGCCACCTCGCGCCTTAGTCAAAAAAAAGAACGATTTAAATCAACCTTGTGTAAGATGCATCGGCCATCTCCAAATCGACGGCCGACTCGCTTACTTGGTCGAAATGACCAATGCTTACGCAACAAAATAGTTTCGATGTTGTGCTGTCCGGTCTGATTTGGCTGGTCACCTCACTAAGTTTAAACAACAGTTTTTCTGCTTCACTCCTATTTGTAGTTTTTCATTATTAAACGTGATTGATGCGCGGAATTAAGCGGCCTAAAAGACAGAGCGCTTTTATGCCTATAGCCCCCATCACGCTAGAACCGTTGTCACGAGACCTTTTCTTGCTGTCAAACGAAAGGCGTTGGCGAAACGGATTATGGATCCTCAAGCATATCGTATAAGTAATCATAGGACAAGTGAGAGTCGACGATCTGCGTCTTCCCGCAAGCAAGCGATTCCCTAGTCGCGCCAAAATCAGCGCAACGTATCAACGTTTTGCCATTTCCTATTTCCACAGCCTGATGCGCATCGCTGGTCCCTATGACGGGTTTATCATATTGAAGGGCGAGCTGTTGCGCAAGCGCGTTGCGCGAGGCGCTCGTTTTCGAATTGAATCCCTCAATGAGATCGAGTCGCTCAATCGCCTCGGGGCGCAATAGGTTCTTCCCGATTCGGAATGGGTGCGCCCAAAAAACGATGCCACCTTGCGCTTTGACCTCTGTGATTACGTCCGCAGTGTTTCTGGACTCAATTTCCTCTGTGAGAAACAAACCGACAAGGTCCTCCTTGTTCGCCGTTTCAATTTCTGCGCCGACAATGACTAAAAAATCAGGATCGTCATTCAACCTGCACGTCTCAACTGCGCCCTTGATAGTCAAGTGATCCGCGACGGCAATGCCGTCCAATCCAAGTTTCTTTGCGACCTTGAGAATGGTGGCCGGCTCCATCGCACAATCGCCCGAGTATTTTGAATGAATGTGCAGATCAAAGATCACGTTCCGTGCACCTCGATAGACGCGCCCGCCGGCTACAAACTAAGATCGAAAGCTTTCTGGCACGTATCGGCAATCTGCAAGCGGGCTTGAAGCTTAAAAGCGCTGGCCATTCCTGCTCGCAAGCTCCCGGCGCGGCGCTTTCGTGTAGGCGTGCGCGGAGTAACAAACTAAAGTTGTTATAAATCTTAAAATAGCTACTGGCTATATTATTTATTGCCTCGGTCTTAAATTACTAAGGTCGTTAACAGAATCTCGGTCGTTCCACAGAAAGGGTCGATGCATGGGTTGTCTCACGCTTATCGTGAGTCTGTTGGTTCTGTGGAAAAAGAGACACGTTGGATATGTCGCGAAGAGGAACCTGTTAACGACCTTAGGAAGTTTTTTTGCAACGTTATTGCACTTTTTTTGCACGAATGAGCGAACGGGCGCTTACAAATCTGACAGCGCCGGTATAAAGGGGAGCCTACCGTCGGCCTTGGCGGCTGCGGCTCTCATCGCTCATGCTCCGCTGGCGCAGGAACTGCTGAGAACGATATTAATATCGGACGGCTCATATGGATTACCTGGAGCAGCATGGACGTAACGGATTTACCAGGGAAGATTACGCGTTTTTACACTCGGCTTGACTTCACTGAGCTCTATCCGCCGCAAGCCGAGGCATTGGATTGCGGGCTGCTCAGCGGTGCGAGTATGGTCGTCGCGACGCCCACTGCTTCCGGCAAGACGCTGCTCGCGGAATTCGCGATGCTCAATTCGATCGCCAATGGCGGCAAATGCCTGTACATCGTCCCCCTGAAAGCGCTCGCTTCGGAGAAGTTCGACCGATTCTCGCTATTTGCCGCGTCTGGCGTGCGAGTCGGGATCTCAACGGGAGACTACGACGTTCGTGATGACAATCTGGGACACAACGATATCATAGTCACCACTTCGGAGAAGGCCGATTCACTGCTACGAAACGGCGTTTCGTGGATGCAGGCGCTTAGCGTCGTCGTCGCGGACGAGATACACTTGTTGGACTCGATAGATCGCGGTCCAACGCTCGAAGTAACGCTCACTAAGCTTAAGCGACTCAATCCGACGGCTCAAATTCTCGCGCTAAGTGCAACGGTCTCCAATGCCGACGATATGGCAGCCTGGCTTGACGCGCAACTCATAAGAAGCGACTGGAGGCCCGTCGCACTGCACGAGGGCCTTTATCTACCTGAGCGCGCCGTTATCGCGTTCGTACACGACGCGCCACCGCGCGGCATTGTGAAAAAAGCCGTTTCAGATGGCGCCACCGACCCAGCGATTGCACTCGCCATCGATACTCTGCGAGAAGGCGGTCAATGCTTGATCTTTGTCAATACACGGAGAAATGCCGAAAGCCTTGCAAAGAGAGTGGCAACGACGCTCCGGTCACAGGGGGATTTCAACTGCAAGGAGCTTGCTGCGAAAATCCACGGGGAGACTGGGATTGCTGAGAAGCTCGCTTACTGCGTGAGCAACGGGGCAGCATTTCACCACGCCGGCCTTCTCAGCGACCACCGAAAACTCGTCGAAACGTGGTTCCGCGCCAACCTTATTAAGGTCATCGTCTCGACGCCCACGCTCGCGTCGGGACTCAACCTTCCTGCCCGAAGGGTCGTTATCAGAGATTACAAGCGTTACGACGCGAACTACGGCATGACGGACATTCCCGTGCTCGAATACAAGCAAATGGCCGGTCGCGCGGGGAGGCCTGGATTCGACGCGTACGGGGAGGCAGTTCTCATCGCGAAATCGCCGAGCGAGTGTGAGGCGCTCGCAGACCACTATATCCTCAGCGAGGCCGAAGACGTTATTTCAAAACTTGGAACGGAAACTGCACTTCGCATGCACGTTCTCTCGACTATTTCAAACGGTTTCGCGCACACGAGGGCTGCTCTCGAACAGTTCTTTGACGCGACGTTCTTCGGATTTCAGCAGAAGACGGGACTTAACCTCTTGCGATATACGATCGACCGCGTTTTGGCATTTCTCGAGAACGAAGAGATGCTTGTCGATTCGAGCGGGCGCGTCAAGGCGACGACATTTGGGCAGCTCGTATCGCGGCTCTATGTCGATCCGCTGACTGCGGTGAAGATACGAAGAGGACTAAGCGACGCCGAGATGGTGAGCGACGTATCGCTGCTCCACCTCATCTGTTCAACCCCGGACGTCAAGCGCCTGTTCATGCGAAGCAAAGATTACCGCTTGGTAACTGAATTTGTCAATCGGCACCTCGATGAGTTCCTGGATGAGATCCCTCATCGATTTAGAGACGTCGATTACGACTGGTTCCTCTCTGAGGTAAAAACGGCAATGCTCGTCAACGACTGGATAACCGAAGTAAGCGAGAAGGAGATCACCGAAAGCTACAACGTCGGGCCAGGCGACATCAGAAATCTCGTCGATACAGTGCAGTGGGTGAGTCACGCGCTCGCCGAGCTCGCGGCCTACCTCAAGGTTCCTTCAAGGAAACAAGCCCGGGAGCTCACAGCGCGGATCCAGTTTGGTATCAATCGTGAGCTCCTCGACCTCGTGCAACTGAAAAACATCGGGCGGGTTCGCGCTCGAAAACTGCACGATGCGGGTTTCACAAGCCGAAAAGGACTCAAAAATGCTCCTTTTGAAACGGTGGCGGCACTTCTTGGTCCTGCCGTCGCGTCAGATGTCTTTACACAACTCGGCGAACGCCGCGGCGTTCTTGATCGAAAGGATCGGGGGGACGCGACGTTTCTCACAGACGAGTGAGCCAACCCATGCAATATGACGTTGTGGCCGGAAAAATCACCATTGGGAGCGTCCCGGCTTTCTTGAGGGAGCTTGATGCCATTGCACATTCAAGCAACACAACAATTCAAGCCGTGGACGCCACAAAAGTCGCCGGCAGGCGACACGTTGATTGTGCAGTACGCTACGCTATGCGGTCGTTTCGCGATCATCGAAACATCGCTAGGGACCTTAGCGTCGAAATCCTGCTCTACTTGAGCGCTTGCCGGCAGATACGAAAAGCGCTTGAGATGGGCGTTCACGAAGGGGAAATGGACGTGTTGTTGATTGTCGTCGGTGCGAAGAAATCACTTGTAAGAGCTGCGACGCAGCTTACGAGCTTTGTACGCTCAGACCCGCGGGTTATGGAGTACGACGAAACAAAAAACGCGCCATTAATGCACGCATTTAAGATCACTGAGCAGGAGATTGCAGCTGCCGGCGGGCACGCGAGAATACCGGACTTGGTGCGAGAGCGCTTAGTGCTTTTTGATGCGTTCAGATAACCCCACAAGCTTTTACAACGGGTGCCTGTCGGCTACATCTATCGTCAAAAAACAGTAACTTGGCCACGCCAGTGCGAGTCTGACGTTGGCAACGACGCCGTCGAGCACGTGAAGCAATCTGTTAGGGCGCGCGCACGTTGACCCACAGGTGCAATTCGTAGGTCTTATCAAAGGAATCAACTACCGTGAACTTCAGTTTCTGCTTTTCGCCTAAGGAAGTGAGTGAGATACGTATAGGCCGTTCAACGTTTTGGCCTCGGATCAGCGTCATATTGTCGAAACGATAGAGCGTTGAATTACCCAGCGACACCGTGCCGCCATAAGTATTGCTTGTGTTCTCGTGATTGGTGATGCCGAGGAACAGAGTAAACGGCGTTCCCGAAGTCACGTTTGAGGGATATGCGACGGTCTGTCGGTTGCCATCTAATACATAGAACTCGCTGTAGCTGGCTTCGTTCTGGTGGGGGGCTAACAGGAGCGTCGTGCCAACTAAGGCGAGAAAAAGACAAATCGCGGCTCCCACCGCCGGTAGTACGACAGGGTTGCCTACACCTTGGACGACTAGTCGGTCAGACTGGGGAATGCGTCGCCACCGTGCGAACGCTGCCGTCGCGAACACCGCCACCAGCGCAGACATCGAGAGGGTGAGCGTCGTAAAATCTAATCCGAGTGTCATCAGAAGAACGGTGCCGTCAACAATTGAAACAAGAAAGCTGATAATAACCGCCACTGAGACTCTCTCCAGACCCCGCAAGTCTTGTTTTTTCGGAAACAACACAACGGTAAAGAAGAAACCAGGAACGAAAAAGAACAGTGCTACCCCTATCAGCAGCCGAAAAACAGAAAAAACAACTGTATCCATCGTGCCTCAAACAAATCGTTGCAGTATTGACTCTATCAGAGATAGACGAGTCGAGCCTATATAGTTAATCTTAGACGATATGGGGCAACAACATAGGCGCTGGACCTTTTTTCGGCCTAATGAACCAGAACGCAAGACTTAAGCTCAAAAAGCTAAGCTTCACTCTAATAACATTTCTCGCCAGCAGACGTGCCGATCCACAAGACCTAAGGCAGCGGTGCTTATTCCGACCCTCAATGAAGAAGCAACTATCGGCCAGGCGATTGATATGGTTCCTGTTCGCGTGCTCTCGGACGAGGGGACGGCACCGCCATATACGTCATTGACGAAGACTCTGAAGACGCTACGAACAAACAGCCCTTGAAAAGGACGCGACCTTGCTGAACGTCAAGCGGCCGGGGAAGGGATCGGCGATGTAGATCGCGTTTACGTCTGTTCGCGCAGATTACTTCATTATGATCGACGGAGACGGCACCTACCCGCCAGAGCGCATAACGGACTTCGTGCGCCTTCTCAGCACGTACGACGTCAACCTTGGCTCACGGATAAAAGGGCGCACCGAAGGGGGTTCCATGGCCCGAACCAACGTTTTTGGCAACCGGGTACTAACTGCCGTGGCTTGGATGCTCTTTAAAAAAGACATAACTGACTTGTACACGGGGTCTGGGCGTACTGTGGGTGTGTCGTTGACAGTATGAACCTCGTCGCACAAGGATTTGAGATTGAAACGGACATGTTGATTGAATGTGCGCCATGGTTTTAGCATAGGTAAGATGGCGATAGACTAAGGCAAGCGCGGAGATCGACCAAAACTAAGTTCCATCAGGGATGGACGGAACATAGTCTTTCTTGGTGAAGCAGTGGATGGCTCCGGGCCGGAGGCGAACGCTATGAAGATCGCATATGTGATGGACGCAATTTACCCCTACAACATGGGAGGCGCGGACAAGCGTCTGTGGGAGCTTGCGCGCAAGCTCGCCGAAAACGGAGAGCACGAGGTCCACATTTACGGCATGAAATGGTGGCAGGGAGCTGATACGATTGTCACGGACAACGTTCACCTCCACGGCGTGTGCAAGGTTCGCGAACTGTACAACAAGCAAGGCGTCCGCTCGATTACCGAAGCCATCGTCTACTCGATGAGGGTCTTGCCGGCGTTGCTGAATGCGGATTGCGACGTCATCGACTGCAACCAATTCCCCTACTTTCCATGCTTTGCGGGCAAAGTTGCCTCAATCGTAAAAAGAAAACCGTTAGTGGTCACGTGGCTCGAGGTATGGGACACTTATTGGCGGGAGTATGTTGGATCGATCCGCGGCAGCATAGGCAGAATTGTCGAAAGACTGACGATGCGGCTCCCTGATGGTATCGTAGCGATATCGCAGAAGACGAGAGATGACCTAATACGGTGTCACGTCAAACCCGAACGCATCGACGTCATTCCCGTCGGCATCGATCTTGCGCGCATCACGATGATCGCGCCTGCGTTGACCGCAAGCGACGTGCTGTTTGCAGGAAGGCTCATCAGTGAAAAACGCGTCGATCTCTTGCTGAACGCGATTGCGATCGCGCGAACGAAGGTTCCTGCCATTAGATGCGCCATTATCGGGGACGGTCCGCAGCGAGCCTCGCTCGAAGACCTGGCGTCAAAGCTTGGACTCGACGAGAACATCACCTTTACGGGCTTTGTCGATCAAGACGGGCTTACCGCGTTCATGAAGTCATCGAAGGTATTCGTTCTCCCTTCCGTTCGCGAAGGGTTCGGCCTCGTTATCATCGAGGCAAATGCGTGCAGGTTGCCGGTGATCAGCATACGGCACGAAATGAGCGCCGTCCGGGAACTCGTTCAGGACGGCGTCAATGGTTTCCTCGTCAGTGACGGCTCGCCCGATGAAATCGCTGACGTTATTTTGAAGCTCGTCAGCAACGACGCACTTCGTGAACAACTGGCTGAAAACGGATTCGAAATGTCAAAGAAATTCGCGTGGTCAGACATCTCAGAAAGCATTATAGACACCTACGTGAAACTGATGAGCTAACCAAAGGCCGCCCAGATGATTACATCCCACTTCTTCCTGCGCCGGTCGCGTGGCGGCTACCGCTCATTCCCGAACAGGCGCGAGTGCAACCCCATATGAAGGCGCTAATTGCTTCACCGTACTATAGCGGCGTAGGCGGGCTTCAGAAGTACACCTACAGAATCGCAGTCGGCTTGCACCACGCAGGAGTCGACACGACAGTCATAACCTGTTCACGCGTGCTCGACGAATCCGGCCCGACAGTTTTCACGCTTCCCCGACTTGCGACTGTGTCGAACACCCCGTTCAGCTTGCGCTGGTTTGGATCCATAAAGAGAGTTATCGACGAGGTTGACCCCGACGTGGTGAACGGATTTTTGCCCGTCCCGTATATGGCTGACGTCGCCGCTCGAGTCACTCGTGATAAGCCGTTCGTCTTGACCTATCTCAATGACGCGGTGGGAATAAATGCGACGACCAGGCTCTTGGTAAAGGCCTACTATCGCTTCCTCGGGAGGGGCACTATTCGCCGCGCTCGTTGGATCATAACGACGTCTCAACACTACGCCGCACGTTCTCCGTTTCTGCAAGGTTATCTCAGCAAAACGTCCGCCGTGCCCCCCGGTGTAGACGTCGCGACATTCAATCCGACGGTCGACTCTGGCCACATAAGAGATAAGTACTGCCTCGAAGGGCACGTTATCCTCTTCGTCGGCCAGCTAAGCAAATCCCACCGGCACAAAGGGCTCCCTATTCTTATCAGTGCGCTCCGAAGTCTTGACCCAAGCGTAACCCTCATGGTTGTGGGCGATGGAAACTGGCGCTCACACTACGCAACTTATGCGCGGCGTATCGGAGTTCAAGACCGGGTTGTATTCGTCGGGCTCATACCCGACGAAGAGATGCCACTTTATTATCGGGGAGCGCATCTCACTGTGCTCCCTACGCTCACCGATGCCGAAGGGTTCGGGATGGTTTTGGCTGAGGCAAACGCCTGCGGCAGACCAGTCATCGGTACGAACGTCGGAGGCATCCC
>Ga0187770_10001967_pt1 | contig 11265 bp, 8 predicted proteins | sample 0116_SJ02_MP02_2_FD_133154 | JGI IMG/M metagenome (GOLD analysis project Ga0187770, IMG submission 133154) | Tropical peat soil microbial communities from peatlands in Department of Meta, Colombia - 0116_SJ02_MP02_20_MG | ecosystem: Environmental > Terrestrial > Soil > Wetlands > Peat | place...
CTCACCCATTTTTGCCTCCAGACTTCTAAACGCTCTCATCTTTAATCGAGTCACAGTCAATTAATGCTAAATAGGTTAAATACATTGCTTAAAGTTTCTCTAAAAACACAAGACCTTCCTTTAAGTAGAAAAATTAAGAACCTTAGCGCTACATTAAATGTGTTTATAATAAATGATAAGATAATAAGGCTATGAACCTTAGACCTGGCTAAATACAGCAAGCCTCACGAAATTCAGTAAAATACAGGATAATGCTGAGTTTAATAGAGCTCAAATGGAAAACATTGAATTGGATGCGAACAACGCATTCAAGACTAAAAATGGCAGCATTAAAGGGCCCGTAGTCTAGCCCGGATATGACATCGGCCTTCGGAGCCGGGGATCGTGGGTTCGAATCCCACCGGGCCCGCCATATTTTGGTTTTGAACTCAAATGTTACAGTGTTTTAGTATCTTTTTCCCTATACTGATGAATTTTAAGAGGAGGGAATCATTACTTTACAAATTTTGGTGGATGAATGACAGTAAAACGGAACATGGGGTATCTTCGGATGAAGATGAAAGTATCGCGGAAAGTTACGTAATTGGGGCTTCCAATGAAAAGGGTGTCGTGTACGCTTTTATTTATCCTAATTCGCGTGAAAAAGAAAGAAAACATAGAGAATCATGGATGAAAGGAAATAGAGAAAGAAGAAATGGAAGACGCATTCTACTCTAAATAATTTTTTTACTTTTCCAAAAAGCATTTCGATTAGTGGATCGGGCAGGCCGGATTTGAGCCGGCAACACTCCGGTTTCCAATGTTCGCCTGGCAGGCTGGAATGATGCCCGCGACTCGGCGGACGTCTACAGCGTCTCCACCAACCTCGTGAAATAGGTTGATTCGGAAGCTCTACCAGGTTGAGCTACTGCCCGTATGCCATACTTCTTCTTTGCCTCTTCTATATTTTTTATGCTAATATTCTTCAAGGCTCTCTTAGCTTAATCATTTATGAATTCTGGATGGATTAGACTGCGGAAGCGCTTAGGGTTAGATGATAGATTTTGAGCTATTGGATTACTTTACCGCGTTCTTCTTTGAAATCCACTCGATAAACTGGACAATAAGCTGGTTACATGGATTTTTACTAAGCAGAAATTAGGATTTTAACTTTTAAGATGAGAGTGAGAATAATTGTTAAGCTTCATGGATACGAATAAAAAAGTAATTTATGTTATCTGTATTTTATAATTAACAGGTGTTGATATGAAAATAGGAGTTATAATTAGCCAAAATGATCCTGAAACTGTATGGAGTGCTTTTCGATTTGGAAACGTTTCATTGAGCAGACATCATGAAGTTAAAGTATTCCTCATAAGTAAAGGAGTTGAAAGCGAAGATATTGTTGACGAAAATTTCAACGTTAAGGAACAGATGGAGAAATTCATTAATACTGGTGGCAAAATCTTCGCTTGCGGAACATGCATGAAATTGAGACATAAAGAAGGCTATATCTGTCCACTATCCACTCTACAAGATTTAATGAACATCGTGGAAGAATCAGATAAAATTGTTTCATTTTAACTAGTGTGAAAGTAGATTTGTTCTCAGAGAGATTATGAAGGAAGAGGCGTTATTCCTCTTTATTTTTAAACATCTCCAGCCAATTGAGTGAAACTTTGCAGTCAGATGTAATATTTATCTGCGTTAAGAGATAAATTGATTATTGATAATAGAACTTATCATAAATATTCTACAAACTGTCTACATAGCCCAGAATACATAATTCTAATCGCCATCTTTAAATAAATAAGTAATTTTCCAACTAATCACGACAGATAAACTGCCCTGGTAGTATAGCGGTCCAGTATGCGCGGCTGTCGCCCGCACGACCCGGGTTCAAATCCCGGCCAGGGCGCCTTTACTTTCTTTCCTTCCCCACTCCTTACCTTATTCACTTATTATTTATTGTACTCAATTGGAAAATATAGGTCATTCTTTAGCTAACATATGCTTTCATTTTTTTAAAGATGAAATTTTGAGTGAGGACCTGACAAAGCGGAGATTAAAGGCTTTTAGGCTAGATTTAAATATCGCTGCAATTTTATGCAGAGTGTTATAGGGTTCAAGGGCCCGTAGCTCAGCTAGGAAGAGCACCGGAAAGGAAAGAAAGATGTTTTTTCCTTGGTGAAACTTTTAATCCGGGGGTCCCGGGAGATCGGTGTGTAAGCATCGATCCGGGAATCCAATTCCCGGCGGGCCCGCCATCAATCGTGCTTTTAAATCATTTTTCCCAATTTTTTCTATTTACGACAAGTTTATTAATTTCTTTTCTGTATGCTGTGATAGCTCCGCCGGAGTTGAGGCAATAGCCCTCGGAGACCCTTCTTGGGTCGGATGAATTTCTACTGGCTGGGGGAATTATTAGTATTTGGTTGAAGAGAAAGAAGCTAAACTCGATTTTTTAAATCATGAGCTTGTGCCAAAACATAGTATACTCACTAAAGAAGAAGCTGAAGAATTACGCAAGAGGTACAAAATTGAACTCTACCAACTTCCTTACATAAAGTCTTCAGATCCAGTTGCGGAAATTATTGGTGCTAAACCAGGTGACGTAGTGAAAATTATACGGAAAAGTCCTACTGCGGGCGAGGCTGTTGCTTACCGCTATGTCCTTGAAGGATAATTGGGAGGTTTTAGTTTGTCTTTCACAGAGTCACAACTTTGGTCTCTCATGGAATCTTTCTTTAGAGAAAAGGGATTAGTTCAGCAACATTTAGATTCATTTAATAAATTCATTGAACTCGGTCTCCAGGAAATTATAGATGAAGTTGGAGAAATTCCAATCGAAATTCCCGAATATCCATATAAAATTAAGTTTGGTAAAATTGAGGTCGACCGCCCGAGAACTATAGAGATTGACGGTTCTCCTCATCCAATTTACCCGATGGAGGCTCGTCTTCGTAATCTAACTTATGCCGCTCCTATGCTTCTTGAAGTAGCCGAAGTTCGCGATGGTAAAGAAGGTCCATTTGAATCCATCTACATCGGCGACATTCCAATAATGGTGAAGTCTGCACACTGCCTTCTTTCTGGGCTGTCGCCAGAAGAGCTGGTTGAAAAGGGTGAAGACCCAAAAGATCCCGGTGGCTATTTTGTAATCAATGGTTCAGAGCGCGTTATAGTCGCCCTCGAGGATTTAGCCCCTAATCGATTCTTGATAGACATTGATGACAGTGGAACAACCCCAATTTATCGGGCGAAGGTCTTTTCCACAACAGCTGGTTTTCGAGCTAGAATTGAATTAAGGATAAAGTCAGATGGGGCTCTTTATGTTTCTATGCCTGGGGTTCCAACCGAAATTCCATTCATAATTATTATGAGGGCGCTCGGGCTCAAATCAGATAAAGAGATTGCGGAAGCAGTATCTCCTAATGAAGAAGTTCAGAACCTCCTCGACTCATCATTCGAAAAAGCAGTTGGCGTAACGACTGTTAAAGAAGCCATCTTGTATTTAGGAAACCGCGTTGCCCACGGACAAATTGAGGAGTATAGAGTAAAGAAAGCAGAGACAGTTCTTGACAAAAACTATATGCCGCATATTGGCAGAACCCCTGACAAACGAGTTGAAAAAGCCCTTTTTCTGGGCGAGATGGCTGCACGGATTTTTGAATTAAAACTTGGGAGACGAGAATCTGACGATAAAGATCATTACGCAAATAAACGACTAAAACTGGCTGGCGCATTACTTTCTGACTTATTCAGAATAGCTTTCAGGGGATTATGTAGGGACGTAAAATATCAGATGGAAAGAATGAGCCTTAAATGGCATGAAACAGGTATGATCTCCGCTGCAGTAAGGCCAGGAATAATCACTGAGAGAATTCAGCACGCATTAGCAACTGGTAACTGGGGACGTGGCAAAGTTGGTGTCACGCAGCTCTTGGATAGGACCAACTTCACTTCAACTCTAAGTCACCTAAGACGTCTGCAGTCACCATTAAGCCGCAGTCAACCAAACTTTGAGGCTAGAGACCTGCATCCAACCCATTGGGGGCGCCTTTGCCCAAATGAAACACCTGAAGGCTCAAACTGTGGCTTAGTTAAGAACCTATCTCTAATGGCTAATATTTCAATCAGCATAAACCCTGAAGAAGTTAAACAAATTCTATACAAAATTGGCACCGTTAAGATTGAAGATGCAGACGCGGCTCTACGCTCCACAGGGGCAAAAGTCTTCATTGAAGGCAACTTAGCAGGCTATTCCAAAGACCCGAAAGGCCTTTTAGATGAGCTTCGAAATATGCGAAGAAGCGGAAATTTAAGCCCAGAAATAAACGGCGCTTATCACATCGCTGGTTTAGAAGGCGCTCGAGAAGAAGTATACATAAACTGTGATATAGGCAGAGTACGTCGACCATTAATAATCGTTGACAAAGGTATACCTAGACTAAAATCAGAGCACATATCAAAAATTCAGATGAACGAATTACGATGGGAAGATTTAGTTAGACAGGGAATAATCGAATACCTTGATGCTGATGAAGAAGAAAATGCATACGTAGCACTAGATCTTAATCAACTTACCCCTGAACACACGCATTTAGAAATTGCGCCTTATACTATACTTGGAATCTGCGGATCAATCATACCCTATGCAGAATACAATCAATCTCCAAGAAACTCATACGAGGCAGCTATGGCTAAGCAGGCACTAGGTGTTTATTCTACCAACTATTTCAATAGAGTCGACTCCCGTTCACACATTCTAAATTATCCACAGGCCCCAATTGTACAAACAAAACCAATGAGCACAATCGGATATGCTGACCGCCCATCAGGGCAAAACTGCGTTGTCGCCGTACTATCATACAGAGGCTACAACATGGAGGATGCGTTAATATTCAACAAATCATCAATAGAAAGAGGACTTGGACGCTCCACATTTTACAGAGTTTACGAAGCAGAATGCCGACAATATCTCGGCGGGCAGAAAGATACATTTGAACTTCCAGAATCTGGAACCCGCGGCTACCGCGGCGACCAATTTTACCGCCTATTAGAAGAAGACGGTATAGTAAATGTGGAAGCAAATGTCACCGGAAGCGATGTTTTAATAGGTAGAACAAGTCCGCCCCGTTTCCTTGAGGAATATAAAGAATTTGAGGTTAAAGGTCCAACAAGAAGAGATACCTCAATTAGTGTAAGACCAGCTGAAGTGGGAACGGTTGATTCTGTTCTAGTATCTCAGACAGCTCAAGGCAGCAAACTTGTTAAGGTAAGGGTTAGGGATCAACGTATTCCAGAGCTAGGAGATAAATTCGCTTCCCGTCACGGCCAGAAAGGCGTGATAGGATTTCTAGTTTCACATGAAGATATGCCGTTCACTGAAGACGGGGTCATACCCGACGTCATAGTAAACCCGCACGCAATACCATCGAGAATGACAATTGGGCACTTCGTAGAGTCAGTAGCCGGCAAGGTTGCAGCTCTACAGGGGCAAATCTTGGACGGGACACCGTTCAGCGGCATGAAACAAACGGACATAAGAAAAGTCCTATTGAGCTTAGGTTTTCAACACGGTGGACGCGAAACTCTATACGACGGCGTAAGTGGCCACAAATACAAAGTAGACATATTCATCGGTGTCGTTTACTACCAGAAACTCCACCATATGGTCGCCGATAAAATGCATGCAAGGGCACGAGGACAAGTTCAAATGCTGACAAGACAGCCAACTGAAGGCAGAGCGAGGGGTGGAGGATTAAGATTCGGCGAAATGGAAAGAGACTGCCTAATAGGTCACGGAGCAGCAATGTTACTCAAGGACAGACTTCTAGAGGAATCTGATAAAGCCGTCGTATACGTATGTGAACGGTGCGGTTACGTCGCATATTTCGACCTCAAACAGAGAAAATATATCTGCAAGATGTGTGGTGACGAAGCAGTAATATCCCCAGTAGCTATGTCTTACGCTTTCAAGTTATTACTACAAGAATTAATGAGCCTATGTATAGTTCCAAGACTAAAACTCAAGGAGAGAGCTTAAAAATGAGTTCCGAAGAGACTGATATCTACAAAATTATTGATGGAATAAAGTTTGGGGTATTATCCCCAACCGGCATACGCAAGCTTTCTGTCGTAGAAATTCAGACAGCCGACACATATGATGAAGACGGTGCACCAATAACTGCAGGTTTAATGGACGGTCGACTAGGAACACTTGAACCAAGGCAGAGGTGTAACACCTGCGGCAACACGGCTACAAGATGTCCAGGGCATTTTGGCCACATTGAATTGGCACAGCCAATTATCCATGTGGATTTCGCGAAAATAATTAATGAACTTCTTACAGCAACCTGCAGAACCTGCGGGAGAGTGCTCCTTTCAAACTCTAAAATTGAGGAATTTAAGGCGAGAATAGAAGAAGCAAGGGGAATGCTTGGAGCCGTTCCCGACACCTTATATGACGAAGTGAAAAAGACCGCTAAGAAAAATGCGGAGTGTCCACAATGTGGTGCGCCTCAATTCACGATTGATTTCAGTAAACCGACAACCTTCCATGAGGTCTTAGAGGAAGGTGGCGCTAGGCGACTTATACCTAGTATGATTAGAGATAGGCTAGAACGAATATCCGACGACGACTTAAGGCTTCTTGGCTTCGAACCTAGTGTAGCAAGACCTGAATGGATGGTGCTCCAAGTTCTACCAATACCTCCTGTATACGTCCGTCCTTCTATTACGCTTGAATCAGGCATCCGATCTGAGGACGATTTGACTCATAAACTGGTTGACGTAATTAGAATTAACCAGAGATTAAAGGAAAACATCGAAGCTGGTGCTCCAACACTAATCATTCAAGATTTATCAGAACTCTTACAGTACCACATAACTACCTACTTCAATAACGAAGCATCTGGAATACCTCCAGCAAGGCATCGCTCTGGTAGAGCATTGAAAACTCTTTCACAACGTCTTAAGGGAAAGGAAGGACGCTTTAGAAGCAATCTCTCAGGGAAAAGAGTAGACTTCTCCGCTCGTACAGTTATATCCCCTGATCCCAATCTAGACATAAATGAGGTGGGAGTGCCGCAGGACGTCGCTATGCACTTAACTATTCCAGAAAAGATAACCGAATGGAACATCAAAGAGATAGCTCAACTAGTCATTAATGGATCCGATAAATATCCTGGCGCAATTTACGTCGTTAGACCTGACGGGAAACGCATAAGACTCGAATTCGTCACAGAACGTGACAAAGTAGCTGAAGGTTTACAACCCGGCTTCATAGTTGAAAGGCAACTCAAAGATGGTGACATCGCAATTTTTAATCGCCAACCATCTCTCCATAGAATGTCAATAATGGCTCACTACGTGCACATTCTTCCATACAAAACTTTTAGGCTCCACCTCTCCGTCTGTCCGCCGTACAACGCTGACTTTGATGGAGACGAAATGAACCTACACATTCCACAAAGCGAAGAAGCACGAACAGAAGCACGGTTATTGATGCAGGTACAAGATCAGATACTATCGCCCAGATATGGTGGGCCAATTATCGGTGCAATTAGAGACTTCATAACTGCAGCGTTTCTTCTAACTTGCGATTCAACAAAATTAACAAAAGGTGATTTCTACAGCTTACTTGGGGCAGCAGGGTATGATGGGCCTATTCCTGCACCTGCTGAAAAAAAAACTGAACCCTTATGGACAGGTAAACAAGTATTCAGTCTATTTCTACCCAAAGCCTTCAATTACGTGCAGAAAGCAAACTTGTGCCACAAGTGTAAAGAATGTTTAAAGGAAAAATGTCCATACGACGCCTACCTTGTCATTAGAAATGGTATCCTAGAATGCGGTGTAATAGATAAAAATGCAATAGGAGCTGAAAAATCTGAAAGCCTCTGGCATAGGATAGTTAAAGATTATGGAACAGAATCTGGAAAATATTTCCTTTATCGCATATGTAGGCTAGTCAACGCGTTTATGATTATGAGAGGCTTCACTTACGCCCTAGATGAATTAGACGTACAAAAGGATGCCCAACAAAAAATTGACCGCGCAATTAAAAGCGCTGAGGATAAGGTTCACGAACTAATTGGAAGCTATCAAAATGGGACTCTTGAACGGCTTCCAGGTCAAACTCTAAATGAATCACTGGAAATTTACATTATGAATGAACTAGCAACTGCAAGAGATAAGGCTGGTGGAATAGCGGACGAATTCTTTGGGTTAGATAATCACGGTATAATTATGACTATGAGCGGTGCAAGAGGCTCTAGCCTAAACATAGGTCAAATGACGGCCTGCGTAGGACAACAGTCAGTTCGCGGCAAACGAATTATGCGTGGATACTACAACAGAGCGTTAACCCTCTTCAAGCCAGGTGACCAAACACCCGTGGCAAGAGGCTTCATCCATTCTAGCTATCGCGATGGGCTTAGTCCAGCGGAATTCTTTTTCCACGCTATGGGTGGAAGGGAAGGGCTCGTAGATACAGCCGTTCGCACTCAGCAAAGCGGATACATGCAACGTAGATTAATTAACGCTCTTGAATACTTGCGGGTTGAATATGACGGAACTGTCCGTGACTCAAGAGGCGATCTCGTCCAATTCAATTTTGGAGAAGACGGAGTTGATCCAGCCAAAAGCGATCACGGAAAAGCTGTGAACGTTGAACGCTTAGTTGAAAGAATAAGAATCGTTAGTAAACCAGGTAAACCCGCTTCAGCGAAATTTATTAATGAACAGCTTGAGCCTGTGAAAAATAAATTACCCCCACTGCTTGTAGACGAACTAAGTAAACATGTTAAAGAGGCAAATCTAACGACAGAAGCAGTTAATCAAACTATACAAATAGCGCTTGAAGACTATCAGCGGGCATTAGAGGAACCGGGAGACGCTGTTGGCATAATCGCCGCTCAATCCATCGGCGAACCTGGAACGCAGATGACATTGAGAACATTCCACTACGCAGGCGTCAGAGAGCAGAACGTAACCCTTGGTCTTCCACGACTTATAGAAATAGTTGATGCACGAAGAGCGCCATCAACTCCTATTATGGATATATATCTGGACAAAAAGTTTAGAAGCAGCCGTGAAAAAGCAACAGAAATTGCTCAACAAATAATGTTCACAACACTTAAAGATATTTCATTATCAGTAGCAATAAATCCAAAATTAGCGGCAGTTATTGTAAAACTCGACGAGGATATGATGAAAGATAGGGGAATCTCCACAAACGAGCTTAAAGAAGCCGTAAAGATTCCAAATTGCGATACTAAAATAAAAGGTACCTTAATTGAAATTAAACCAACAGGATTGACTGATTTTAGTAAACTATGCGCAAAAGTATCCTCTCTTCATGTGAAGGGCGTCGTAGGAATACATAGAGTACTACTTGCGGAGGAAAAGGGTGAATGGGTTATCCACACCGATGGTTCAAACTTAGCAAAAGTTCTCAAAGTTACAGGTGTTGATATAACAAGGACAACAACCAACAATATGCATGAAATAGCAGAAACCCTTGGAATTGAGGCCGCGCGAAACTCCATAATTAAGGAAGCTGAGGGAGTACTAGAGGAACAAGGACTCGATGTAGACATAAGACATGTAATGCTTGTTGCTGATGTTATGACCGCAACAGGTGAGGTTCGCCAGATCGGCAGGCACGGTGTAAGTGGTGAAAAATCAAGTATACTTGCAAGAGCAGCATTCGAAATAACTGTTCCAAGCCTAATAGAAGCCGCATCTAAAGGAACAACTGATATGTTAAAGGGTGTAACCGAGAACGTAATAGTAGGTCAATCGGTGCCTATTGGAACTGGTTTAGTTGACCTCTACATGACTTCACCTTCAAAATCCATTCCAAAAGAAAAACGTGGGTAAAATCAAATGGATATCAACAAAGCTATCAGTTCAGCTGTAAAAACCGGAAAAGTAACCTTAGGGGTAAAAAGTACATTAGAATCAGCAAAAACTGGAAAAGCAAAATTAATAATTCTAGCTTCAAATTGTCCTGAAAATTCATATGAAGAAATTCTACACTACACAAAAATAGCAAAGATTCCAGTGCACATTTACGACGGTTCTAGTCTAGATTTAGGTACAACCTGTCGTAAGCCATTCACAGTATCAGCAATGGCTATAAAAGAACCTGGCGATTCAGAAATTTTGAAATTAACGGAGACATCGCATGGCAAATAAAATTCGAATAACCAGCGATGAACTTAGATACATCGCGCTTTTTGAAAGTGTAACTGGAGCGACTGCAAAAGACTGTATTATAGACGATAAATCAAACAGAATCATATTCATCATAAACTCTGGAGATATCGGTCTAGCAATAGGACACGGCGGGGCAAACATAAAACAAGTAAAAAACATGATTGCGCGAAACGTGGAAATAGTTGAGTACTCCGAAGATCCTACAATGTTCATTAAAAACTCATTAGCCCCCGCAAAAATAAACGATGTTAGAGTAAATGAAAAGCCTGATGGAAAAAAAGTCGCATTAGTCACGGTCTCCCCTCAAGACAAAGGCATTGCTATAGGAAAAAATGGTAAAACTGCTGAACGCGCAAGGTTCCTGGTGAAAAGATACTTTCAAATCGATAACATTGTGATTACGTGACGCACTGTTTATTTTATGATCAGGCAAACCTAAACAAACTGCTTTTTCCTCTTATATGCAGAATTAAGGAACATGCGTTGATTTACTAATTTGTCGCCTCATTCTTTTTCATTCGAGCTTTAACCAGCTTTTTTATGAGCAGGGCGGGAATTTTCTTGTCAAGTGGAAAGCGGACGGCTGATTTAGTGGTTTCATAACCTGCTAGTTCATTCTTATGTTCCTCGATGACGGGAGGGCGGATATAGAGTCCAATATGGGCCTTTGCAAGACCGAACCAGGCCAGCCGCCCTTTGTAGTCGTAGAAAGGCATTCCGTAGCTGATACTTTCCACGGAAGTCGGCGCGGCTTCTCTGATTGCAGCCCGAATTTTCTGAAGTTTGTCCTGAGCTTCTTTCGGAGCTTCTGAAATGTAAGCGTCTACATTTTTAGGTGCTTTTTTCATGATTTAACCTCATATTCAGAGGGCTTAACGCCATCTTTTTATCATATCGCTATTAGGCTGAATTAAGTTTTTACAACCCAAATAAACAAATAATACCATCTATAAGTTATTCAGAACACTTAGAATGCTTTAGTAGGAGGAATGGAGAAACGCCACGAGGTGAATTTGCAGCGCGGACAATGCGCTCCAAGCGAAAGAAGTTCAGATGGAA
>Ga0187770_10001968_pt1 | contig 11265 bp, 8 predicted proteins | sample 0116_SJ02_MP02_2_FD_133154 | JGI IMG/M metagenome (GOLD analysis project Ga0187770, IMG submission 133154) | Tropical peat soil microbial communities from peatlands in Department of Meta, Colombia - 0116_SJ02_MP02_20_MG | ecosystem: Environmental > Terrestrial > Soil > Wetlands > Peat | place...
CCTGAGTTCTTCTTTGAACCCCCTGTATTCCTGGCCGTAGAGCTCGTTGAAGACGCGCCTGTATCTGTCAGGCTTGTCCCCCGCCTCGGTGAGATCTCCCAGCATCGGCTCGTCGATCTGGATGAAGGAGACCCCAGCTTCCTTCAGCCGGATGACCTCTTTCCTCAGAATCTTGGCGTAGTCACGCCCAAAGTCCTCTGGGGTGGGGTAGGCGTCACTTGAGATCGTCTTGTGCCAGCTCTCCCACATCACGAGGTAGGGCGCCGGCAGCGTTACCTTGAACGGCTTTTTCGAGTACCTCCTTGCCTTCTCGTACTCGTCCCTGGCTATGACTGATTCCTTCAGGCGCTCAGAGACAACCGCTCGGGCGTACGTCAACTGAACCTTGTTCCTCTTGAGTATCTCCATTGCATTGGGGTTGAGACGGGTTATGTGCATAACCTCGAAGCCGGGGATCTTGTCCCCAACGAAGCTGACGAAACTGCTCCTCCTCTGTTCCCCGTCTGTAATCACATCCAGACCCGCCTCCTCCTCTCCCCGGATCGTGGACTCCGTCGCAGACTCGAGCAGTGCGTCCAACTCGACCTGGGACAACTCGCCGTTGGCATGCTTCTTGGTCGCGTCGATAAGTTCACGAGGGCGCGAAAATGACCCGACTACGGTGGTTGTGAAGGGTTGGCTCAGTTTACTCCGCTCCTCAAAGCGTCGACCCTGTCCGTCCTCTCCCAAGTGAAGTCTGGGTCCTCTCTACCGAAGTGGCCGTAACATGCCGTCTTCCTGTATATCGGCCTCAGAAGGTCAAGGTCCCTGATGATCATCCCGGGGCGCATGTCAAACACTTCGTTTGCAGCCCTCGTGATTGTCTCGTCTGAGACCTTCCCGGTCCCAAGGGTGTCGACCATGAAGGAAACAGGCTTGGCGACCCCAATGGCATATGCGATCTGCACCTGGCACTTCTCGGCGAGTCCCGCGGCGACGATGTTCTTCGCGACGTACCTAGCCATGTAGCTGCCAGACCTATCGACTTTGGTCGCATCCTTTCCGGACAGACACCCTCCTCCGTGTGCACCGACTCCCCCGTAGGTGTCGACTATGATCTTCCTGCCTGTGAGTCCAGAGTCGGCTAGGGTCCCCCCAATGACGAACCGCCCAGTTGAATTGACGAAGAATTTCGTTTCTTCGTCAATAAGATCACTTGGGACTACCTTCTTGATGACCTTGTCGATGATGTCCTTTTTCACGATCTCTTCGCTCGCGGATTCGTTGTGTTGCGCCGCCACCACCACCGTGTCTACCCTCTGGGGCCTGCCATCGTCGTACTCGACGGTGACCTGCGACTTGCCGTCGGGTCTCAGGTACGGGATTATCCCCTCCTTCCTTACATCTGCGAGCCTCTTCACGATGCCGTGGGCCAGGGTTATCGGCATAGGCATAAGCTGTGGAGTCTCGCGGCACGCGTAGCCGAACATCATCCCCTGGTCCCCGGCTCCCATCTCTTCGAGGGATCGCTTGACGCCCATCGAGATGTCAGGGGACTGCTCTTCTATTGAGACGAGCACACCGCAAGTCTCCCAGTCGAGCCCGTCCTTTCCATTGTTGAAACCAATGTCCTTGAGTACGTTACGTACAATCTCTCTGATGTTGGCATATGCAGTTGTAGTAATTTGCCCCGTAACGACGACTGTCCCCTGCATAATCAGAGTCTCGCAGTCGACTCTTGCCCCCTTGTCCTGTGAGATAATCGAGTCGAGGACAGCGTCCGAAATCTGGTCGGAACATTTGTCGGGGTGGCCTTCGCAGACGCTTTCGGATGTGAAAAGGTGTCTTCCTGGCATGAGAATCGCTTCCTACGATTCACCCGACTTCCTCATTTTAGACCAAGCCTCTGGGAAGCGAGCGCAGCCCCTTCGGCCAGGGCCTCCAGCTTCTGCAGACCTACAATATAGGGCACATTACCGAAGTTCGCGAAGGTCTCGAAGCCGCAGTCAGTCCCTCCTAGGATGTCGTTGGGGTTGATCTTGTCGATGCTGGCTAGCCTCTCCAGCCTCCCCGCGATAGTTTGCTTCGTTTCGACAATAGGGGTCTTCACGTCGATGACTCCGGCCGCAAGCCTGAGCCCCTTCGGCCATCCGTGCTCCTTCACATATTCCCTGAGAATGAGGGCGTCCCCCTCGTGCGCGGGGTTGGCCATCTCCCCCACGATTGTCCCAACCTTTAGCCTCAGGAACTCCGGGAGGACCCGGCTGTACTCGGCATCGAACCTGTGAGACCCAACCCAGTTCCCATAGCAGTAGTGAACCCTGATCCGTTCTCTCGGTAGGCCCGCGATCGCTTCGTTGATGGCGTCAACGTGCTTCGGAAGTGCCTCGTAGAAATCTACACCCCATGAGCCCGTCTGCTTGCCCATGGCGAGGTCAGGCGAATCGAGCTGCAGGTCGACGCCGTCTACGCTCAGGATTGCCTCGTACTCCTTCCTCAGCTCCTTGCCGGCATCGAACAGGTACTCGTAGTGGTCCCTGTAGGCTTCGCTTCGGGGAAAGAAGATGGTGGTGACCCCGGGCGACGGTGCGGGGACGAATATCCTCTCGGCCCCCTCCTCCTTGGCGAGCCTAGCGGCGTCCTGGGCCTCCTTTTTGGCGAGGTCTGCCCCGTGGTAGCGGAGTTTGCTTTCTATTTTGGGGAAGTCGAAACCACTCATCTGACCCGATGCCATCAATTGGGCGAACTGCGGGTTTGACTCCTGGAACTCCTGAATCATGGTTGGCTGCATCGGCATGGAAACCCTCTCCGTCTTCGAGAAGCCGTCGAAGCGGTTTGGGAGGTAGTAGGTGTACCCCGCCTTCCTCTGCTCGCCGTTGCTGACCCAGTCCAGCCCCCGCTTGGCTCCCTTCGGATGCACCTGGTCTCTGATCGCCCTCCTCTCAGCCGCCTCGATCACATCCTTGTGGTCGAGGGATATCTCCCCCGTCGGACTCTGCGGAAGCAGACTCATGACCTCGGGGGTTCTGAACCAACTACCCGTCATCGTAGCCTTGATAGGCACGAGCTAACGCCCCGAGTAATAATTTAAATAGATTCGTGCAAGAATTATTCGTGTAGGAATATTGTCTTCGAGCCTTATCGAGCCGAGGCAGCTCAAGAAGATCCGGATTCAGCTTGGGTACACCCAGGGAGCCCTGGCCGAGGCTGCAGGGGTGAGCCAGTCAATCATAGCCAAGATCGAGGCTGGGACGGTCGATCCCACCTTCAGTACGCTCACCGCGATCTCAAAGGCACTTAGGGAGACGACGTCGAAACAAAGCAAGAGGGCGGCTGACGTAATGTCGTCGCCAGTGGTGGGAGTCCAGGACGGTGTCAAGATACGAGAATGCGCCGAGGAGATGAAGAAGAGAGGTTTCTCACAGCTGCCTGTCTTCAGCGGCGAAAGGATGATTGGGACCATAACGGATGGTCACATTGTTACTCTTCTTTCAGAAGCTCCGGATCCCCGGCGCCTCCTTGATGAGAGGGTAGGGAATCACATTCTACCGATATTCGCGGTTGTGGGAATGGACACCCCCGTGGAGGCGCTCTATTCGCTGTTCAGATACCTCCCCGCAGTCCTGGTGGAGTCCGGGGAGAAGGTCGAGGGGATCATAACGAAGGTCGACCTCCTGACATCGGGCACCTAGGACTGTCCTCCGTGGCAGGCGATGGACTTGGGCGACCATCGTAGACCGATTCTACAAGGGTGTAACGAGAGGCCGATACACCCCTCATAGTGCAGCCCGAGGCCCCCCAGAAGCTGCCTAGTTGTGGGAAAGGACAGAACTGTTTATCTGTATATTGAATCGGGAATTCCTCGATTGGCACCGATGGATTTGGGGCACCTTCGCAGGGGTACCGTTGCATTAATTTTGGTTCTCTTCATGACATTTGCTTTCATCCCCTCTCTCGGGATAGGTAAGGCTGAAGCGGCCACCCCGCTCTATCAGTCCAACTTTGGCTCCCTCTCAAACGGCAGTACTCCGACGGGCTGGGTTACGGGAACCAACAGCTCCGGGCTCCCGAACTGGGACATTGAGAACGGCGACTACGTGCACAACACGACAGTGTCAGGGGGGTGGACGCCTACTCTCTATGAAGGGGCGACCTTCTCGAATTTCAGGATAACAGCACTGGAGGCCGGAGTCAAGGACTGCGTACAATCCCCGCCTGTGCTTGCAATAGTGTTCAGAGCATCCAGCAACATCAACAACTATTACTTCTGGGGAGACATCGACAAGATTCAGATTCAGAAGTACGTCGGTGGTTACCCCGTGAACCTTGCCAGCGAGGAGATTGGGCAGATAAATCCGGTCGGGACCTTCTACAACATGACAGTCGATGTGGTTGGGACAAACATCACGGCGATCTGGAACAACCAATACGTCATGACGGTCTATGATTCGCAGTTCTCGTCCGGCTATATCGGAGTAGCGACCTACAATTGCAACGCAGAAGTAAGCAAGGTGATCGTGACGCCTTTGGGGCAGCAGATCCAGTCCGTCGAGCTGACGGCCCTTCTCAACGTCTACAACAGCAGGCCCGATCTGCAGTCGGCGTTTCCAGAGGCTGCGACGGGGACGTACGTCAACTTGACCAACTGGGCGTATGGGGTCGTGTCGGGGCAGTTTACCGATTCTAGCTATGACACTCTTGCCCCCTATGGTTACTGGTACGCTCTGATGAACACCTACAACAACAGACCGGATTTGCAATCAGCGTACCCGAACGCGTACTATTCTATGGCAAGCTACGAGGGGCTGATCAACTGGGCGGGGGGTGTCGTGAACAAGCAGTGGACGGACCCCAGCTTCAGCGCCCTGAACAGCACGGGGTACTGGTACACTCTGATGAGCACCTACAATGGCAGGCCTGACCTCCAGGCAGCATTTCCGAACGTATACTCCAACACCATGACGGCGGGGTACCAGAACCTCATCACTTGGGCAGGGAAGGTCGCCACCCAGGCGTGGACAGACAGCAGCTACACGACGCTGAAGCACTACGGCTACTGGTACGACCTGCTGATGACCTACAACCAGAGACCTGACATCCAGGCCGCGTTTCCCACTGTTCATACTTCAATGGCGGACTACGAGGCTTTCGTCACCTGGGCGGGAGGGGTCGTGACCAAGCAGTACACCGATTCTAGCTACAGCCAGCTAAACACATACGGATACTGGTACGACCTCATGATGGTCTACAACACGAGACAGGACCTGCAGACAGCATATCCGAACGCATATGTTTCAGAACCCCACTATCAGACCTTGGTCAACTGGGCAAACGGGGTGGTCACGCACGCGTGGACGGACAGTGCGCTCGCTTACCTGAACTACTACGCGTCCTATTACGAAGCGCATCACACGTAGCGACTGATTTCGATTCCTGGTGTGACAGTAGCGCGTAACGAGCCCGACCTACGGACTCGATCTGCTAGACCAATCTCACTTCACGGAGACCTTAGAACTGGAGGAGGGCGGCCGCTTATTCTTACAAGAATGAATACAGCTGCGATAGCTCCAAGCGGTGCGAACAAGGAAACAGCTGCCAGGTACCATGCCGAAGGCAAAGACGGAAAATCAGTCTGAGTCACTGTCGCGTTCGAAAACTGGACATATCCTCCCACGCCTGGGGTAAAGTCGGGGTTGCCCAGTATCAGGCGAGTAAAGGTGATACCGCTTAGACCTAGCGTCGCATTCTCAAATCTCACGATGCGTTGGACCCCCGTGAAGGACACCTCAAGGCTGTGCCAGCCGTTGTCGGCCGGGGCAAGGACGTGGCCGGTGCCGCTTACGTCGTCGAAGTAGACGAAGTTCGTGGATCCGCCCGACATTACTGCCCCGAACCACCCCCCATTCATTCTTGTGATTATCATGGTGGAGGCGTTTTGGGCGAACCCGACGAACCTGAAGTCGAGGTCCACAGTTGTGGCGTTGGAAGCCTGGAAGCCATCAATGACCTGCCCCCACCCCCTATAGAGGTAGGCTTGATCGTAGTTCCCCACGGCAGAAATCTGGATATACCCCGACGACGAGTTCACCTGATAGGTCCCCTCGCCTGCGAAGACCCATTGGTAGTCGATCAGTTGTGAATTGAATGAACTGGTGAACTCTAAGGTTGTCCCGTTCACAGTTGGATAGGTGCGGGCGGGGAACCTTGCGTAGGCCGTGGCCGCTCCCCAGGATAAGACGGTCAACCCGATAAGGGCGATTATCAACGCACGACGGAAGGTCGATGGTGTCCCTTGGCCGTCTTCGCGCGCTCCTTGAACAGCACCTGGCACACCTCCCTTCCGGAGAGAAACCATCACTACGGAGGCGAAGTAATACAGAGTCACGGCCAGACTAGCGGCTATCAGCCAGGGACCGACGGTGGTAACAAAGGGGAAGGCCCTGGCCACCACGACCAGGTCGTTGAACAAGGGATAGGTCAGGTAGTACGGCCCGGTCGCTCCTGCCGCGGCATTATAGGGGCCGTTAAAGGTCAGGAAGTAGAGGAGAGCCAAGGCGGGGTAGAACACCATGCCTCTCAGCTTCCCCCTGTGCTCGGCCAGAAAGAGGGTGAAGAACGGAATCCCCCAGGCCATGTAGTTGTAGGAGCCAGCCAGAACGGCGAGACCGACCCAAAGGAAGACTAGAGAGGTCTTCTCGACCGGGGTGAGGGATAGGCGGTAGACCAACAGAAGGACGGCCGCAAGGACCACCAAGAGTATCGGGCCGGAAGAAGGAACCCCGCTCAAGGGGAAGAGCGGATGGGTCCCTCCGACGTTGTTTACGGTTAGCAGGAAGAGGTAGGAGGATGGATTCCACAAAAGGAAGGGCAGGGAGAAGACTGCGAGAGGAAGCAACGAAAGACCGAGGTGGAGGAGCCTGCTCGAGCGTCCCCTGAGAGCTATCAGGAAAACCGGGACAAGGAACAGAGGATAGAACTTCGTCGCTATGCCCAGGCCCAGCAGAAGCGCAGACTTCGCGAGGTCCTGTCTCAGAGGAGTGTCAGAACTCTTGGTGTAGCGCAGGAAATAGTAGAATGACATCACCGTGAACATGATGGCTATCGGGTCGTTCGTCCCGTGTACCGCAGAAAGGAAGATCACTATGGGGTTCAGGGCGTAGAGTGCAGACAGCCTCACGGCAGTCCTGTGCGACGTCATAAGTTCCAGGGACTTGTAGAGGAAGAGTGTGGTGACCAGGTCCGCCAGGACTAGGGGGATCTTGAGCGTTGCCAGGTACATCATCCCATTCGCGGACACTGTCTTCAGGAGGAAGGCTGGAACGGAAAAGAGGAGGTAAAGAGGGGGATACCTCCAGGGGTTTATCCAGAGCAGCGTGGGGTCCTTCACGACCGCGAAGTATGGGTCGTTCCCATGCGCGAGGAGGCTGCTGAAGACACCGAGCCCCCAGTAGTTGAAGTCGTCGTAGAAAAGGGGGACGAGTGCCAGTCTGACAAGGAGGGCTATGGTAAGGACAGAGGCGAGAGGATGCGACCTAACGCCTTTCAACCAAGAGTATCCGGTCAAGAAGCGGGTACCTGACGATAGAGGTTATTCTGTAGCGCCAGAGGCCGGCAAAGTAAACAGAGAGGTTGATCACTCCGAGCGCGAACCTGCTGAAAAGTGTCTCCTTGTCAGTGTCCAGTATAAGGAAGGGCGTCAGCCCAATCGATTGAATTGGGACGACCTTCCTGGATTTGAACCAGAGATGCTTTTGCCAAGCCTTCCGAAAGCTTGTCGCTAGGGCGAAGAGCGCCTTGAACGACACCTTAAGGTAGGCAGGATCACCGGTCATCCTGTAATACACCACCCCGCCATAAAACGTAGAGGCTATCCATGTGGGTAGCATCAGTATCATTTGGACAGGGTCGAAGACTGTGATCCCTGTCCATATCGAATTGCGCCTGAACAGGAAGACCTTCATCGGGGATATCAGTCCCCAGGAGCTGCCGCGCTTGTGAACTATGCGACTCTCTGGCACAACTGCGACCTTGTGTCCCATCAGATTGCACTCGAGTCCGAGGGCGACGTCCTCATAGTACGCGAAGTAGTCTGGGTCGAAGATCCTGTTATCGAGTTCCTTGAGAAGCTCCCTCCTGAATAGAAAGGCGGCCCCCGGGGGGCTCAGGACGAATATGGGCTTGTCATCCCTGATGGCTCCCTTGGCAGGCTCGTTTGCCCTGCTGTCCCACGAGACGAGCAACACGTTCACTTCGCCGCCCAGGGAATCCACGGTCGAAGAATCTCTCAACAAGGCGGGGGACACAATACCGATGTCGGGCCGTCTTGCGAGCAAATCTACCAGTGGGTTCAGCCAATCGGGCGTGACAACGAGGTCGTTGTTGAGGATTCCGATTATGTCTCCGCTGGCATGTGCAAGGCCAGCGTTCGCTGCACCGGCGTATCCAACGTTGGCGGGAAGCCTCAGCACACGGACGTTGGGGAAGTTTTGCTCTATCAATTCTCCGCTGCTGTCGACGCTGGCGTTGTCTACGAAAATGACTTCGAAGTTTGGATAGTTAGTCTCTGCGACTGAGCGTACGCAATCGAGAAGAAGCTCCTTGAACTTCGAAGCGCCGTTGTAGTTCACAACGATCAGCGAAACCTTCGGCGATTCCATCAACCCGCACCTCCACGGAAGTTCGACTTCGCCACCATGCACCTAGCCAACGGCGTAAGCAGAAGAACGACCACCTCAACCGGTTCTGAGCCGGTCCCTAGGAGGGTGGCGCTGGGGGGTAGAGCAAGAGGACGATGGCAATCGCGATAACTATGATTATCACGGCAAGAATGATGAGCAGGGTTGCCGAATAGGCTATTCCCTTTCTTCTTGAACGGACCCCCCTTCCCAGAATGAGAGGGAGCCACAAACCCAGAGTCAGAAACTCAGGTAACCTCATCTGGAATCCGTTCTAACTCCAATGAGTTTGCTATTTAGACGTTTTGAGGTTTCCCGTTGAGAATTTTCGGATATGCCCCTCCCTAATCGCTTTCACATGTGTTTCTGCGGCAGTTTCTCGCTCGCCGGCCGAACGCGACTCCCTCAAAGCTCGACTGTAGAACGCTCGCCCACAACCAGCCGTTTGCCATTTGGCCTCAGATTGTTGTTCGAAACCACGTTTGAATTAGGCCCTATCAGACTGTCCACAATCCTCTCGCTGGTGTCTATTGTGCAGCCGTCCATCACGATGGAATTCTCGATTTCGCCCTTCTTCACAGCCACATTGTTCCCTATGCTCGTATAAGGACCAACGTGCGCCCCGTCGGAGATGATGGAACCGCTGCCTATGACCACTGGCCCTCGGATGGTCGTGCCCTTCTTGATCATACTTCCTTCGTCGGCGCGAACTCTTCCTCGGACGTTAGAATCGTCCTCGACAATTCCGCTGATATCGCGTGTGAAGTCGTCAAGGACAAGTCTGTTGGCACTTAGAAGGTCTTCCACAGTACCGGTATCCTTCCACCAGCCCTTCACATGCTCCGCTTCGACCTTCCGTCCCCCTGACACGAGGACCTGAATCGCGTCGGTGATCTCAAGCTCATTTCTAGCGCTTGGCTTGATGGCTTTCACGGCGTCGAAGATGGAGCTGCCAAAGACGTAGACCCCGACTAGCGCTAAGTTGCTCGTTGTGGCGTGTGGCTTCTCCACCAGCCTTCGAACCCGCCCCCCCTTCAATTCCGCAATTCCGTAACGAGAAGGATCTGTAACCGGGCACACGCCGATTACGCAGTCTGCCGCCTTTCGTTCGAACACCCTCACGAAGTCTCTGACTCCTTGCTTCAGCAGGTTGTCCCCCAGGTACATCACAAATGGACCGTCCCCCATGTACCCCTCCGAAATCTTAACGGCGTGAGCCAGGCCTCTAGGCTGGGGTTGATCGATGTAGGACACGTACATTCCGAACTTTGATCCATCGCCAATCAGCTCCTTTACTCCCTCTTTGATTGGCCCCAGGATGACTGCGACCTCCTTGATCCCTGCTCCCTTCAGATGCTCTAGGCCGTAGAGGAGCATCGGTTTGTTGGCTATTGGAAGCAGGTGCTTGTTGCCTGAATAGGTCAAGGGTCGGAGGCGGGTCCCGTGGCCTCCTGCCAGAAGTAGGCCCTTCATGACGCGGCCCTTGCCATCGGGGCTCTCATGCCTTGGTCATAGCCTCAGTTGTGCCAACCTTGGCCAGCCGGCGTCTCTCTTCGAAAGAATCGGACTCGATATGGGCCATGGGATTCCCAAGTCCGGGTCATTCCAAATAACCCCACCTTCATGCTCTGGCGAGTATTCGTTGTCTACGCTGTACTGAACTTCGGCGACGTCGCTCGTGGTAAGGAACCCATGTGCGAACCCTCGTGGAACGTAGATCATGTTCCTGGCCGACTCGGACAGTACAAGAGACACCCACTTGCCAAATGTAGGCGAACCCCCCCTGATGTCAACCGCAACGTCAAAGACTTCGCCCCTGGTGCACCTCACGAGCTTGGCCTGAGCGTAGGGATCCCTCTGGAAGTGCAATCCCCGAAGTACGCCATGGACGGACCTGCTGTGGTTCAGCTGGACCACTTCGCCCGGGATTCCGGCGGCCTCAAAGGCGGTTTTCGCATATGTTTCCATGAAGAATCCTCTCTCGTCCTCGAAGGAGCGCGGATTGACCACGAGCACCCCATCAATCGAAGTCTTCGTGAAGGTGAATGTCAAGCTAGGGGCCCCCTGGCCGCGGAGCCCAGCGCCAACCGACTATGTGAACGTGCTTGGCAGACTGGGCTGAGGAATCACATCCGTCCGAACGCGTTAGTTCCCTCGTTATTACGCCCGTTTAGCCCCATCTTCTGCCCTTCGGCGAAAAGCTTCCAGTGCTCTGTCGGCTCTCATCATCTCGTAGCCAACCTCTCTCTCGATTCGTGTCGAGACCAAGCTGCTGTTCATCGGCCTCCTCGCCACTTGATGAAGCTCTGACGTGGTTGTGGGAGTGATAAGCCCCGAATCTAGGTCGAGCAGTCTCGCCAGTCTCATGGCGAAGTCGTATCTGCTCAGGGGGGTCTTTCCTGCAGTGTGGAGCACGCCTCCTGCCTTCGCCTCGGCTATGGCCATAATCGATGCAGCGAGATCCTCCGCTAACGTGGGTGATGCAATCTGGTCCTTCACGATCCTGACAGGGTTACCTCCTCTCAACTGCTCGAGAAGCCACATCGCGAAGTTTAGTGGTTTCCCTGAGGAGGAGGTGGCCTGGGTCGTGGCCATCCAGCTGTAGATCACA
>Ga0187770_10001970_pt1 | contig 11259 bp, 8 predicted proteins | sample 0116_SJ02_MP02_2_FD_133154 | JGI IMG/M metagenome (GOLD analysis project Ga0187770, IMG submission 133154) | Tropical peat soil microbial communities from peatlands in Department of Meta, Colombia - 0116_SJ02_MP02_20_MG | ecosystem: Environmental > Terrestrial > Soil > Wetlands > Peat | place...
ACGCACCTGCTCCAGGATCGACAGTTCGGAATCCCCGGCGAACCCCTTGCGCCCGGTCAGCATCTCGTAAAGCACGAGGCCGAGCGAGAAGATGTCGGAGCGACCGTCGAGGTCCTTGCCCCACGCCTGCTCCGGCGACATGTACTGCAGCTTGCCCTTGAGCGCCCCGGCGCGGGTATGCGAGGCCTTGGAGGCGGCCTTGACGATCCCGAAGTCGCACAGCTTGATGTCGCCGTCATACGAGATGAGCACGTTCTGCGGCGACACATCGCGGTGGACCAGCGCCATCGCCTTGCCCTGCAGGTCCTTCTTCCGGTGTGCGTAATCGAGAGCCGCGGCCAGACGCGAGCCGATGAACAGCGCGAGGCCGAGGGGAATGCGGGCCTGCTTCTCTTCGAGCGTGCGCAGGATCGAGCGCAGGTCCTTGCCCTCGATGTACTCCATCGCGATGTAGTAGGAGCGATCGATCTTGCCGAGATCGTAGATATGGATGATGTTGGGCTGCTGGAGCTGGGCCGCGAGCTTGGCCTCGTCGATGAACATGGTGACGAACTCGTCGTTGTCCGTCAGGTGAGGGAGAATGCGCTTGATCGCGACGATCTTCTGGAATCCCTCCAGGCCGCGCATGCGCGCCTTGTAGACCTCGGCCATGCCGCCGGTCGCGATCAGCTCCATGAGCTCGTACTGACCGAACGGCGTGCCGCCGGGGAGGGGACCGGCGCTCGGCTCGGCCTTCCCCTTGGCCGGTTTCGCGACCGCCGGCGGGCGCTCGGGCGCGGGCGCCGCGACGCGTTCCGGTGCCGGTGCGGGCTTTGGCTTCGGCGCCGCCGCCGGCCCCATCTTCACCTCGAGCCCGGAGAGCGTCTGTGAGAGGAGCTTGTCGACTGAGGCGCCGTGGGTGTCCTCGCGCGGCCGCGGCGCCTTGGGCTGCTCGCGGAGGTGGGCGAGCGTAGTCTCGAGGACCTTCTCGACCGCGGTGTCCGGCTCGATCGGGGGACGCGCCGACTTCGCCTTCGCCTCGGTTACGCTCGCCTTGGCGGCGAGCGGCGGCGACCCTGGTGAGGGCGTCACTGCGATCGGCTTGACAGGGATGCGCTGGGTGTCGGCAACGCCGGCCTCGCCCTCTTCTCCGATGAGGTCGCCGAAGAGATCCTGGGAGGTAACTGTACCTCCGTGCTTGGCGCCGCCCGGGGCGCGGCGCAGCGCCTCGAGCATCTCGGCGCGCGTGTCGGAGCCGACGGTCGCCTCAGGCCGCGGTTTGGCGACCAGCGCCCGCACCCGCTCGAGCAACTGTTCGTTGGAGAACGGCTTCGTGATGATGTCTTGCGCCCCGAGGCGAATCGCGTCCGCACTCGGGTCGGAGCCGGTGTAGCCGCTCATCAGGATGAGGAACGGCGTGTTGCGCAGGCCGGCCCGGGCGCGCAGTTGCGTGATGGCGTCCTCGACCTTGAGACGGGGCAGGATCGACGTGATGAGCACCACACGGGGCTCGACCTTGGCGCACGCGTTGACGGCGGCGTCGACGTCCTTGGTCGCGACGATCTCGCACCCCAGGGGCGTGAGAGCCTCGGTGACCCGCACGATAGTACGTGGCTCGTAGTCGAGAAGAAGGATGATTTGGCTCATACCTCCGCCGCACCGCGCGCAGACCTCGAGGGCCATTGTGCGTGGCGCACCACCCGCAAGTCAATAGGCGCATTGCGCGAATTGAGAGGTCTGCGCGAGACGCCGCGGTGTACAATCTGCTCGCGGAGGCCGAGAGGGTCGAAGCGGAGGGCGCCATGTCGGGCCACAACAAATGGAGCACGATCAAACATAAGAAGGGCAAGGCCGACGCCAAGCGCGGCAAGATCTTCACGAAGATCATCCGCGAGCTCACCACCGCGGCGCGCGAGGGCGGCGGCGATGCCGACGGCAACCCTCGCCTGCGCACCGCGATCACGGCCGCCAAGGCCGCCAACATGCCCGGCGACACGATGAAGAAGGCGATCCAGCGCGGCACCGGGGAGCTGCCCGGCGTCGCCTACGAGGAGGTGATGTACGAGGGGTACGGGCCGGGCGGCGTGGCGGTGATGCTCCAGGTGCTCACCGACAACCGCAACCGCACCACCGCGGAGATCCGGCACCTCTTCGGCAAGCACGGCGGCAACCTCGGCGAGTCAGGGTGCGTCGCGTACCTGTTCAAGAAGCAGGGCTACCTCATCGTCCCCAAGAGCTCCGGGAGCGAGGACGCCGCCATGGAGGCGGCGCTCGAGGCCGGCGCGGAGGACTTCTTCGCCGAGGACCCGGAGCTGTACGAGATCTACACCGCGCCGGAGGACCTCCACAAGGTCAAGCACGCGCTCGAGGCGAAGGGACTCGCCGTCGAGCAGGCCAAGGTCGAAATGGTGCCGACGGCGCAGGTCCGCCTCGAGGACAAGAGGGCCGAGCAGATGGTGCGCCTGATGGACGCTTTCGAGGATCACGACGACGTGCAGAACGTGTGGGCGAACGCCGACATCGACGTGAAACTCCTCGAGGTGAGCTGACGCCCCGCGTCCTCGGTCTCGACCCCGGATCGCGCGTCACCGGCTGGGGGATGATCGAGGGAGACGCTCGCCGCGTCGTGGCAACGGAGTTCGGCTGCATCCGGCCCGTCCGCGGGCCGTCCCGCGCCGCGATCCTCGGGTCGCTCGCGGACCAGCTCGTCCTCCTCCTCGCGCGGCTGGAGCCGGACGTTGTCGCGGTGGAGACGCCGTTCGCGGGCCGGCACCCGCGCTCCGCGCTGGCGCTCGCGGAGGCGCGCGGCGCGATCCTCGCCGCGCTGGGTCGCTGGGGCGGCGCGGTGGTCGAGTACGAGCCCGCGCGGGTCAAGGCCGCGGTGGTGGGGCATGGCCGAGCCGAGAAGCAGCAGGTCGGCTTCGTGATGCGGCACGCGCTCGGGCTCGCGGCGTCGCCGCCTGCGGACGCCGCGGACGCGCTTGCGGTTGCCCTGTGCCATTTGCGATGCGCGTTGTCTTGACGCTGCCGAACGGCGTGTGTTAGTTTTCATTGCGGCGAGTCATGGCTAACCTGTCACGCTTCCAGCCGGAAGAAGGCTGCGCCGGGGAGGTGGCCACGCGGGTGCGCGGCCCTTGGCGTCTCCGGCCCTGCCGCGGTTCCCGCCTGCGCGCGGCCGCGCCCGCCGGCATGCCGACCGGCGGCGTCGAGGATCGGGAAGGCTGAGCCGGCATGGCGCTCCAGGGCTCGCTCGCCGACATCGCGCTGCCCGACGTGATCCAGCTCGTGAGCGTCTCGGGCAAGACCGGTGTGTTCACCCTCACCGGAGAGGGCGCGGACGGCAAGATCTTCCTCAAGGACGGCCAGATCACCGACGCGGTCGCGGGCGAGCTGCGAGGCGAGTACGCGGTGTACGAGATGGCAACCTGGCGCCACGGTCAGTTCATCTTCACCGCGAGCGTCGAGTCGGACCGCGTCACCGTCAACAAGTCGAACACGATTCTGATGATGGAGGCGGCGCGCCGCCTCGACGAGTGGCGCGTGCTGCAGCGCAAGATCCCGTCGCTCGATCACGTTCCGTACTTCCTGCCGCGCGAACCCGGCCACGATCAGATCACACTCTCGCCGCAGGAGTGGGCGGTGGTCACGAAGATCGACGGCCAGGTGAGCATCAAGAAGCTCGAGCAGGCGACCGGCCTCCCCACGTTCGACGTGTGCAAGGTGCTGTTCGGCCTCGTGACCACCGGCCTGCTCGGCCTGCGCGGACCGGAGGAGAAGGCCGCTCCTCAGGGCGCCCCGACCGGGCCCTCGCTCCGCACGCTCATGGCGCTCGCGGACAACGTGCGCAAGGTCGCCGACGAGTGCGTCGGGCTGTCGGGTTCGATCGCGGTCGAGAAGCAGTACCGCACCGCCCGGGTGGACCTCGAGGCGGGCAAGGGCATGGCCGCGGTGCAGGGGCTGGTGGACCGCCTTGCGCGGGCGATCTCGCTGCTCGAGGGCGGCGACAAGGCGGGCGAGTTCCTGCGCCGCGTCAATCCGCTCATCCAGCCGTAACAACAGGCAAAAGGCGACAGGCGAAAGGCGAGAGGGAACGACCTCCGCGCGAGGTCGGGTCTTCCTTCCCTTTCGCCTCTCGCCTCTCGCCTGTCGCCTCTTGCCTCTCGCCTTCTTCTATGGCTCCTTCGGGAGCGAGGCCAGCCCGAAGGTGGCGCCCACCACTCCGGCGAGCGCGCCCGATGCCGGCAGCGCGGCCATCGTCGCCGCGGTCACGGAGAGCGTGGGGAGCGCGCTGCGGGCGGCGTACGAGATGGCAACCAGGCACGCCGCGCCGGCCGTGCCCCCGAGTACGCCGAGGAGCAGCCCGGACACCAGGTAGGGCCGCCGGATGTCCCCGTCGTGGGCGCCAATCAGCCGCATGATGGCGATCTCGTCGGCGTGCGCGAGGACGAGCAGGCGCACCACGAGGAGGACGACCACGCAGCAGCCCAGCAGCATCGCGGAGGTGAGCACGAAGCCGCCCATGAGCAGCCGCGACAGGGCAGAGCGCAGGCGCGCCTGCCAGGTGCGCGAGCTCTCCACCATCGTGACCTCGGGGCGGCGGCGCAACCACGAGGCGACCGCTTCCTCAGCCGTGGGGGCGACGTTCACCTGGAGCAGCGCGGGGAAGCTGCGATCCTCGAGGTTGAGCAGCACCGAGGACAGCTCGGGGAACCACACCGCGAGGCGTTGCTGCACCTGGCTGGGCGACAGCGCGGTCGCGGCCGCGCCGGGAAAGGCGGCGGGCAGTTGCGCGCGCAGCGCGTCGGCCTGGGCCGTGCCGCGCACGATCGCGACCAGGGTGGTGGCGCGGTCCGACGTGAGGAGCTCGGTTTGGACCCATCCCCGCACCGTCCACAGCGTCCCGCCGAGCACGCTCGTGACCGTGACGAGGAGCACCGCCACCACGCCCACCGCGCCCGATTCACGGAGCTGGCGCCGGACCTCACGTGCGCCGTGGCGGCTCACGCGCCAATCCCCCAGCCGTCGCGCGCCAGCCGGCCGTGCTCGAGCGCCAGCGTGCGCGCCACGTGCGCCTCGATGAGGACGCGGTCGTGGGTGGCGACCATCACGGTGGTCCCCTGGTAGTTGATGGTCTTGAACAGCTCAAGCAGCTCGTGCGAGTGCTCGGGGTCGAGGTTGCCGGTGGGCTCGTCGGCGAGGATGAGGTCGGGCTGCAGCACCAACGCGCGGGCGATCGCGACGCGCTGCTGCTCGCCGCCCGAGAGCTCGTCGGGGAACGCGTGCATGCGATGCTGCAGGCCCATCTGCTTGAGCACGAGGTAGGCGCGCCGCTGCTGCTCGCGCTCCGGCAGCGCCAGGAGCGAGAGGACGAAGGTGACATTCTCGCCCACGGTGCGGCGGCGCAGCAGCTTGAAATCCTGGAACACGACGCCGAGGCGGCGGCGAAACTCGGCGACGTCGCGGTGCCGCATGTGCGAGAGATCGCGGTCGTTGACGATGATACGGCCGCCGTCGGGAAGCTCGGCGCGGTACAGGAGGCGCAGGAACGTGCTCTTGCCTGCGCCAGACGGCCCGGTGAGGTAGACGAACTCGCCGCGCTCGATGTGGGCGCTCACGCCCCGCAGCGCCGGTCGTCCGTTGTAGTACTTGGTGACGTTCTCGACGATGATCATCGCCGACGGGGGCCGCGCGCAAGCGCGATCGGGCGGCGTCCGGCGCGGAAGAGATGCCCGGCAGTCGGCGTGAAGTCCATTTGGTCTCCGGCCGCGAAGTGTAGCATGAGGCGGTGGATCGGCTCGGCCAGCGCGACGGCGTCGAGGTGGTCGGATTCGCCGGCGGCGTCGCGCTATTCGCCGGGGCGGCGACGCCGGCGGGGCTCTCTGCCGAGGCACTCGCGCGTGCCGCCGGCGAGCACCTCGCGCGCGTCGTCGGGCGGTCGGTGCCGGTGCTCTTTGCGCGCCAGGAGCACACCCGCCTCACCTTCACGTACAGCGCACCGGAGCCGCTTCAGCCGGAGCCGCATTCTGTCGGCGTGTGCGACGCGCTCATCACGGCGGAGCGCGGCGTGGGGCTGTGCGTGCGGACAGCGGACTGCCTGCCCATCGTGCTCGCCGGCGACGGCGCGGTGGCCGTCGTGCACGGCGGCTGGCGCGGGCTGGCGGCGGACATCATCGGCGCGGCGCTCGCCCGCCTGAGGGCGGAGCTCGGCATCGAGCCGCATGGGATCGAGGCCGCGATCGGCGTCGGGGTGGGGCCGTGCCACTATCGGGTGGGCGACGAGGTCGTTGCCGCGCTGGCCCACCACGACGCCGGCGAGGCGGGCTGGCGCGACGGCGATCGCGTCGACCTGGCGAGCTGGGCGCGCGGGCGCCTCGCCGCGCTCGGCGTAGCGGAAGCACGCATCCTCGTCCTGGCCGGCTGCACCGCATGCTCGGCGGCGTATCACTCGCATCGCCGCGACGGGCCTCGCGCCGGGCGACAGTGGAACGCCGCGATCCTGCTGTAGGGAGGCCCGTGGTTCCCGGCATGGCCCGCCGCGCGAGAGTCACGATGCCGTACGACCGGCGGATCAGGCGCCTTCGAGGCGCGCGGCGAGCGCGCGGATGAGGTCCGCGACCTGGAACGGCTTCTGGAAGAACAGCACGCCGCGCTCCTGCAGCGACGTGAAGCGCTGGGTGTCGGCGTAGCCGCTGGCGAGCACGCCGACCAGATCGGGCTGGCTCTCGAGGAGCTGGCCCAGGAGCGCGCACCCGTCCATGCCGGGCAGGCCGAAGTCCACGACCGCGGCCTCGAACCCCGGCTTCATTTCGCTGAAGCGGAACAGGGCGTCCTCGGCCGAGTCGCAGGTTTCCACCTCGGCGCCGGCCTCGCGCAGCAGCATCGCAACGCCCTCGCGGATCGGCTGCTCGTCGTCCACGACCAGGATGCGCGCGCCATCCAGGCGCATCGTCCTCGTCGGCTGGGCGGGGGGTGCCGCAGGCTCACTCGCGGCCACGATCGGGAGGGTGATCGTGAACGTCGCACCCAACCCGATGCCTGCGGAGCCGACGCTCACCGTCCCGTGGGCCTCGGAGACGAGCCGGTGCACGAGGGACAGGCCGAGACCGGTGCCCTCGCCCGGCGGCTTGGTGGTGAAGAACGGGTCGAAGATGCGCGCGAGGTCCCCGGGAGGGATGCCGACGCCGCTGTCGACGACCTCAACGACCGCGACCGGTCTCGCGTCGTCCTGCGCCCGTCGAGCCGTGAAGGCGAGGCTGCCGCCGTTGGGCATCGCGTCCCGGGCGTTGGTGGCCAGGTTGAGGAACACGGAGTCGAGCGCCCCCGCCTCGAGGCCGACCCAGCCCACGTCGCCTTCGACCCGGAGCGTGACATGGATGTTCTTCGGCAACGAGCTGTGGAGCACCGCGACGATCTCCCGCAACGCCTTGGCCAGGTCGCATCGCCCCAAAAGGCCCGCCTGCTGGCGCGACAGCGCGAGCATGCGGCGCGTGAGGTCGCCGGCTCGCTCCACCGCGGCGGCGATGAGCTCCACCGCCTCCACGTCGCTGGAGGTGGCCCGGCGCAGGCGCTCAACCGCGGGCGCCATCCCCATCAGGATGTTGTTGAACTCGTGGGCAACGCCGCCGGCGAGCGTGCCGAGGCTCTCGAGCCGCGCCTGCTGGGCGCTACGCTCGGAGAGAAGCCGCTGCTCGGTGACGTCGCGGAGGACGTGAATGAACCGGTTCGGATCGCCGGCCACCTGCTGCACCGTGCACTGGATCCAGCATGCGTGGCCACCGACGTCGCAGAGGGCAGCGACGCGTCCCTCGCCGCTGGACCGCGCCTGCTCGAGGGAGCAGCGTTCTTCCCCGAGGCGCAGACCCAGGCAGCACGATTCCCTCCCGTGGCAATCGCCGGCGGGGAGGCGCTCGAGCAGCGCGGCGTAAGCCTGGTTCCTGCGCAGCACCTTGCCGGAGCGGTCGAGCATCGCGACGCCGTCGCGCTGCGTCTCGAACACAATTTCCAGCTCGCGTCTCGCCTGCTCGATCCCAGCGAACAGACGGGCCGACTCGACGCTCATGGCGATGGCGTCAGAAAACTCGGCCAGCAGGCTCGTGTCCGCGTCGGTCCAGCGCGGGACCTTGCGGCAGAAGTCGAGGCCGATCAGCCAGCCGTGCTGCCCGGTCTCGGCGCGGGAGATCGCCTGTGCCGTCGCCTTGACGTGATAGCGCTCGAGGAACGAGCGCCCCTCCTCGTCGAGTTCGGGAAACGGGGCGAGGAAGAGCAGTGGCTTGCCTTGGAACAGAAGGGCATCGATTTGCGGCTTGAGCGCCCGGACGGGCACCGTCTCCCTGGTCGCGATGGCGCCGGGAAACTCCGGGTCGCACACCTCGGCGAGGTGATGCTGGGGCTGGTCGGGATCGCTGTCGACGATCCACGCCCGCTCCGCGCCGAACGCCTCCCTCGCCAGCACCGCCATGCGTTCGAGGCGTTCGGCGAGTGGGACAGCGACATCGCCGCCCACGCCGAGGGTCTGTCGGATGAGGGTGTCCGCCGTTGATCTCTGCGACCGCCGGTCCACCTCCAGGATTATAGGCCGCCAGGGAGAGCGACACGGAGGACTATACTGATCGTCCAAATCGCGACCCGCACTTGGAGGCGAAGCATGGGGAAGGTTTCCCGCTCCCGCAAAGCCAGCGAGAAGACGCATGCAACCGGGGTGAGGGCAGCGGTGTTTGGGCCGTTCGCAGCGCTCAGGGTCGGGGCGCCGGTCGACGCTGCCGGCACGCTCGAATACGCCGGCTCTCTCCACGAGGGTCAGTGGAGCTGCGTGCTCAAGGTGCGCGAGCGCGCCTCGGGCGGGGTGCGCGCGCTCAAGGTGCTTCGACCCGAGCTGGTGGCGGACGAGAGCCTGCAGGGAGCGTTCGTTGCCGAGGGGGAGCGGGTCGCGGCGGCATCCCTGGAGGCGCCGGCACGAGTGTTCGGGGTGGGTAGGCTTCGCATCGCGGCTGGTGAGCCCTCCGAGTGGTGGGCGCTGACGCTCGAGTGGCTGGAGGGGCGCAGCCTGCGCGAGCTGATCTGGGGCGGCCAGGACGCCCGCCCGCTCTCGTTCGGGGGATTGGCCGAGAAGGCGGGCGAGGGCGCCGGCGCGCCCGCTTCGGGTCTGCTCGCCGAGCAGGCGTTCGGCTACGCGGAGAAGGCGGCTGCGGCGGCTGCGGAGCTGCACAAGGCCGGCCTCGCGCACCTCGACCTGCGGCCGGAGCATCTCGTGCTCACGCGCAAGAACGCGCTCCGCCTGATCGGGCACGGCCTGGCGTCCGAGGTGCGCCGCCGCGGCGACGAGGCGCTCGGTGGAACGTGGCGGGCCTCGGCGTACGCGCCCCCCGAGCTCGTGCTCGGCGAGTGGCAGCGCGTCGGTTCCGCGGCGGACGTCTACGCGCTCGCGGTGGTCACGTACGAGCTGTTCGCCGGGGCGCCGTGCTCGCCGTGGGTCGGCTACGAGGAGCTGTGCGAGGGCGTGGACTACCTCGCCCCGGACCTCGACGAGCTGATCCAGGACTGCCTCGGCGCGCCCGAGCGGCGTCCCGGCGACGCGGGCATGTTCCTCGGCCGGCTGCGCGCCGCCTCGCGCACGTTCGCGGAGAACTTGCGCCGGAACCGGCCACGGCCGGAACGCAAAGCGAAGGACATCTGGACCCGCGCCCAGGCCTTGGCAGCGGGCGAGACGATCCCGTGGGGCTACGTCGCCGGGATGTGCCGTCGCCTCGTGGAGGAGAAGCCGCACCTGCTGCCGTTCGGCAAGATCCCCGTCAGGCAGGTGCGCGAGCTGCTCGAGCGCGCCGAGCGTGAGCTCAAGCGCGCCCGGCGGGCGCACCTCGACGCACTCGTGACCGCGCAGGCGTGGAACGTGGCGTCGGGAGTCGTGGAGGGGTGGCGGGGCGGCGTATCGGTCGCCGAGGCCGACGATCTCCGTCTCACGGTCGAGATGGCTCGTCTCGCCGACGCGGGGCGCGATCCACAGGGCCGGGCGGCCGCCTACCAGCGCGTCATCGAGGTGCTCAAGGAGCCCCAGCTCGACACCGCGCAGCGCCAGCGCGCCTCGGCGCTGCTCGAGAAGCTGGCGCAGCCGCCGGTGGCCGCCGCTGCGCTCCCGCTGCCGGTGCTGACCGACCTGGGCGTGCTCCCGCCGGTGGAACGGTGGCGGGTAGAGCGCGACGGAGCAACGGTCACGTGGCGCGTCGTGGTGGGGCCGGCGCTGCGGCTGGGACGGGGTTCGTGGGACGAGTTCGGCAACCACGTGGACCTCCGCCCGACCCGGCGCGAGGCGGCGGAAAGCTCGATCACGATCGCGCTCGCGCAACGCCTTTCGCGCGCCGGTCACCTCGAGCTGCGCGTCGGCGCCGCCGGGCTGGAGGCGTTCTGCCTCGGCACGCACGGCGCGGTGGTGAACGGCCTCCACATCCTGCGCGGCCAGCGCACCGCCCTCGATGATGAGGGGAGCTTCAACCTCGCGGAGGGCGCCACGGCGGGGACGTATAGGGTGTGGCGCGGCCGCGACGGCGTGGCGACCGCGGTCGAGCTGTCGATCACGGGCGGGGTCGGGATTGGGCGCCGCGTCGCCTGGGTGCTCGCCGCGCTGCCGGCCCGCATGCTCGCCGGGGAGGAGAGCGCCGCGGGGCTCATCGTCCCCACGCCCGAGGGCTGGGTGGTGCAGGCGGAGGGCGAGGGGATGAAGGTGAGCACGCAGACGCTGCCGCCGGGCGCCCGCGTTCCCTGGCCTCAGGAGAGCGCCCTTCGCCTCTCCGCCACCTGCCGCGTCACAAGGGGATGAGGTGACGGCCGGCGCCAAGGCCCGCGCAAAGGCCAGAAGGCGACGCATCACACCCGCGCCGCCCGCAGGTGGGGACGTGGACCGGTCAGTCAACGCCGACAAGTGAAAGGTGGAGGTAGGTCACCCCGTCGGCGCGCACCCTGACGTAGCGCGCCTGCTGCACCGGGAACCTCGCGGTCCACGTGGTGAAGTTCTCCGTCCGCCGCGCGATCTCCGTGAGGTTTCCAGGCTCGGCGCCGATCTCGATCAGGAGCGGAACCGCGCGTTCCCCGCAGCAGTCGAGGCGGTTCACGACCGTGACCGAGTGGATCGGCTGCACGCTGCCCAGATCGACCTCCAGCCACGGGTCCTTCTCCTCGGTGGTGTGAAAGAAGTAGTCCTGAGAGGGAACGGCCTGCACCGCCCCTGCCGTCGGCCGGCCGCCGAGGCCGCTGCTCGCCGTCCACGGCTTGCCCTCCGCGAGCCCGGCC
>Ga0187770_10001971_pt1 | contig 11257 bp, 10 predicted proteins | sample 0116_SJ02_MP02_2_FD_133154 | JGI IMG/M metagenome (GOLD analysis project Ga0187770, IMG submission 133154) | Tropical peat soil microbial communities from peatlands in Department of Meta, Colombia - 0116_SJ02_MP02_20_MG | ecosystem: Environmental > Terrestrial > Soil > Wetlands > Peat | place...
CATCGGGACCGATGGTGACCGGATTCCTTCGTATCCTTTCCCTCATAAATCCTTTATATTGAATTTTCATGATTTCCTTTCCCTTTCCCGGTTCAAAATTTATACTATGTTTGGTAAAGAATCACCAAAACCTTGTTTCCTTCTATATATCATACTTTTGCGAAAGCATCTACGCATGACAATCTAATATTGGATTACTTTATAAAACATATCGTGGGAATAGATCCACTATCAGGATAGAAATTCCTTTCATAAAAGGTTAAAGTGAATTGTGAGCCGTTGATCGGTTTCGCTTTCGTGTTCCGACGCTGCCGTCGGTGAGGTGGTTGCGGTGGCTCATGAGGAAATCGGCGAATTGCCCGTCGGAATGAGACCGAAAACAGAAAGGAGATAAAGATGGCGCTTAGGAAAGGGAATGAATATATCGCTTCGCTCAAGTCTCTCGGGCTGGAGGCCAATGTGATGGGTAAGAAAGTCCGAGATTTGCCCGACCACCCCTTGGTTACTCCTTCGGTTAGTGCTGTGGCGGCGACTTTCGACTGTGCCTATACCGATCAGACTCGAAACCTTTTCCGGGCTCGCTCCTCCTTATCGGGGGAGGAGATCAATCGTTTTACCCACCTGCACCAAAACCCCGAAGATCTGATGAAAAAGGTGATGATGCAGAGGCATTGCGGAAATATTACGGCATGTTGCTTCCAACGATGTGTGGGTCTGGATGCGGCCAATGCGGTCTTCAGTGTCACCTATGAATGCGATCAAGAGCACGGCACGAATTATCATAAGCGTTTTCAGGAGTATTGGGCCCGAATTCAGCTCGAGGATCTGGTGGTCGACGGAGCGATGACCGATCCAAAGGGTGACCGGGGCAAGCGACCGAAGGACCAATCAGACCCGGATCTTTTCTTGCGAGTGGTAGAACGAAAACGCAACGGCGTGGTAGTCCGAGGTGCCAAACTCCATCAAACAGGCATGATCAACTCCCATGAAATGATCGTCATGCCCACGACAAACTTAGTCCGGGGAGAGGAGGAATGGGCCGTCTGTTTTGCTGTTCCAACAAATACACCGGGCGTCAAGTATATTTACGGCCGGCAGGCGAGTGACACGCGAAAGCTGGAAGGTACCGGTCGCCTGGACGTAGGTAATCCCTCCTTCGGCGGTCAGGAGGTGATGACAGTCTTTGAGGACGTGTTTGTTCCTGAGGAGCGCCTATTTTTAAACGGAGAAGTAGGCCTATCCGGGAGGCTGGTGGAACGTTTTGCAGCTTATCACCGCCAGAGTTACGGAGGATGTAAGGTTGGAGTCGGCGACGTTCTCATCGGGGCGACGGCCCTGATGGCTCGAATGAACGGGGTGGAAGGTGCTTCCCACATCCGGGACAAGATTGTCGAGATGATTCACCTCAATGAGACGATGTTTGCATGCGGCATTGCCTGCTCGGCCTTAGGACACCAGACGAAAGCCGGAAACTACGAGGTAGACATGCTCTTGGCCAATGTTTGCAAGCTTAACGTGACCCGTTTTCCGTTTGAGTTGGCCCGCCTGGCTACGGATATTGCGGGGGGGTTGCTCGGAACGATGCCCTCATCCCAGGATATGGAGGATCCGGTCGCAGGGCCTTATATCAAGAAATACTTAGCTGCTGTCAAGAGCGTCGATGTGGTCGATCGGGTGAAGGTCTTGCGCTTGATCGAGAACATCGTCGCCGGAGCAGGGGCGGTTGCCTACCTGATTGAGTCTGTGCATGGCGCCGGATCGCCCATGGCCCAACGCATCATGATTGGCCGTCAAGGAGACCTAGAGGGCAAAATCAGTCGGGCGAAGGGCCTCTTGGACATCTCTTAAAGGGAGCCGAGGATAGTGCAGATTTACTCTGACATTTCTTTGCGGATAACCGCAAAGGGAATAGGCCGAAGAACCTGTCCGGTACGGTCGTCTATCGTTACCCGAATGAAGAAAATTTCTTTGGTGGCTGAGTTTTTTGGGAACAATTTTTTCCCCCAGTTCAAAATGCATTCTTGGGTTATTCTTTCTGGATCCTTTCTCCTCTCGGGGAGGACTCCGATGATCTGGTATCCCCCCGATGAGTCAATCCAGTAGAATTCATAGGCGACCATCGTTTCATCTCCACTCTTTTTTGGGACATTCTCCAGAAGTCGGCAACAACCTTAAGCCTGAGCCGTGGATCCCCAAGGATCTCTCGGTCCTCAAGAAATCATCAGGAAGATCTGGAATAAGATCGCCGCAACATAGATGACACCTGCCCCCAGGATAACGGCTGTTACCGATCTGAATTTACTGTGGAGGCATAGGAGAACTAAGGGGCCGGAGACGATCCCAAATTTCCAAATCCAGAACTTATCCCCATAGACTTGGATGATAGAACGAACAATTGGGTTCATTTCCCGTCCACCATCCTCTAAAATCTTCATGGTCAACAAGGCATCGATCACATTCAATCCCACAATTAAAATGATTAAGAAGAATAATCCCGAACTGTAACGGTCTACGTATCCACCCTTTTGCTGATCTTCCTTTCTTCGGAGACTCCCTCTTTGCCCCTTGACGGCAAACCTGCTTAACGCAAGGGTAGGTTGTTTACGCCGGTCTTTAAGAATTCGTCTTTCCAACGCAATCAAACGGAAACTCCTCTGTTGCCAGTATAGGGGCAGGCCCTCCCAAGGTCGATCGTCTGAGGGGCATCTGTGTCACATTCAGATGATTTTTCCTTTTGCTCTTATCTGATCACTTACCTGTAGTTCATGAGCTTCCATATCAGGATAGTCTTCTTGATACGGAATATGAGCTCCTATCGCTTGACTTTGTTTCGAATAGCGACTCTTCGGCTGGGCATCCGTTCTCTCCCAAAAATGAGGATAACCTTTTCGATTGCATTGGCCACCTCGAAGGCAATGGCCTTACCCGTTCTCTTTCTGAGCCAGTAGTAGAAGGATAGGTTTTTATTAATCAGGAAACTTCTCATCCGTCTGTCCGTTGAGCATCAAATACCTATTTCCTGTCTTGCTTCTATACCTGATCCTGTGCAAAGAGGCATCCCTACCTTTATCGTTTAAGAGGCAAGACTTATACCAAGCAATTAGAAGCCTTTCCACCGCGTCAATTCCCGAAAATGGGTGACCACTCGTGACAATTCAAACAAAAATTCTTAACATTCTAAATATTTTTGGCGGGGGCCGGCACGGAAGGAATTTTCATAAAAGTCCTGAGTTACTTCCGCAAAGAGTAAAAAAGGGTTCCCCTCAAACGTACCTTCACTTCATTCTCTTCCTTTCAAGGGGACCTTTGTCCAGCTCATTTCTCGGTTGATTTAGCCCGAGGGGCAACCCAACCGGCGAAGGAGGTAAACCAAGTTCCGAAATGCGAGCTCAAGGTCGAGTCGTCAGGCGTCCCTGACCCTTAAGAAATTTTAATTGAATTCTAATCTTGTTCTAATGTTTTCGTGCCAAATTAATAGTAAACCCAGTACATCAAGCTTATTTTTCCTCTTTTTGATGGACTGGTAGGGATCAGTTATTGGCCCCCCCTCTGACTGGTCCCTTTTTTATTGGGAAACAACCGGAAAATTGTTTAAAGGATCCAGAGAGAGAGGGTTGCGGATGGACAGATATTCGTTGTGAATCGGGCTGGCAAAAGGCTTTTTGAACCTGGATCCAAGCGAAAGGTAATTGCGGCAACCGTGGCCCCAATATCAATCTTAATTGACAAATTTCCACTGCTTTGGGTTAGTCACGGGCTATCATCTGAAATCCCTTGTCCGTAAGTTCCTTTGCCTCCTTCCATAGATTCTTTCGGCTCGGACTCCCGAGGAGAGAAACGATGATTGTCTTTTTGTTGCGTTCGGCAGCAAAAACAAAACAATGTCTTGCCGTATTCGTATAGCCTGTTTTTCCTGCGATAATCTCCTCATCAGACCATAGGAGCTTGTCTGTGTTTTTGAGGAAGATGGCCTTTCCCTTTTCCGTCGACACCTCGGCCGCGGGGGTTGCAAGGATCTCTCTTAATTTTGGATGACTCATCGCAACCCTCATCATGATGGATAGGTCTATGGCCGTAATATGCTGGCCTCCGCCCGGAAGGCCCGTAGCGTTGATGAATTTTGTATTCACGGCACCTATCGAAGCCGCCTTCTGATTCATGAGGGAAACGAAGCACTCTTCGGAGCCGGCTGCAGCTTCTGCGAGAGCGACCGCAGCGTCGTTTGCGGATTTCACGAGAGCTGCATAAAGAAGTGCTTCAACCGTCACTTTATCCCCTTTCCGAAAGCCCGCTTTTACGGGATGTGCCTGTGAGGCCTTTTGACTTATTGTGACGATATCTGTCAGGTTTGCTTTTTCCATAACGACTATTGCCGTCATCAGCTTTGCGGTGCTTGCCGGAGGAAGCAAGAGGCTTGAATTCTTGCCGTAGAGGATTTCTCCTGTGGATGCGTCCATGACGACCGCCGCTTGGGATGAAATGACTTCGGCAAAAGAACTCGAGGGGGAGGCGACCCAAACGATAAGGAAGAAGGCCAGAAGCAGCCGGGCATTTATTGGGAGTTTCCTTCCTGTATTGTTAGTTAAAGAGTAGTATATGATCCCGTCGTGCATTTCGACGAACCCCTTCCTCCCGGATTCTCCGGAAGGATGGACAGATTAGCAGGGTTCTCTTCTCCTCCCCCTGTTTTGGCTGTCGGCCTTTGTCTGACGATTCTCCAGAATCACCTGATCAATGATCTCTCCACACGAGATGCATCTCCATCCAAAAAAGCGCTCGTCGGGACCGTAGAATCTCTCACAGACCATCACACTGCCACAGCGATGACACCTCATACGAAACTCCTAAAATAATATTCTTCTTTCATCCAAATCTGCGCTATTTAATATTTTATGACTGATTTGTCAAATTGTTTGCCTCCTAACCTATGATTTTTCAGGATGAATTTTCGGCGGGATATTGTATTCCACCAACTCAAGAAACCACCCGTCCCCGTCTCGAGGCATAATTTGTTCCCTTACGGCCCATCCTATCGTTGGAGCATACCAAAGCGTCTCTTCGCCTGCCTGAATCCTCAGTGCTCTAAAAATGCCTGCGGGAACCAGGACCTCTTCATCCGTCTGAATGTTTACCGCCGTTTTTGAACGATAAAAGTGAGAGCCCCCCGAATAATCGTTCACGGTATAGTCACTCTTCCACCTCTTTCCCACTGTTAACGGCCAATCAAATACTCGAATACAGGGTTCAGCGGATTCCAATTCTTTTCCTTCAGCAAATGACCCAATCCAATTCAGATTCATGTCGTAGATATCAAAATATCTTTCTGTTTCTCTTCGGACTTCCACCCAGTATGCGGGTTTTGTCTCAAACTCCTTCATTTCCTTAACGATCATAGCGACCTTGCAAACCTTACCGTTTGATGCGTTGATCTCTCGATAAATAAACCTCGAACCGATCACAAGAGATGGGGGATGCTGGACACTTATTTCCTGGGGGGCGGAACGATGATGAAAAAGATCCCCCGCATTCGGCGTGCCAAGATCGGCGCTACCAGCACAGCCAAGTGAAATTAAACTCAACGTCAGGAGAAACGATATGCTTCGTACCGCTCTTATAAGTCTCACTTACCTTACCCGGGTTATCTCATCACTTTTTTTATGTTCCATAAGCGAATTGTTTTCACGGCGTTTCATAGCGGATCGAGGAATGTATTTTAAGATTCTGGCGTCAGGTAATACCAGATGAGTATTAGAAGAAGATTAGATCAAGATTAATTAATCTTAAGTTTGAACCTTGATCTCGCAAGTGATTGTCGATTATTGTTGACCTTGCGGTGTAAAACCATTAAACTCATACTCACCAAGAGCTTTTTTAATGACCTTTGAGCGACTTACCCTTTGGTGTTACAGCGAGGCTGGACAGATGGATTCACGAACGGCGAAAATCATGGGATTCCTTCTGATAGGGATCTGTATGACAGGATGTGCCACAATGCGTGACGTGGTCCGGTCTAAGGAACGGGGAGAGGGAATGAGTAAGGTATATCCTGTTAACGCTGACCAGGCCTGGGAAATTGCAAAAACGGTTTTTCGTTGGGAGCGAACAGAGGCTGTCGAAGAGCACCGTTCAGAGGGATATATGCTTACGAGTAGCGAGGAGAGTCTCATTTCATGGGGAGCAATGATAGGGGTTTGGGTCGAGCCTGTCAATAACGACAGTACAAGGGTTACGGTTGTGGTAAGGAGGAAAAGCCCAATAGAGGTTTTGATTCCAGTCACAGAGGCGATTTTCCACGATGATTTTGAGATGGCGGCGCGTATGAAGGCAGGAAGGTCTTTTACACCTCGATAGGTTAACGGTAATCGGAGAAGACGGGGATTGGCTTAACGTCCGGTTAGAGAATGGCCAAGAGGGCTGGATCGATAGTAAAAAGGTGAGATAAAGGAGGCTCCGTTCTGGCTCCACCTATGAGGTTGACTCACCCTTTGGGGGCGGGCTTGTGACCTCTTCGGCAGGGTATATTCTTCGTGTCAGGAAGGAGGTGCAAGGAATTTCTGCTTTAAACTAGTATGACGGAAGAGCGCGAATGTTGTTTAAAGTGCAAAAAGGAGGAAGGATTGCAGGGCGTCGCTATAACGATCGGGAGAAGAACGTTTCACCTCTTTTATCTCTGTGCGAAATGCGGAAATATAGGTATCGAGGAATTACTAAGGATAATCGAATCCCACAAGGAGGGAAAACCTGATTCAAACGGTGATCCTTGATGAAGACAAACCGGTCACGTGGAGAATTCGCGGTCCAGCGCTAACGAGCGCAATGGCGTAAGATTGCTCCTCCATTTTTTTCTCGAACCCGCGGACGGATTTGACCGCCCACCGGTGATCACCTCTTAGCCATCTCAATAGAGGAAAATGTTAAGGCCGCTGGGGAATCGCCTCTCTTCCGGGATTTATTTGGTCAGCCTCCTTTTCTCTTCCATCTGACGGTCAAGGTTTTTTAGTCTGTCGATTGTCTCCTTCAGACCGGCCACCTCCTCCCGTAAGCTTCTATTGGCCTTCTGGGCCTTTTCCAGGCTGGTCTGTAAGTTCTCCAGTTCCTTCAGGACCGTCAGCCAGTTGTTAAAGTCGTGTGTCTGCCTTTGAGTCGGCACCGAGGAGAGATAACTTTCCATTTCCTGAAGGGCTCGACCGTAATTGAGTTGGGGGTTTCGATAGTTTACGTAGAGGAAGGCAAGCTTCAGATGAGATTGGGACCGAACGGATGCCTTGGGATGGTCATGGGCAAGTTTTTCCAAACGGCAGGTCTCCTGTAAGAATTCTTTTTCTCCTTCGGGTTTTTTCTGCGCGAGTGTCAGACTGCAGCCTACGATGAAAAAAAGCAGCAGAAAAACGTAACCCCATTGAAGACGATGCAAGAGTGAACCCATATCTTCTCCTTTCACCCCGTTAGAAATGGTGCCCTGCTCGGTTTCGATTCCCCGTATCGCCGGACTGGAATTTCTAACGGGGTTCATTTCACCTTTTCCGGAGATGGCAAAATAGCTAAACCTTCCTGGCCGGAGGTGCTATTCCCGCGTCGATCGACTACGAAAATGCTATAGGAAAAAGATTTGGCATAGTTTTTCAGCTCCGCAGCAATCTCGCCGACCTGGACATGATTTTGCAGCCTGTGGCGCTGGTTGGTGACCACTGCAATGGCCAGGGTCATGATGGGGAAGGAGACTCGTTGCCCCTGCCGCGTCTCCCCTTGGATGCAACGACGCTCCCGGTCCTCCGGGTCGTAAAAATCCAGAACCATTTTATCAAAGGAATCAATCACGGCAAAACAAATCTTCTCATACCTCTCGGGCGAGGTGATCACAACAAAATCATCACCCCCGATATGCCCGACAAAGGCCCCTTCGCTCGCTGGCGTGTTGATCGCTTCGGCCACGATTCTGGCCGTCGCCAGGATGACCTCATTACCTCTGGCATATCCATAGCGATCATTAAAGGCCTTGAAGTGGCTCAAGTCAAGCTGGCAAAAGGCCAGGGGTGTTTTTTCCTCTAACCTTTTTTTTAAGACATTTTCAATGGCGATGCTCCCGGGAAGGCGAGTTAGGGGGTTGGCGTCGAGGTTCATCTCCTCCAGACGCTTCAACCTTTGGGCCATCCTTTGGAAAGCCTGGGAAAGGTCTCCTAATTCATCCCGATTGCGGACTTGGGGGAGATGGTCAAACTTGCCCCCCGATATCTCCCGGGTAGAACGTTTCAACTGGTCGATGGGGTGGGAGATGTTGCGGGTGATGACTAGGGCAATAACGATTCCGAGAAGGAGGGCGCCGATACTCAATCCGGCAGTCATCCAAAACGCCGAATGGCCCACATTCAGGGTATTCAGACTTTTTTCATTCTGGTCCTTCCTGGCATCACGAGAGATCCGTTCTACGAGTCGAATGAGCCCTTCCTGCCTTCTTCTGATTTGCCCATCACGATCCTGAAAGGCCTGAGAAGAAAGATCTCCCTTCTTCTCCAATCCGGTTTTGAAGAGCTGGTCATACTCTTCGTGAAGAGCGGTTAGCCGATCGAGCGGAAGGCTGGAAACATCCGGAAGATGGTTTATCTGCTGCAGGAGCTTTTTGAATTCCTCACTCCTTTTCCAGAAGAGCGCCTCCATCTCCGGACTCCTGAGGATGAAAAACCGGCGTCCATAGAGTTCCTGGGCCAACAGGGCTTCGATCATTTTATCGGTCATTTCTATCAGGGGAACATCACGCTCTATAATTCGATTATTGATTTCATTCAATCGTCGGAGGTTGGAGAGAGCGATAAGGGCAATAAGGATAGTTAAGATCCCGTAAGATAGGAATCCGAGGAGCAATTTCTTCGCTATGGTCAGGCGAAAAAGCTGGGTCAAGGCTCTTTTCATGGATGATTCGTCTTGCTCTCTGGCTTCGGGTCCATTTAAGAAACTCTTCTTTCCCCTTCAAAAAGCGGAGGGAACGTTAGGCCGGCAATAGAAAAATAACTTTGCTTCCATGCCCCGGCTGGCTCTCTGCCCATATCTTACCGCCGTGGCGGTTTATGATCTCTTTGGAAATAGCTAAGCCCAAGCCCGTCCCCTTGACGGGAGACGATCCTCCGGCAGGGGCTTGGTGAAACTTTTCGAAAATGGTGACGAGATTCTCCGCGGGGATACCCGGGCCGGTATCCGCAACCGAGACTTCCACTCCGTGGTTGACAGACCGGGCCAAAATCGTCACTCGACCCGCCTCGGGAGTAAACTTAACGGCATTTCCGATAATATTTCGTAAGGCTTGAATAATCTTCTCCCCGTCAATTTTTAGGATGGGTAATTCCTTTGTGACCGTAACTTCAAGATTGATTTTTTTTGCCCCCGCAAGAAGCCCGATCTCCTGAATTGCTTGATCAATCAGAGGACCAATATTTTTTGGCTCCAGATCAAATGGCATCATGCCCGCCTCCATTTTGGATAGGTCCAATATGGAATTAACAAGGCTCGTCAACCGATTGATTTCCTTTTCAAGGACTGTCAAGAGATTTCTCTGTCCTTTTGTAAGCGGTCCCTCTACGCCCGCCTGTAAGATGCCCGACCCCATTTTCATCGTAGCGAGGGGGGTACGGAGCTCGTGTGCTACTGAAGAGAAAAAATCGGACTTGATCTTATCTAATTCGTTCAGCTTGCGACACATCAGGTTGAAAGCGTCCGCCAGTCCTGCTAATTCTGGAGGAGAGGGAATGTTCAGATCTCCGCTAAAATTTCCTTTACCGATCTGCTTCGTCTTTTTTTCCAGAACGGAGACGGGTTGCGTAATGCTCCTGTTGATCAGCAAAGAAATAACGATGCCAAGCATCAAAAAGGCTCCGGTCATTACCATCACTGTCCGGCGCAATTGGGTTCCGATCCCATGGAGGCTCTTAATCTTGTCGGTGGTATTCAGCTTAGTATTCGCCTCCAAATCCCGGAGTTCATCTATAATTGAGCTCGTCACCTTTTTCTTTTCCGAGTCAAACCTTTGGCGGGGATACCTGCTGCCGGTCTTTAGGTAGTTCGTTTCCTCCTGGAACAAGGATTGGTATTCTTGATAAGACCTATTGACATTGTCTAACATGCCTCTCGTTTGAGAGGAATCTGTGATCACCATCATCTCTCTTAAGAACCGGTCAAAATCACCCTTAAGGCGCATAAACTCGCTGAAAAACGCCTCGTCTTTAGAGATAATAAATTTCCTCTCATATCGTACCTGCGAGAAAATAATATCCGAAAGTTTTTGGGCGAGGTCAATCATTTGATTATTGATGGTTAGAATAGATTGGGTCAGTTTGTTGATGTGACCTATCTCGACAATGGCGTATGCATTGATCCCTGTGACTAAAGCGAAAACGATCAGGTATCCAATGAGAAGTCTGGAAAATATGGTGAGTTTCATTTTCGGAGGATTCATCTATGCAAAGAGCCTGTTAACCTTACCGAAAGGGGGTCCCGGCCTCCCTTTCTCAAGAAATCTCAACGAATTATATCACAAAGGGCATATAAATGGCATTTGGAAAAAATAATTGTGAACCTTCCCGCCCTCGGGGGTGGAGCTTGTGGGGCAGTTACCGGTCAGGCCCCCGAAATCATTCGGGGATTTCAAACAGAACGAAATCTTTGTTCGATAGGGCGAAGGACGAAATGATAATGATAACGCTGAGGGCTTACCCGGTTGGTTCAACCCTGAGCCCTCGACCCGAGCTCGGCCCGAGCTTTAGACCGGGAATAGTCGAAGTGTTGATCTTTCTGGAGCCCACGGGCGGATTTGAACCGCCAACCCGCTGATTACAAATCGTTTTATTCAGAACAATATAACACACCAATTTTACAAAGAAAATAACCGATTTTGCACGGTGGTTCTTTCCAGAATTTAGAATTTTTAAGTTCCTGAAAAGATCACGATGTTTTTTGGGGGTCGTCTAAAATAATTCAAATGATACTGGGTCCCTCGATGGGCCTTCATTTCTATAAGCCCCACCTTTCTTGCCCCAATTCCTTTCACTTCACTTTTTAGGAGATCGCAAGCCCTCCTGCGCTTTTTACTCCGACGGGGTTCCCGGAGCTTTGATTTCAAAATGTTGCCTACAATGAAAAGCGACGCTAAAATTCAATCAACCTTAATCTTGATTTCTTTCTTTTTGGCTTCTTCAGATTGTTGTGAGAAGTCGTTACGGGAAGTTCGCAGAAAAAGGTGGCAAGAAAGAAGCTTGTTGACCAAGCAAGA
>Ga0187770_10001972_pt1 | contig 11255 bp, 6 predicted proteins | sample 0116_SJ02_MP02_2_FD_133154 | JGI IMG/M metagenome (GOLD analysis project Ga0187770, IMG submission 133154) | Tropical peat soil microbial communities from peatlands in Department of Meta, Colombia - 0116_SJ02_MP02_20_MG | ecosystem: Environmental > Terrestrial > Soil > Wetlands > Peat | place...
ATAGAATCTTTATTGTTTTTATGGTTTGGCGGTCTAACCACTTAAGGTTGTAGTGTTTTTGGTTGGGCAAACCTTTGCGGTGATAGCGGGCAACACTTGCTACTATGCGTCTTTCTCGGGACGAAAAGGGCAATTGTGTATCGTTGAGAATGAGCCTGGCTGATTCCTTCTGATGCCCGCTTACGCCTTTTGACAAGCCTACATCATGCATGATTGCGGCGCACTCAAGCCAACATCTTTCAAGCTCGCCCAAATTATGCACGTTAACTAAGCCGTCAAATAATTCTAAAGCAAGTTTAGTAACCTGCGAGTAATGCTCCTCGTCCTGCCCATGCCTCTTAGCAAATTCTCCAGAAGCGTCCACTAATTCTTTGCAGTTTCCAATTTCCCTCTTTTCTCTTGCGGCATCTTCTTCGATTATCCTTTCAAGAGAGACTCCTTGAAGAAGCATCTGGCCGAAACTTTCAGGTAACGATTTTTTCCTAAGAGCGTCTGCGGCGGCTTCAACGTCATAATCTAACCGAATCATCTCAATCTTAAAAGGATTAAACTTTAGTATCGCGTAAGCAGCCTGAGGGTTTCCGTCGCCTGGTCTTCCTACGCTTCCAGGGTTCACGAAGGTGACTCCGTTTGCCTGCCGCCACAATTGTTCATGAGAGTGCCCTATGATTATCACGTCAGCCTTAGCAGTATCGGAAAGGGTTTTCAGCCGCTCAACCGATGTGTCGCGGTGAATGTGCTCATCAATAGACTCCGGGCTTCCATGAGTCACAAGCAGTTTTACGCCTGTGACTTCAAATCTGAGTTCACGAGGCAGCGAACGAAGGTAATCTTCACATGACTTTGACAACTCCTTTCTCGCAAATTTTAAAGCGATTTGTTTTTCGCCCTTCTCTTCAGCTTTGCCCTCAATAACTTCAAGGTCATAGTTGCCCAGAATGCTTAAAACGTTTTTTTCGCAAAGAAGTTCAATTGCCTCGTTCGGGTAAGGACCGAACCCTGTCAAGTCACCAGCATTCAGAAAAACGTCCGCGCCTCTTCCTTCAGCGTCTTGGATTACTCTCTCTAAAGCTTGCAGGTTAGCATGAACATCTGATATAACGGCAACTGTAACGTCCGGGTTTGTGAGAAGCTTGTTTATCTTTTTCTCGGACAAGTTTAACCCAACACTGGTTGTCTTTCTAAGTTGATCAAAAAAACCCTTTTTCTGTGCTTCACTCCACAGATAAACAAATTGGCTGTAATTCTCCTTTCTTTTTTGCCTTGTGTAAGTTAAGAAGTTTAAAAGTTCCTGCTCAATTTTTGCCGGGTCAACTGTTTTGTTCTTTTTCAATTGTATTTTTGCTTTTGTTTCCTCTATGAATTTGGGTATGTAACCTATCCGCACGTCACAGTCATGCATTTCGCCCAGCACGTCTTGAAAGGCTTTCACGTTTTCTATTTCTTCAGTGAGCTTATCGGGATAGAGCGGCGCAAAATGTTCCATGGTGTAACGAAGTTTCTTGGCATATATCCGCATCTCGTGATGCTTTAAGATCTCGTTTTCCAAGTAAACGTATTTTTCCATCGCTAAGAAATCGTCTAATCTAGAGGATATGTGCCAATGCGCTTTTTCCAGCACCTTCTGCGGATCAAAAGTTGCACTTGCTTGTTTCCTGGTTTGGTCGCAAAACTTCCGAACATCTCTCAAGACGCACGTTGCCATTAGCTTTTCCAAACCGCTGACAACGAATGATTGGACGCTTTTTCTTCGGTCTTTTTGACGCTTAAGAAGTAAGTTAACGCCTGTCTTCTCCGTTGCAGGCTTAAGGTTTTCTATGTATTGCTCCACGAACGCTATCTGAACATCAAGATCTCTAGCGTCGGCGAGGAGACGAGTTACCTCTTTTATTTCACGCCGCCATCTCTCGAAGTCTTTTTTGGGAAAGCAAGACCTGAAAAGAGGCAGCGCTGCCCTAATTCTGCGGGATGCAACACGCATTTTGTGCACGTATTCGATATCGCCGCTTTTTATCACTCCATCAATCTGAGCTTCAAAGGCATCAAGTTGTTTCAGAACTGTTTCGCATCCGAATTTGCAGTAGCTTGTGTCAGTTTCGAATGTTTGACCGTTAACTGGGTCGTTCATTCCAGATGCCTCTGTTCTTAATGAGCCAGGCTTGAGAGTTGATGACTTTCTCTCCTTCTTTGGGTGAGACTCTTTCGTAAGTTCCGTCTGGTAGCAGTCTTCTTGCTTTCACGTTATCGTGAAGGTGAATGTTAAGTATGTCTTCAACGAGGGCGCGGCGCAAGAAGGGGGCAGGCACTGGTAAGAGGACTTCGATTCTCTCGTTGAGGTTTCTAAACATCATGTCGGAGCTGCCGATAAGAACCTCATCCTCCGTTTCACCCCGGAAGTAATAGATCCGCGCGTGCTCAAGGAAGCGCCCCACTATGGATATCACTGAGATGTTGTCGCTTACTCCCTTTATTCCTGGTCTTAAGCAGCATAAGCCTCGCACGTTGAGGTCAACTTTGATTCCAGCCATTGATGCCCTGTAGAGGGCTTGAATGATTTCTGGTTCCTCTAGGTTGTTTAGTTTAAAGGCCATGTACCCTTTGCCAGTTTTTTGGTGAAAAACAATTTCATTCTCTATTCGCTTTAGAATTTCATTCTTGAGCGTTTTCGGGGCTACAAGCAAGTGTTTGAATTCTTTTTCCTGAAGCCCATTTATGATTATGTTGAACAGCTCTTCGAGTTCTTCTCCTACTTCAGGGTTTCCAGTCAAGTAACCGATGTCGGCGTAGATTTTTGCTGTAACTGAGTTATAGTTGCCGGACCCTATGTGCGAGTACCTTACAATCCTGCCGTTTTCTTTCTTGACAATCAGGCATAGTTTTGCATGAACTTTGAACTTGGGAAAGTTGTAGACTGTGTTTATTCCGCCTTCTCTGAGTTTTGAAACAAGGAGAATATTGTTTTCTTCGTCAAATTTGGCTTTCAGTTCTATGATCGCCGTTACCTTTTTGCCTTTTTCTGCCGCATTTATCAATGCTTCGACGACCGGGGACTTGTGATCCATCCGGTACATTGTTATGCAGATTTCCCGAACGTTACTATCCTGAGCGGCTTCTCTTAGCAGATTAATGATTACTTCAAAGCTGTCGTAGGGGTGATACAAAACGAAGTCTTGTTTAGTGATTGTTGCGAACATGTCCTTTTCGGGCGTCAGAAGAGGCGAGACGCATGGACTGAAAGTCTTGTCCTTAAGGTTTGGACGATTTATCCTTAGCATTTGCCAGAGATCCACCAACCCGAGCGGTCCATCAAACTCGTACGTTAGATAATCTGCCAAGCCTAAGGCTACAGCTATCCCTTCTTTGACGACCGCAGGCACTTTCCTTTCAAATTCCAGCCTGCTTGGAAACCCGGTTTTCCTTGACGAAAGGCTCTTCTTTACAGAATAGAGGAAGTCTGCCGATTCATCCATTAAGATGGCTATTTCCCCGTTTCGAGTAAGCCTGAACTGGTACGCCGTCAGGTTTTTCTCGTTTGGAAAGATTAGATCTAAACTGTTTACCACCAAGTCTTCAACAAAGACAAAGTTATACTCTACTTCTTGGCTGTAAACACTTTTCGGGATTCTTATCAGCCTTCCGAACTCTTCAGTCGGGACATCAACTAGGAAAAAGGAGTCTCGTTTAGCAAAGCCTGACACGTAGAGCGTTATGTGCAGATTCTCGATGAATGTGCCATCGAAGCCTTCCTTAGTTTTAACGAACGGAAGAATATATTGCTTGAAGAACTCACGCAAGTTTTCCTTATCTTTTAACCCCAGATCGTTAAATTTCCAAATGAAGATTTTCTCTTTCGCAAGTGCGGGAAGAATATCGTCCCTCCAGCAAGCTGCATGCTTTTCGATTAAAGGTACTATTTCTTTTCTTGTAGCTTCAATCTGTTCGATGGCTGACATTCCATCCATGGACTTTTCGTTGGATCCCGCGTTGATTTTTTTCAAAAGTCTTGGAACTCGCGTCATGAAGAACTCGTCAAGGTTGCTGCCGCAGATTGCGATAAATTTTACTCTTTCCAGCAAAGGATGCCTAAGATCTTGTGCTTCCTCGAGAACGCGCATGTTAAATCTTATCCAGCTCAGTTCCCTGTTAATGAAATAGCTTGGGTTATCTAGGAACTTTTTCTGGCTAGAGGCAGTTTTCAGGTCCGAATCAGCGCTCGGAGCTGCCAAGGGTCCTTCGCCTGACATGTTTTCAACAGTTGTTCGTCGATCAATCATACATTAGAGCTATTGGGATTTGTGGCTTATCAAGTAATCTGAACATGTTATTTTTCTTCTGCATTGAGCTTTTGGGGTTCAGCGGTCCTGCTTCCTTGGTAGATCGTTAGTTTCTATGCATTTTATTCTGCGAACCGTGAATGTTTCATATTCGAAAAGTGGAGCCTTTCTATTCATGTAAACTGTCTCCTTAGTGTTTCATAAATAAATACGTAGTCATTAAGGGCTACGAAAATAGACTCTATAGGTATATGTAATCTATATAGTAATGGTTAAATTTGGCGCCGAATAACTAAAACACATGAATTCTTTAACCCTTAAGGAAAAAGGATTTGCAGAATTCGTTCCTTTGAAAGAACTACGCTTTTCTATCCTTCCATTCAACAAAGGCAGCGTTCTAGTCTTAATCGACAACACGCTCACTGGAAAACCCGCTTCAGACATAGTATACATTGGCAAATCAAAGAAACCGGCCAAAAGAGTCTTAGGCGGCTACTTAGCAGGATACGGCGGAAAAACCACAAGGAAAATCAGCTCAAAATTGCTCGACGACGGATACATCGAAAAAGTCGCGGTCAGCTGGATGCTAACTGATGATCCGAAGGCGGCACAAGAAGAACTTCTGGAAAGCTTTAAAAAAGAACACGGCGAATACCCCGCGTGGAATGCCTCGAAGAAAACCTCCGCAAACTCCCAATCATCAGCGGCAAAAACTCGCAGACGACGCCCTGCTGCTAAACCCCCCCAAACCGCCAAATCTGGAGCTTAAAAAACGCTAGCGCGCGCTAAGTTTTCTATTGTTTACTTTTTGCTTTTCTGGTGGAATAGTGTTGGATCAATTCGTTAGTTGACCATGGCAAGCAGTCCTTGGCTTTGAAACCTAAAAGCTCCGCGTACTTGTAGATTAAGCCGATGCTTTGAGCTTCTATCTCCATGAACTCAGGAATGTAATCGTAACTGCCGGAGTAACGGTCGATGTCGAAGCGCACGTGATCAAGCGTGTGACTGACTCTGTGTTTTTGCATGCTTTCAGTTACTGTTAAACCAAGGTTTTCGAGAATTCTCTTCATTGCCTCCAAGTTTGAAACTTCAACTGTGTACTCTTGCGCTTTCTTGGCTGTTTGAGTGGCGTGAACTTTTTTGTACGTTAATTCTGACTTATCTTGTTCTTTCCTTAAGCGCAGCACATCTTTCGCTTTAATGATTCTGCCGTCTTGGAAGTCGAAGAACAAGGTTTGCATGTCGCCATCAAAAACCTTTTTTGCACCCAGAGCAGTGAGCGTTTGCTCAATCTTTTTTCTGTTGATTTCTAGAATTTTGACTTCTGTTTCTTGCATAAAACCCAATGAAGATTATGGCAGTTATAAACATGTTTACAGCTGGAAACACGTTATTTCGCAATAGAAACAGGTTCAAAATATGGGTAGGCTTAGGCATATTGGATTGATTCTACAGTGACACGGTTTGTTTTTTTGATGATTTGATAGTTTAGTCCGCAAACTGGGCAGAAAATCACTTCAAAATTTGAGAAGTTTTCAGGGTGAACGTCGAACTTTCTCTCGCAACCAACACATTTTATCTTCAACGTATGCGCTCCAACTCCCATCAAGTATTGATGCGTTCATCGCAAACTTAAGAAATACCTTTGTAGAATTTAGTAACTATATAGAACTCGCTTCTTCGTAGTCGGCCTGCACAGGCTTGCTAATCATCAGAATCAGAAATGTCTCATGAGCGTTTACGAGCCTGCCTGAATAGCATTCTTGAGTGTGACAATTGCAAGGTAGCGCAGGAGGCTGGAGGAGGATTAAAATAAATAAGGAGAGTTCAAACAAGAATCAACATCTTTTCTTATCGTCAACCAAGCTGGTCATTATTAAAGATCAATACTCCTCGTTTTGTCGTCGGTGGCCTTTAATTCAAAACTATTTCTTCTACACATTTTGCTTGGATACTATTGTCACCTCATATTTTATGGCGAATACTCTAATTAAGCCATCCCATAGACGAGTAGTCAACGTTCGGGAAAAGTGTCGGAAATGGGAAAAAAAGTCACAGGGTTAATCCTAATCATACTTGCCTTGTTATTATCATCCGTTACCCTTAGCATGGTTCATGCTGACGGCTTGTCACCAGGCGGAACAGTCGGCGCTGTTGAAGCCAACCCTAACGGAACAACCTTTTCTCCGCTTACCAGCTCGTGGGTTCAGTCAGCTCCCAGTTCCCCGTTAGGCAACCCATTTCCCGCCGATTACACGTTCGTAGGCGACAAAGTCTACGTTAACATAGTGATTAGCAGTGTCCCGTATTCCACCAGCGGAACTGGAGACGAAACCGTGGCGACCACAGATATCTACGGATGGTCCTTGAACTTAAACTGGAGCCCTTCAAACCTGAGCCTGAAACGCGTAAGAGAGGGTACCTACCTCACGCAAGACGGGTCAACCCTTTTCTTGGCTCCCGCTCAGTTGATCGATAATGTTAACGGGATGTTCCGAGGAGGCATTGCGGATGCTTACGCGGACAGCCAAGTTTTGTCGATGGAGGGCGCAAATGCGGTAAGCGAAGTTTCCGGGGGCATTCTACTGCAACTCCAGTTCACCGTTACAGGACGCGGCACAGGCAACGTCACCGTCTCAAACGTCGTGTTCTATGACAGCGCTTCAGATGCTGAAGCCGGTAACGGTGTCGCTGCAACGCCTGGATCCAGCGTAGCCGTAACCCTGAACATTCAAACTGTTCCTTTAACGGTCTCCAGCGTCTACGGAAACTCAACTCCACCAGTAGGAACCACAAACTATCTTGACGGTCAAACAGTCGCCGCAACAGTTCCCAGCCAGGTTATAGTAGGCAACAACATTTTCGCATGCTCAGGTTGGACCGGAACAGGCTCCGTTTACGAAACTACTGATGCCAACGGCAATCCAATCTACCACGGCACTGGCAATTCCATTAGTTTTGTTATGGATTCAACTCAGGGAACATCAACGTTAATCTGGAACTGGATTAATTCTGGTTCAGCCAAATTGTTGACCGTTACCAGCTCATATGGCAACCCCACGCCTTCTGTTGGAAATCACATCTACGTTTCAGACACCTCAGTTGCGGCAAGCGTGTCTAGCCCAGCTACCGTAAACGGCAACACGTACATCTGCACCGGCTGGACGGGAACGGGCTCCGTTGCGCCATCTGGAAACGTAACAGGGACCACTTTCACTGTCACAACAAATTCGAGCATAACTTGGAATTGGCAACTTGTGCAAACACCTGTTCAAACGAAGATCTTGCCAAACGGGGTTGTCAGCGCCGTGCTAAGCGGCACCGAAGATGCTTCTAATTGGTCTTTTGGTCCAACTCCAGATCCGATCGGGACAACATTCAGTGTTGATTTTCGGATTGACAACGCCTCAGGCGTCTGGGGATGGGCAATGGAAACTGTTACTTGGAATCCCGCCATCCTTCGGTTAACAAATGTTCAAGAAGGAAACTACCTTAAAAACAACCACCAAACATTCTTCATTGCAGGCTATTTGGATAACGCGCACGGTGACATTGCCGGGGGAATTGGATGTGCTATAGGCGACAGCTACGCGAACGAAACCGCAACAAGTGGTTTGTTAGCGACATTAACATTTACGATCACGGGTTACGGGAATGCCAACATACACATTGGGAACGTGACACTAACAACATACATTCCTGTGTACAAGAATGGCATTGAAATGGATTCAGTTAGTAGCCACCCAATTGTCAATGAGGCAACCGTTACTGTTTACAGTTCGTTTCCAACTTTTAGCTTAACCACCGCAAGTGGCACATCGCCAATCAATGGCGAAGTGCTCGGCAACCCAATTCCATTTGGCGCTCCAAACTACAACTCAGGCACGTCGGTCACCGCCAGCGTCACCAGTCCATTTGCCATTGAGTTTTACAACAATACAAACACCTACCAAACCTCTTACACATGTGTCGGCTGGACCGGCACTGGCTCTGTTCCTTCAAGCGGTACAGGCACTAGCGTCACATTTGTTATAACTGAGAATTCAAGCATTACTTGGCTTTGGGAAACAGGATCTACTTCACTTGCTCCTCGAACGCAAGGTACTCCACCTACTGGAGTCTTGAGTGCCGTACAAGGCGGTACGGATAATGTTTCGAATTGGTCTTATGGTCCAAATCCAGACTCTATCGGCACCAACTTCACCGTGGATATCAGAATTGCCAACGCTTCCAACGTGTGGGGTTGGTCCATTGGAACGGTTTCTTGGAACCCAGCAGTAGTCCAATTAACTGCGGTTCAGGAGGGCAACTACCTTAAAGACTATTGCAGCACTTTTTTCATTGGTAACAACCCGAGCCTTTTTGACAACGTCAACGGTCAAATTGACGGCGGTCTCGCTTGCGCTTTAGAAATTGGAAGCGAAGTAAATGCGAGCACAGGCGTGTTGGTCAGCTTGACATTCCAAATCATAGGTTACGGCACAGCTAATATCTGCATCGGAAATGCAACTCTACGTAACACTGACGACGCAGCGTTTTCGCCGACGACAAATCAGGTAGCCGTCACGGTGCTTAGTTCCACGTTTGACCTGCCTGAGTCCTCATGGGGCGCGCTCGGCGCATTAGTCTCGTCCTTGATAGCGTTCACCGCCTTCGCGACTGCCAGAAAAAGAACCAGCCTACAAAACCACATGCCAACGCTAAAAAAGTGAGACTCCAACCTTATTGTCTTGACTCTTCAACGACAACCCGCGATTTTTGAGCGCTCGTTGGATGAGGGAGAAGGAGGTTTAACAAACTGGCAGCCACAGTCAAGGCTGAAAAGATGACATTTAGGCAAGCCCTCGCTACATTGAGAATTACCTACTATGAGTTTGCCTCGCCTCTGTATGAAACCTTCGCTCTCGATGCCTAGTTCTCTAGTAGTTGATTCTCCGTTGCCATATTCTTTGACAGAAGAGGGTGCCTGGAAGAATTTCTGTAACCGAAAAAGGAAATCAAAAGGATCAATATTGCTATTCAGCAAGGGCTCATTCTAGTTCAAGTGGTAGATTACAGGAAGGGCTCCAAGGCAATCGATAACGCAAGGAAGCAGCTAAGTAAGCATGATGCAAAGCCAGAGTATGCAGATAAGGAAAGGCGATCCTGAACTCATCGCGCTTGTTATCCAGCTTTATGATGAGACTAGAGAAAAGGTCTTCGTCGCAACACTACATGAGGGTTGCTGAACGCGCTTAAACGATTTAGTAATCAGGTAGAGTGCGAGGGTTTAGATTTCTGATATCAGATTTAAGCATCTTTACCACATCGTCATTGGTCTTTTATCGATAATTAGTGCTAGTATTCCCCTCTTGCACCATAGGTAAAACAGTTAAGGTTGAAAAAGAATGCATGCTTTAGGTTTTCTGGGTTACTTTCTCTTTTTAAGATTTCAACTCCTGATATTCCGCAACGTATTACTATCAGTTGACAAGCCCTGTTCTGTGAGGTAGCATGACAAGGTAGCGGTCTTCTTTGAAATCGACGAGTTGAGCTGCATCGAGAAAAGGAGTTCTTGAATACCTTTTGCTTATTACTCGCTTTGTTTATGTAAAAAGGAGCGTGAATGACTCAAACTTTGCAGGTTTAATTCTTTTAGTCTTCTCGTGTGTGTTCCTCTGTTCTTATGTCTTCTTCCTCTGTGCGTTCTTGTCTTAACGCGTCGTAATCTCTTGGAGACAATTTTGTATTCCTAGCGGGACGGCTCTGCTCGGGTAGGTCGGTCTGTTTGTCATTGACTTCTGATGGTGAAATGGTTTGTTTGTGCTTATTTTCTTCTTCTGATGGTGGAGCATTTCGTTCGACTTTAGCTTCCGTTTGCGCGATGTTCTTGTCACCGATGTAAGTTCCGAGTCTTTTCATTTCTTGCCTTATCGTTTCAAAGTATATTGTTATTGCTTTCTCTTGCTCGTCAACAGTTTTGGTAAAATCTGCTATGTCCTTGGCGAGCTGTTGTTTCTCCATTCTGAGCGCCGTCTGCAAAGCTTCAATCCTCTGAGCAGCACTGGATATAGTGCTTAGTTGAGTTGCCAACGGTTGCAGACCCGATTGCTGAGCCAAGATTTCTATCGCGGAGCTACCTGGTATTGCTAATTGTGTTGCCTCCGAAAGCGTTGGCGTCGATGTAACGGGAACAGTTGGAAATTTAGATGTTTGGTCGCTCGGTGGATACGGTTTTCTCCTAAGAAACAGGGTCAGAGATGTGAATGTGAAAAGTGCTGTTGCTACAAGTAGCCATGAGAAGAGGCTTATAGAGTTTTGGAAAGGTGTTTGCTTAGGGGTCGGCGTAGGGGTCGATGTAGGCTTGGTTGTGCTGGTTATTGTGAAGGATGCGGTTTTGTTCTGCGCCTCTGGAATGTTTGTGCCTTCAAAACTTCCGGAGAATAATGCTGCCGTGATGAATGCTTGTCCTGCTGTTGCATCGCTTGGGATTTCAATGTTAGCCTGCACTTTTGTAGGGTTGCTTGTGCCTATCTGCACGTTTTGGATTTGTGTTTGATTGATGTTTCCAGAGGAACCTTGCATGTTCATGGAAACGTTTGTTGCTTGTGCCTGACCATTGTTATTGATGGCTAGCTTAACCGTTACGGTGCTGCCGGCTGGAAAGCTGGTTTGGTTTTGACCTTTAGCGTTTTGAATAGTAATTGAGGCGATTTCCATGCTCCACTGCGTCGTAAAGCTTAAGGTTCGCTCTAGTGTACCATTTGTTGTTTGTATCGTTGCAGTGGCCTGCCATGTTCCGACGACCGTGTCATTGTTTTGGTTCTCAATCGGGAGACGGAATTCGAATTCAGCTTGGCCTTCATTATCCGTCGGTATAATTCTCGTAATATTTGTTTGATCAACCGCATCTGTCGGCCCGCGCACTTTGAATGCGACCAAAATGCCAGGTTGGCTAGCGTTGCCGTAAGCTACGCTTGCGACTAACTGAATTTGATCAAA
>Ga0187770_10001973_pt1 | contig 11252 bp, 10 predicted proteins | sample 0116_SJ02_MP02_2_FD_133154 | JGI IMG/M metagenome (GOLD analysis project Ga0187770, IMG submission 133154) | Tropical peat soil microbial communities from peatlands in Department of Meta, Colombia - 0116_SJ02_MP02_20_MG | ecosystem: Environmental > Terrestrial > Soil > Wetlands > Peat | place...
CGTTGACCGGGAGACTTCAGGGATGATGCTCAAGGCCGCGGTTCCCGTATGGAATGACTCGGGAGTCCTGGTTGGAGTCCTTTACGGAGGGATGCTTCTGAACCGGAACTACCAGATCGTGGACCAAGTTCGGGATCTGCTTTATGGCGAGGGGCGCTATAAAGGCAAGGAGCTGGGCACGGCCACAATCTTCCAGGGGGATTTGCGCATATCTACCAATGTCCGGGACGAGAATGGAGATAGGGCCATTGGGACCCGCATCTCGGATGAAGTCTACCGGACGGTGAATGAAAAGGGACAGGTCTGGCTCGACCGGGCTTTCGTCGTCGATGATTGGTATATCAGCGGTTACGAACCTATCCGTGACCACCTCACCGGCAAGATCGTGGGCATTCTTTATGTGGGAATGCTCGAGGCACCGTATGTGGACCTCCGCAACAAGGTGGTCTATAGCTTCTTTGGTATCGGGGTTCTGGGAGTCCTCCTGGTCCTTCTTCTCTCTTTCTTCATTACCACGGGGATCATTCGCCCCCTCCGCGAAATGGTCGGAGCAACCCGCAAAATCGCCGAGGGGGATTTGTCGCTGGAACTCTCCATCACCTCGAAGGATGAGATCGGCCAACTGGCGGAATCTTTCAATCACATGCTGGTCCGTCTCAAACAGGCCCGCCAGGAGCTGGAGGATTATGGCCGGATCCTGGAAGAAAAAGTGGAAGAACGCAGCCAGCAACTCAGAAAAATCCAGGCCCAGCTCATGCAGTCAGAGAAATTGGCCTCTCTCGGACGACTGGCCTCCGGAGTGGCCCACGAAATTAACAGCCCTTTGACCGGCATCCTTACTTTCTCTCACCTCCTGATGCGTAGGCTGAAAGATAACCCCGAGCTCCAAAAAGAACTGGAATTGATTGTAAGAGAGACGACCCGCGTCTCCATTATCGTGCGCGGCCTCCTGGACTTTGCCCGGGAGAGCCGGCCGCAGAAACGGCCCTGCAATGTCAACGAACTTATCCTCCATACCCTATCGCTGGTGGAACGGCAGTCGGTCTTCCATAACATTCGCATCTCCAAGAATTTAGACCCCCGGGTTCCGATCATTTTGCTGGATGCCAACCAGATCCAGCAAGTTTTCATGAATGTCCTCTTGAATGCGGCTGACGCCATGGCCGGGGGAGGAACGCTAACCATTTCCAGCAGCCAGGTTCCCGGGGATTCGTTCGTTCAGGTGAAATTTTCCGATACCGGCTGCGGCATCCCCGAAGAAAATCTCAATAAAATCTTTGATCCCTTTTTCACTACCAAGGCAGACAAGAAAGGAACCGGGTTGGGCCTGGCGGTAAGCTACGGGATCATCGAGCGCCATCGGGGACGAATCGAGGTGCAGAGCGAAATAGGCCGGGGAACGACCTTCACCATCCAGTTGCCCCTGGAAATTTCAGAGGAAGTACCGCCGGTGTGAAAAAAGGCAGTTCGGAGTCTGGAGTCCGGAGCAAATAAAGAACTCCAAAATGTGAATCCGAAGCTCTTCATCTTTCGCTCCGAGCGCTAAACTATATTGCTCCGAATTGTAGTGAAAACTATGGCCTCCGGAAAAATCTTAGCGGTAGATGACGAGGAGATTGTCCTCCTGAGCTGTGAGCGGGTTCTGACTGAGGAAGGTTATCAGGTCGCTACCCGGCTCAGCGGAAAGGAAGGCTTGGAACTCCTGGCGGAAGAACCTTTTGATTTGGTCATCGTTGATTTAAAGATGCCGGGCATGGACGGAATAGAGTTTCTCCGGGAAGCCAAACGGGATTATCCCCATATTCCGGTGATCATGATCACCGGTTATTCCACCGTAGAGTCTGCGGTAGAGGCTATGAAGGCTGGAGCCGCGGATTACCTTCCCAAGCCCTTTACCCCCGACCAAGTGACCCTGGTGGTCAAAAAGGTGCTCGACGCCCGGAATATGGTGATGGAAAACCTTTACCTGCGGAATGAGCTGCAATCCAGATACCGTTTTGAGAACATCATCGGCAGCAGCAAGAAGATGCAGGAGATCTACCGGTTGATCGCCAAGGTTGCCCCCTCCAGCAGCACTGTGCTCATTACCGGGGAGAGCGGGACCGGTAAAGAACTCATTGCCCGGGCCATTCATTTCAACAGCCTGCGTAAAGACCGCACCTTCGTTCCCGTGGATTGCGCCGTGCTCTCCGAGAACCTTCTGGAGAGCGAACTCTTCGGTCATATCAAAGGATCTTTTACCGGGGCCATCGTCACCAAACCAGGCCTCTTTGAAGTGGCTGACGGAGGAACTCTCTTTTTGGATGAAATCGGGAATATCAGCCTAACCACCCAGAGCAAGCTGCTACGGGTCATCCAGGAGAGAGAATTCACCCCGGTGGGAGGCACGAAGTTGAAGAAAGTGGATGTCCGTATTATTGCGGCAACAAACAAGGACCTGCAGGAGAAAATCAAAGAAGGAGCCTTCCGGGAAGACCTGTTCTACCGGCTCAATATTGTTCCCCTTCGTCTGCCACCCCTCCGTGAGCGAAGGGAGGACATCCCTCTCTTAGCCCAACATTTCTTGGAAAAATATTGCCGCGACCTGGGGAAGAAACTCAAAGCTCTCTCCCCCGCGGCTGTGGAGCTGCTGGTCCGGCATACCTGGCCGGGTAACGTAAGGGAGTTGGAAAACACAATGGAGCGCATAGCAGTCATGACCGATGAAGAAGTCATTCTGCCCAAGCACTTCCCCCTTCCCCTACAGGAGGGTCCGGAAGGAATTTGCTATGAGGTTCCCAAGACTAGCGATGAGCTCAGAGAGACGAAAAAGAACCTCCGCGATAAGGCTGTCGAGGATATAGAGAAACTCTTCGTTTTAGCGGCTCTCGCCCGCAATGATTGGAATGTCACTCGGTCGGCCCGAGATGTGGGTATGCTTCGCCCCAATTTCCAGGCCCTCATGCGCAAACACAATATTAAGTCATCGGAACGAGAGGATTAATTCGTTGCTTCTTTCTGATTGTCTTTTGCTCGCTTAGAATTGGAAAGATTGAGACCAAAGAGTGTAACCCGTGAAGAGGAGTCGGGGACTGTATTAAGAAAATATGCGCCGCATTAAAATTTAATATATGGAAATCATTATTTATTTTTAATTTAGTGCATGAATTCTCTATGCACTAATCCCTCTTTCCCGCCCTTCTTCCTGCCCGGATCAAATCAAAATACAAAATAAAAATATTGAGTTAAAAGTAATGGCCAGCGTTTTATGGCCTTTGGCACAGAGGTTGCTTTTTATAGGGCAACGTTTTTGAATTTGTGGATCTCCAGGCGGAGGGGAAAAATGGAAGATGGGAATGTGTTAATTGCCATTAACGACGAACCTCTCGGAGAGTATCTCTATCATCAGATAAACGGCCTTGGCTGGACTGTATCCCGGACCAGAACGTTCAGCGAGCTCCTTAAAAAAATAAAAGAGGAAGAGGCCGACATCCTGATCCTGGACAGCTCCCTGGAGGAGATTCCCTCTTTTGATCTCCTTCCGCTCATCAAGAAGAGCAATCCGGCTCTACCCATCATCGCCCTGAGCGATGATTCATCCCTGGAAATGTCCAAAAGAGTCCGTCTTCAGGGCATTTTTTTCTTAGCCATGAAACCCATCGACCCGGCGGAAATCCGCACGGCGGTAGGGGATGCCATTAGAATGCTTAATCAAAAACAACAACAGAGGAGGAACCAGAATATGGCCCAAGTGATCGCTTTTCCTGCCGGTGCAGAGGATAAAAAGCTTGCCCAGGTTCAGGAAATTTTGAAAGAGCACGAAGGACAAAGAGGACACCTGTTGATCGTCCTCCAGAAGGTCCAGGGGATTTACGGTTATGTACCCCAGAACACATTTGATATGGTAGCCGATGCCCTCGGGGCCACCAAGAGCGAAATCTTTGGGGTCCTGACCTTCTACAATCGCTTTCATCTTTCTCCCCAGGGAAAACACACCGTCCGGGTTTGCCGAGGAACGGCATGTCATTTCAAGGGAGCTCCCTCGATCATCGAATCCATCCGGAAACACTTGAGGCTGCCTCACGGCAAGGAAACCACGGACGATTTTCTTTTCAGCATGGAAGAGGTTGCCTGTTTGGGGGCGTGCGGGATCTCTCCCGTGATGACGATTGATGAAGAAACTTACGGGAATCTATCCCCCGGAATGGCCGCGGAAATTATCGCCAGATACGAGGCTGAGGAAAAGGCTCCAGCAGCGGTGCCCGAAGTGGCCGCCGAAGAGAAGAAAGCAGCTTGATGTTTTATTACCCTTTACTCCGGTAAGCCGGCCCTTCGGCCTCCGGCGGGATAACGGGATAAGAGGAGGACAAAATGAGCAAAATCGAAAAAATAAAAGGATACGCGGCGGACTGCTATCTTCATGAGGGTCCGGCTATCCGCCTAATGGAAGCTGCCAAATATCAGGATTTTCTCTCCCGTCAGAAGAGAGAAGTCATGAAACGATGTGGATCGGTGAACCCCGAAGACATCGAAGCCTACATTCAAAACGGCGGGTTCAACGCTCTGAAAAGGGCGGTTACCGCCATGACTCCAGAGAAGGTGATCGAGCAGGTGAAACAGGCTGAGTTGCGGGACCGAAGCCCTCAGGCCCGGAAAACCAGCCTAGATTGGGAGAGTTACGGCCGGGTACGGCACCTCCCCCGCTATGTCGTTGCCACCCGTTTGGGGGGACCTTCAGAGGCCTGGATGGAACGGACTTTAATCGAAGGAGACCCCTTTGCTCTAATCGAAGGAATGGCCATCACCGCTTACGCCCTGGGCGGCGTGAGTAAGGGGATCATTTATATTCCTACCGCTTATAAGCCCCTGGCCTTCCGACGGATGGATAGAGCTATCAAGGCGGCTGAGACCCATCGTTATCTCGGCCGTGACATCCTGGGGACCTCTTTTAGTTTTGACATTGAGATTCGGGAGGTCGCAGGAGAGGATTCCCAGCCCCAGGAGCATAATCCCTTCGTGTGCGGCGAATGCGGACGGGCTCTCTTCGATTTTGAAGGGGCCGCCAAGTATGAGAATTTCCAGAACATAGAGGCATGGCCGAAGCCCTTCTATGTGAACAATGTGGAAACCTACCTGAACATTCCCTTGATTCTGAACAAAGGGGTTGATGCCTTCGCCTCTCTGGGCCCCAAGGATGCCAGGGGAACGAAGATTTTTGCCCTGACCGGAAAGACCAAACACCCCTGTCTGGTGGAAGCGCCCATCGGCTCAACCCTGATGGATTTGCTGAAAATCGCCGACGGCGATAGCGGTGGCAGCGGCCTGGATGGAGAACTGAAGGCTTTTCAGGTGGGAGGCCCTGCCGGAGGGATCTTCCCGGCCCGATTCCAGACAACGCCCATGGATTTCGACTCCCTGGCCAAAATCGGGTGGAAGATCGGTTCGGGGCACATCGTCCTGTTGGATGAAAAAGTCTGCATCGTGGAGATGACTCGGTACTCTTTGAATCAACTGGTTTCGGAGACCTGCGATCGTTGCTCTTCCTGCGGAAAAGCTCTTAAGAACATCCTGTCGATTCTGACCCGGCTGACCAAGGGGATGGGTGAGAGCGGAGATATCGAGACCCTCGAGAGCTTCGCTAGCCAAATCCAATCCAAAGCCCGATGCGAATTCGGAAGAACGGCCGTGGATACCATCCTCACCGGCCTGCGTTACTTCCGCGCCGAATACGAGAGCCATTTAAAGCAGAGCTGCCCGGCCCATTACTGTAAAGACTTGACCTCCACCACTGAGCGCCCGTTGAAATTGGCGGCTTAACATGCTCTTCCCCTGAAGGCTTGCCCCGCCGGGTCCAGAATCGCGGGGCAAGCTCCTTTCCGTCTCTTGGGACAATCCCTTAAAAGTTCTTTTTTTTCTTGTGCCGTTCCTGCGAAAGCACGAGAAGACTATAAAAAAAATAAACTCTTTGCGTAAAAAAGATTGACGAAATTCTAGGAGATTGACTACCTTTTCCCAAAAGGAAAATCTTACATGCCTCACTTAAGAGGAAGTCTCCACGTCCATACCCATTTCTCTGACGGGGCTCAAACCCCTGAGGAAATGATCGAAGCCTATCAAAACCTGGGGTACGACTTTGTAGCCATCACCGACCACGACTACCTGATTAGACCCCAATACTGGGAAAGTATACCGGAAACCCGGGGGGATTTGATCGTCTTCAAAGGGCTTGAGCTGGAATACTCGCCCCTCCGTTTTCAGCACATCGGGAAGATTCTGGGAGAGGAAGAGACTCTTTACATCTTCAATCACCCCGGCCAATACCGGCTTTCCGTCCCCGAAGTTAATCGGCAGATTGAGGTGATCTCCCGGGACATGCCCGTTCACTGTTTGGAAGTAACCGATAGGGGAATCTATACCAAAATGTATGACACGTCCGAAATTCCTCTGCCCAAAGTCGTCTCGGACGACTCCCATACCTTCGACATGTGCGGATGGGCCTGGGTTGAAGTTCAGAGCGCACGCAGTCGGGATGCAATCCTGCAGGCCCTCAAGAAAGGAAACTTCAGAATCGGACTGAAATAAAGTGCTGGTCCTTCACCTTCGTCCTGTTCGTTAAAGAAAAAGGCTCACATCCCCTTTCCCTTTGCGCAAAACCTTGGGGGTCTGTCCGGTCAGGTCGATCACGCTGGAAGGCTCAGAGACGAGGATCCCTCCGTCGATGACCAAATCGAGTGATTTCCCCAAATGTCGATCGATCTCCGTGGGATCGTATAAAACTTCCCCATTGGGAAGCATGGCGCTGGTGCTGATGACCGGATGGCCCAGTCCCCTAACCAGGGCCGAACAGATGGGGTTGTCCGGGACCCGTATCCCAGCGGTCAGGCGCCGGGTGAGCATAATCTTGGGGACCAGTTTCGTTCCATCGAGGATGAAAGTATACGGACCCGGAAGCAGGCGTTTCATTGTCTTATAGGCATAATTGGAGACTTTGCAGTAGAGGCTGATGTCCTTCAGGTCGGAGCAAATAAAACTGAAAGGCCTGTTCTTCTCGCTGCGCTTGATCATATAGATGCGTTCGATACCCTTCTTATTATATAAAGAGCACCCAAATCCGTAGACGGTATCCGTAGGATAGGCAATCACCCCGCCATCTTCCAAAGCCTCTACGACCTTGCTGATCAGACGTGGTTGAGGGTTTTGGGGATTGATCCTGATGAGCATGAGCCCCTCCTTAAGAATTTTTTCCCCTGATAGTAAAAATTTAACACCAATTCCAGCAAAATAACAAGGCCCATCCCAATGCCGAGTTCGGACCTATCATTTAAATATCATCTTCCATTGAATGGATCAAATATTCTACGAAAGACTGGCCAGGGCCCGGGAGGAAAGGCAGATTGCAGGTAAGGCCTGATCCCCAATCAGGCCGTCAAACTTTCATTCCGGTTCCCTGAATTGGAGATGTTCCTTGTCTAAATTTTTCGCTGCTATTCCCCATTCTGCATTTGTCGCCCCACCCGCCGCATTCAATCCAATTTTTTCTTGCCCAAGGTGTACCCCCTATGTTACCCTTAGAATTAACTTAGGAATCTTTAATGCTATGAGGGCTTTAAGCAGGCCAGCCTCTCCGAAATCTCGGAAGCCGCAAGGAAACCCTTTTAGAAACTTTCAGCAACATGGAGTTTTTGGAAAATGGGAAAGATTGAGGTCAACCGTGAGCGTTGCAAAGCTTGTGGTTTATGTATTTCGGTTTGCCCGAAAAAGCTGATTTGTTTCAGTCGGGCGGCCAACAGTCAGGGTTTTTATCCCGCAGAGCCCGGTCCGGAGGAAGAATGCACTGGTTGCGCCCTTTGCGCCGAGGCCTGCCCGGACGTAGCCATTGAAGTGTGGAGGTAGGGAGGCACGTGCAAAAACGTCTTTTCATAAAGGGCAATGAAGCTCTCGCCTACGGGGCAATCAAGGCGGGCTGCCGGTATTATTTTGGCTATCCCATTACCCCCCAGAATGATATCCCCGAATATCTTTCCAGGCATTTGGCCAAGGTAGAAGGATGCTTTATCCAAGCCGAGAGCGAGGTGGCTTCGATTAACATGCTGCTCGGGGCCTCGGCAGCCGGAGCCCGGGCGATGACTTCATCTTCCAGCCCAGGCATTTCGCTTATGCAGGAAGGGATATCTTATCTGGCCGGGAGTGAACTTCCGGGAGTGATTGTCAACATTACCCGCAGCGGACCCGGCTTGGGAGGGATTTCGGCCTCTCAAGGAGATTACTTTCAGGCAACCCGGGGTGGAGGGCACGGAGATTACCGGACGATCGTTCTGGCTCCCCACTCAGTCCAGGAGATGCACGATCTTACGATGCTGGCCTTTGATCTGGCGGACTCCTACCGCAATCCGGCGGTCATCCTGGCGGATGCAGTCCTGGGCCAGATGCAGGAAACCATGGAAGACCGGCCCTACCAGCCGATGGAGCTTTCTCCCAAGGATTGGACTTTGACCGGGGCTTCAGGAAGGGAGCCCAATCTAATCAAGTCTCTCTACCTTAAAGAAGGGGCGATGGAGAAGCATAATTGGAAACTTTTCGAAAAATACCAGCGCATGAAAAAAGAGGTTCGCTATGAGCTCACCCGGGAAGAGGATGCCCAGCTCATGGTCGTGGCCTTTGGCACTCCGGCGCGGGTAAGCAAAACCGCCATTCGCCTAGCCCGTACCCAGGGTCTCAAAGTGGGGCTCTTCCGGCCCATGACTCTTTTTCCGTTTCCCGCCCAAGCCTTATTGGATCTCTCCCAGCGGGTAAAGCGATTCATCTCCTTCGAGATGAACACCGGGCAGATGGTGGAGGATGTAAAACTGTCTGTGGCCCGGGATGCGGATGTTCATTTCTACGGCCATCCCCCGGGTTCTCCCCCGGTTCCCGAAGAACTATTGGATGCGATCAAAAAAGTATATTGAGGACCTGCCATGAAGCAAGTATTCAAAAGGCCCCAGAGCCTGAAGGACGTTCCTTTCCATTTTTGTCCCGGATGCCATCACGGGACCATTCATCGTCTGGTGGCCGAGGCGATTGATGCCTTTAACTTCCGCGAGCGGACGATCGGAGTTGCGGGGGTCGGCTGCTCGGTGTTCGTTTACGAATATTTTCACATTGATGTGGCCGAGGCCCCTCACGGCCGGGCTCCCGCGGTAGCCACCGGGTTGAAACGGGTCCGGCCGGATCGAATCATCTTCACCTACCAGGGGGATGGCGACCTGGCCTCCATCGGCATGTCGGAGATTGTCCACACGGCCAATCGGGGAGAAAATATCACGGTCATCTTCGTGAATAACACGGTCTATGGGATGACCGGGGGCCAGATGGCTCCTACGACCCTTTTAGGGCAACAGACCACAACCTCCCCCTACGGGCGGAATTTCAATCAGGATGGCTATCCCATCCGGATGGCTGAAATGCTGGCTACCCTCGAGGGAACCGCCTTCTCCGTGCGGGTCGCCTTGAACAGCCCGGCCAACCTGATGAAGGCCAAAAAAGCCGTACGGCAGGCTTTTGAAATGCAGATGAATGACATGGGTTTCTCTTTTGTAGAGATCCTCTCCTCCTGCCCGACGAACTGGGGATTGAATCCCCTGAAGGCCAATGAACGGGTGGAAAGGGAATTAATCCCCTACTTCCCCCTGGGAACGTTCAAGGAACGAAAAGAGAGCGATCACCTCTAAATTCTCCCAGCCCTGCCCATTCCCCCTCGAGGAGGAATGGGCAGGGCTGGCTTAATTGCGGAATAGAGGAATCCCGAAATTCGAAATTGAAGTGGAGTCTTTATGTATCAAGAAATCGTCATGGGGGGGGTCGGCGGCCAGGGGATCATGGTCATAGGGAACCTTTTGGCCCAGGCCGCCTTCATGGAAAACCTGAATGTTACCTACATGCCCATTTATGGAGTAGAGAAGCGGGGAGGCCAGGCGGACTGCACGGTGGTCATATCCAACGAAGAGATTGGCTCCCCCATCGTCGGCTATCCCCAATCCTGTATTATCATGAGCAAGCCATCCCTTCTGAAGTATGCTCCGAAAGTCAAGCCCCAAGGCCTTCTTCTTTTAAACTCCTCCATGGTGGACCCGGAAGAAGTGCCGAGGAACGATTTAGACCTTCTTCCCATTCCGGCCAATGAAATCGCCTCGGAGCTGAAAAATGACCGTCTGGCGAATATGGTGGTCATCGGCGCCTTTGTGGAAAAAACCAAAGTGGTCAGTTTGGATACGCTGACCGCGGCCCTTCCCAAAATCTTCGATGAACGCCACCAACATCTGATTCCGGCCAACACCGAGGCCATCCGTAAAGGGGCAGAGTACGCCTGGATTCTTCTTTCCAAATACCCGGGAAAATCCAAACCCGCCAAGGAGTAAATCCATGGAAGTGGAGAAACGAACCGCAGAGTTGAAGATTGGAGAAAAGATCCACGATCTTCGGGAGAAAAAAGGGCTTTCCCTGCAGGATATGGCCAACCGCACAGGATATTCCTCCGCGATCCTCTCTCAGATCGAAAATCACTTGGTCTCTCCTCCACTGGGGGCGCTGATTAAACTCGCCAAGGCCCTCGAGGTGAAGGTCGGTGCTTTTTTCGGAGACGACCCCCGGGAGTCTTATGCCATCGTACGGAAAGATGAACGAAGGAGCATCTCCCGGTTTGCTTCCAAAGAGGGGGTCAACTATGGCTATTCCTACGAGAGCCTGGGTTTTGATAAAAAGGACCGGCACATGGAACCCTTCCTGGTCTCTCTGGAACCGGCCACGGTGAAGAACGAAAAATTATCCACTCACGACGGGGAAGAATTCATCTTTATTCTGGAGGGAGAGATGGAGGCAATCCTGGGCACCCATAAAGATATCCTGTACCCCGGCGACTGCATCTATTATGATTCCACCATCCCCCACAAAGTCCAATGCCACGGGGACATTTCTACCAAAATCCTTGCGGTCATCTGGACCCCCCAATGAAGGAACGAAAAAAATGTCCATTCTCACTTCTGCTCAGGCCGAACAGGAGGCCATTGTAACTGCAGCCAAGCTGATCATGGCCGCCATCGCCACCTCCCCTAAAGCTCGCGGGGTCAGTTCGGTGTCTTCGATCCTGATTCAAGGCGAGGAAAAAGAACGTCTGGCCACGGCCATGGAAGATCACGCCGCTCCCAAGAAGTTCAACCGGGAAATTTTTCTTCGGGACGCCAAGAACATCCGCCGCTCCGCGGCCGTCCTTCTGATTGGCGTGAAGGGATCGATGC
>Ga0187770_10001977_pt1 | contig 11244 bp, 8 predicted proteins | sample 0116_SJ02_MP02_2_FD_133154 | JGI IMG/M metagenome (GOLD analysis project Ga0187770, IMG submission 133154) | Tropical peat soil microbial communities from peatlands in Department of Meta, Colombia - 0116_SJ02_MP02_20_MG | ecosystem: Environmental > Terrestrial > Soil > Wetlands > Peat | place...
CCGTTACTCGCTGCGGTGGTCAAGTCTATGTACTTTGGAATGGCCACGGCTGCCAAAATCCCGATGATAACAATGATCACAATAAGCTCAATCAATGTAAATCCCTTCTTGTTTCTCAACATTTTAGGCCCTCCTCTGCTTGAATTAATTGATTTTTATGTGTATATAATAATATTTGAGTATTTTGTCAAGTTTTTTTTTGGTATGTATATGCTTTGTGATGGTAATGTGCAATATTTGTGCCATTAGAATAAACAAAATCAAAATAGAAGATAATCAGAAATGTGCTAATGAATTTGCTCAGTTAATCTACTTTAGTTTATGCCCCCTCAATATTTTCTAAGAAACAAAATTGAACAACAAGCAATATTTGTCCAGTATTTAAAAGATTTTCCGTTAATTCTCCACACGAGGGCGGTCAAGGCAATGGCCGTTATCAAAGGCAGGGTAAATGTACTAAAATGCACCATCACGATAGGGAGACACATTCTCCTCGAACTTTAATCAACTCAGCTACGATGCTGACTGCAATCTCCTCAGGGGTTTCAGAATGGATGCCGATTCCAATGGGAGCATAGACACGATCCAGGGTCTCCTTTGGCATTCCCTTCTTCATCAAATTCTGATAAAGGGTCCAAATCTTCTTCTTCGAACCAATCATCCCGATATAACGAGCATTGGTCTTGACTGCCTGTTCCAGCACAAAACCATCATAGAGATGCCCTCGGGTAACGATGACAATATAAGAAGTCTCGTCGATACTAAGCCGATCAAAGCATTTTTCAAATTCTGAAACGACGACCTCATCCGCCTCTGGAAAACGTTCACGATTGGCAAACACCTCCCGGTCATCGATGACCACTACTTTAAAACCGACCTTTTTCGAAAAAGGGGCCAGCTGTTGAGAAACATGCCCTCCTCCAAAAATATAGACTGTTGGTTCAGAGAAGATGGGCTCTAATAGTACCTCCATCTTCTTCCATTGAGAATCCTCTTTTTTAGACTGCCAAGTGACGACTCTCGGCCTCTTCTCGTTTAACAAGGCTCCGGACTCTTTCAAAATGTCTTGCTCAAATTCTTCTCCAGCAAACAACGAACCAACCTTCTCTCCAGAGGTCTTCACCAACACCTTTGAACCGTCCCCTTTGGGAAAAGCGTCATCCACAGAAATCAATGTGACCAGAATGGCAGAACCTCCCTTTTGTTGAATCCTCACCACCTCCTGATAGATCTTCAAAAAATCTTCTTTGAGAGGCTCCAGAAAGATATCGATATTCCCCCCGCAGATGAGCCCACCCGCTGCCAACTGCTCGGCAGTCAGATTGAAATGGAGAACACTTCCCTTTCCTTTCTGCATGACCTCTTGAGCCTGTTGCCATACTTCCGCCTCAACGCATCCTCCTCCAATGGAGCCAACAGAAGTGCCATCCTTCTTAATCAAGTATTTTGCACCCACGGCTCTTGGGGCCGAACCCACTCGTGTGATCAGTGTGGCCAATGCCAATTTTTCCTTCTTCCCAAGAGATTTCACGATTTCGGAATAGACGTCCTGCATGATCCTCGTCCCCTAACCTCTCAGGTCTCCAGGAGGTTTGACTCATGGAGAATTTCTCCCTGTCGACCCGGAAAAAATATTTGTGTATTATAACAGCTTCTTCCAATATTGTGAAGGATACTTCTTATTGACTATAATTCAGACGCCGGACTTCAGAGTTTAGACCTCAGCCTCTTCTCATATTCGAATGGGCAATATTTCCCTTCAACATGCTTATCGCCAGTAAACAGTCTCGGCAATGACCTGCATCATATAGCCCAGTCCCCACCGGATGACCTGAAGTTTTCTCTCGCCACCAATCCTTTTCGGCTCATCGCCGGAGATCTCCGTCACCTTCAATTTTCGTTTTGCGCACCTCACCGACAAGATCGGTTCCCAGCTCAGATTCGTCAAAAAAATTTTTTCTGGCCAATATGTCTCGTCTTTGTGTAAATCCAATGCCTTGATGAGACCCTTTTTGTATGCACGGAATAGAACCATCGCATCCGTGTAAGAACTGCCGTGGAGCACATTAATTGTTTTGGTGAAGAGCCAGTTCCCAAATCGTGTGATCGAATCATCGTCTTCGCTGGTCGCATCTCCGAGATACCGAGAAACAATGACCATGTCGTATCCCTCTTCCATCTTTTCTCTTAATTGAGGAATCAGCTCAGGGACGGAGTTCCCGTCAGGGCTGAACGTCATCACGATATCGCCTTCGATGAGGTCACAAATCTCCCCATAGGCGTTTCGCATGCCCTTTTTCTTTTGAAGAAAGACGGGGTAGCCGTTCTCTCGAAGGTATTCGATTGTCCCATCCGTCGAATTTCCATCGACGATGATCAATTGGTCATACCATTTATCTCTGATTTTTGGCATGATCTCTCGAACACCGTCAATCTCGTTTAGCGTTGGGATGATCAGTGTATACTTCATCTAATCACACCCTGAGCGTCATTCCGATTGAATGATAAGAACTCGCTTTTGAGTGAGTGAACTATATGGAAAACGGAGTCGAATGTCAAGAAAAAACCAGCCCGCCTTCGCCTCGCAAGGAGGGGCTGCGCGCAGGCGTTTCCAAAGCTTTTTCAACCCGGACCTCTGCGTCTTGGAGACTATATCCCAATAGTGAGTACGCAAGAAACAAAACGCTTTCATCCTGAGGGATGCAAGTGCGCCAGGGGACAGGGCTGAGGGAGGTTTAGAGCGGAGCCCTTGATAGTGTAAATTCGTACGCATATGTTCAATAAAGGCGTAACTTCGGACCACAAGGGCCGTTGGTCATACCTCTCAAAGAACCGTAATTCTAAAGCTCCCGAAGCTGCCTGCCTGTCCCTTCTTTCCAATTGCGACACAGTCTCCTTGGGTTAAGGGGCTCGTGGCTGCCCGACCGGGGTGGGTTCCCGAGGGGGCTTCATCGGCTCAACGGCTATGGAGTTGGGCTGCGTGGGCTTCAAGGAGAAACCGGACTTGAAGGTGATTCGGAGGCCGGATGCCTTTGCCTCAATGCGGGGCCTACGAAGCCCTAGAAGGGATTTACCCGGGTCAAGCAACAAAAAACCGGAAAAGACCGAGGGATCAGCAGTTCCTTGACTCTCATTGTATCCCGTTGTAACATTACGACCAAGATGAGGCATTCTTAGAAAACCGGACGTAAAAGTGGGAGGAGGGAGATGGGAGAAAAGGTACTGGTCACGGGCGGCGCGGGCTATGTGGGTTCAGTGCTGTGCGAGCACTTGCTTGATGCGGGTTACGAGGTCACCGTGATTGACAATCTCACTTACAAGCAGAATTCGCTTTTCCATCTTTGCACAAACGCGAATTTCGATTTTGTGAGAGGGGATGTAAGAGATGAATACTTGATGCGCTGCCTGATAAAGGATGCAGACGTTCTGATCCCCCTTGCGGCGGTTGTGGGAGCACCTGCCTGCGATCAGGATCCATGGTTGGCGAAATCTTTGAATGTAGAGGCGATACGGCTGTTGAACCGCCTGCGGAGTCCGAGACAGGTGGTTATCTACCCGACAACGAACAGCGGCTATGGCACAAAGTCAGGAGATATCTACTGCACCGAAGACACGCCGCTGGATCCCATCTCCCTCTATGGGCAGACGAAGGCAGAGGCCGAAGCGGACTTGTTGGCGACACCCAATGTCATGACGCTGCGCCTTGCGACCGTATTCGGCATGTCTCCCCGCATGCGGATAGATCTTCTTGTGAATCACTTTGTCTATCTCGCCATCACAGAAGGTTGCATCGTGATCTTTGAAAAGGACTTCAAGCGCAACTACGTCCATGTTCGAGACGTGGCGGAGTGCTTTGTTCACTGCATCGCCCATGCCGATCGAATGGTGGGCCGGCCCTATAACGTGGGACTGGACGCTGCCAATCTCTCAAAGGAAGAGTTGGCCCTTAAGATCAAAGAACACGTGCCCAACCTGTCCATACATTTTTCGGAAGTTGGAAGTGACCCGGATAAGCGCAACTATATCGTTTCGAACCAGCGCTTGAGGGAGGCCGGTTTCGAGGCGACGCGTTCCATCGACGATGGGATCAAAGAGCTGCTCAAGGGATATCGCATGATGGGACCCACGCCGTTCAAGAACGTTTGAGACCGGGGTTAAGGGGAACAGAGGGGTGGAGGGTCTGGCGAACATTACGGCCGCGATCTTGGCAGGCGGACGCGGCACACGTTTACAGTCTGTTCTGGCCGATCGTCCTAAGGGCCTGGCTCCAGTGCGTGGCCGTCCGTTCCTGTCGTATCTGTTGGATCAATTGGTTGCAGCAGGTGTGCAGGAGGTTGTTTTTTGCACGGGCTACAGGGGGGAACAGATACGAGAGACTTTCGGCGATGACTACAGATCTTTGCGATTGCTCTACTCACAGGAAGATGTCCCGTTGGGTACTGCTGGCGCCTTGCGCCATGCATCCTCCTTTTTTAAATCGGAATCCGTATTGGTGATGAACGGTGATTCGTTCGTGGACGCGAATCTGAGAGACTTCTGGAACTGGCACCGGGGTCTGGGTGCCGTCGCGACGATGATGGTAATCAAGGTGCAGGACTCCGGACGCTACGGTCGGGTACAAATGGATACCGGAGGGCATTTGATCGGTTTCCGCGAGAAGGGAGAAGACCACGGACCGGGCTGGATCAATGCGGGGATATATCTGTTCCGCCGTGCTTTCCTAGAGGGGATCGCAGCCGGAGGTGTCGTTTCTTTGGAGCGTGATGTCTTTCCGGCCTGGATCGGCCATGGGCTCTACGCTTACCGGAATCACGGGGGGGTCCTGGATATCGGCACGCCGGAAGCCTATGCGTCCGCGGAGAGCTTTTTTGCTCGGTTGTCGCGAAAACGCTTTGTGCTGTTGGACCGAGATGGAACAATCATTGCAGAACGGGACTATCTCTTTGACCCCAATGAGGTCGAACTGATTCCCGGTGCTGCGGAGGCATTGAAAGAACTTCAGGAGATGGGCCTGGGCCTGGTAGTGGTAACGAACCAGTCGGCCATCGCGCGAGGATTCTTTGGCAAGGCGCAATTGGATCTGATCCATCAGCGGCTGTCCGTTCTGCTCGGGGCATACGGCGTTCATCTGGACGGTATATACGTTTGCCCCCACGTGCCAGAAGATAACTGCTCGTGTCGAAAACCCAAGCCGGGTTTGGTAGAACAGGCAATGAAGGATTTTAACTTTGACCCCAAGCTCTGCTTTGTGGTCGGCGACAAGGCATGCGACATCGAGCTGGGCCAACGGATCGGAGCTAAAACCCTTTTGGTCAGCACAGGGTACGGTGCCCAGGTTGCCTCGGAGGGTTCGGTCGCACCTGATTTTGTCGCGGAAGACTTGCTCGAAGCGGTGAAGGCCATCCGGCATATGCTGGCCGAGGAGAAGAGGGAAAACGCATGATCATCAGCAGAACGCCGTATCGGATTTCTTTTTTGGGCGGGGGCACCGACTACCCGTCATGGTACCTCAAACACGATGGATCGGTCCTGGCCGCGACGATCAACAAGTACTGTTATCTGACGTGCCGTTACCTTCCGCCTTTCTTTGAGCACAGAATCCGGATCGTCTATTCCAGGATCGAGAATTGCCATACGGTGGACGAAATCGCCCATCCGGCAGTTCAGGCGGTTTTGCGCTATTTGGGCATGGATCGCGGCGTAGAGATACACCACGACGGGGATCTGTTGGCCCGAAGCGGTATGGGGTCGAGTTCTTCTTTCACGGTGGGACTCTTGCATGCCCTGCATGCTTTGAAGGGGCAGATGCCGAGCAAACACCAACTGGCCATGGAAAGCATTCATATCGAACAGGAGATCCTCAAGGAAACCGTCGGGTCCCAAGATCAAGTGTGCGCTGCATACGGAGGTCTCAATCACATCCTCTTCTTTGGCAACGGTGAGATTTCCGTCAGGCCGGTCACCATCCTTCCGGAACGGATGAAGGAGTTGAACTCCCACCTCATGCTCTTTTACACAGGGATCAAACGCACCGCTTCGACAGTGGCCCAAAGTTATGTACATGGAATGGAGGACAGAAAGCGCCAGTTGCGCATCCTCAAGAATCTTGTCGAAGAGGGCCTCGCCATTCTGAACAGCCGTCAGGATATCACCGATTTCGGAAGACTTCTCCACGAGGCGTGGCAGGCCAAGCGTAGCTTGAGTTCCAAGGTTTCCAATCCGCAGGTTGACACGCTTTACGAAAAGGCTCTGTCGGGAGGAGCTATCGGCGGCAAACTGACCGGCGCTGGAGGGGGGGGGTTCCTGCTGCTTTTCGCCCCGCCCGGGGCGCACGACTCTCTCAAGAAGGTCTTTAGCGGATTGATCCATGTTCCGTTCAAGTTCGAGTTTGGCGGGAGCCAAATCATCTTCTTCGATCCGGAGGAAGACTACTCTGCTCTGGACATGGCCCGCATCGGGCAGCCGGGCCGCGTTTTTGAGGAGAATACGGAGTGAATCTGACGCGGGAGACATTGCTGTCGCTCTACTTTCAAATGCTGCGGATTCGCAAAGTCGAACTGCGCATCGAATCCTTGTATCCTCTCGATGAGATGAAGACGCCTATTCATCTGTGCATCGGGCAGGAGGCAGTTGCCGTTGGAGTCTGCAGCGCTCTGCGTAAAGATGACCTCATCTCAAGCAACCATCGCGGTCACGGTCATTACCTGGCAAAAGGCGGAAACTTGGAGGCCATGATTGCTGAGCTCTACTGCCGGGAGACAGGCTGTTCCAAGGGACGAGGCGGATCGATGCACCTGATAGACACCTCGGTGGGGCATATGGGCAGCTCATCCATCGTCGGCGGCTGCATCCCGATCGGCGTGGGATTGGGTCTGGCCATCAAAATGCAGAAGCAGGACCTTGTAAGCGTAACCTTCTTTGGGGATGGGGCGGCAGACCAGGGAGTACTGTACGAGAGCGTCAACTTTGCCGCTCTCAAGAGGCTGCCGGTAATTTTCGTATATGAAAATAACCAGTATTCAGTCTGTTCCCATGTATCCGCCCGCCAGGCCGGGGAGATCCTTTTCCATGGGATGTCTCCCGAACTGGTTCAGTCGTTTGCGGTAGACGGTAATTCCGTCCTGGCAGTATACGAGGCATCCAGGGAGGCCGCTGAGCGGGCACGGGCGGGCGATGGGCCATCCTTCATTGAGTGCAAGACATATCGGGTCCGAGGACACGCCGGATCAGGCCCGGATACCGCGCTCGGGTACCGAACAGCCGAGGAGATCGCCGCCTGGGAAGGTCGGTGTCCCGTCACCCAATTTCGAGACAAACTCCTGGCAGACCGAGTGATTACAGAAGAAGGTATTGGAGAAATGGAACAGAAGATCGAGGCCGAGATGGATGAGGCCTTTCGTTCGGCTCAAGAAAGCCCTCTTCCCAAAGGGGAAGACCTGGCGCTCTACCTGTTCCGTGAGTAGTATCATGCCATTACCCCAAAAAGATCAACAGACAGATCAAAGCGAGGCCAAGGTTCTATACGACCCCTGGTTGAAGATCACTCCGGAATGGGACGAGCCCTATTTCCGGAAGGCAAACGCAGAGAACGGTCGCCGCCTTACTTATGCCGAAGCCGTCCGGGAGGCATTGGATCAGGCGCTGACATTCGACCCGCGAGTGTTCATCATGGGCCAGGGGGTTGACGACCCGTCGGGAATATTCGGTGCCACCCTTAATCTCCATCGAAAGCATGGAGCAGATCGTGTCTTCGATACGCCCTTGTCCGAAGACGCCCTGATGGGGACAGCGGTAGGTGCCGCGATCGGCGGGATGCGGCCGGTCTATCTCCATAACCGACCCGACTTTCTCCTGCTCGCCATGAATCAATTGGTGAATCATGCCTCCAAGTGGCACTACATGTTCGGGGGGGCGGTGAATATCCCTATGGTCGTCTGGGCCTGTATCGGAAGGGGATGGGGCTCCGCTGCGCAACACTCCCAGGCCCTTCAAGGGTTGTTCATGCACATCCCTGGATTGAAACTGGTAATGCCGAGTACCTGTTACGACGCCAAAGGTTTTATGCTGTCGGCTATTGCGGACGACAATCCAGTCCTGATCTTGGAACATCGCTACAACTTCAAACAGCAGGGTTTCGTACCAGAACGCGTTTACCGGATCCCCTTCGGCAAGGGCGTTGTGAGGACCCCGGGAAAGCACGTGACCCTGGTCGCTCTATCGTGGATGACTTTCGAGGCATGCAAAGCGGCGGACGAACTGGCAAAGGAAGGGATTGAGGCCGAAATCATTGACCCGCGCACACTACGGCCTCTGGATGAGACCATGATCCTGAGCTCTGTTGCAAAGACGGGACGTCTTGTCGTGGCCGACACGGGTTGGAAGACCGGAGGGATAGCTGCGGAGATCGCCGCCATGGTGGTGGAGAAAGGGTTTACGCTGCTCAAGGCGCCGATCCGGCGAGTCACGTCCCCGGACCTGCCCACCCCAGCTGGGTATACCCTTGAAAAAGCCTATTACCCAGGTGCGGCAGAGATTGCCGCCGCCGCACGGGAACTTATGAAATAACCTTAGCCTTGCGTGAAATCGGCAGGTGGGTATGCTTCCAAAACTTTATAATTGCGGTTCTTTTATAGATCTTGCAGGGTATATACGATTTCATTCAAGGTGGCCTTTCCGGTATGATTTGAAACTGGGTAGTAAAATGTTAGAAGGAGCCGCTATAAAGTTTTTCCATCACACCCACCTGCCTCTTTCAATGTTTTTTATGCAATAGGCGGGGTAAGAGAGGCTGGATGGGCGAAAAAACCGGTCCACTCTTTATTCTGTTGTTTCAGTTGCGCAGTTGGCCTGCCTTATGATGGTTTCTCCAGTCCGGCGGGGCCGCGGAGGCTCAAGGACGACAACCGAAGAGGCAAGCAGTTCGATGTCAAGAAAAATGAAGGTTCCATTTGGAACGATTTCAATCCCGGAAAAGTCCAAGGCGATGATCTCGGAGATTCTTGGCAGCCGCCGAGTTTCAAGCGGCAAGTACGTCCGAATCTTCGAGAAAACATTTGCAAAATTGCTCGGGGCAAAGGAAGCTGTGGCTGTGTCGAGCGGCACCGATGCGGATGCATTGGCGCTGGCTGTGCTTTATGACTTCGGGGCAAGGCGCGGCGAAGAGGTGATTCTCCCTGCACTTTCATTTGTTTCGACCGGGAATGCGGTGCTCCACGCGGGTTTTACGCCAGTCTTTGTGGATGTAGAACCCAAGACCCTCAACATAGATGTGGGCCGTATCGAGGAGGTCATAACGGAGAAGACGCGCGCCATCATGCCCGTGCATCTTATGGGAAAGCCTGCGGATATGGATGCCATTAACGGAATCGCCAGGCGGCGACGTTTGTATGTGATTGAAGACGCCGCCGAAGCGTATGGGGCCATGTACAAGGGAAAGGCGGCCGGTACACTCGCCGATCTTGGAGCCTTCAGCCTTTACGTGGCACACATCGTCACGAGCGTAGAGGGTGGCGTCGTGATCACTGACAAGGAGGAATTTTCAGATATTCTGCGATCACTTCGTTCCCACGGCCGGGCCTGCAAGTGTAAGCGGTGCGTTCTGAATCTTTCGCAGAACTACTGTCCGAAACGGTTCGAGAGCGGCACAGGAAGGGATATTCGCTTCGTCTTCGAGAGGATCGGCTATTCCAGTAAAATGAATGAAATGGAGGCGGCTGTCGGTCTGGGAAGTATTCAGCTTTTTCACGAGATTCTGGGCAAGCGCCGGCGCAACCTCCTCCATGTCCTGTCCCGATTTGACAGATTCCGCCCGTACCTGGAGACGATCTCCGAAGGGCCGGAAGAACAGATCGGCCCCCACGCCATTCCTATCATTGTTCAGGAGGCTGCATCGTTCACACGGGACGAACTTGCAGGTTACATGGAATCGAGGGGCATTGAAACACGCACGCTGTTTTCCTCCATGCCCACTCAGTGCGCAGGTTTCCGTTTCCTCGGTTATCGGGAAGGCCAGTTTCCGAATGCTGAGTATATCGGGAACCACGGCATACACATCGGCGTGCACCAAGACCTGGGACTGGAAGAGATGGACTATGTGTTAGCAACACTCGACAGATTCCTGGAAATCCATCAGCGGTAAGATCGATAAAACCCGTCCAGAGTGAGGTTCAGTTCGGATGAGTGGAGTAGATGTGGTTCTGGTCAAGCCTGGAAGCCAAAAGCAGCTGTATGGTGAATTGAGCGTCTTCAAGCTCACAGGGATGGAACCACCCTTGTGGGCGGCACTTCTTGCGGCGCACCTGAGGAGCGTCGGCCGTTCTGTGGTGATCTTCGATGCCGAGGTCGAAAACTGGAGCTACGAAGAGACGGCTCAAAAGATCATGGAACTCCATCCAATCTTAGTGGCTGTCGTCGTCTCCGGCACAAACCCATCGGCTTCCACCATGAACATGACGGGAGCAGGTGCCGTGGCTCATCACCTGAAGAGGCTCGCGCCCGAGATCAAGATAATCCTCATGGGGCTACACCCTTCGGCTCTCCCCGGACGGACTCTCGCCGAAGAGGCGGTGGACTTCGTTTGCGAGGGGGAAGGGATCTACACTCTTCCGAAGTTGACGGACGCACTGAAATCGATGCAGGGCTTTTCTCGGATTGAGGGACTCTGGTTCAGAGAGAACGGCAAGATCGTCTCGAACCCACGGGCTCCGCTGGTCAAGAACCTGGACGAACTCCCGATGCCTGCATGGGATCTCTTGCCCATGGCGAAGTACCGGGCGCACAACTGGCACTGCTTTGCCAACCTCGACGACCGCCAGCCTTACGCGGTGATCTATACGAGTTTGGGTTGTCCCTTCCGGTGCAGTTTCTGCTGCGTCAATGCCTTGTTTGGGCAACCGGGGATACGATATCGCAGCCCTGAGCTTGTGATCGAAGAGATTGATTATCTCGTTAGGAATCACGGTATCCGAAACATCAAGATCCTGGACGAGATGTTTGTCCTGAAGGAATCCCACGTCCACAGGTTGTGCGACTTAATCACCGAACGAGGATACCACTTGAACATGTGGGCCTACGCCCGTGTTAATACCGTCGACGAGGCGGTTTTGGGACGCATGAAACAGGCGGGAATTAACTGGGTGGCCTACGGGTTCGAGTCGGGGAGCGCCGAGGTACTTCAGAAGATCAGTAAGGGCTGCGATGTTCAGACCGTGGATTCGGTCGTCAGAATGACGCGTAATGCTGGGA
>Ga0187770_10001980_pt1 | contig 11234 bp, 10 predicted proteins | sample 0116_SJ02_MP02_2_FD_133154 | JGI IMG/M metagenome (GOLD analysis project Ga0187770, IMG submission 133154) | Tropical peat soil microbial communities from peatlands in Department of Meta, Colombia - 0116_SJ02_MP02_20_MG | ecosystem: Environmental > Terrestrial > Soil > Wetlands > Peat | place...
CCGGACCAGCCGCGCCGCACGTGGCGGTTCAGGCTCAGCGCCTTGTATTGCGTAAGCACAAAAATGCGGCGCAGGTCGCTGTTCAGGCAGTTGGAGAGCGTTACGTCAATGATGCGATACACGCCGCCGAAGGGCACGGCAGGTTTCGCGCGGTCGCGGGTGAGCGGCCCCAGACGCTCGCCCTGCCCGCCCGCCAGCAGCACGCCAACGGTTTCGCGCATGGTGTCCATGGGGGGATTTATTCTAGAGCGGTTCGCGGCGGAGCGGGCGAAGATTTCACCCGGCAGCCAGGCCGGGACCGGAGTCCACGGCCGGCGCCCGGCAAGGGCCGCCCGGGGCCAGGCGCGCCTGCGGCCGGCGCCGTAGCACAGAACGAACCCCGCCCCGACGCGTCGGGGCGGGGTTCATCGATCTGCGTCACTACGCGGGAGCGCCCGGAATGGGAAATTGCGGCAAAACGTTCTAGAATATTCAGGCGAGACAGCCAGCCGGGGAAAAGGCTCCGCCCGCCGCCAGAGCCGGCACTTCAGAGTCTTCCGCAGGGTGCCCTGGGGGAAATTACCTGGATGCATGTTAGCCGGGAGGCCAAGTCGCAGCACGGTGATCGTGTGTCGAGAGAAAATTCTTGACATCGCTGGCGGAGCGGGATAGAAGCGGGCAACCAACACCGTAGACGGCTTCCGCGAGGGCCGCTACTGCTCGCAGCTTTTTTTCCAATTTGCGGTGGATGGGGGGTGTTTTGATTGGCTGAAGTCATTATCCAGGAAGGTGAGTCGCTCGAGGGCGCGCTGCGGCGGTTCAAGCGCAGGGTGCAGCAGGCCGACATCATCAAGGAAATCAAGAAGCACAGCTATTACATGAAACCCGGGGAAAGGCGCCGGGCGAAGGCCGCCTTGTCGCGCAAGCGCATGCGCAAGAAGATGCGCCGCGAACAGGAATAGTCCCTGCCAGGGGACGCAGCGGGGAGACCGATGAGGGGAAAGACGGAAGGCCGCGGAGCGCGCTGAGCGCCTCCGCGGCTTTCTGCTTTCCGCCTTGCCGGGGTGACGAGGGGCCTACTCGCCGGGCCGTTCGGAGCCGCCATGGAGTACCAGGACAAGGTATTGAAGTGCGTGGAGTGCGGCGCGGAGTTCATTTTCACTTCCGGCGAGCAGGCGTTTTTTGCCGACAAGGGCTTCCGCCACGAGCCCAAGCGCTGCAAGGCGTGCAAGTCCGCGCGCTCCGCGGGCGGCGCGCCGCCGGGCAACGCCCCGCGCTCGGAAACCCGCGCCATCTGCTCGCAGTGCGGCAAGGAAACCACCGTGCCGTTCAAGCCCACCCAGGGCCGTCCCGTCTATTGCCGCGAATGCTTCCAGGCGCGCCGCGCCATGGGCAATTCCGCCTGACCCGGCGCTGCAGCCACACCCTGCCTCTCGAGAAGCGGCTGCGCCCATCCACTGCCTCACGCAATCGTGCTGCGCGCGTTGACTGGCCTTTTTAGCATGTGCTAGCGTAGGGCAGACTGAGAGGCGTAACGAGCAGGGAAAACGGCCTCCGGTGACCGTCCCGGAGTGGTGCCCACCGCCGCTCGGGAGGGGCGCCCGACCGCCGCAGAGTTGGCCCCTAGTCTGGGTAGAATCACAGAGACTGGCGAATGGCCTTTAATAAAGCCAAGCACATCGAGGCTGCGCAGAAGTATCTGGGCCAGGGGAAAATCCCGCAGGCCATCGCCGAATACAAGTCCATCCTCTCGGTCGAGCCCAGCGACCAGATCACCCTGATGACCGTGGGAGACCTCTACGTCCGCGCGAACGACCTCCCCCAAGCCAGCGAATACTTTGAAAAATTGGCCGCGGTCTTCCTGGAAGAAGGCTTCACCAGCAAGGCCATCGCCATCTACAAGAAGATCGCCAAGCTCGCTCCGGACCATATCGAACCGCTCGAAAAGCTGGCGGACCTCTACGTCCAGCAGGGAGTGATGAGCGAGGCGCGCCCCATCTACATTCAGATGGCGGAAGCCCAACTGAAGAACAAACAGCCGGAAAAAGCGGCCGAGGTTTTGCGGCGCCTCCTGGACATCGAGCCGGACAATACGCGCGTGCAGACGCGCCTGGCCGATCTCTACATGGCCATCGGGCAGAAGGGCGAAGCGGCCCGGGCGTATTTGATGGCCGCGTTCCGCTCCTTCGAGCGCAACGAACTCGATGGCGCGCTCTCCCTGGTGGACAAGGGCCTGGAGATCGACCAAGGGAACCAGCGCGGCATCCTGGTGAAGGCGCGCATCCTGGCCGCCAAGGGGCGGCCCGGCGACGCCGCAAAGATGCTGGAGGGTCTGCCGGACAGCAACGAAGGCGGGCAGACCACGCTGCTGCTCTTTGAAGCGTACATGAAGGCGGGAAGGCCGCAGCAGGCCGTGGAGCTGGCGCACAAGCTGCTGGCCGCCGCGCCGGATAAATATGACGCGGTGATGCCGCTGGTGGACTCGCTCGCGGAAACGAACCACGAAATGCTGCTGGCGCTGGCGCGCGAGCTGCGTCCGCCCATGGACACGGCGCAGGACTACGAGCGGCTGAGCACCCTGCTGACCAAGGTCATTGAACACAATCCGAAGGAGATCGAGCCCCGGGAATGGCTCATCGAGCTGTGCCGCAAGACCGGCGATTCCTTCCGCTTGACCGAAGGCCTCGACCAGTTGGGCGATGCCGCAGTTTCCGCTGGGGAGTTGGAGAAGGCCCGCAAGGCGTATGAAGAGCTGCTGGAACGCGAGCCGCAGAACGAGTTCAATCGCCGGCGGCTCAGCCAGGTGCTCGAGAAGCTGGGACTGCCACCGCTCGAAGCGCAGCCGCTGCCGGTGCGTCCCGCGCCGAGCGAGGCTGTGGTTGCCGCGGCGCCCTCCGTGGAGCAGGACGTAACGATGACGCCCAAGACCGCGGAGCCCGCGCGCATCGAGGCGGCCGGGCCGCAGGACGAACTGGGACGCTACGTCCAGCAGGCGCTGACGGACGTGGATCTCTTCTCCAGCTACAACCTGACGCAGAAGGCCATGGACCTGCTCGAGACGGTGCTCAAGCGCGCGCCGGGAAATCCGCTGGCGCTCGAAAAACTCCTGGACCTGTGCCTGGGCGCGGGAAACGAGGCGCGCACCGCGGACCTGGCCAAACAACTACAGACCATCTATCGCAACAAGGGCGATTCGCAGCGTGCTGATCGTTTCGCCGATCTGCATCGCCGGTACTCGAAAGCAGCGGGGAAAGGCGCGGAGGCCGCAGCAGAGGGAGAGGAAGCCGCGGCTCCGGAATTCGAGATCCCCGTTGCGGAGGCTGCCGCGCCAGCGCCAGTGGAAGAGCCCCACGTACAGGAAGTGGACCTTTCGGAGGATTGGGCGGCCATGGCTGGCGCGGCCACGGAAGAAGCTGCTCCCCCGGCGCCGCCCGAAGAAGTTGCCGCTGCACCTGCTGCGGTTCCTCCCACGGAAGTTCCGGCGCCAGCGGCCGAGCCCGCGCCGCCGGAAATCGAGATCGAGGTGACGCCGGAACCGGAAGTAGTCGCCGAAGCCGGTGCGCCTCCGGAGCCTCCCGCCGCGCCTGCACCGGTGGTCGAAGCCGAACCCGCTCCGGCAGCGCCCGTGGCCGCAGGCGGGGCGGAAGTCGAACTGGAACTCGAACCGGAACCGGCTCCGCAGGCCGCCGCGCCCCCGGCGCGCGTGGAAGAGCAGCCGGTGCTGGAACTGGAACCCGCCGGCGCCGCGCCCGTAGCGCAGCACGCGGCTGCGGAAGCCAAAGGCGCCGAAATCGAGATGGAACTCGCGCCGGAAGCCGTAGCGGCGGCGCCGCAGGCCCCGCGCGCAGCAGGCGGAGGCGGAGCGCTGGCGGATTTGACGAGCGCGCTCGAGGAACTGGATTTCGGGCTCGAGCCGCTGGGCGCAGGCAATGAGGCCGGAGGCGTCCCACCCGTCGAGCTGGAGGTTCCGGTTTCATCGGCAGACATGATTGCCGCCCAGGGAAAGAGCCACAACGAGCTGAAGGAAGTCTTCGACGAATTCCGCGCCGAGTTGGGCGAGCTGGAAGAAGACGAGGACGTGGAAACGCATTACAACCTGGGCATCGCCTACCGCGAGATGGACCTGATCGAAGAGGCCATCAGCGAATTCCAGAAAGTGGCCAAGATGGTGCAGAACGGCAAGCCCTTCCGCTACGCGATGCAGTGTTACACCCTGCTGGGGCTGTGCTTCATGGGACGGAACGAGCCGAAGATTTCCGCGCTGTGGTACAAAAAAGCCCTGGCCATGCCTGGCCTCGATCAGGAATCCATTCTCGCGCTCACCTACGATCTGGGCGTTTCGCTGGAAACGGCGGGCGAAACCGCGGCCGCGCTGGATAGCTTCAAGACCGTCTATGCCATGAATATTGATTACCGCGACGTGGCCAGCCGCATCTCCGAGCTCTCCAAAAAGGCGCCAGCCCGCCACGGCGGGCGGGAACGCTGAGCTTGCCGAAAGATCCCCCGCCATGCCCCGCGCGATTCGCATCCTGCTCGGCCTGATTTGCCTGGAGCTGGGCGTCATCCTGGTGTTCCTGCCGTGGTCGCCTTACTGGGACCGCAACTACTTTCTGCAACGCTTCCCCGAGCTTCTGCCTTACGCGCTCAGTCCGTTTCTGCGCGGCGCAGTGACGGGATTGGGCCTGCTGGATGTGATCCTGGCAGGAACCATTCTAATCGGCGGGCGGGACGCGGATGCCGTGGCGTAGTCCATCGGGCCCGCTGGTCTGCTATGTAACCGACCGGCGAGCGCTTCCGCCGCCCTCGCTTTGCTCGGCGCCGCATCCGCTGGGCTGGGCCGCGCGTCTCTTGGAAACGATTGCGCGCGCCGCTGCAGCCGGCGTGGATGCGGTGCAACTGCGCGAAAAGGACCTGTCCGGAAAAGCCTTGCTGGAATTGGCCGCGGCGGCAAACGCCCGGGCGCAAGGAAAATTGATTATCAATGACCGGCTGGATGTAGCGCTCGCCGTTCGTGCGGCGGGAGTGCACCTGGGCGGCGAATCGGTGCCAGTGGCGGAAGTAACGCGCCGGCGCTCCGAAACCAGTCGCGCGGAGGCAGCGCCCTCGCTTCCGGAAAATTTTCTGGTCGGCCGCTCCTGCCATTCCTTAGGCGATGCAATCGAAGCGGAGAAAGCGGGTGCGGATTACGTCTTCTTCGGCCCGGTGTTCGCCACGCCCTCGAAGGCGCAGTTCGGGCCTCCCCAGGGAGTTGCAGCGCTGGCGGCGGTCTGCCACCGCGTGCGCATCCCCGTCTTGGCCATCGGCGGCATCACCCTCGATAACGCCCGCTCGTGCATTGCGGCCGGCGCCGCCGGCATTGCCGCCATCCGCTTGTTCCAGGAATCCTCGAATCTCCCCGGCGTCGTCAGCGCGCTCCAGCAGCGGTAGTCCGTTCGCGGGGAACCTGCCAGATGCCCCAGGCACACACTTTGCGCCCAATCCCTGGCTTGAAGGCTGGTATTTTCCTGGCAACGCATTTCATCTCTTTCCTGGGAGCACTCTTCTAATGACCATTCGGGTTGAGCTCAGCCCCGAGATTGAAGCTCGCCTCAAGGCCGAGGCACGCGCTAAGGGCCTTCCACTCGCAAAACTGGCCGAAGAGCTACTCCAGGAAGCCCTCCGCGTACATCCCCAGCTTCCTGGCCGGATGAGTGTAAACGAATTTCATCGCATGCTGGACACGTTGGCGGAAGGATCGGAAGGACTGCCGGACTTGCCCACGGAGAGCTTTACCCGGGAACGCTTCTACGAGGGCCGGCTAAACGGCAGAGACGCCGTACCTGCTCCATAGCAATACCTTCAGGTAATGCTGCTGGCAGACATCATGTTCCCAGCCAGCGGCCCACCGGCTCCCAGCCTTCCAGGTGATCGCAAATCACTTTGATGCTGGCGGTGACGGGGATGCCCAGCAGAAAGCCCATGCCGCCCCACAGCCAGCCCCAGAAGAGCAATCCCAGAGTGACCGCGAGGGCGTTGAGCTGCACCTTGCGCCCGATGATTTTCGGGTACAGCACGTTCAACCCGATAAAGTGGAAGGTGAACATCACGGCGATGACTTCGAAATAATCAAGCGCGGAGTTCCACTTCATCATCCCCAGAATGATCGGAGGGATCGCGGAGAGCACCGTGCCGAAGTACGGGACCAGGTTCAGCACGCCGGAGATGAAGCCCGCAAGCCACGGGTAGTCGAGTCCCTTGATAAGGAAGAAGACGGTGGAAGCGGCCGCCAGGATGAACATGACGAATACGTTGCCCATCACGTAGCCGCGCAACACCCGGCCCACCTCCTCGAGCGCGCGTTTGACCTGCGTGCGCTGCGCCGGAGGGAAGAGCTGCAGCGTGGCGTGCCACACGTCGCGTTTCGCCGCCAGCATGAAGAAAACGAGAAAGGGAACGAACGTCCCCTCGATCACCAGGTTGGTAATCGAGCCGAGCTTCTCGAGCAGATACGAGCGCGTGGATTCCGCTTGCTCCACGCGCAACGTGCCCCGCGAAGCTTTTTCTTCCGGGGTAATTTCCTTGACGTGGGCCTCGATCGAGGCCATGCGGCTCTCCACCGCCTGCCGCGCCGCCCGCAGCTTAGCGCTGTATTTCGGCCACTCGGAGGCAAAGTCCTCCGCGCGGTACCACAGCGCGGAAATCACCGCGACGCCGACAGCCACCATCAGCAGGACCGTCAACAGCGAGCCGAGGCCGCGCGGCAGGCCCCGGTTTTCCAGCCATTCGACCAGCGGGTCCAAAAAGTAGGCGATGAGCACGGCCAGCAGGATGGTCATTACCACGCTCGAAGCGTAGTACAGGAAGACCAGGACGATGCCGGCGGCGATAATCCGCTGGCTCGCGTTGCTGGGAATCAGCGCGCGGCGTTCGGTTCCACCGGGGATGGCTGCGTTGAGTGACATCCATCGACCTGGGCGCCGGTCCCGCCAGGGGACCAGACCGTAGCGGAATCAACCATACCACACGCGCACGGCGGCGGAGATAGGCGGCGCGGATGCGTCAACCCGCCAGGCGGCCGGAAGAGGAGGGGACCGGGAAGCGGCGCCCGGATGCGAATCAGCCCCACGACCCCGGAGTCGAATTCGCAGCTAACTGTTGCCACTTTGGCGCCCCACCCCCATTTTTGATTGTTCGGCGTGTTTCAGTCCGGTACGGTTATATTTGCGGAACATCGGCCCCGAACCGGGCGACGCCCCGGACGACCAGCTTCAGACCACGAAACCCGGGCAAGTCAATTGAGCCTGAGGATGAACTGCACAACCTCGCATCGCGCCTCTCGCGCGCCACTGGAACGCCGGTTCGATTTCGCTCGGACCGGCCCACTCGAGGTTCAAGTGGCCGTGCACGCTTCGCTGGAATGCTTCAGAGGCACGGTATGAAAGCGGTGTCGAGCAGCTCGTGGCGCGTCAGGCTGGCCCAGATTGGTCTCGCCAGCATAGTTGGAATTGTGTTGGTTGCGGCGCGCGGTATTCGCGCCGGAGAGGAACCTGTTCATCTAACGACCGACTGGAGCGATCGGCACTTGGTTTTTTCGCCGCCGCACGATTTGATCCAACAGTTTAACCTGTCCTCAAACGTGAGATACGTCCGGCAGTTGCTCCGCCGCGCCGGAAAGCACAGCGAGTGGGAGCGGGAACACTGGAGGCGCCCGATCAGGCCGGAAAACCTGCTGCATGGGGATTGGAACATGTACATGGGAAACGTCGGCACCGCGGGGGCAGACACCTTTCCGGCGAAGTATGCGTTCAATGCGATTTCTGAGAACTGCGCCAGCGATTTTGTTGTGTTCAATACGAGCCTGACCGGGTCCACTTCGGCCGTCGCGGCTATGGACACAGGAACGTTTTCGGCGGCTGCGGGGGCAGGTTCAACGATCACGATCGTGAACGGCGCGAACACCTTGACCATGACCGCAGCAGGGGCCAATGCGAACACCGGCACCGGTACGGGAACTTGGAATGATGGCGGGGGCACCGGTACCGCTACCACGAATGCGACGAATTTTGCGGCTGCCATCAACCTAGCGGGCAATGGCAGCGATGTCGGCGTTTCCGCGACTTCCAGCGGGGCAGTCGTGACCATTACCGCAACCACTGCGGGAACTGCGGGAAATAGCATCACGGTGGCGGCGCAGGCCGCCAGCAACATGACGTGGACCTTTTCGAATCTGGTGGACGGTGCCACCGGGGTTCCCACCATCGTAGCCTTCAACAATTTGTATTCGGGTTGTTCCGGAACCGTTCCTTCAGCCTACTGGGCCTACATCACGGGCACAGCGGGGGCCGTGGTGACTTCACCCACTCTCTCTGCGGATGGAACGCAGGTGGCGTTTGTGCAGGGAACCGCGGGTGCCGCAGAGCTCGTGCTCTTGAAATGGAAAGTGGACGGGAGCACGGTGGATAGCCCCACAAATATGACCGGCGCGGACACCGTGACCAACGCGAACTATCGAACTTGCACTGCCCCTTGCCTCACCACCATCACATTCAACGGCGGGGCCACGCGCACGGACATCAGCTCCTCTCCCTTCTATGATTTTTCGCCGGCCTCGGACACGATCTACGTGGGTGACAGCCAAGGTTACGTCCATAAGTTCACGGGCGTTTTCCTGGGAACGCCGGCGGAGGTCACTACGACCTGGCCGGTCCAAGCGGCCACCGCCCCGATCACCGGCCCTGTTTATGACTCAATGACCGGCCTGGTTTATGTGTTCACGTGGTTCCAGGTTTCGAATAATAGCGGCGGCCGGATACATACCATTTGTGCGACCGCGACTTGCGGGACGGTGGGAACCGTGGTGAGCTCGGGAATCCTGGGACCCCTCACGGTGAGTGGAACCCATTGCAGCGGAGGCACGGGAACTTCCGGCGGGACCGCGAACTTGATGGACGATGCGCCGATCGTCGACGCAACGAACAGTACGATTTACGTCGCGATTGGAAACGACGGAAACGGCAACAGTGCTCTCTACCAATTCAGCAACGGCTTTGCCTCGCAGAGCTGTGGCAACGAAGTAACCCTGGGCACGGGAACCACGTCCAACCCTGCGGTGCCCGTTTATGCGGGCGCATTTGACAATAAGTATCTGGGGGGAAGTGCAGGCAATTTCTATATCTGCGGAAACGCGGGAGGAGAGCCCACTCTATATCAAATCTCCACCCCCTCCACTGGAGTCATGACCGCCGGTGCGGCCACCGCGGGGCCCGCGCTCACCACGGCCACGACCACGTGCAGTCCGGTTACTGAGATCTATAACCCCAACGGCAACGGGGGAGCCGTGGACTGGCTTTTCATGAGCGTGCAAGCGAGCGCCCAGACGGCCTCGCCGATCTCGTGCCCTTCCGCCATTGGCTGCATCATGTCCTTTAATGTCACCAGCGGCGCGGCCATCTCCGGCACCACGGCAACCGTCGGTCATAGCACGGTGGCAGGCGGAACCAGCGGAATCATTGTGGACAATGTGGTCGGCACGGGCACGATCGCGGGCGCTTCGCAGGTTTATTTCACTCCATTAGCAACTGGAAATTGCTCGACCTCCACGGGCCAGGGCATCGGCGGCTGCGCGACTCAGGCATCGCAATCGAAACTCCAATAGCAGGCTGGGACCGGTGCCGGCCTTCCCGGCCAGCTACAGAGCGGCTGCAGGCGCAGCTTTCTGGATCTGGACCAGCGTTCATCTCTGCCATCAAACTCACGGAACATTCCCCGCAGGGTCCGCCTCGGTCATGGGCTCATCCCTGACCTCCAGAATGCCGTGCTGCGCCAGGGCTTCCACAAAATCAACCGCATCCTGGTAGGCCGCCTGTGGATCGATTTGGAATTCCGCACAGACGCGGCGCTCGACGATTGCGGAGAGCGGAGTGCGGCCGTCCGCAGCCTGCCAGATGCAAGTGGCCACAGGATTGAGGCTGAAGAGCGTGGAATCTGCGGCCGACATGATCATCATCTCCTCGCCCAGCCGGCGAGCGGCCACGGCCGGACTGCGCGAAATGTATTTTCCCCTCATGCGATCTTTTTCCCGTAACGCGCGTCCAGACCAAACGGCAGGGCATAAGCAGGCCCGATAGGAACCAAGCCGGCGACCCCGCCTGGTGACTTCGAGCGGCGGCAGTGGCCAGGCATGGTCATCGCGCTGTCCCGATTAGGAGTTCTTCAAAAAGGATTTGCACTGGCCCTCGGTGGTGATTGTCTTACCGCACGAGAGCGCCATCGTTTCAAAGACTCGCTCGTGGCGAAAGGCAGGCTTCGCGTATACTTTGCGACTGGCTTTGCTGTTGCCCCCGGCCGCGGGACTTTCGTCTTTGGCGCAATTGGTCACTCGTGCCCCCTATCCCAGTCCGGATTGCGACCATGCCTCGTGCAAGGTGAACTGGCCTCTCGGAGGTCCTCACTCCGGCTCAAGGAGTCAACAACTGCTTCGCCCCGGACCTCACCGGAAACCGCGTCCTCGCTCTCGAGAAAAATCGGAATGCCGCCGATTTCAACCGTTCCGCCCCTTTGCGCTCCGGCTGCCGGCGATGTCGAGCAGGGTGCGGGGAAAATCCCGGCGGCCATCAGGCGCACTCCCCAGGCTCCCGATGAGTCTCCGCGAGCGCCCTGCCAGGAGTTCGCGCCAGCCGCGCGCGCAATATATGCCATCGCACCAGCCATTTCACCACGCCATTGGAGCGGCGCGCGGCCCATCGCAGCGGCCGTTCTCCGGCCGTGGGACGCCCGTCCAGCTCGATGCGCTTCCGCCCGCGAATCACCGTTGTAACCCGGCCCAGCAATTCGCTTTCGGCCAGCGGAGGATCGTCTTTTGTGAGCGCGTCTCCGCGGGTGACCAGAAGAAGGCGTCCGCCCTCCTCCTGCTCCTCCACCACGCGGTGCGCGCAGAAGCGGCCCGCCCGGAAGCAGAGCACAACGTCCCCGCAGCGGGGCTTCCGGGCCGTCTCGCGGCGAACAATGAGGACGTCTCCGGGGAATATGGCTGGGACCATGCTGGCGCCGAGCGCGGCAAAGCGAAGCCTGCCGGAAGTCCGCAGCACCTCCGCGGCTAGGCTCAGGACGACTCCTTCACACTCCTCGCGAGCCTGCACGCCGTGGCGGGACACTCGATCCATAACCGGCGCGCTCACTAGGAGTTCCGCGCGTTGAACCGGCACTGGTCCTGCGTCGACATCTTTCCGCAGACCAGTGCCGTCGTCTCGAAGACGCGCTCGTGGCGGAACGCGGGC
>Ga0187770_10001981_pt1 | contig 11233 bp, 8 predicted proteins | sample 0116_SJ02_MP02_2_FD_133154 | JGI IMG/M metagenome (GOLD analysis project Ga0187770, IMG submission 133154) | Tropical peat soil microbial communities from peatlands in Department of Meta, Colombia - 0116_SJ02_MP02_20_MG | ecosystem: Environmental > Terrestrial > Soil > Wetlands > Peat | place...
CACCCAGAACGGCCAAGCGATGCTATCGAACTTCGTCTTCGGAGTCTGCGGGGCAGAGAGGAACTGGAACATGAGGGAGTTCCTCGACGACTCGGTCAGGATGCTCTCCCTCCTAGAGGGAAACGTCCTTTGCGCCGTGTCCGGAGGCGTAGACTCGTCTGTAACAGCGGCGCTGCTCAACAGGGCAATCGGGACCAGGCTCATGTGTGTGTTCATAGACACGGGTCTGCTCAGGCAGGGGGAGGCGGAGAGGGTCAGGAGGTTCCTTGGCCAGGAGCTCGAAGTGGAAGTCGAGATCCTGGACGCTTCGGACAGGTTCCTAGGGGCGCTAAGGGGGATCAGGGACCCCGAAGAGAAGAGGAGGGTAGTGGGGAGGACATTTGCACTCGTTTTCGAGGAGTTTGCCGAAAGAAAGGGACCGTTCAGGCACCTTGCCCAGGGAACCCTCTACCCGGACGTGATCGAGAGCGGGCGCTCCGCCGGGCCGGCTTCGGTCATCAAGACGCACCACAACGTCGGAGGCCTGCCCCCCGACCTCTCGATGTCCGTCGTCGAACCGCTGCGGGAGCTCTACAAGGACGAGGTCAGGGAACTGGGTACCCTTCTCGGTCTCCCAAAGGAAGTGGTGGAGAGGCACCCCTTCCCCGGCCCGGGACTCTCAGTGAGGGTCGTGGGGGAGGTGACAGAGGAGAAGCTCAGAATCTGCAGGGAGGCGAGCGAGATTGTCGAAGAGCAATTAAGGCGCGAGGGGCTGTATCACAAGGTCTGGCAGGCATTTGCATACGTAGGGGACGACGAAGTAACAGGGGTCCTCGGCGACGAGCGAAGGCTCGGGCACCAGGTGACGGTAAAGGTTGTCGAGTCGGCGGACGCCATGACGGCCGACTGGAGCAGGCTTGATCCAGGAGTCCTAGAGAGGATTTCTAGCAGGATTACAAACGAGGTGGTTGGCGTGGTCGCTGTTTCATATGCGATCTCTTCGAAGCCCCCCGCAACAATCGAACCGCAGTAGTTCCGGGAAAGGAAAAGGTTTGAAAAGCGATTCAGCGGGCTCGTTTTAGTTGGAAGCCACTGAAAAGGTGCTGGACGTCGGCGAGTTTACAATCAATTTCGCCACGGCGGGCAACGGCTCCCCCCTCCTCCTTCTGCATGGCAGCGAGCCACAGGAGAGCTGGCGCGTCTGGGAGCCCATCCTTCCGATGGCTGATACCTACAGACTCATAGCCCCGGACCTTCTCGGTTACGGCAAGTCGACCAAACCGGAGGAGACGCCTAACTTTCGTGCCCAGGCGCAAATGCTCAGGGACTTCATGGAGAAGCTCGGGATCCAGAAGTTGAGCCTGATGGGGAGCGGATGGGGAGGGCAGGTGGCCCTAGAGTTTGCCCTCGACTGGCCTGGGAGCGTTGTCTCGATCGTTCTGGTGGCGTGTTCGTACGACAAGGACCAGCTCAGGAGGTTGCAGAAACTGAGGAAGCCGACGCTGATCATATTCGCCGAAGACGACATGGTGACTCAGCTCAAGGCCGGGTACCTACTCAGGGACGTCATCGGCACTTCGCGCCTCGAGGTGCTTGGCACCGTGGCGCGTGATCCAAAGTACGACTTCCGGATGTCCCACAGGCTACAGAATTTCAGGGCACCGCAAGTCCTGCAGCTGGCGAGGAGCTTCCTGTCGAACCCTGAGGAGATGGTGTCTGAGCCGCCGGAGATGGAGAACGAGCTGAAGGGAATGGCACTGAGAAAAGGGGAGAACGAAGCACAATCAGACGGATGAAGCTGCGCTGCCTTCGCATTTGGAGGTCTATGACTTACGGCAGCTCATCTGCTAGCCATGGCGACGCGTTCCTGTTCATTCTTCTTCTTTACGGCGTAGCTGCTCGCGTCTCCTGCAGCCGCCTGGATGATTTCATCCGCGAGCACTTCTTCGACCGTCCTTGGGGAGTTGAAGGAAGCCTCCCTGACTCCTTCTGAGATGAACCTGAGCGCGAGGTCGACCCTGCGGACGGGCGAAATGTCCACGGATTGGTGGTAGACCACGCCGCCGTAGCTGAGCCGGGTTGTATCTTCGTTTGGGGACGCATTCTCTATGGCCTTCACTAGCTGCTGGACAGGGTTATGGCCGGACCTTAGCTCTATGATCGCGAAGGATGTCTTCACAATGTTCATCGCCTTCTGCTTCTTGCCTCCCATGCGGCCGGTGTTCTTCGCGTATTTCTTCCCCGAGTGCATCAACTCGTCAACAAGCCGTTCGACTATGTTCACTCTTGTCTTGCCGAACTTTTTGTGCTCGTGCCTGCCCCCGGAGTGCGGGATGAGCACGGGCTTGAGGCTGATGACTGTCTGGAGGCCGGGGTCCTCGACCCTGACCCCAGTCAAGTCCCATCGCTCCCAGAGAAGGAGGTTGGGATAATCGAGAGACTGCCTGCTCATTCCTATCTCCTCGGCTTCTCCTTGCGGCCGTAGACCAGCTCGTTGAGCGAGACGCCGTTCACCTTGAAAACGGTCCACCGGACACCGGGGATGTCCCCCATCGCCCGCTTCATCGAGCCGCCGATGCCCTGGAGCATGACCTCATCGTGCTCGTCGACGAAGTTGAGGGCGCCGTCCCCCGGGAGGAATGCCGTGACCTGCTTCCCGTTCTTGACTATTTGACAACGAACACATTTGCGTATGGCAGAGTTGGGCTGCTTTGACTCGACCCCCACTTTCTCCAGGACTATCCCTCTCGCCTGGGGCGCCCCTTCCAGTGGGTCCGCCTTGTAGTCGAGGCCGAGCTTTCGCCTCTTGTACCACTTGTTGGACCAGCGGAGCCTCTGACGCTTCAGCAGCGCCTGCCGCGCCGCGAACTCCCCGCGTGGTGAACCTGCCATGCTTCAGACGCCGCCTTTGCTCATCGTATTTAACCGCTTACAGCTCGCTTGTAATCTGGACGTTACTTATGTCGAAGTACCGTTTTGCCAGAATTCTCACCTTCTCGGCGTTCTTCCCCCCCAGGCCAAGCACCGCTCCTTTCTTGCGCGGGTCCACGACCACGACGACCCCCTTCGTACCGTCGAGGCGGTCGCTTACCCTCACCTCTTGTACGAACTTTGATCCCAGGGAGTTCCTTACCAGCCCCTCGACGTCGTCTGCCCACTCCACCACCTCGACCGGGCGCTTCACCGCGCGCTCTATTTTCTTCACGGAAGCTCCCTCCTTACCAATGGCGAGCCCCATCTGTCCCTGGGCGACAACGAAGATGACTCTGTCGCGCTTGTCGTCGATGACGCAGTCTCGGGCCGTGGCCCCCGTCATGCCCTGGAACATGGACATCAGGGAGAGCTGGTCTGAGCTTAGTTTGATTTCGGGCATGGCACCACTACCTCGTGAGCGACTTGATGTCAGAGTCGCTGACGTTCCTTACTGCTATGGCCGACACTCTGTATGGCCTTCCCACCATCTTCGCAAGCTCAGCCGACGACTGCGTCAGTTCCACGACGGGCACACCGTGCTTCTTGGCCTCATCCCTGAGCCTTGCGCCCAGCAAGGGGGGGATGGATCGGGTGCAGAGGACTGCCTTGCTCCCCTTAACCGCGGCCATGCTCTCCTTGGCGCCCACCGCGGACTTACCACCTTTCATGGCTTCCTTGAGTACCCTGGAGAGTTGCGCGCTGTCCACCATTAGCATCAGCTCATGTAAAGGTCAATCATCCCCGTCCCCACGGGGATTGGGAGCCCGACGATGACGTTCTCCGTGACCCCCTTGAGGTCTTCGACTTCTCCCTTGACCGCAGCCTCGGCGAGGGTCGGCACGGTGATCTCGAAGGCTGCCCTCGCGAGAACGCTGCTCTTGCTGCCCGCTATGCCGTGCCTGCCAATCTGCTGGATGTAGCCCTTGGAGGTCATGAGGTCTGCCACGAGGAAGATGTGGCGTATGTCTACTTCGAGGCCCTGCTCGTCCAGAGTGCTCATCAGCTCTCTGACGAGGGTTGCCCTCGCGGCCTCGATGCCCAGAACTTGGGCCACCTCGTGTACGTTGTTGGTGTAGACCCGGGTGGGGTCAACACCTTCGACCTGCACTACCTTGCCCAGGTTGGACCCGGCCGTTTGAATGAACCATTCCTCACCCTCCTTGACTACGGTGACTCGCGTGATGCCTGGGATGCCTTTCAGCTTCATGTTAAGTATCTTGTTCCTAAGTGTGAACAGGGCTGAGAGATCGGCGTCGGGCATGCTCACGTGTATCACGTTGGGGTTCCTTTTGTCCTGCTGAACCTTTCTCTTCCCCGTCTCGACGACCTTGGCTATCTCCTCGGGGTTTGTGTCCCTGTCCGTCATCAGGTCGGGATCGAGGTGCAGCTTGATCCCTTCCGTGGGGTCGACTTCGCTGAAAGCGACAACGTTCCCGACCTTGGTGAAGAGTATCTCCTTGGCGACCCTGACAGCCTTCTCGTTACTTGCGGCGAAGTCCTTGGTCAGGTAGATGTCCATCGAAGGAGTGGCGGGGGTCTTCCGCGCGTCCACTAGCTCCATGAGCCTGGGGAGACCAAGTGTGACGTCCCTCTCTCTCACTCCTGCAAAGTGGAACGTCCTGAGCGTCATCTGGGTGCCGGGCTCCCCTATTGACTGGGCTGCTACGATGCCCGAAGCCTCTCCGGGTTCGACCCGGGAGTAGTCCATCGCCTCGTCCACCTTCTCCATGGTCTCCTTGAGGCCCTCCTCGTCAAGGTGGGATCCTCCCAGTTTGTCCTTGAGCTCACTTACCAGCCTCTCGTTCAGTATCGGCTTGTACTTCTTCAGCAGCTTCTCGAGTTCATCAGGGTCGACCTTTGCCTTCCCCTTGTGAGAGAGCTCCTCGGTCTCTACCAGCCTGTCAAGATTGATGGGGCGGCCGTGGTCGCTCTTTGCCACATCTACACCGTCCTCGCCATAGAGGAACTGGATGATGTGCCCGTGAGGGTCCCTGACAGTGAGGTCGTACTCGACCTTGAGGTGTTCGAGGGCGTTGACGAGACGCCTCTGCATGTACCCTGATTGCTGGGTCCTGACGGCGGTGTCGACCAGCCCTTCGCGGCCTCCCATCGCATGGAAGAAGAATTCAGTGGGAGAGAGGCCATCCCTGTAGTTGCTCCTGACAAAGCCCTTCGCCTCAGGAGACGGGTCGTCCCAGGGGAAGTGGCTCAGCGCCCTGCCCTTCATGCCGTGACTGATTCTCTTTCCTCTGACTGACTGTTGGCCAAGCGCGGCAGTCATCTGGCCCACGTTCAGACTGGACCCTCTCGCGCCTGTCCTTGCCATTATCATGCCGGAGTTCTCTGCAGGGAAGGACTTGTCAGCGATACGTCCGGCCTTGTCCCTCGCCTTCGCGAGCTCGTTGACGATATAGGCCTCGAGAGTGTCCTCGGCAGAAAGTCCTCTCGTCTGCTGGAGGGTCCCCGCCTTGTACTTCTTCTGGAGGTCGTTGACGTTGGCATAGGCTTCGTCAAGGGACTCGGTTATTCCCTTCTTCGCCTCGCCCGGAAGTTCGAGCTCGTTGAAGCCGTAGGTGAAACCTCTTCTTGTGAGGAACGTCTTCAGAACCTTCAGTATGGAGTTGAGGAAGTTGCGGGCCTCCTCGTCGCCATAATCCTTGGCAATGCGGTGCAGCAAAGAGTCGGGCTCCTCGGCCCCGATTACCGCCTTGTCTACGACCCCCGAAATCAGTTGACCATCTCTTATGACGACGTCGTTCGTCGTGCCCGTCCGCTGCGCCTTCGCCCATTTCGAAGTCTGAACGTAGCTCATTCCCTTGGGGAGGAAGAGTGAGAAGAGCTGCTTCCCAGTGTACATCGGATGGGCGCCCTTCTGGGCGGGCTCCGGAAGGTCCCCGTCATACTCGCCAGCGAGGGCGAGGTTGGAGAATTCGGCGGGGGTGAGGAAAGTCTCGTCCCTTGTCAGCATGAACGCACCCGTGATGAAGTCCCTGATTCCACCTATGATCGGGCCGCCGTACCTCGGAGAGATAATCTGGTCCTGAACCCTCATCAGCATGAGCGCCTCAGACCGTGACTCCTCGCTCTGAGGGACGTGGAGGTTCATCTCGTCCCCGTCGAAGTCAGCGTTGTATGGAGGGCAGACCGACGGGTGTAGCCTGAACGTCCTGAAGGGAAGTACCCGGACGAAGTGGGCCATGACGGACATCCTGTGAAGGGAGGGCTGTCTGTTGAACAGGACCACGTCGCCATCCATCAGGTGTCTCTCGACTATGTAGCCCGGTGCGAGAGAGTCAGCAAGCGCCTTCCTGTCGCTGGCGAAGTCAAGTCTGATCTTGACCCCGTCCGGGCGGATAACGTAGTTGGCACCAGGATGCTCGAAGGGCCCCTTGTTCACGAGCTCCTTTAGATGCTCGATGTTGAATGGTGATACCTTCTCCGGGATAGTCAGCTTCTTCGCAACCTCGAACGGGACTCCCACCTCGCCGATGTCGAGGCTGGGGTCGGGGCTGATCACGGTCCGGCTCGAGAAGTCTACCCTCTTGCCTGACAGGGAGCCTCTGAACCTCCCCTCCTTCCCCTTCAGCCTCTGGCTGAGGGTCTTTAGGGGCCTGCCCGAGCGATGGTGTGCCTGGGGGATGCCGGATACCTCGTTGTCGAAGTAGGTTGTAACGTGATAGTGGAGGAGGTCGACGAGGTCCTGGACGATCAGGTGTGGAGTGCCGGACTCCTTGGACTCGCGAACCCTCTGGTTCACCCTTAGGATGTCGACCACCTTGTGTGTGAGGTCGTCTTCAGAACGGATTCCAGATTCGAGCGTGATGGACGGCCGGACGGTGAGAGGCGGGACGGGGAGAACCTGCAGGACGAACCACTCGGGGCGCGCCGCATGGGAGTTGAAGCCCAGGAGCTCGAGGTCCTCGTTGTTTATTCTCTCGAGCCTCTCGCGGATGGCCACAGGGAGAAGGCGCGTGGCGCCCCCTTCCTCGGTTATCTCGTGGAATATCGTCGGCTTGGTGAACTCAATCTGGTACTGCTGCTTACCGCAGTGCGGACACAGCTTGACCTTCTTCGCCTTTGTGGCTATCTCTTTGGCAACCGTCTCCACCAGGGCTGGAGTAAAGTCGGTCTGGTTAGCGATCTGAGCGCGGTAAGCGTCCAGCTCCTGTTGAGGGAGGAGTATTCTTCCGCAGGACCTGCAGGTGGTCTGCACGAGCCTGTTTATTTCGTCAACAAAAGCGATGTGCAAGACCGGCTCGGCCAGCTCGATGTGCCCGAAGTGACCGGGGCACCTTCCCGCCGTGCTTCCGCATGTGCCGCACTTCTGCCCAGGCTCGAGCGTGCCGAGCCTGCTATCCATGAGGCCTCCCTGGACCGGCATCCCGTCCTCATCGTATGTCTCAGGCTGAGTAATTTCGGCCACCGAGTACTTCCTGACCTCGCTTGGCGAAAAGACGGAGAAGTTGATCCCGCCAATCGTCTTGAGCGCCTGTTCCATCGACACTTTCTACACCTTGTCCTTCAGCTGAAGCCTCGGCGCTATGTTCAGGCTCATCATCTCCTGGAGGAGGAGCTTGAATGCGTAAGCGACGACCACCGTGGAGATCTTCGCCTGGTCCCCGTCTATCTTGCATGTGTACTTCCTCTGTTTGGCATCGTAGTAGGCGATCAGTCCGCACTTCTCGCAGACATAGATCTCCGTCTTGTCCGCCTCGTCTAGAAGCCTGTCCTTGAGGACCATTGATGCGCCGTAGGCGATGAGGCAGTCCCTCTCCATCTCACCGAACCTTAGGCCTCCGCCGCGCGCCCTCCCTTCCGTCGGCTGCTTGGTGAGCATCTGCACCTGTCCCCTGGCCCTTGCATGGATCTTGTCGGCTACCATGTGGTGAAGTTTCTGGTAATAGACCACTCCGACGAAGACGTCCGTGGCGAACTTCATTCCAGTCTTCCCGTCGTACATCACTTCCCTCCCCGTGGGCTCAAAGCCCCTAGACCGAAGGACCTTCTCCATCTCGTCGATGCTCTCGCCCGCGAAGGCGGAACCATCCACCGGGGAACCTCTGAAAGCGGCGGCCTTTCCGGCGATGGACTCGATGAACTGCCCTACGGTCATCCTTGACGGGAACGCGTGCGGGTTGATTATCACATCGGGGACAATCCCATCGGCAGTGTACGGCATGTCCTCCTGCGGAACCACCAGCCCTATGACCCCCTTCTGGCCGTGCCTTGAGGCGAATTTGTCGCCTATCTCTGGGATTCTCATGTCCCTCACTCTGACCTTGAACATCCTGCCCCCCTCCACGTTCTCTGTCATGAATATCGAGTCGACCACACCTGACTCGGAGGGTCTCACGGCGACCGAGGTGTCTCGCCTGTAGGGACCCTTGATCTCGAACTCTTTGTACTCCTCCATGAACCTTGGAGGGCTAGTCCTCCCGATGACCACATCGCCGCCGGTCACCTGCGACTCGTCTGCGACTACGCCGTCCCCCTCCAGAAGCCTGTAGAACTTCTCCCCGCGGTAGCCTCTGATGTTCGACTCGGCCGCCGGGACCTCGAACGTGTCCCTCATCCCGCCGAGGTACTGCTTAGCCTCTCCTTCGTAGAGCCTATAGAAGAAAGACCTGGCCATTCCCCTTTCGACGCTCGATTTGTTCATGATGATTGCATCCTCGATGTTGTAGCCTTCGAACGACAGAACGGCGACGACGCAGTTCGTGCCTAGCGGGCGTTCGTCTATCTTGAGCAGGTCAAGGGTCCTGGTCCTTACGACCGGTGCCTGGGGACTAACGAGCAGGTGCTGCCTGACGTGAGGCGATATGGGGTACGTGGGGGAGCTGAAGCCAAGGCTCTGCTTGGCCATGGCGGACTCGTACGTGTTCCTGGGAGACTGGTTGTGCTCCGGGTAGGGGATGATGGAGGCTGCGATCCCGAACATTGCGGCCGGGAAGAGCTCCATGTGAGTGTTCTTGGTGGTGACTCCCTCGGGGCTCATGGACACGAGGCAGTTCTCCTCCTCGTTGGCGTCTATCAGTTCGATGATGCCCTGCTCGACGAGGTCCCGCCATGAGTTCTGGCCCGCGTTGACCTTCTCTATGAGCTCCGGGTTGAGGAGAGGTCTGCCGCTCTCCACCACGACCAGGGGTCTGAGAACGCGGCCAGAGCTGAGGCTGATGTAGATTCTCGGGTAGGCCTTGTTGTTCACTGGCCCCACGTAGAGCACGCTTGCGCTTGGGTTGATCTGGCCCTCTCTCCTGAGCTTTCTGAATGCCTTGGCCAGCCTTTCCCCATCATCGACATAACCGAGGAACCGGCCGTCCATGAAAATCCTGCACCCTTCAACCTGCAGATTCTGGTCCGCGTCCCTGATCTGCTTGGCCCCGAGTTCCCATAGCTTCTCCTCCACCTCCTGGGAAGGGACGCTGACGGAGATTATCGCTGAGAGTGCGAGGTTCTTGACGAGACCGCAGTTTACCCCTTCAGGGGTCTCAGATGGGCATATTCTTCCGAAGTGGGTCGCGTGGAGGTCCCTTGCCTCGAAATTGGGCTGGCTCCTGCTGAGGGGGGACTGGACACGCCTCAGGTGGCTGAGGGTGCTGAGGTAGTTTGTCCTGTCGAGGAGCTGGGTCACGCCAACCTTCCCCCTCCCCCAGTTGCCCGTTGCGATGGCATTGTTGAGTTTGTCTGTGATGATTCCGGTCCTAATGGCCGCGCCGACTACGTTCCCTCCCCGCTTCTGCCCCGTCCTTTCGAGCTGGTACTTCATGTCCCTGACGAGGTTGCGGAACGCGGTCCTGAACAGGTCTGCAAGCATCTGGCCGGCGAACTTGATCACCTTGTTGCCGTAGTGGTCCTTGTCGTCTGCCTCAATCCATCCGAGCCTGAGCTCAAGCAGCTTGCATGCGGCCTCGCCTAGGAACATCGACTTGTCGAAGCGCCTGTCCTCGGTCTTGCCCAGGTGAGGGAGGAGGCCCCAGTCAAGCATAGACTGGGCCCGCTTGACCCTGAACTCCTCGAGCATGCCGTGGGCGACCCTGTTGCCGATGAACACTAGGGCGTCCTTTTCCGTGGGGGCCTCTGCGGCCTTATCGAATGAAACTTCGAGAAGATCCTGAATCTCGGCCTTCGGAGATACAGCATCCGCAATGTCCTTGTCAGACTTTATGCCGAGGGCGCGCATGACGATCACGTAGGGGAGGTCCACAGGGCAGCTTGGGACCTTGACGTTGATGGCGCCGTCCTGCTTCAGCGTGAGCTCGAGCTTTGAGCGGTACCCGACCACGGAGGAGTAGACCCTGGACTTGTAAGTCACGGTTCCCGAGAGCTTTTCGGCGTCCACGAGGATCTTGTTGGGCGACAGGTCCTCGAGCCCTACGATCACCCTTTCTGCTCCGTGGATTATGAAGTAGCCTCCAGGATCGTTGGGGTCCTCGCCTGCCTCGATGAGCTGATCTTTGGAGCGGTTCGAGAGCTGACAGAGCTCCGACTTCACCATTACTGGGAGATCACCAATGTGCTGGCGTGTGGTGTCCCTGGGGAGCCCCTCTTCCTCGATGGTCATCTCGAGGAGGATAGGAGCTGAATAGGTCAGGTTCCTCAGACGGGCCTCCATCGGGAGAATGCTGCTTACCGAGCCGTCGATTTCGACGACACGCGGCGAGCCAAGAGTTAGCCTTCCGAACTTGATCTTGTAGGGCGTGCTAACGGTTTCAATTTCGACCTCGCCTATTTCGTCGACTATGTTCTGGAGCCCTCTCGTCACGAACTCATTGTAGCTGTTGAGGTGCTGCCTTGCGACACCTTCTCTCTGCAGAAGGTCGCTGAGGATGACCCAGGAGTTCGAGGTGGCGAGCTGTTTGCTCAACTTCAGCCCTCCACAACGTACCTATAGTAGACGCTGGTCCCAGCCGTCTCGCTTCTGCGCGTTATCCTTACGAAGTCGCCAGGCCTTGCCCCTACCTCCTTCGCAATTGCATCGGTGGCCTGAATGTATGGGAACTGTGAGGAGGTGGCATTGTACCTTACCTTCACCTGCTCTGCTTCTTCTCTCGTGAGGAGTTCGTGCTTGGGAATCAGGAAGTGCGTGCTGACCTTGAAGGTAGGTACTTCTTCCTCCACCTTCTTACGTCTTACAGGCTTCTTTGGAGCGGCTATGCCGCTTGACCTCCATTGATAACACTAGCTACGTGGCGCGAACAATACACGGAACAGGGCCCCGTAGGAGGCCAATTTTCATCGCGTATTTAGATTTTACTAGGATGAGAGGCAGCAGGAGTTTTCC
>Ga0187770_10001983_pt1 | contig 11231 bp, 10 predicted proteins | sample 0116_SJ02_MP02_2_FD_133154 | JGI IMG/M metagenome (GOLD analysis project Ga0187770, IMG submission 133154) | Tropical peat soil microbial communities from peatlands in Department of Meta, Colombia - 0116_SJ02_MP02_20_MG | ecosystem: Environmental > Terrestrial > Soil > Wetlands > Peat | place...
ACAGGCGAGGTGTAACCTTTTCCCAAGGTCCCGGGAATCGTCTATAACCTTCGACGGCGCGAAGCAGAAGCAGAATTCTGAAACCGAACACTAGGACTGAGCCGCTCGCAGTTGATTTCTTCATATTTCTGCTCCTCTGCAAAGTGTTCGAACCCACATATGTGGGCTCACATCCCACCCAGGGCCCTCCCCCACCTAGGACTCAGAAACGCTGTCGTCAATGGATAAGCAAAGGCCCGGCATATTTTGTTTAGTCAACACCGTCATTCTAGGGGACTGGGCTCCGAGTTCTCTCCCTAGTGGAATGCCTGACCGTCACCCGGCTGAAAATTACAAGCTCGTCCAGCTGCCCGGCGAGAATCCTTATAATAAAATAGAAGCATTTCTTTCGCTGTCAGCACAACTTGACGGAAAGGCAGACGGTCTCGAGCTCCCAAGTATCTTCCATCTTCGACATCATGCGAAAAAGGCATGCCTGCAGGCAGTTCGACTCTCGGCCCGTCCCTCCTGGCATACTAGACAAGCTAGTCTACGCGGCTCACCGGGCACCAACCGCTGGGAACGCCCCCTACCGCTTCGTGGTAGTCGTAAACGACCAGACACTGCTCAGAATGGTAAGACTAGTATCCCCTGGTTTCTTCGGTGACTGTTCCGCTGGAATATTCATCTGCACAGATTTGGATGTTGCCAAGGAGAGCGGGAGCGACGTGCTCAATGAAATCGCACACATCGACGCTGGGGCGGCCGCCGAGAACGTCTTGCTGGCGGCCTATTCACTTGGGCTCGCTGGCAGCTTCATACGGTCGTACTCAGAGAGCGCCGTCTCGAAACTCCTGCGCCTCCCCGATAGCTGTAGGACAGAGCTCCTAGTCTCCATCGGCTATCCGGCCAAGGACGAACAGAAACCCCTGAAGAAGAGAAAGGGGGCCACAATCACCTACGCCGACAGATTCGGTCGGCCATGGACAGTACCTCGGAGCGGAGACTAGTTTCCCCATGCCCGACCCAGCGACTGATCAGCCAAAGGGACAGGCAGCCATAGATTCGCTGGAGCAGCACGTCTTTGAGCTTTCGCTTTACCTGCTCACCGCAGCCAGGGGGTGCGTTGGGGAACCTCAAATCTATGGTCCTCTCAGGCTCGTCGAAGGCGTCAGTCGACTCGCTACCCTCTATTCAAAGACTGACAAGCTCAAGCCCGACGAATTCCTACTGAAGGCGAAGAAAGAGATAGATGAGAATGAGAATCTCGTTATGGCCTCTGAAGAGAAATTTATTGCCCTAATGGACAGGCTGATAGCAGAATTCACTTCTGAACTGGAAAGGAGATATGCCGCTGCTGGATATTCGACGGCGATTGAATGAAGATCACCAGAGCACTTTCTCGACGATAAGAACACGCTTCTAAAGAGGCTCCTTCCCCTCTGCGACCTCGACTCTATCTTATCTGGCTTGGTTGGCCGCTCGATGTACACTTAATATCGAAGAGAGGCGGTCGCGTGTTACTGTGGCCAGGGTAGCATGGTGGTCGAACGGGGTCCACCTCGCAGCCCTTAGGAGAAAGAAAACCCTCAAGCTGACGGAGGTAATGAAGCGCGAAGGACTTGATGCCTTGTTGCTGAACAGGATAGAGAATGTAAGGTATTCGACAGACTTCAGGCCGGTGGTGAGTTTGTGGTTCCAGGGCAGCTACTCCTCCATTGTTACCTCAAGAGGCGAATCCATACTTCTTACGGTGGCGGGCGATTTCATGCGCTCGAAGCACTACATGCCCTGGATTGAAGACATTAGAGTGATGCATCAAGCCGGGAGAGCCGAAGAAATCGCACACATCTTCCGACAGTATAAGTTGTCGAGAATCGGATACGATCAGTTGAGCTTGGAAGATCATGCCGCGCTTGGTGCATCGGCGAAGGGCGTACGACTGGTGAATGCCGCCGAGAAGGTGGCCAATGAAAGGGCGGTTAAGCTGGATGAGGAGGTCAAGTTGATGCGGGCGGCCTCAGCAGTTACGGAAGCGTCAATCAAGGCTGCATTGGCCAGCGCGAAGCCAGGAAGTCGTGAATATGAGATATCCGCCGAAGGCGAATATGCCGCACGAATGCTGGGAGCCGAGGGGATGTCATGGAGTCTCGCAACGTTCTCAGGGCTCAATACAGGTCTCATGTTGCGCCATGACTCCGATAAAGTAGTGCGGAATGGTGAATTCTTAATCCTCGGGTACGCTACCATGTACCGAGGATATAACACAGACATAACGAGCACAACGATAGTCGGCAGACCGAGCGAGAAGCAGAAAGAAGTTTACACGGCGACGTACAACGCTTTCAGGGCCGCCCTTAAGTCAACCAAGCCAGGAGCGATGACGCGCGACATCCATGATGCCGCTGAACGCGTCATTACAGAGCATGGCTTTGGGAGATACTCCTTCAGCAGGCTGCAACCGGTCCTTCATGGAGTGGGGATGAATGTGTACGAACCTCCTTTCTCCCCAGAACCTGGCAAGAGGGGGCCGTCCGTGAAGCTCCGCGTTGGCCACACGCTCGCTATTGAGCCGGCCGTTGCCTTGTTCGACAATCTGAAGGTGGGGGGTTGCAGGATCGGAGAAACACTAGTCGTTACGGAGTCGGGTTACAGGTTGCTGACCAACGCCAGCAGGACGGACGCTCACGGGATACTTTACGAAAACTGATTCCAAGACTCCCGAGGCCCGGTAGAATACTTCTTTCAGTGCAAGCGCTTGGTGGCTGGCAGTGTGCTTCCGTTCACGAGGTTCTTGGGGGTGCCCCCGCTCACGGCTGATTTGATGTCATCGACCAGCGAACTCATGATTCTCATCCTGGCTTCCTTGGTGTGCCCGGCCACGTGTGGAGTCACAATGACACGCGGGTTCTTGAAGAGAGGGTTTGACGAATCGAATTCTCTCTCGAAGACGTCTATGCCAGCACCGGCGATGTGCCCCGAGTCTAGGGCCTGCGAAAGTGCGCGCTCATCCACAATCCCCCCTCGCGAGCAGTTGATCAGGTAGGACCCCTTTTTCATGAGAGCGAGCTCCCGACGGCCAATGAGGCGTCTCGTTTCGCCGCTTAATGGGACATGGAGTGTAACTATGTCGGAGGCTTTCAGCGAAGCCCTTAGACCAGCGTGAATGGCAGAAGCTGCTTCGAAACGCTCCTTTGTGACATATGGGTCAAAGGCTATGACCTTCATCCGGAATGCATTGGCTATGCGTGCGACTTCGGACCCTATGGCCCCTAGGCCAATGATTCCGATTGTCTTTCCGGCTAGCTCCTGGTTTTCAGGCAATAGCTCGTCCCGGATACATGGGTTGCCTGCGCGAAGTTCAGAATCGAAGAGTCGGAGGTTCTTCACTAGGGCAAGTATCAACGCGAAGGTGTGTTCCGCAACTGACATGGAATTCAGTCCCGGAGCGTTCACCACGAGTATCCCTTTTTCTGAGGCCGCAGGTACATCGATATTGTCGGTGCCCGTGCCCGTCTGACCTATCACTTTGAGCTCTTTGGCAGATTGGATAATCTTCCTTGTTACTGGTGCACCTCGGGTTATCAGTACGTCTGCGTCCGAAATCTCGGCGGAGAGAATGTCTTCGGAACTCGAGGCCGACACCTTCACCTCTCCGAGTCGACTCAAGTCTTTCAGAGCCTTTTCGTCCACGGAATCCACCAGTGGCTCTGCCAGCAGTATTTTCATGATACCTCTTAATATTCAAACGTCATATTGATGACGGTGCTGCGGATTCTGGACGCATTCTGCTGCCACCTCTAGCGTGATCGTGGGCCACGTGTCATGAGCTTCGTAACTCTCTTGGCCGAAATCTTCGAGTGTGGCTCGTATGCTATAAGGTCCTCGTAGCTCTGTCGCTTTCTCATGATCTTGGGCCTGCCGTGGCGGTCTATGTAGATGCCACCCGCCATGAATCGTTCGTTGAAGCTGTCCTGTATGTCCATGCTGTAGGCCCCGACGTCAAGGAGGGCCAAGTAATCGCCCGGGTGAATCCCTTCAGGGAGCATCCTGTGCTCTGGCATGGTCGGATTTCCTTCCTCCTCGCCGTGCACATCGTGAAACACGTCCTTGTTGTCACAGAGAGGACCCGCCACTCGATAAGGAGACTGGGTCTTGACGTCGGCCTTCGTGACCGGTACCATGTGATAATACCATGGCATCGACGCGCTGGGGACGGTGTTGAAACCTGCGTCGACGTAGATCCAGTTCTCGGTCCCCGTTTTCTTCTCGGTGATTACCCTGGTCACCAGCAGGGCCGCCCCAGCGATTATTCTCCTCCCCGGCTCGACGGCCAGGTTGATGTCCCGGGCTCCTTCTGCGCCCAAGGCATTGGCGACAGCGTTGGCTACTTCTTCGTCTCTCGGTACGATGGTCGTAGATGTGGGAGTGGGCTGGTTGAGGGAGTCGGTGACGTGCTTTGTTGGGACACCGCCCCCGATGTTCAACTCCTTAATGTCAAGGTCCAACTCCTGCTTCAGCCTCTTCCTCAAGGCTGCCAGTTTCCCCACGAATGAGCTCCAGCTATCGATGCTCGTGTTCTGCGAACCCACATGAGCGTGAATGCCCGTGATTTCGACGTAGTCGCGGTAGCTCGCCGCCTTCGCATAGGCGTCTACGACTTCTGTAAGGCCTAGGCCGAACTTGCTGCTTGCCGTCCCTGTCTGAATCAACTTTGTTCCTGCTCCAACGTCAGGACGGACCCTGAACGCGACTCTGGTGGGTTTTCCTTCCCGCTTGGAAATGGCGTGAAGTCGCTCCAACTCGTCAACAGAATCCAGGTTTACTGAATGCAGCCCGAGCCTGCAGGAAATCGTGAGCTCCCTGTCGGTCTTGGCAGGACCGTTGAAGACGATGGAACGGGGGCTGAACCCTGCCATCAGGGACATGAAGATGTCCCCTTCCGATGATACCTCTGCGCCCAGGCCCTCACGCCTGATGGTTCTCAGCACCGCAAGGTTCGATCCAGCCTTTGTGGCATAGAAGAGGCTGAAATTCCTGAACCTGGCCCCAAAGGCATTCCGAACCTGGGCGATGTTCTTCATAACAATGCGTTCTGAGTAGACAAAAAGCGGAGAGCCATACTTGACAGCCAGCAGGTTGAGATTCGTTCCTTCGAAGAAGAGCTTCCCGTTCCGGATGGCGAAGTCGTACCTTTCGGATTTTGGTTTCTCGGCGCTTACTAGGCCTGTCTGCACCATCTGATTCGAACGTCGTCACTGCAATGGGTAATTAATTCTTAGCGCCCTTTACGAGCAACCTCCCGGAGCATCGCTTGCCCATCTGGCCGGATGCGTGAAGTGGAAAGCGCATCCAACGTTTTTAACACAATCGAGTTGCCGAAAGCCCAATGGAGATTAGAAGCCTAGAGGACGCTGAGAAACTAGTTACCGGCGCCACGATCATGGGGACGGGCGGGGGGGGAGATCCGGAGGAAGGAATGCAGCTTCTAGGCGAACTAATCAGAAGCGGCAAGACGATACGTTTCTTGGAGGTCGATAGACTCCCCAGCGATTCCATCGTAGCCTCCCCTTACTTCGTTGGATCGGTAGCGCCGACGGCTTCGAAGAAGAAAACCGTCCCCAAGGTCAAGAATCCGATCAAAGTGGCAATGACGCAGCTTGAGGGCACACTGGGGAGAAAGATAGACGCAGTCACGGCGACCGAGCTCGGGGGTATGAACACGGCCGTTGCTTTGCACATAGGTTCTCAGCTTGGCCTGCCTGCCGTGGACGGGGACCTGGTGGGCAGGGCCGCCCCGGAGCTCGACCAGTCCACCGCGCACCTGTTTGGAATGCCCATGACTCCCGCTGCGTTGGCGACGGAGAGCGGCAACGTTTTGGTGGTAAAGGAATACGGAAGTGTTCACGATTACGAGGCGACCGCAAGGCAGCAGGCGGTGATTGCAAAAAGCTATGTCGCCACAGTAGACACTCCAATGACCAAAGAAAAAGCGAGAAAGGCAATCCTGCGAGGGACGGTCAGCCTCTGCTACAAGCTCGGTGAGGTGGTTATCGAGGCGAGGAGAAAGGGAAGAGATCCCGTTGAGGCTGCGGCGAAGTGCCTCCATGGCTGGAGATTCTTCGAAGGCAAAGTTAGTAGGTTTGACTGGAGGGATGAGGCGGGATTCCTGAAAGCGGAGTTGATCTTGGAGGGTTCCGGGGAATTCAAGGGGCACACTCTCAAATCGTCGATTATGAACGAGCACATTATGGTATGGCGGGATGACAAGCCGGTGGTAATGCCCCCCGACCCTATGACTCTCCTCAAGGCAGACGGGAGCGCGGTCACAAACGGTAAGCTCAGAGTCGGCATGAAGCTGACCGCCATCGCAGCAAAGGCGCCTGAAATCTGGCGGACCTCGAGAGGGTTGGAACTATTCGGGCCGAGGCATTTCGGGTTCAACTACGATTACAAACCGGTCGAGAGACTTCTCGGAGTCTGACCCCATATTCCTCGGTTGAATGGGAAATCTTCGCGCACTAGGTCTGGTATTCTATCAGCGGGAAATAATACCCCTGTATGCCCGCGTTGTAGATCACACCAGTTAGATAGGTAGCTTGGACGGCGTATGGAACCTCGGCATACAGCCAGATGTCTGGGACCTGCTGGTAGACGATCTGGTAGATCTTCGTAACCGATGCGTTGATGGTAGACGGATCCGTCTGGAATGGAAGCGTCGAACTCAGCTGGTTGACCTCTGTATTGTTGAACCAGGACACATCTCCAGCAATCCCGCCAAACAGAATTGGATTGACCTGGGCGACAAGGTCCTGATAGATTGGGTCGAGCCAGCTCGGGAACCAGTACCACATCAGCATCCCGGGGTAGCCGCTCGCGGTACCAGGCTGAGAGATTGAGCCGAAGTATTGGGCGTCGGTCAGGGGGCTGAGATTAAGGTCTAGCCCTACTTGTAAGTACATCACCTGCATCTCCTGGGCTATCTTTAGCTCAGCCGGGTCGTTGTTCGCATAGTACAGCGTCGGCGAGAAGGTAGGCCCATTGGGGTTGATAGTCGTGCCGTTTGGAAGGCTTAGCTGGAAGCCCAACCCAGCGAGGAGACTGATTGCTTGGCCAGGATTGTAGCTGTAAGGTGGAAGATTCGCTGGGTCGTAGTATGGCAGGCCGGGGCTGATCGGACCTACGTACGGAACGCCGTATGGGCCTGTGACGCTAGTATAAATCTCACTGTAGTTGATTGCGTAGGCGAGTGCCTCTCTGAAGTTGGTCATGTTGTAGGGATACTTCTCCGTGTCGAGAGTTATCATCAGAATCGTGAACTTGGCCGCGTTCGGTTCGCTGACTATCTTGACTCCCGGAGAGGCGGCAACCTGGCTAAGATAAACTGGAGAAAGGGCTGGGATGGGTGGCCCTTCTACGAGCGCGGCCTTGTTATCCTCAATGCCTTGGACCATCTGAGAGGCTTGGGTCTCGTACTGTATGATAACGACCGGGATGTGAGGAGGAGCGAGCATGATATTTGTCTCCGAGGAGCTGAGACTCGCCGCCCAATAATTGGGATTTGCCTGGAGAACCATCACTTCTGCCGGAGTATAGCTCTTTACGTAGTAAGGAGCCGTACCCATCGAATGAGTGTTCGCGTATGTGTTCTGGCTGTTGGGCTGCACGCCACCGTTCGCGTCAACAAAGCTGGAGTCAATCATGAATGCGGCCGGTGAAGCCAATATCTCCAAGAACGACCTGTAGGGGTTCAGCAGGTTGAAAGTGACTTCGTAGTTGCTCACTACTGAAACCGCCTGGTTCGGGTAGCTCATGATTGCCTGAACCGTTGAGTTGGACGGATTGAAGTCGTTCAGAATGGCGGCAAGGTCCTTGGCGGCCTGGGCTTGCCTCAGGGTGGAGTTCGTGGAAGACAACGTGTAACCATTGGCGGCCAAGGCGTTGTCAACCCCGTGGGGAAGAGTGTAACCGGCGGCAAGAGCTGTGGTGGCGTTGTATAACGTGTTGACAAAATATGACGCACCAACTTGGTTCATCACGATCGCCCTGTTGATGCTAAACCAGACAGCAGAAGCGTTGAACGGGTGTCCGTTCATGAAGTACGCGTCCTGCCTCAGTGTGAAGGTGAAGCTCAAGTAGTTAGGCGCAATGACCCAGGAGGAAGCTAGCATCGGCGCAAATTGCGTGATGCTGGTGTAGTTGTAGAATACGAGTCCCTGATAGACATTATCCATCACCTCTTCTTCTCCGACGAAGTATCCTGTTGCGGGGTCGATGGAGGTCGGAGGCTCGTTCTCTATCACACTAAGCTCACTGGAGTTGCTTGGCCCGATGATCGGTGCGGTTGATGTGGTTGAGGTCGTAGAAGTGGTGCTTGTGGAAGAGACGGACGTGCTTGAGGTCGAGGAGGTGGTTGATGAAGTCGTAGTCGTGGAAGACGGTGCAGGAGTGACTGCGAAGTAAATGGCGACTCCCGCGACCACTATCAAAACAATGACGATCACAGCTACTGCGGCCCGGCTAATGGCATTCCTTTGCAGGCCGATAATCATTCGTACGATCGCTAGCACCTCTGCCTGTCTATTAACCGTTATGGCGGGTTAGCAGCAGAAGCGAAACAGTTTTCTCCATTCAATGGTCGTACAGATAGCATGCCACCAAAGACCCTTCCTTGTCGAACAGTGGAGGCTGCGACTCCTTGCATCTTTCCATGACGTACGGACACCGAGGAGCGAACCGGCACCCCTTCGGGAGTGAGACCATGCTGGGCGGCTCTCCACTCAGTGGCTTTGGGAGGCTCAGTTCATCCGGCTTCGGAGCCGAAGCGAGAAGCGCCTGCGTATATGGATGCCGGGGGTTGCCGAGCACTGATTCTGCCGGACCGTACTCCGCCACCTTTCCAAGATACATGACCGCTATGTAGTCTGCCATGTACCTGGCCACGTTTGGGTCGTGAGTGATGAGTAGGTAGGTGAACCCCTGAGTCTTCTGGAGCCTCACAAGCAGGTTGAGAACCTGCGCTTGGAGTGATACATCAATGGACGAAGTGGGTTCGTCCAGAACAATCACTTCCGGTTTGCTGACTATGGCACGTGCAACCGCTACCCTCTGCCTTTGGCCCTGACTCAACTCCGAGGGCTTCTTCCCCGCCAGCTTTTCGCCTAGCCCAACGTTCCCCAAAGATTCCATCGCCCTTGCGGAAATCTTTTCCTTCTCGATTCTGCTTTTTCGCAGAGGCTCTGCTACGCAGTCTACGACCTTCATGAAAGGATCAAGAGAAGAAGTGGGGTCCTGGAAAACCATCTGAAGTCTCCCGCTAAGTTTGCCGTTGTCCTTGAGACGTCTGACCCCCTCCCCGTCCAAGTCAATGCGACCAGAGGTCAGCGTTTCTAGCCCGACAACAAGCCTCCCAAGAGTAGTCTTTCCAGATCCGCTCTCTCCTAGCAAGACGAGCGTCTCTGCTTTCGCGACATGCAGGCTGACGTCATCCACCGCGTGGACGAATCTCTGAGGCTTTCGTATGACGCGATCCCAAACGCTCCTCTTCCCCACTGGGAAGAGTTTCACCGCATTTGAGATCACCAGGACGTCTTGGTTAGCCGTCAGGCTTCTCACCGTAGTTTACGCACCTCACAAGCCTGGTGTCTACTCGAACCAATGCTGGGACCCCCTTCTTGCATTCGTCGTGAACCAGCGGGCACCTGGGCGCAAAAGCGCAGATTCCCCCGACCTCGTCCCAGCTGAAGGTTCCACTGATGCCAACTAGGGGACCATCGGCCTTGCGCTGCGATGGGAGACTGGTAATCAGCCCGCTCGAGTATGGGTGCTTGGGGCTTCGCATCACCTGTTCGGCCGTACCGATCTCCTGAATCATTCCTCCATACATCACAGCGATTCTGTCGCAAAACGATCCCGCTACAACGAGGTCGTGGGTGATGTAGATCATCGCCATCTTGCTCTCCTTTACTATTCCCTTGAGGACGTTCAGAACCTGCGCCTGCGAGGTCACATCAAGAGCGGTCGTGGGTTCGTCGGCGATGAGGAGCCTGGGCTTCTCTGCGAGCGCTATGGCGAGCATGATTCTCTGGTTCTGCCCTCCTGACAGTTGATGCGGATAGCGTGATGCGACGTCACTTGCGTCCCCGATTCTGACGCTGGTCAGATGCTCATTCACCTCCTGCTCAGCCCTTCGCCTCTCGAACGTTTCTCCACTGCGCCTGCAGCGGACTGCTATTCCCTCGATGATCTGGTCCCTTATCCTCATGAGGGGGTTGAGGCTCATCATCGGATCCTGAAAGACCATGAACATGCCCGTTCCCCTAAGCGAGTCTATCTCCGAAGCACGCGCCTTTAGCATGTCAGTCTCCTCGAACAGTATCCTGCCGTCAATGTAGTGGGCGGGAGGGGTCGTCAAAAGACGCGACACCGCAAGAGCCAACGTCGACTTCCCTGAACCGCTCTCCCCCACTACTCCGAGTATCTCCCCTGGGCGGATCCCAAAGGAGACATCGTGCAGGGCGTGAACAACCCCTGCGGTTCGATAATCGACAGAAAGACCGCTCACATCGATGACATCGTCCAAGCTATTGCTCTCCTGCGATGACGTCTCTCAGCCCGTCTCCGAGCAGCGCCGTTCCTATCACGACAATGGTGATCACGATTCCAGGAAGGAGGGAGTACCACCAGGACTGCGGGAAGTATTCGAGCCCGAACGAAACCATGCTCCCCCATTCAGGCGCCGGCGGAGGGATGCCCAGGCCTAGGAAGCTCAAGACAGAATACACCAAGATGGAGGAGCCAAGGTCAATGGTCGCGTATGACACTATCGTGTTGAATGTCGACCGCACTATGTGCCTGCGGATTATTTCGAGTCCCGAGAGGTCTGAGAGGCGTGCAGCATCTATGAACTTCATGCTCTTTACGCGTAGTGTTTCACCTCTGAACAATCTTGCGTATGAAGGCCACCAGACCACTACCAGAGCCAATACAGCGTAGACTGCCTCCCTCCCCAAAGTACTCTCGATCACAAGAGCGAGGATTAAAGCGGGAAATGCGAGAAACAGGTCTGTGGAGCGCATGCTTACCTCCTCTGTCAGCCCTCCGAAGTAGCCTGCCGGAAGACAACCAAGCTCCCCACCAGGAGCCCCCCTCCGATCACCAAAACCGAGACGCCGGCATCGACCGGCGCAGCGTACAGAATCCTGCTCCAGATGTCTCTGCCCAAGTCGTCTGTCCCCATCAGGTGAGCAGGG
>Ga0187770_10001984_pt1 | contig 11230 bp, 14 predicted proteins | sample 0116_SJ02_MP02_2_FD_133154 | JGI IMG/M metagenome (GOLD analysis project Ga0187770, IMG submission 133154) | Tropical peat soil microbial communities from peatlands in Department of Meta, Colombia - 0116_SJ02_MP02_20_MG | ecosystem: Environmental > Terrestrial > Soil > Wetlands > Peat | place...
AAGGGGCACCGGATCCGAGCTTCCTACTTGAGGCTCTTGGCCACTTCTCTGGATGTCTGGACCTGAGCTTCGTACCAATACTTCTCGTAGTTCAGGGCCCTATCATGGCCCATGCCCATGCTTCCGTCCCTGTCTTCGAAGGCGGTGGTGCAGTCGCTCACCATCACCGGGATGTAACCCCTGAACCACGCATCGGCCGCGGTGTGCTTGTCGCAGCAGTTAGTGTGTAACCCTGTGATGCAAAGCCTGTCGCCGGGCCTGAACTTTAGGTTCTTGAGTAGGGAGTCCATTGCCGTCGGGACGCCGCCGTCGTCGGTGAACCCGCTGTACGTGCCCTTCTCCACTTCGAAGAGGAGCTGGCCCTTCTTGATCCGCCCGATGTCCCTTTTCTTCCATTTCCGTTCAAGCACGTAGAGGCCCATGGTGTAGAGCCCGTCGACTATGGCCGAGCCCTTCGTCCCCTTCATCGAGTGTGGACCCCACTTCCTCAGCTCGAAGTCGGTCTTCAGGTGACGATCCGTGACATATATGACGGGAGCCCCTGCGCGTAGAAAGGCCTCCTGAAGCTTTCTGATGCGCGGTACCAGGGCCATCCCTCCTTCCAGGGCCAAGCCTGGGTTGTAGCTCTTAAGGAGGAAGTCGTTCGTCATATCGACCACCACAAGAGCCTGCTTTGACATACGATTGAATATGCCCTTTGGCCCTTAAATCATGTTCGTTCGATTCGTTTCCGCTGTCGAGGCGATGCCGGGGTTCGTAAGCGGAAGTCCCTCTGGCGGCCAGGCGTCCTTCAAGAACCCTTTTTTAGCCGTCCCTTGCAGGAATCTTCGTGTCAACAACAGAGCCCGCAAAGGTGGCAGTGGTCGGAGCCGGGGAAATGGGTCACGGCATAGCGCAACTTTTTGCCCAGAACGGGTTTGGCGTGAACCTCCATGACAAGTATCCCGAAGCACTTCAGAAGGCAAGGGGCAAGATCGAAGCGGACCTCAAGAAACAGGTCGAGCGGCAGAGGATGAGTGAAGGAGAGGCTCAGGCCGCTCTTGGGAGGATTACTTTCACGGGGGACTTGGCTGCAGCCGTGAAGGACGCCGACTTGGTGATCGAGGCAGTGCCGGAGCTCATCGATCTCAAGAAGTCCATCTTCAAGGATATCGACAGCCTGGCTCCAGCCAGATGCATTTTGGCGTCGAACACGTCCAACATCAGGATATCGGACCTTGCGTCGGCCACCTCCAGGGAGGGCAACTTCGTAGGCCTTCACTTCTTCAACCCTCCGACCAGGATGAAGCTAGTCGAGGTCATACCGGGCTCCAAGACGGACCCGAAGGTCGTCGCCGAAGCGGTCTCCATATGCAAGAAGCTCGGAAGAACGCCCGTGACGGTGGCCAAGGATGTCCCGGGCTTCATCGTGAACAGGATAAACGCCGCCGACATCCTCCTCTTCGGGCTCGTCCTCGACAAGGGGATCGCAGCTCCTGAAGGGGTGGACTCCTATGCGAGGTCTCAGGGGCTGCCCATGGGGCCCTATGAGCTGCTGGATTTCGTCGGAATCGACGTGGCATCCGACTCCCTTGACTATTTCGCGGGGGCCCTTTCCCCCGAGTATGGCAAGGTCAGGATCTTCAAACAGATGGTCAAAGACAACAAACTGGGGAAGAAATCCGGGGCAGGCTTCTACGACTGGTCCTCCGGCAAGGCCCGTCTGGGGAACGCCCCGCCGACGGATAAGCTGAGCATGATGGACCTCTTCTCCATCGAAATCAACGAGGCCATCAGGCTCATCGCAGAAGGCGTTGCCACGCCCGACGACATCGACAAGTCCGTAATGCTTGGAATGAACAGGCCCTTCGGCCCCATATCGGTCGCCAAGAGCTTCACCAATGCGGAGATCAAGGAGAAGCTCGATGAGCTCGCCGCCAAATACGAGTGCACACTGTTTGCGCCCTGCCAGGTCATCGTCGATGGGAAGCTCCGCGAAGCGATCGAAGGGAGGCTGACTTCGGTGGAGGCTCCAAAGGCGCCGACGGCCGCCCCCGGGCTCGCTCCGAAGGAGGAGCGACCCATCTACCTGGAGAGGTTGCAGGGGAAGGTCGCCCGAGTGGTCCTGAACAGGCCCAAGTACAACACCCTGAACGCAGAGGTCCTGGACGGCCTCGACAACATCCTTGACGAACTCTGGAACGACAAGGAAGTGAATGTGCTCCTCATAACAGGACAGGGTTCCACATTCTCCGCCGGAGCCGACCTTTCGCAGTTCTTCGCGACCTCCATGGAATTCATCGGATTCTCCGTGCGGGGCCAGAGGCTGTTCAGGCGGCTCACCGAGTTCCCCAAGCTGACCATCGCCGTCGTCAAGGGCTATGCACTCGGCGGCGGGTTCGAATTGGCCATGTCATGCGACCTGAGGATAGCGGCGGAGGACGCCCAGATGGGCCTGACTGAGGTGACCCTCGGCCTGGTCCCCGGCTGGTCAGGCACACAGAGGCTCACAAAACTGGTGGGCATTTCGAAGGCATCCCAGCTCATCCTGACGGGGGAGAAGATATCAGGGAAGGAGGCATTCGGCCTCGGAATCGTAAACCGCCTGGCTCCTCAGGGTGACCCCGACGCCTACGCCGTGGAGGTGGCCACCGGATTGGCAGCGAAGATCGCCCCCGTCGCGGTCGGCTTGGCCAAGAAGCTGATCAACAAGGGAGGCGAGGTCTCCTCCGACGTCGGCCTAGACATGGAGGCCATGGCCATGGGCATAGTCTTCGGCACGGATGACTTCAAGGAGGGAGTCTCGGCCTTCTTCCAGAAACGGAAACCAGAATACAAGGGGAAGTGACCGCCTTGGAGGAAGCCTACGTAGTCGACTTCCAGAGGACCCCCTTCTCCAAGTCCAGGCCGTCCGAACCCGAGAAGGACCTCTATAACTCGATAAGGATGGATCAGGCCCTCGGGTCGCTCATAACGAGGGTAGTCGAAAGGACGGGCATTGACGGAAAGGAGATAGGCGACGTAATCACCGGCTGCGCCCTGCAGGTCGAAGAGAACTGGCTCTATGGTGGGAGGCACCCGGTCCTCTTGGCCGGTCTCCCGGTTTCTGTCCCCGGCATGGCCATGGACAGGGCGTGTGCTTCATCCATGAACGCAATCTCTACGGGATCTTTCGAGATCATGACGGGCCATTCCGACGTCGTCCTGGCGGGGGGAATGGAGCACATGACCCACGTGCCCATGTCGAACAACCCCCACATGATGGTGAACTCCAGGCTCCTCCTCAGGCCCGAATACATGAAGTATCAGATGAATGCAGGCTACGTGATGGGGCTCACTGCTGAAAAGCTCGCAGGGGAGAGCGGCATCTCGCGGGCCGCCATGGATGAGTTCTCCGTGGAGTCGCACCGGAAGGCCGCTTCTTCGCTCGAGGCAGGGTGGTTCAAGGGCGAGCTCATGCCCATGAAGGTTGAGCAGGGGGGACGCGGGATTACTGTGGAAGAGGATCAGAGCATCAGGAAGGACACCAGCCTTGAGCAGCTTGCGAAGCTTCCCTCCGTCTTCAAGGAGGGGGGGACGATCACCGCAGGCAATTCATCTCCGCTTAACGCTGGCGCGTCCCTTGTGGCGCTTATGTCGGGAGCCAAGGTCAAGGAGCACGGCGCTCGGCCCCTGGCAAGGATCATGTCCTTTGGGTGGGAGGGGGTCGAGCCGAGCCTCATGGGCAAAGGGCCCGTTCCGTCTAGCCTGAAGGCCCTGTCAAAGGCCGGGCTCAAGCCCGAAGACGTGGACCTTTGGGAGATCAACGAAGCCTTTGCCGTGGTCGTCCTCTATGCCATAAGGGAGCTGGCCATAGATCCGCAGCGAGTGAACGTGCATGGAGGGGCCATAGCCATCGGCCATCCCCTCGGCGCTACCGGGGCACGAATAGTCGGAACCCTGGCCCGAGAGCTGCAGGAGAGCGGCAAGCGGTACGGTGTGGCGACGCTTTGCGTCGGGGGAGGGCAGGGCTTCACCACGGTCCTCGAGAGGGCATGATAGGGCCGAATTGGCCAACAATCGTTAAATGCTGATGCTCCAGCTGCAGCCCCAATGAAGATTGCCGTAATAGGCGCAGGAAACGTCGGGAAGGCTCTCGCCTCCCGCTGGAAGGAATCAGGGCACCAAGTAATCGTGGGCGTAAGGGCTCCCGGCGATCGGAAGTACAATTCCCTCAGGGCGGCGGGTCTCACGCTTTCCTCGGTTCCCGACGCCGTGGGTCCCTCGGAAGTGGTCGTCCTCGCCATCCCATTCGCAGCTGCCAAAGATGTGGTCAAAGGGCTGGGGGACACTGGCAGTAGAGTCCTCGTGGACTGCACAAACGCATTGGAAGGCCCTGCCGGATTCAGCTCCACAGCGGAGGCCATCAGATCCTGGTCGGGGAGCACCAAGGTGATCAAGGCCTTCAACACCACCGGGGCCGGGAACATGAGGAACCCGAAGTACGGCGACCTCAAGGCAGACATGTTCATCTGTGGCGACGATCGGAAGGCAAAGGAGTCGGTGATCCAGCTCGCCAGGGACATTGGCTTCGATGCCGTCGACGTGGGTGGCCTCGACAAGGCGAGGTTGCTGGACAGCCTCGCCATGCTCTGGATCGACCTTGCATTCGATAAGAAGCTAGGCCGGGACATAGCTTGGAAGCTCCTGCGAAGGTAGACCTACCCGATCACCTCTTCGTAGCGGCTCCGACCTGCCCTCAGGGGGCGCAGCAATGTCTAGCTGAGATAGTGCAATGCTATGGAGAGGGCCTTCGGTGGTGTCTTAGCTCATGACTGCAACCATGCGCTCTTCCTTCTCCAAGGCCTCCACGTACCCCTTTGCGTCCGACAGGGTCCCTATCTTGACCGGAGCCGTTGAAGTCCCTACGCCAAGGTCTTCAAGCCAGACGGATCCGGAAGAGTCTTGAAACATCCTCATCTTGCAGAAGGAGAGAGCCTCCAGCCGACTGTTCAGCTCCTGGAGCATGTTGTCCCAACTCTAGCTCGAGTGGTTAATAAGCGCCGTAGCCCAAGAGTCCTCCATACGACAGGAGACGTGGCCTCGAACGTACTTCTTGGCCGTTCTACCTACTTCTATGGACTTCTGTCCTAGGAGTTTCATTCCGTCTTGCCGGCAAGGTAACTGCAGTAGTTGTAGTTAATGGGGCCGGACTTGGTCAGCTCGCATGGGAAGTACGAGCATTCGAAGCACAGCCTCACCCCTTTTTCAAAGGCGCAAGTCGATATCTTGCAGAAGGGGTTCTGCTTCGGGACGCAGCCCTGTGGGCCGTTGGGGCAGACCCCCTTGACCATCATTGGGCAGACCTCACAGGCGATTCCGCACACTCCGACCTTCATCGTTCGATCAATAGTAACCATGGGCCCGCGAAGTATAAGGGGTTTATGTCGCGGCAGGGAATCTCCAGTTGCGAAGGGCTGAGATGAAAGGAAGCGTTTTGAACGACGGGCGCCCCCGGTTCTGATATGGAAAAGGCCACCGACTGGACGCCCGAAAGCGCCGCCGCTATCATCGACCAGTCCCTGCTCAGGCCTAACGCAACGGAAGAAGAGATGATCGACTTCTGCGAGACGGCCATCAGGTACAAGTTCTGCACGGTGACCATAAACCCCTCCTACGTCGCCACAGCTTGGGAGAAGGTCAAGGGATCGTCCGTCAAGGTCTGCTCTGTCGTCTCCTTCCCCTTCGGCCTTTCGATGACGGACGCCAAGGTCGCGGAGGCCCGGGGGGCCGTCAGGGACGGGGCGGAGGAGGTGGATATGGTGGCGAACATCGGTGCAGAGAAATCACACCGCTTTGATTTCGTTTTCCAGGACGCCAAGGCCGTGGTCGACGCTGTCAGGAAGATGAACGACCAGGTGCTTGTGAAGGCTATAATCGAGACATGCTACCTGACCGACGAAGAGAAGGAGTCCGCGTCGAACGCCCTAGTGAGGGCCGGGGTCGATTTCGTTAAGACGTCGACGGGCTATGGCAGCGGAGGAGCCACGGTGCACGACGTCGCCCTTATACGCAGGGTCGTGGGCCCGAGAATAGGTGTAAAGGCGTCGGGCGGCATCGGGGATGTCCGGAGCTTCTCCTCGATGGCAGCAGCCGGTGCGAACAGGATAGGAACTAGCCACGGCGTCGAGATAGTCAGAGAGCTCAGGGCTCGCGCGGTCTAGGCCGATATTTCAGCGGGTGCTCCTCCGGCTGAAGTCAGAACCTCGGCCCGTGATCTCTAGTTTCGAGATGAACCTTTCTGCGTCCATGACAGTTCCCAACCTCTTCATCTTCGTGCTTGGCTTGGAAACGTCCTCTAGCCATATCGTCTCATAGTCGTCCTCGCAGAGCCTGAAACCTGTGGAGATCCTCCTCAGCCGTTCGTTCAGGGAGATGAGCATGAAAGAAGTTAATCGCTTGGGGGGCATATAAGCATCGCCGATTGCCTCATAACTATACGTCTAAAGACGGTCTCCCGGAAGGCAATCTCCCGCCTTGCTCACTTCGGCAGTCATCTTTGATAGGCGGTGATGCCCAAGATATGGACGCATTGGAGCGGGCAGTCGGCGACGCCGTTGTCAAGGTCGTCCTAGGTGACATCACTGATCAGGACTGCGACGTTCTGGTAAATGCGGCCAACTCCAGCCTCCTCGGTGGAGGTGGGGTCGACGGCGCCATCCACCGACGCGGCGGTCCGAGGATACTGGAGGAATGCAAGGTGATCAGGGCCACTTCATGCCCCAACGGGCTCCCGACCGGAGAGGTCGCCGTCACCTCCGGAGGCAACATGAAGGCCCTCCACGTCATCCACACCGTCGGGCCGATCTGGAAGGGAGGCGGTTCCAGGGAAAGCGAGCTCCTTTCCATGGCCTACAGAAACTCGCTGGACAAGGCGGAGTCGCTTGGAGCCCGTTCGATCGCATTCCCTGCGATATCCACCGGTGCCTACGGTTACCCCGTCGACAAGGCATGCTGGGTTGCCATGGAGGCTGTCCTGGACTTCCTCCTAAAGGGCAACAGGACGCTTAAGGAAATCAGGTTCGTCCTGTTCAGCGAAAGCGACTATCGGGTTTACGAGGATGCGCTGGAAAGGCTCAAGATGCCCGTGATGTAGCGTTTCATTGTCTATAGCGGAATGTTCAAATAGGTATATCGGAATACCGATATCGGTAAACCGATATGAAAACCGCCTTCTCTGCACAGCGACGGGGTCAAGCTTGGCCCTTCATCGCCCTAGGCGTTGTCCTAGTGCTAATCGGAATCGCCCTCTTCAGCGGCCTCTACCTATTTCCCCGATTTGCCGCTCCTTATGGATACTACTTCCCCTTCTTCCCGTTCGGATTCCTGTGGATAATCATCGGGTTCTTCCTCTTCTTCGGCCTGCTCAGGTTCATCTTCTGGCCATGGGGATGGGGAGGCCATAGGCGCAGGTACGGGTACGGGTACGATGACTCCTACCGGATTCTGAGGGAGAGGTACGCCAGGGGCGAGATAACAAAGGACCAGCTCGACCAGATGACGCGGGACCTCGACCAGCACAGGTGACTTGGCGAGTTGTGGGCGACGGGATGGGGACCGCACAGGCGGAGGGGCCTTCGCATTTGGGTGCTCTCTATGCTTTCGAGCTCGCCGAAGAATGGCGCGGAGATAATGGACGAAATCGAATCCATGAGCCTAGGCTGGTGGCGACCCTCCCCTGGATCGGTATATCCCCTCCTCGACGAAATGACGAAGGAGGGTCTTATCTCCAAGAACGCCGACGGTCGCTACGAAATCACTGACAAGGGCAGGGAGGACCTCGACTGGCCGTTCAACGCTCCTTCGAGGCACGCCACTTCACTAGAGGGGATGCTCAACGAAATGAGTGGTAACCTGTCGTATCTGGAAGACCTCGCCAAATCGAACCATGCCAAGCTCGAACCACACATGGACAGGCTGAGGAACCTGTCGGATAGGCTGAGCGAGCTCGTGAAGTGAGCGTCGCAGGGAAACAGTCAACACCTAAATTCACCATTTTCGTTGAGCGCCATCGATGGTCAAGCAGAGGAAAGCGGGAGCACGACGCGAAGGGCTGTCCTCCAAGGCGGCCCTGGTCATCATCGACGTCCAGCGGGGCTTCGACGAGCCCATATGGGGCCACCGGAACAACGAATACGCTGAGGAGAGGATCGCAGCCCTCCTTGAGGCATGGCGGTCCAGCGGTCGGCCTGTCTACCATGTGAAGCATATGTCCCGCCTCCCTCACTCCCCACTTCGAGCAGGGCAGCCGGGGAACGCTATCAAGGAGGAGGTCCAGCCGAGGGGAGACGAGCCCGTGATCGAAAAGAACGTAAACAGCGCCTTCATCGGGACTGACCTCGAAAGCCGGCTGAGAAGGGCCGGCATCGATACCCTAGTTATGACCGGCATCGCCACCGACCATTGCGTTTCCACGACAGCTAGGATGGCAGGCAACTTGGGTTTCAGATGCTTTGTGGTCGCGGACGCCACGGCGGCCTTTGACAGGACCGGCTACGACGGCAAGCATTTCTCGGCGGAGGAGGTCCACGAAATCGCCTTGGCGAGCCTAAGCGAAGAATTCGCCGCCGTAATCGAATCCTCCGATCTCCTCAAGATGCTGTAGAGGCCTCAGAGGAGGCCAACGAAGGCCAGCCCCCTTCGCGCTCAGGGACCCTACTTCTCGTCGACTACTTGGTTCCTCAGGGTCCCGCACCCCTCCGCGGTGACTTCGACGACGTCTCCAGCCGACAGGGGTGAAATCCCTCGTGGAGTTCCAGTGAGGATGACGTCTCCCCTGCGGAGGGTCATGAACGAGCTGATGAACTCTATGACTTTTGGAAGAGGATGGAGGAACATCTTCGTGTTGCTATCCTGCTTCACCGCTCCGTTCACGCTCGTGCGGATGGGGAGGTTCCCCGGGTCTGGCACCTCATCCTTCGTGGTGATGTAAGGCCCCAACGGACAGAAGGTGTCGAACCCCTTGGCCCTCACCGGCGGCCTGAAGGTGTTTGTAATGTAGTCCCGCACGGTCAGGTCGTTGGCAAGCGTGTAGCCAAGGACATACTGCATGGCCCTCTCGGCGGGCACCCTTCGGCACTCGGCTCCGATGACGACCGCCAGCTCCCCTTCATAGTTCATGTACTCCACCCCTTTCGGCCGCACGATGCTCTCCATGTGTCCAAGGAGGGAGCTGGTCGGCTTCAAGAAGAGCACCGGGTCCTCCGTCACCGAAAGCCCGAGCTCGTCGGCATGGTCGGCGTAGTTCAACACCAGCCCGACAACACTCTGGGGGCGACAAGGGGGGAGCCAGCGCACCCCGGCCGGATCGTAGGACACGCCTTCGAGGTCCGTCAACTTGCCATCCGAGAAGGTCCCTTCATGGATGGCGTCGGCGTAGGTGAACCTGGCTAGCTTTACCGTCCGGCCTCGCCCTCCAGCAGTCCATAGTCGAGCATCACCGAGCGCAGTTTCTGCTTCTTCACTTCGTCCAAGGGGGCCAAGGGGAGGCGAACCTTGGGGGTGATCTTCCCCATCATGCCCAATGCCGTCTTCACGGGGACCGGGTTGGTCTCCCAGAATAGCGCCTCGTTGATGGGGAGCATCCTGAAATGGAGCTCCCTAGCCTCCTTCCATCTCTCCTCCTTGCACAGCCTGTACAGCATTGCCAGCTGGCTCGGAAGTATGTCCGCAGTAGCGCTGAAGTAGCCCGCCCCACCGATGGCCAGCAAGGGGAAGCAGTAGGATTCGATCCCCGAATAGACGAGGAAACCCTCTCCGCAGCTCGCTATGTCGAAGCTCATCTGGTCCAGATCCCTGTTCGCCTCCTTGACTCCGACGATGTTGTTCAGCTCCTCCCTTAGCCTTGCCAACGTAGAGGGCTCGATGTTGGCGGCGGTTCGACCGGGGATGTTGTAGATGATCAGGGGGAGCTCCGTCGAGCGCGCAACCTTGTCGAAGTAATCGTGGATGCCTGACTGGTTTGGCTTGCTGTAATATGGGACTAGCACGAGCAACGCATCCACCCCCTCCTCCTCAGCCGTCTTGGATAGCTTGACGGTCTCTTCGAGGTTGTTGGTCCCAGTGCCGGCGACAACGGGGATCCTTCTCGATGCCGCGTCCACCGCGATGCGGTATATCCGCTTCTTCTCTTCGAAGCTCAGCGAGCCCGGCTCACCTGTGCTCCCGGTCACCGCTATCCCATTGCTACCGCTGACGATCTGCCATTCGATCAGCTCCTTGAAGGCCCTCGCGTCCAGCTCGCCCTTCGAAGTGAAAGGAGTGACAAGCGGCACGATCGAACCCCTCAGGCGATCGGTCTTCATCAAGAGACCCCCGGTTCCACCAGTTCCGACTTCTCTTCATTTCGTATTTGTGCTAACCGCATCTTCTGCATCGGGAGGGGCTGCAGGACTGCCCCCAGGGTCGAACGGTCCTTCCCCTCCCTGCTGCCGGTTTCGAGATAACCTATTTCTGCGCCACCAGTGGAGGGCTGCCTGAAAGCTGAGAAACGTTTGCGGTCACTTTCACTGCAGGAGGTCAACCACTATATCGACGGGAAGTTCGTGCCGTCGTCCGGCGGGAAGACGATAGGGGTCGTCGACCCCTCATCGAACGAGAAGATAGCCGAAGTGAGCGACGGGACGGCCCAGGACGTGGACCTAGCCGTCGCCAGTGCGCGAAGGGCCTTCAAGGAGGATGGGTGGGGAGAGTCATCCCCCTCCGTCAGAGAGGGCCTACTGTTGGAGGTGGCGAGGGGGATAGAGCGACATGCGGAGGAGCTGGCCACCTTGGAGACTACCAACACCGGGATACCCATCACCCAGACCAGATCTCAGGTGATGCGGGCCGCTGAGAACTTCCGTTTCTTCGCTGGGATGACAAGCAAGGTCCCCGAAAGCGCCTTCCCCGTCAATGGCGAGTTCGTCAATTACACCCTCAGGAAACCAGTCGGGGTCGCTGGCCTCATCACTCCATGGAATACTCCACTGATGCTCGAGACATGGAAGATAGCCCCCTGCCTCGCCGCGGGCAACACCTGCGTCCTGAAGCCGGCGGAATGGACCCCGCTGTCGGCGAGCAGGCTCGTAGAGATAATGGCAGAGGCAGGCATTCCCAGGGGCGTGGTCAACATGGTAAACGGCTTTGGGGAGGGGGCCGGCGCGGCGCTCGTGGCCCACCCCGGGGTTCAGCTCATTTCGTTCACTGGAGAGACCACCACTGGCAAGGAGAT
>Ga0187770_10001986_pt1 | contig 11226 bp, 7 predicted proteins | sample 0116_SJ02_MP02_2_FD_133154 | JGI IMG/M metagenome (GOLD analysis project Ga0187770, IMG submission 133154) | Tropical peat soil microbial communities from peatlands in Department of Meta, Colombia - 0116_SJ02_MP02_20_MG | ecosystem: Environmental > Terrestrial > Soil > Wetlands > Peat | place...
AGCGAGCGGGACGGCACGGCAAGCGCCGCGCCGATATCGGCCAACGGTAGCCCACTCACCGAGGCAACGACCCCCGTCAACGCCGGAATGGTGAGCGGCCCGGCAAACCCCATCGCGACGCAAAGCATCGCCAGAGCCACCATCGACGCCAGCATCGGCCGCGCCGCCTCATGCGCATGTCGGGCCTCGGCACCGCGTGCAGTGCCGAGGAACACCATACCGAAGGCTTTGGCGAAGCACGCGGCAGCCAAGCCACCGACCAGTCCCAACGCGACCAGGGTGATAAGCCCGGCGGCGGCCACCCCTATCGTCGGCAATAGCAGACCCGCGTAGCCCGAATAGACCAGCAGGAATTCGCTGACGAAGCCGTTGAGCGGCGGCAACCCCACGATGGCCGCCGAGCCGATCAGGAAGCAAGTGCCGGTCCACGGCATCCGCTTGAGCAAGCCGCCGAGCGCTTCAAGCTCAACGGTGTGGGTCTCGTGCTGCACCGATCCGGCGGCGAGGAACAAGAGACCCTTGAAGATCGAGTGGTTGATGACATGGAGGAGGCCGGCGGCAAAGCCGAGCGCGGCAAGCAGCGGGGCGTCATAGGCCACGCCCAATACCCCGACCCCGATGCCGATCAGCATGATGCCGACATTCTCGACGCTGCTGTAGGCGAGCAGACGCTTCAAATCGTGCTGTGCCAATGCGTAGAGCACACCGAGTACGGCGCTCGCCGCCCCCATGCCGAGCAAGGTCCAGCCCCACCATGCCTGCGGCGCGGCAAGCAGCGTCAAGATGCGCAATAGACCGTAGATACCGACCTTGATCATCGCCCCCGACATGAGCGCCGAGACGTGGCTCGGCGCCGCCGGATGAGCCTCCGGCAGCCAGACATGAGCGGGGACGATGCCGGCCTTTGACCCGAAGCCAATCAACGCCAGGAGGAAAATCGCTGAAGACAGCCCCGGATGGCCTCGCATCGCCCCGGCATATCCGGCAAAGTCCGAGCCTCCCGCCAGGTTCGCGAGCAAGACGAACATCACCAACAGAAACATTGTCCCGAGATGCGTCGCGGCGAGATAAATCCAGGCCGCATGCCGCGCCGCCTCGCGGCGATCATCGAAAATGATAAGGAAAAACGGCGCCAGCGCCATGATTTCCCAGGCAAGGAGGAACAGCAGACCGTCGCGCGCGACGACGAGCAGCGCCATCGCCGCTGTCAGAAGGTTCAGATAGAACCAGGATGCAGCGTTGCGAGGCTTACCGCCCGAAAGATAGCTCCGGCCGTAAAGCCCGGTCGCCACGGACAGGCCGAAGACCGGCAGCAGAAAATAGGCGGATAGCGCGTCGATCTCGACATGAAGTCCGCCGCCCGGCATCGGCCAGCTCAACGCCATTCCCTCGGATTTGCCGGTCAGCAAGACAACCGCTGCCGCCGCCAAGCCGAGCATCGAGCCGAGCAGGGCCCCTGCCTGGCCGACAAGCTGCGCCGCCGCGCCCCGTTGTCGGCGCGCCGTCGCTACAAGGCCGCTAAGCAAGAGAACAGCGAAGGAAATGAGCAGCCCCGCCACGGAACTCCAGTCGCCTCTTACGGTTGGGATGCGGGCTGGCTGGACCGGTTACGCGCTTTTGTAAGCACGCCTCGGCGCTGCCAATGCAGAGAAGACGTATTCCGCGCGCAGCAATCCAGGCATGCGGAAGAGTGAACCTTTATCCATCATGGCCTGTGAAATTTCGATTAATGCTAGCGTCTTTCAGGTGCATGATAAAGGATAAAAATAGATAATATGTATTTTAGACGTAAATATGATGTTTAGAGCCTCAACGATTTGACCCAGGAGGCAATCTTCGATGCTCTCCTGCGGGATCCGATGGGCGTGCCTAGGGCGTCGAAAAATCGCTACTTCGTCTCCGATACGAACACCCCATCCCAACCCTCGCCCGGCGGGTTCGCGGCGAAATAGGCGATGCGCTCGGCATAGAGTTCGTAGAGACCTGTGAATTCGGGGGCACGGGAGCGGCAGTCGGCGAGCGCCTCGCTCGCCGCGGCCCAATCTTGCGCGCGGTAGAGGCCGAGCATCCGGTCGTGGCGCGCGGCGTGGCCCACAAACTCGGGCGACCGAGCCAACGCCTCGTCGCCGAGCAATGCATAGATGCGAACCGCCTCCTGCTTGCCTTTGACGGCGATCAGGTCGAGCTCCAGCGCCGCCCATGCTGGTGCGGCGACGCGCGTCGCCTCGCCGATGATGATTCCGACATGATAGGTCTTGGTCTGGCCTTCGAGCCGCGAGGCAAGGTTTACCGCGTCGCCCATCGCGGTATAAGCAAAGCGCTCGTCGGAGCCCATGTTGCCGACGACGCACTCTCCCGTGTTGATCCCGACGCCGATATGCAGCGGGTGGAAGACGCGCCCCTCCGCTTCGGCCTCGCGTTTGAGATCGACATTGATGCGGTCGAGTTCGCGCAGCATGGCGAGTGCGCTGGCGCAGCTGTGGTCGGCGTGATCCGGATCATCGAGCGGCGCATTCCAGAATGCCATGATGCAGTCGCCCATGTATTTGTCGATCGTCCCGCGTCGCGCCATGATCAGGCTCGTCATCGGTGTCAAAAAGCCGCGATTGATGAGCCGGCTCAGTCCTTCCGGGTCGGACTTGAAGGTTTCGGAAATCGACGTGAAACCGCGAATGTCGCTGAACATCACGCTGATCGTGCGAGTTTCCCCGCCGAGCTTGAGCTGCCCGGGGTTGGCGGCGAGCTGATTGACGAGATCCGGCGCGAGGTAGTGGCGGAACGCCGTGTGCACGCGCCGCCGCTGGCGATCGACAAACCCGTAACGAAACGCGACGACGCTGATCGACGCGATGAGCAGTGCGATCAGCGGGTTGACCAGGGGCAGCCAGAGACCATGGTTGAAAGCCGCCTGCGCGCCACTCGCCCAGACGATGAGCGGCACTGCGCCGACAAGGATTGTCGCCCGGGTCGGCGCCAGCGCGATCGCAACACCGGTCAGTGCCGCAAGCAGCAGGACGCCGACGATCGTCAGCACGGGCCAGGGCGGATTGTCATCGCGGATGAAATCGCCGGCGATCAACGAATCGATGATGTTTGCCATCCGCTCGGTGCCGGGCATCGGGGTGTTGTTGAATGGCGCCGGATTGGTGTCGGCGATACCGATGAACGAGGCACCGATCAGCACGATACGGCCGGCGAGATCGGCTGTCGGAACCTTGCCCCGGACAAGATCGACGAATGAATAGGTCGGCATCGTCCGGCGCGGGCCACGATAGTTAACGACCAGCCGCATCGCCGCATCGGTCGGAACATAGCGCTGGCCGATCCGAATGCCAGCGCCGAGCGCGAGCCCGACATCGCTCCACTTCACGCCGAGATAGGACGCCGCAGCGCGCACCGCCAAGGAGGGCAAGAAATCGCCGTTGAACGGCAGGGCCAGATAGTCGTAGCGCGCGGCGCCGTCGAGGTCATAGGCAACGTTGACGTGGCCCAGCCCCATGGCGGCCTCGCTGAGCGACGGGATCGGCGTCACCACCGATGGCGGCTGCAGCGGGAAGATCGGCGCGACCGGGCTCTGGTCGAGCACCTGGTACGCCTGGTCCGAAAGATAGGACGGCGCCTCGGTCTGGGGCTTGCCGCCGAAATCGAAGGCGAACGGCAGCAAGACGTTGCCGCCGTCATGGATCGCCGCGGCAAGATCGGCGTCGGGGTCGTCGTTGGCGAGGCGGTCAAGCGCGCTGCGCAACGGGGCATACTGAGGATCGGGCAGGCGCGACGCGGCTGCCCGCGCATCATCGCGTATGTCGGGCGGCAGCACCTGCTCGTGTTCGGCAAACAGCAGATCGAACACGATAAGCCTCGCGCCCGCCCTATCGATATCCCGCACGGCCTGGGCGAATAGGTGGCGGTTCAGGGGCCAACGCCCCAGCGCCGCGAGGCTCGGGTCGTCAACCAGCACGATGGCTACATCATTACCCGGCGTCTCCGAACCTCTGGCACGGAAGCGCAAATCGAGCGACTCGGTCTCGAGAATGCGCAAGGTCCCGAAGTCCCACAGCGATAACGGCAGGATGATCGCCCCCGCCACACCGAGCGCCAACCCCGCCTCACGCAAGCCTCGTGGCCAGGGCAAGGAAAGGCGCCCCTCAGGGCACGTCCGTGCGGGAGATGACCGCTTGAAACTCTGCCGGCGACCATGTGCGGGCGGGCACCGGATCGAGACCGGCTTCGACCCGCGCACCCCAGCGCGCCGGGATGGTCACGGAATGTCCAGTCGCGGTGCTGCTTAAAACGACGCTACCGCTCAGAACGCCAACTTGCGTCGCTCGCGGCTGGGCTTCGATGAACCAGTCGGTCGAGCGAACCGCGGCGGTGCCGACGGCGGTTGACACCTCAAAGGTCGAAGGGTGGTCGACGGGCGCAACAACCGCGCGCAGCAGCCCCGCGGCAAGCGACAATTGCGCGCTCTGCCGTTGGCCGCCGGCATCGGTCTGGTAGGCGGCAACGGTCACCCGCGTCCCCGACGCCACGGAAATGACCGAGCCGTCGCTCATACGCAGTTTCAACTTGCCGCCCGCCGGTACCTCGATCGTATCGGATACGGCAACCGCCTCGCCCATTTTGAGCGGTGCCGGATGGCCCTGGCCCTGCCGATCGATCAGGCATCCCCCGAGCAGGCCGACAACACTGCCCGCGGACCCGTCCGCCATCGCAGCCAATGGCAACAGCGACGACAAGGCCGTTGCGCCTCCCGCAAGTAGAACTTGGCGACGCCGGTATCTCATGGATTTGGGAACAATGGTTTACCGATGGTATCGGGGAAGAAGAAATCAAGCGCGATATGCAGCTGCGCGGTCACGCCGATCCCGCTGCCGGTCGCCCGCGTCGCCGGCAGCTGCGCCTCCATCGCGAATTCCCAACCTTCGCCGGCATAGCTGACGCCCGGCGCGATCAGAGCCGTCGAACGCGATCCATAGCTGCGGCCGACCGGCGATGTAAACAGCACCTCGGTCATGGGCGTCAGATGGTCGAACGGCTCGGGCAAATCGAAACTCCGCACCTTGGATTGGAGATAGGGTATCGAATATTCGACGGCAAACCCATTGCTCACCACATCCGGTCGCGGCGCAGTATCCGCCAGGCTCAGCGCACTGAACGTGGTGATCGCAAACGGCCGCAAATAGCCGATATCAAGATCACCCATGCCTTTGCCAAAATAAAGCTGTGGTGCGGTTGCACCCGAAGACGACGCTCCGACCCGCGTGGCGCCCGTCCCGCCGGTTTCCCGCTCAAGCCCTAGCGACATGACGAACTCGTGGTCGAGGTTGTTGACGGCGAGGTATCTGATCGATCCGTCCTGGTTCTGCCAGCCCCACCGGGTCCCCGATCCTTCGACGGCGTCGCCGGTATAGGTCTCCTCCAGAAAGATGCCGACATTGTCAGTGATCGTTTTGCCGTAGACGGCGGTAAAGTTTGTGGATCGGGTTTTGGTACCCGCGCCGTTGCCGCTCAGCGGTAGCATGTTGTAGTTGAGATAGAACTCATCGCCCGGCGCGAGCTGCGGCAAGATCAGGGTCGCGGGGAAATTGCGGTCGCCCGAGGCCGTATAGGCGCCGGCTCGGTCGGCCGCGCCTGCGAGGGCGGCCGCCAGGAAAGCCACCGCCATTGCTCTGTCGACCATCCACCGGATCACACCCGAACCCCGCCCAACCAGCATCCTCTCGACACCTCTACGGAGTGTGTTTCTGTAGCTGCCCCGAGTTTCGCTCGAATTTCTTCCCGGGAACGAACGCCCCCACTAAACCATCGCGCTGGCCAACGGTTCGTGGGTTCGCCCAGAATGTCCTACATCACGGGGCGCGGGCGTCAAGATCGGCTATGGCGACGTGAAGACTAATTCCCGCGGCCAAATCAAACGGCCGATGTCGGAATTGAAACTGTCGGCGGCCCGCTATTTGAAATCAATGCTTTAGAAGGCGTGGGACCCAATCAGCCACGGGGTCGCCGCTACTCATGTCGGCCTGAATCAGACCGTCAATCATGAAAGTGGGCGACACATGAATCCCGTTTTGGCGGGCATATTTACAATGCCATTTCACCTCACGGTCGAGATCAGGAATCGCGAAGGCCTCGGCGAGCTTCACACCGCTATAGCGCTCGATCCGATTGATGATGTCGTTGGGCGTAGCATCGAGGTTCGGCCCGCTGCAATGATGGTCGAATTCAAACTCTTCGCGATGCTCGGCCACCGCGGCCATAACCGCTTTTGCTGCCGCCTTCCCGCTTTCGAGCGTCGAGGCCGCCAGGATACAGCGCACGATCACGCCCGAATACATGTGCCAAGGCTGCGACTGAAGGCGGACCTTGACGGTGATGCGATCCTCGCCCGCTTGGCCGAGAAGGTCGTCGAGTTTGCTGAACGCCTTGACGGAGAACGGGCAGGTCGGCTCCAGGAACACCTCGAAAATGCGCGGTCCGTGGCCCCACACAAGCGGATCAGCACGCCACACATTCGTCATATGATCTTTCCTCTTTCGCCTGGTTCGATCTTCGCCGCCTCTGCGCCGGGCAGCCGCTTTCGGACCACTGTTTCCGACCCGCCGGCACACGGCAAGTGCCATGTTGGAGCCACCTCGGCCTTCAAAGGGCGCTATCGCGAGATTGGCGAGAACCGCATCGAGAAGTAGCTTCTAGCATCGGTTCCTACGCCTGCCGCCGCAGCAATGAACCTCAGGCCCTCCGACGCTACTGCGCCTATCGCCGATACGGGATTGTCTGCCTCCGAGGCGGCCCGACGGCTGGCGCAGTGCGGCCCCAACGCAGTTGCCGAAGAGAATGTGGGCATTGGTCGGCGCATCCTGCGCCATTTTTGGGCGCCGGTCCCGTGGATGCTCGAGGCCACCATAGCGCTGCAGCTAGCGATCGGCGAGCGCGTGGAAGCGCTAATGGTCGCGACGTTGCTGATTGCCAATGTTGCGCTCGGCGTATTTCAGGAAAGCCGCGCAGGCGCCGCGCTGGCCCTGCTGAAGCAGCGGCTGACGCTGCGCGTGCGTGCGAAGCGTGACGGAAGTTGGATGACGATCGCAGCCGCGGAACTTGTCCCGGGCGACGTCGTGCAGATTTCCCTGGGCGGCGTGGTTCCCGCCGATCTCCGGCTCATTTCGGGCGCGGTCTTGCTCGATCAGTCGACGCTGACCGGCGAATCGATCCCGGCCGAGACAGCCGCGGGCGCCACCGCATTCGCGGGCGCGCTCGTCCGCCGCGGTGAGGCGATCGGGGAGGTCATCGCGACCGGTACACGCACCTATTTCGGTCGTGCCGCCGAGCTCGTCCGCATTGCCCATGTCGACAGCAGCGAGCAACGCGCCGTGCTGGGCGTCGTGCGCAACCTAACGATCGTCAACTTCGGGATCGTCGTTGCGATGGTGGCTTATGCCCATGAGCATGCCATGGGCGTCGAGCGGATCATCCCGCTGGTGCTGACGGCGATGCTCGCAGCGGTGCCAGTGGCATTGCCGGCGACCTTCACCCTGGCGGCAACACTCGGCGCCAAGACGCTGGCGCTCAAGGGCGTGCTGCTCACCCGGCTCAACGCGCTGCACGAAGCGGCGATGATCGATGTGCTATGTGCCGATAAGACCGGCACTCTGACCGAAAATGCCCTGACGGTAAGCGCTGTGCGCTCGCTCGACGAGCGTTACAGCGATGACGAAGTGCTGGCGCTTGCGGCGATCGCCAGCTCGCCCGACGGCCAAGACCCGGTCGATACCGCAATTCGTTCCCTGTCAGCGAGCAAGACGACGGTTCTTCATTCGTTGACTGCGGTACGCTTTACGCCCTTCGACCCGGCCACCAAGAAGGCCGAAGCGCTGGTCATCGACGGCGAGACGCCATTGCGGATCGTCAAGGGCGCGCCGGCAGCTATCGAGGCTCTCGCGCCGATGACGCCCCGCGCCGTGCAAGAGCTGGAATCGCTCGCCCAAAGCGGCAGCCGCATCCTTGGCGTCGCGTGCGGGCCTCCCGCGGAACCGAGGCTGGTCGGCCTCATCGCCATCAGCGATCCGCCCCGTGCCGATTCGCCGCGCCTTCTCGCCGAGCTGCGCGAGCTCGGCGTGCGACCGGTAATGGTGTCGGGCGACACGGCGGCCACCGCCGCCACCGTGGCTCGAGCGATCGGGCTTGAGGGACCGGTTTGTCCACCGGGCGGGATCTCCGACCGCGTACGCCCAGAGGATTTTGCGGTCTTCGCGGGTGTCTTTCCCGAAGACAAGTTCCGCTTGGTGAAGGCGTATCAACAAGAGGGGCATGCGGTCGCCATGTGCGGCGACGGCGCCAACGACGCGCCGGCGCTGCGTCAGGCGCAGATGGGAATCGCGGTCGCAACCGCCACGGATGTCGCCAAGGCTGCGGCCGGCCTAGTGCTGACCGAGCCGGGTCTTGGTGGCATCGTTGCCTGTATCGCCGAAGGCCGATCGGCCTTCCAGCGCGTACTGACCTATACCTTGAGCATTCTGATCAACAAATGTGTCAACCTGGTTGTGCTGGGCGCCGGCCTGATTATCACCGGGCATGCGGTGCTGACACCCATGCTGCAGGCGCTGTCGATGCTCGCAGGCGACATCGTCACGATGTCACGGGCCGCGGACCACGCGAAGCCCACCTCCTATCCGAACGCCTGGCGCGTTCGCGACCTGACCTTGGCGGCGATCCCGCTGGGCTTGTTCAAACTTGCTTATTGCATTGGGGTGTTGGCGGCGGGTTGGTTCTGGCTCGATCTCGACTTTTTGCACATGCGTACGCTGACCTTCGCAATGCTGGTCTTTGCTGGTCAGGCGAACGTGTATGTACTGCGCGAGCGGGGACCGTTCTGGCATTCGCGTCCCGCGCCGGTCATGTTGCTCGCCTCTCTTGCCGATGTCGCACTCGTCACCGCCCTCGTGCTCGGCGGCATTCTGGTTAGCCCTCTGTCGCCAGCCATCGTCGGGATGCTGGCACTTGCGACCTCGGGTTTTGCCGTGACGATGGACGGCCTAAAGCGCCTGGTGTTCCGCCGGTTGGATATCGATCGACGGCCGCGTTAGACACGACACAAGTCGCAGAGTACTTGTCCCTAAGAAACCATTTCGACGGGAGACGGCATGTCGGTGACGGTCACCTTTGCTGGGTGCGGCGACGCATTCGGATCGGGCGGACGGTTCAATACCTGCTTTGTCGTCGATGCCCCAAACCTTCGCTTTGCAATCGACTTTGGCGCAACGAGCCTTGTCGCACTCAATCAATTGGGCATCGACCACAACACCATCGACGCGATTGTGCTCACCCATTTTCACGGCGATCACTGCGGCGGCGTGCCGTTCCTGATCCTTGACGCGATGCTCGCTGCGAAACGCACGACGCCGCTTACCATTATCGGCCCCAGAGATACACAGGCGCGGCTCACCACGATGGCCGATGCGTTGCTTCCCGGTATGTCGGGCATGAACCCGAAATTCGACCTGTGCTACCGCGACACCGGCTTTCTGCAGCCGTCAAGCTTCGGGCCGCTGACCGTGACCAGCTATCCTGCTGAGCATACCGACGCGACAAACCCGGCGTCGGTCAGGGTCGAAATTGCCGGCACGGTGATTTCCTATACCGGCGACACCGGCTGGACCAAGCACCTTCCCGCGGTCGCGCGCGACGCCGATCTGTTTATCTGTGAGAGCTATCACTACAGCAAGCCGGTGCGATTCCATCTGAACTATTGCGACATCAGGCAATACCGCGACCAGCTGCGCCCCAAACGCATGATCTTGACGCATTTCAGCCGCGAGATGCTGACCTTTGCCGACGCGGTCGGCGAAGAATGCGCCCATGACGGGCTCGTCATGGCGATCTGATCGTCAGCGGCCCCAGGGCCCGAAAGTTCGCTCGGCGTATTCAAGAAACACACGGAGTGCCGCCGCTATGATTGGCCGCGAAGCCCGGTCGGCGCGCCATACGAGGGCGAGATCGCGAAACAGCGGCGGCTCAAGACCGACCAGATTGATTTCCCCGGCGTCAGCGGCCGCCCGTGCCGCAATCTCCGACACGATCGACCAGCCGAGGCCGGCGCGCACAAAGGCGATCTGCCCTTCGGCGCTGCCGATATCGGTCACGCGGACCCGCTCGCGGCCGATTGCATCGAGCCAGCTGTCGACGGCGCGGCGGATCGCCCCGGCGCGGTCGTACAGGATCAGTTGGCGGCCGATAAGATCGCGCGGGCTGATGCGCTCGGCGCCTAGGGCGGCATCGCGCGGCGTGATGCATGCCAGCCGATCGCGGAAGAAGAAGGCCTGCTGCAACCGCGCCTCGTCGACCGGGGCGGTCACCAGGCCGAGATCGATCGAACCGTCGAGGATGCTGGGGAGCAGGGTCTCGGTATCCCCAGTGCGAAGCCGCAAATCGATGCCCGGATGAGAGGCGCGCAAATTGGCGATCACCGCCGGCAGCAAATGATTGGTTGCCGTTGCGCCGGCTGCGAGAACCAGCGTCCCCGAAATCTTCGCCTGCATACACGCGATGGTGTCGAGTGCGGTTTCGAGCTCGGTAGCCGCGCGGGACAGCGCGGTAATCAACACCTGCCCTTCCGGCGTCGGCCGCGCGCGCTTGCCGATCCGCTCCAGCAGAGCGACACCCAGTTCTTGTTCCAAGACGCGGATCTGATTGCTTACGGCCGGCTGCGTAAGATGCAATGTCTCCGCCGCGGCCGAAAAGTGCCCGGTGCGGGCGACTTCGCCAAGCGTCCTCAACCGTTCCAGGCTCGGTAAGCGCCGATGTGCCATGTCGCGTCATATCATAAATTTGCAAAATGAAATCGATCAAAAAGCGAAATTTGTGAAATCATGAATGGGCTACGAAACTCGCTGCAGCAAATCGCCGCGAGTTTCTGGAGCCCCGCATGCAACATCTCGACGCCGGATCGGTCCCGACCGGTCCAATCGGCGACAGTTTCGCCTGGACGGCCCCGCGGCTGCTGCAGCGCGATGATTGGGTGTGTCGGCTCGACGCGTCCGATATTGCGGAGCTCGACGCGGCAGTTCACCTGACGCGCGATCGCAACCTCGCGATCCAGGAAATTACCCGGGACGACTTCCCGCTCGATCGGCTGGCCATCCGGCTGGGTGCGTTGCGCGCCCAGATCCGTTCGGGTCTCGGGCTCGGCTACGTCAAGGGTATTCCCGTCGAGCGCTATGACAGGGAGACACT
>Ga0187770_10001987_pt1 | contig 11226 bp, 12 predicted proteins | sample 0116_SJ02_MP02_2_FD_133154 | JGI IMG/M metagenome (GOLD analysis project Ga0187770, IMG submission 133154) | Tropical peat soil microbial communities from peatlands in Department of Meta, Colombia - 0116_SJ02_MP02_20_MG | ecosystem: Environmental > Terrestrial > Soil > Wetlands > Peat | place...
GAGGCCCCTTTCCCGGACATCAAGCACCTCTTTGTTCAACAATTGCGATTTCGGCCTCGACTCTGCGCCCGCCGATCGCTACATTGCGAATCATAGGACAAGCCGTAACGTTCGCCAACGCGGTATCCCACATCAAGAAGCAAAGGAGAGGCACGATGAGTAGATTCCACTTACTCGCGCTCGCAACTATCCTGATCTTCGCGCCAAGCACGCTGGCGCAACAATCCGGCACAACGTCCAGCGCTCCGGACAACGCTGTCGAGAGCCAGCACGTCGCGAAGATCTACATCCCAGACGCCGACGAGCAGTTGAAATTCCTCGCCGGCAAGCTTGATCTGAGTGCCGATCAGCAGACCCGGGCGAAACCGATTCTCGACGCCCTGCACGACGCCACCCTGAAGATTGTGCAGGACCAGAATCTTTCCCTCGATGAGCGCCTGGCCCAGGTGAGGCCGTTTCGTTACAAGGCGCGCGACCAGTTGCTCGAAATCCTCACCGACGACCAGAAGAAGAAACTCGATGTGTACCTGCAGGGACCGCATCCGGAGATGCATGGCAACCTAACGGGGACACAAGCATCGCCTCAGCCGCAGCGCAACTGAAGAGAGCGCCAACCCTCATGGAAACACCCCGCTCCGGTGGAAGACTGATTCTTGTGTGCGGCCTGCCTGGCGCAGGAAAGACGACCTATGCCAGGCAGCTTCAAACCAGACTGCTCGCGATCCGTTTCTGTCCCGATGAGTGGATGCAAACCCTGTCCCTGGACATCTGGGATGCAGCCATGCGCGAAAGAATAGAGAATCTGCAATGGCAGCTTGCGCAAGACATCCTTGTTGAGGGCCTGACCGCGGTCATTGAATGGGGAACCTGGACGAGAGTGGGGCGTGACAGATTGCGGCTCCGGGCGCGGGAGCTGGGAGCCTCAGTCGAGTTGCATTATCTTTACGCTCCAGTCGATCTCCTCTTCGAGAGGCTTCAGCGCCGGGCAATGGAACGCCCGCCCATTCGTCAAGAGCAACTCTTACAGTGGGCCGCATCGTTTCAGGCCCCTACAGCCGACGAGCAGGCCCTCTTCGATCGAAGCGTCGAGTTGCCGGCGCCGTCGATCTAGAGATGCAGGAACCGATTCGCCCCGTACACCAGCCCCAACGTCAGCAGCGCGATGAAAACTTCGCCGATGGCTCCCACGGCGAAGGGCCGCCAGCCCTGCTTTCCCAGTGCGCGCAGATTGGTGCGCAGGCCCACGCCGGCGAAGGTAAGCAAGAACGCCCAGCGCGATAGGTTCGCCAGACTCGTCAATTGCGGCTTGCTAAAGAAGCTCAGCGTCGCCAGCAGCGAGATCAGCAGAAACCCCAAAACAAATTTGGGGAACTTGCGCCAGAGAAATGCCGCTTTGTTCTGGATCGCCTGCGCCTGGCCGCGCGACGCCCAATACAGCGCATAGGCGAGCACCACAAACCCGATCAATGCATTGCGGCTGGTTTTTGCCAGAACCGCGACTTTTCCCGCGGCGTCGGAGTAGAGCGCTCCCGCGGCGGTGGCCTCGGCTGTGTTGTCCACTGCGAGTCCTGCCCAAATCCCGTACGCTTTGTCGCTCAAATGCAGCGCGTGCCCGATCAGCGGAAACGTGAAGAGCGCGATCGCGCCCAATGCCAGGATAGCGGCAATCGCATACGACGCGTCCTCGTCGTCGGCATCGATAGCCGGCTTGGCCGCGATGATCGCCGAAACCCCGCAGATCGCCGAGCCGATCGCCAGCAACGACGTAAGTTTCGGCTTGAGCCCGAACGCGCGCCCCAGCAGATGCATGAAGGTCAGCGAGAGAGTGAGCGCAATCGCCACCAGAAGCAGCGAAATGCCGCCCAGGTGCAACACGTCGCCCAGCAGAAAGCGCGAGCCGAGCAGCACGATCCCAGCCTTCAACCAGAACTCGTAACTGGCCACGCCGGGCTGAAATACGCGCGGAATTCCCACGGTGTTGGCAAGAATGAGCCCGATCACGATGGCCCAGAGCACATACTCGATATTCGGGAACGTGATGTGATGCGCCTTCGTGTATCTGGCGATCGATTGTTCGATCACCTTCCCCGCGAAGCCCACCGCCGTGAGCAACAGTAGTCCTGGAATCAGCTCAATAATCCGCCGCAAGAGCCCCGCAGTCCTTGGCAGCGAAATGGAATTTGCCGATGAAGCAGTGGTTGCCATCGAATCTCCTTAAATAAGACTTCAAAGCCCAAGTCAATTCCTGAACCGAAACTCGTTTAACAACTGGCTTGTCATCCTGAGCGAAGTTTGCCGCGCTTCTTGCGGCAAACGAAGTCGAAGGATCTGCGGTTGCTCTTTCACGAACTTCGGGCTCACCGCGCTCAAATGGCTGCTTGGTGAATACCCGGCACCAAACGCGTAACAATTCAAGGCACGAATTGACAATGCCCCACGCCTTGCACGAAAACGTGCCAGAAACCTGGTCGTTGCCTTCCTGTTCCCTCGTTCCTGCTTTTCACCACTTGATCGCCGGAATCAGATTGAACCGCACCAGCAGGGCAAGCGCGAAGGCCAGCAGCACGGCATAGCCATCGAGCGTAAGGCCGCGCAAAGGTTGTCTAGTTTCCGCCATATTGCTCTCCTCAAAGGTTGTGTGGGCTGTCGATGGGAATCTCAATTGGTCGCCGCAACTTCGTCCACCTTGCGTGAACAGGCCTCGGCGATGTGCCGCACCGCCCACCCGGCGATCAGCAGGCTGGGTGCTGTCACGGGCTTTGTCTCGCCCAGCGCTCCCAGTGTCGTGCGCAGCATCTGCTGGTCCGGCTGCGCGGCGCGCGAAACCACCACGCACGGCAGATCGGCGGGCAAGCCCTCAGCCATCCACTCCGCGGCCAGCAGCGTCAGGTCGCGGCCCGGCATATAAACCACACGCGTTGCGTCTTCCAGCGCCGGCAGCGCCGCGCGGTTGTGCGACTGCGCATGATGTCCCGCGGAAAAGATCACGTTCGACGCCCACTCACGATCGGTCAGTGACCGGCCAATCGCCGCCGCCGCCGCAAACGCCGCCGAAACTCCCGGCACAATCTCGCACGGCACGCCGGCATCGGCCAGCGCCGCCAGCTCTTCGGCCGCACGGCTAAAGAGCATCGGATCGCCGCTCTTAAGGCGCACCACGCCGCGCCCGGCGCGTGCGTGCTCGATCATCAGAGCGTTGATTTCTTCCTGCGTGATTGACTTTGCGCCGCAACGCTTACCCACATTGACAACTACTGCGTGAGGCGGAGCCAAGTCGAGTATTGCCGGCACAACCATGTCGTCGTGCAAAATCACCTCCGCGCTTTCGATCAGGCGCAGCGCTTTCACTGTGAGCAGCTCGGGATCGCCGGGTCCGGCGCCTACAAGGTAGACTCGGCCACCCTCGGCCCGCGCCGCTTCCCTGCCCGTCCGCACCAATTGCTTCGTCGCGCACAACGCCGAATCGCAAATCTCGCGATGCGCCAACTCATGCAGCAGGAGCTTTCGCTCTTCTCCCTTCGGATGGGTGAGCAAGACTCCTCGGCGCAACTCCCCCAGCTTCGCCAGCCAGGCTCCCAAGTCATGCGGCAACTGCTCGTCGATCTCGCGCTTCAACCGCTGCGCCAGCGCGGGGCTCTCGCCGGCGGTCGAAATGGCAATCTGCAAATCGCCGCGCGCCACCACCGCACCGAAGAAGAAGTCGCAGTTAGGAATGTCGTCCACGCTGTTGCACGGAATGTTGCGCTCCATGGCGCCGTGATAGACCGCCGCATTCACCTCCGGCACGTCTGTCGCCGCAATCACGATAAAGTTGCCGTCGAGGTCGGCCGGCTCAAAGGCGCGCCCCACCCACTCCAACTTGCCCTGCTCCGCAAGCTCGCGAATCTCCGCCCCCGCCCGCGGCGCCACCACGCGCAGTTTGATCCCAGTCTTCAGCAGGCTGCCGATCTTTTCGAGCGCCACCGTTCCCGCGCCCACCAGCAGGCACCGTCGCCCCTCGAGTTTCAAAAAGACCGGCAGCAAACTCATTTCGTGGTTCTCAGTGGTCAGTGGTCAGTGGTCAGTGGTTAGTGGTTAGTGGTCAGGTGTCCCCTCAGTCCCTCAGTCCCTTAGAGCTTATCCGTGAATTAGATCTTGAGTAGCGCCGGTCTCCAGACCGGCTGTACTGGCGGCGTCCTCGCCGCCAGCGGCAATGTGCGGGTCAGGAGACCCGCACGACAGCCGGCCAGGAGGCCGGCGCTACTTACTTGCGGATAAGTTCTTAGTCCCTTAGTCCCTTAGTCCCTGCTTTCTGTTCCCTGTTCCCTAATCCCTATTCCCTGCTTTATTCCGCTACCGCGTGCGGCACCGGCCCTGCCGGCAGATCGCGTTCCACCGGCACAAGGTCCTCGCCGGCAAGCTGCGCCCTTAACTCGTCGTTCGAGTGCCGCGCAAACCACGACCGCAGATTCTCCTCCGGCGTCCGCCCCTCCAGATAGCTCCGCAGCAACCGCTCGATCGCCTCGGGCACCAGCGGCGCCGGGCAGCGGTAGCCCACCGGCCGTGCCACTCCCGCATGTTCGCCCACCGCTCCGCCCAGGCAAAAGTAAAACGCATCCGTCAGCTTGCCTTCGTACTTGATCTTTTTGCCTTCCAGGCCGATGTCCGCGATCCAGTGCTGGCCACAGCCGTTCGGGCAGCCGGTCACGTGCAGCTTCAACTGCTGATCGAACTGCGGCAGCCGCTCCTCCATCTCCTCGACGAGCCAGCGCGTAAAGCCCTTGGTCTCGGAGATGGCCAGCTTGCAAAACTCCGTCCCTGTGCAGGCGATGGCGCCGCGCCAAAATGGAGAAGCTTCCACATGCAATCCAATCTGGCCCAGCTCGCGCGCCAGCTCGCTGGTTTTCGCGTACGGCACGTCGACAATCACCAGGTTCTGCGAGATTGTGGCGCGCAGCGACCCGCTGCCAAAGCGCTCGGCCAGCTCCGCCGCCGCCTCCAGTTGCTCGCCGCTTATCCGTCCGCGCAGCACCGCCGCACCCACGTAGGCCAGCCCCGGCTGCCGCTGCGGATAAACGCCCACGTGATCGCGCAGGCTCTCGTCCGGCACGTTCTCCGGCACCGCGGGGTCGAGTTTGAACCCGATCCGCCGCTGCAGCTCCTCGAGAAAGCTCTCGGCCGTCCATCCCTCGCGCATAAAGAGATACTTCAGCCGCGCCCTCTCCCGGCTTTCGCGCAGCACTTGCTGATCGCGGAAGATCTCCGTCACTCCGCGCACTGCGCGCACCGCCTGATCGGGCCGCACAAACGCGTCCAAACGCACCGCCAGGTGCGGCTCATTCGACAATCCTCCGCCGACGCGCAGCGAATAGCCCACCTCGCCGTCGCGCTCTACGGCCGTCAGGGCAATGTCGTTAATCTCGGGGTAGTTGCACCACGACGGACAGCCGCTGGCCGAGATTTTGAATTTGCGCGGCAGATTGTAGAAGTCCGTATTTCCTTTGAGGGCAGCGGCAATGGCAAACGCAATCGGCGAAGCGTCGATCAGCTCATCGGCGGCCACTCCCGCCAGAGGACAACCCGTCACGTTGCGTACCACGTCGCCGCACGCGCCCTTCGGCGAGAGCCCGATCGCATCCAGTGCATCGACGATCTCAGGCAGCGACTCTACGGTCAGCCAGTGCAGCTGAATGTTCTGCCGCGTGGTAATGTCGGCCAGGTTGCGCGCCTGCTTTTGAGCGATCTGCGCGATAACGCGAAGCTGCCTCGACGTGACGATGCCGTTGGGAATCCCAATCCGCATCATGAACCACTCGGTTGCCAGGCCTTCGCCACCCTTGCCGCCGGTCGCGCCCACGCCATCGCCTTGCGTGTAGATTCCCCACCACTTGAAGTAGGCCGAGGCCCACTCCGGAACCACGCTCGATCTGCCGGCGCGCGCAAAGCCGCGCACCTCGTCAAACGCTTCCCAGGGATTCTTTTCGCGCTTCAGGCGCTCTATGCGCTGGGCTTTCGTCTCTTTCTGCAAAGTCTCGCTCATTGCGTTCCCTTGTTCGCCGGAACCGAAATCCGTTCACCGGAATCCGATCCGGCCGTAAGAATGGAATGCCCGCGACAGCCAGGCTGGCTCGCGGGCATCGGGGAAACCGTGGTTTGTAAATTGGAAACTTCGGACCCAGGTCACCTGTCCCGCGCTAGCGGCTTTGAGCAGCGACAACAGGTCATGGCGTCCACGAATTCAATATAGACTGAAACGATCTGATTTGCAACTGGAGCGCAATTTGGGTGATGTCGAGTTGCTTCTTTATGAATACCCTCTTCCCAAGAGAAGCCACTGCTTGAGCCCAGACAGTGACGCATCCGCTAACAAGCAATTGGAACCGGCTATGGGTACAGTCGGTAGTCGCGCCACTACCGTGCAGTTCGAGGAGATAAAGCGGGTGCTCGCCAGAATGGGAGTAACGGACAGAGTGGGGGCAGCCCTGATTTCACATTCTGGTATGATGGGGACGGATCGGAGCGGATGAAAGTAGATTTGACATCGGGCCAGCATATAGGGATCGTCAATTGGATCACCATTGCCGCCACCATTCTTGGAGCGGGAAGTTATCTGGCCTGGAAGCCTAGGAACCTGCGCGCCCAAGGAATCATGATGGCTGGGTGCTGTACTTTCATCGGATTGCTCACGGTGGACCTGACCCTCACTGCCCTGTGCCACCTCACCACCTTTCGCCTCGACCTGTACGCGTACCGGTTCGACGCTGTATTCGGCCAGCCCAGTTTCTACCTCGGGCGCATACTGGAAGCCCATCGCTGGCTGCGCGTTGTTTCAACCGCTGTGTACGACACACCTGGCGCATTCTTTCTGGCCCTGGCCACCGCCTATTACACAACGCAGCCTCTGCCGGAAGCCAAGGATTTCATGCGAACGGCAGTGATCTGCCTCATCCCGGCCCCACTTCTCTATCTCGTGGTCCCGGTATCCGGCCCCATCTACGCGTTTTCAACGTTCCCCGATTTCGCTCCGGTTCTGCACTCGGCCCACGTCGTCTATCTGTACCCGCCCCCCAATGGTGTTCCATCCATTCACGTTGCCTTTGCGTTGATCCTGTTGCATTTTGCGCGAAAATGGAAACTGGGAATTCTGCTTGGATCGTTCTTTGCCTTTTTCACGTTTCTGTCCACGATGGGCCTCGGAGAACACTATCTGGTCGACGTGCTGGCGGCCGTTCCCCATGCGGCGATCTCAATCTATCTCGGCGGCAGCACTCCATTGCGCCGAACCCAGAGCGTATGTTCTTCAGTGGAGGGAACCTTCGTCTCCAGCTTGAGCGAGGGCGGGTAAAGATATAGAAACTTCGCCGGCAGCCGAGAGTCGCTCAGTCCCCCGAGCGCACGAGCCTTTCCCGCCGCCGCTCGATCATGGGCGGCGGAATGCTTGCTGCGGCCTCTGGCTGCGTCTCACCGCGTCTCGACGCCGGCCAGCAGCCCGCGCGCCAGCGCCCGGATGCCGAAATCGAAGAACTCGCTGTATGAACCGCTCGCCACCTTCATGCCGGCATGCAGGTGCGGAAATTCGGCTGGCGGTAAAGCGCCCCACATTGTTTCCAACTCCAGGTGCGTGGGTTCGCGATCGGGTCCCATGCCCACGGCGCCGCGTACCGTCGCGGCAATCACGTTCATCCCAGCCAGCGCTTCACCCGCCCCGAGTCCGGCATCGCGCAGAATGCCCGTGAGCACCTCGACGGGCCGCATCGCCACTGGCGTCGTTGGGGGCTGCGCCAGCAGGATCGGCAGAGCGTTGCTATGGGCCAACAACACGTCGCGATAGGCGCGTGCCGCGGCAAGGATTCGCTCCTCAGCGGGCTTGGCCGGGTCGTCGATGCTCAGGTCGATCGACCCCATTACCGCCTCCACGATCGCGTCAAGCAGCGCCTGCTTGTTGGGCAGGTGGTAGTAGACGGCCATGGGATCGACGCCCAGCTCGGCGCCCAAGCGCCGCATCGAAAGCGCCTTCAGGCCTTCGCGGTCGACGATGGCAAGGGCTGCGGCGACGATGCGCCCGCGCTCGAGAGGAACCCTGGACGCCCCCCGCCGTTTCCGCACCTTCGAGCGCGGGCTGGTTGCTTGTTTCCTTTTCGTCCGCTTTCTGCCCGTTGTGGCCATGCAGCCTCGTCAAAGCTCGCCGCGCCGGACCTCTAGCGCCGCACCTCGCTCAAAACTCTTCTCGGAACAGCCGAATTCTACAGCATAGAAACCTTAAGCCGTAACAAATAAATGGGATAGATCCCGCGGATTTGGCGGCAAACAAATTCACAGAAACCCCCTTGACAGATACATTCTACGTCGTAGAATCATTCTTGGCAATAATTTCTACATCGTAGAAACCATTGAAAGCGCCATCTGAACGAAAGGAGTTCCGTCATGCGCATCACCATCCTGAACGGCGAGCCTGATCCGGCGACAGCCTTCGAAGCTTACCAGAGGTTGATTGCCGGCCGGATGAGCGCTGGCGGCCACACGGTCGAGAAGATCGACTTGCGTGATCTCGACCTGAAGGGCTGCTCGGGCTGCTTCAACTGCTGGGTCCGCACTCCCGGCGAGTGCTCGAAGCGCGATGCCAGCGCCGATATTTGCCGCTCCGCCATCGCTTCCGATTTGCTCCTTCTCGCCGCGCCGATGGTCATGGGTTTTACCAGCGCGTTGCTCAAAGGCGCCGTCGAGCAGATGCTTCCGATCCTGCATCCGTACTTTGTCGTCGAGGGCGGAGAGATTCACCATCGCGCGCGCTACGCCCACTATCCGAGGCTGGGGCTTCTGGTGGGAGCTGGTCCCGATACCGACGCCGAAGATATTGAGATCACCACCACGATGTGGGCGCGCATGGCGCGCGATATGAAGTCGCGCCTGGCTTTCGCGGCGGTGGCGGATCGTGCCGCCGAGGAGGTCGCCGATGAACTCGCTCTTGCTGCTTAATGGCTCGCCGCGCGGTGAGCGCTCGAATTCGATGAAGATGCTTTCGCGTGTGGCCGAGGGGTGGCAGCGCGGCGGAGGCGGAGTACCCCACATTCTGCATCTGGCAAGGCGGGCGCAGTTGGAGCGCGCGGTTGAAGCGTTTCCCATCGTCGACACCGTGTTGCTGGGCATGCCGCTCTATACCGATGCCATGCCCGGAGTCGTAATGCGCTTCATCGAGGCCCTCGCGCCCCGTGTTGCCGCGGCGCGGGCCGGGCAAAAGAACCCTACGCTCGCCTTTCTCGTGCAGTCGGGCTTCCCTGAGGCGCGGCACTCGCGCCCCCTCGAGCGCTATCTCGAAAAACTGGCGCGGCGGCTGGCCTGCCCTTACGCCGGAACCATCGTGCGCGGCTTCGGCGAACGGGTGCAGGCGATGCCCGATGAAGCCAACAAGAAGCTCTGGTCGCAGTTGCAGGCCCTGGGTTCGCAGTTGGCGCGCGATGGGCGGTTTGGCGCGGCCGAGTTGAAGGCCTTTGCCGGAATGGAGCGTCTCTCGCGGTTTGGAGTCGCGATCGCGTGGGCGGCGTGCAAAGCGCCCGCGCTCCGGTTCATGTGGAATGGCCCGCTGAAGAAGAACGGCGCATGGCAGCGCCGATTCGCCGCTCCCTATGGTCCGGCGTATCGATAACGGTGCTCCTTCCTCGCCTGCTAGGGCGGGATGGCGCAAGGAGATCAGAATGGTTTGAAGCTCTCGAAGTTGGGTTCGGTGAGGGGATTCGGCAGGCGGAACGCACGAAGACGCGTCGACGCCAGCATCGGCTCGGGACGCCATCCGGTATTCACTTCGAAGTACCGGATCGCGGTCGCAACAGATGCGTAACGGCAATCGTCCAAGACCACCAGCCCGCCAGGACATACCAGTTCCCGCAGGTAAAACAAGTCAACGAACACGTTGTGAAAGATGTGGCTGCCATCTACGAAGGCAGCGTCCGCGACTAAGCCGTCGCTCAACAGCCGAGGCAAAACGATCTGCGACCGCTCTTCAAAAAGTGAACAAATACCAGATATGCCTGCCTCGACGATGGCGCTCCATCCCGAACCGTGGAACTGTTTCTGATGGGCGTCGATGATCAAGTGGCGCGCACGGGTCGATCCGCCGGCGACCAGCGCCTCGGCGATGGCCAGGGCGGAGCTTCCATAAGCTAAACCAATCTCGATGACTGTGCTCGCTCCTTCAGTGAGCAGAAGGTCGCGCAGGGCATCGCCGTCCGAACTCGGGAGCGAAACGCATTCGAAGTCACCGGCAGATCGGACATAAACCGGACCGCTATCTGCCAGCTTGCGCCGCGCGGCTCGAACCTTTTCCAGGGGATCGCCGTCCACCTTCATCCCCGTGTCTCGTATCTGGTCTCGTACCCGTTCTCGTACCTCGTCTCGTATCTTGTCTCGTCGTGGGAAGCTCTCATGGTCGGCCCGGTCCCCATCCTGAACGCGCCCCTCGCGGTTAGGGTGGGAGAGCACCAGGCGAGAACTGCTCTCTCTAGGCGAGACCTGGGCACGCCAGCCTTTCCCGCAGCCACTCCAGCATAGGCGGCGAGATGCGTTCCAGCGATCGCAGATGAAAATGAATTCGCTCGCCAGGAATCACGTGATCGTGACCGCCAAGGGCCACCGTCGCGTCCGCGCACTGCTCGACGATTGCAAACGACGGCTTGCTGCTTCCCTTCAAATCCGTGGCAACGGCGAAGCACAGGTCGGGCCGCACATGATGAAGCACGCTGTTCGACTCAAAGATCAAATGCTGCTGCGGCCGATGCTCCTCGAGAACCTTCTGAACGACGGCGCCGAGTCCTGCTTCGTGCGCCGTCAGCAGCAGCGCCCGCCGCGCTCCCGCGGCCAGGTAGCGCGCCGTATCGGTTCCCCGCCCTGGAGCAGTCTCCTCGAAGACCGGCTCGGGGTGGCCGTGCCCGTGCGTCGTGGTCTTCACCGCGGTCCAGTTGCGGTCCGGCATTGCGCGGATCAGCCCGCAGATCAGCGCCGTCTTTCCCGCGCCGCGCCCGCTGCCGCCAACGACGATGATGGACATGGATTCTATTGATCGCTGCATAAATAATGAAACGAATCGCCATCGCAGAAGGCCATATTTCACGCACTTCGGAGAGCAAATGAGCGTTTCATTATTTATGCAGCCCGCTATAGTACAGTGTCCGCATGATTCGGTAACCGCGCCAAAGTGTACCGCCGGCCTCCCGGCCGGCTGTAGTGCGGGCGTCCTCGCCCGCACAATCTGCC
>Ga0187770_10001988_pt1 | contig 11226 bp, 11 predicted proteins | sample 0116_SJ02_MP02_2_FD_133154 | JGI IMG/M metagenome (GOLD analysis project Ga0187770, IMG submission 133154) | Tropical peat soil microbial communities from peatlands in Department of Meta, Colombia - 0116_SJ02_MP02_20_MG | ecosystem: Environmental > Terrestrial > Soil > Wetlands > Peat | place...
CCGCGGCTACCAACCGGTATCGCTCTGCCGAACCGGGGGTCTTCTACGAAGGGCTCCTACGGTCCCTGGGGGTGCTTTGGGGCGATCGCAAGGCCCTCGGTGACCTTCGGTCTTGTTCTTCGTCCTACGGCACTCAGAAGGCAGCAACGAGGAGAACCCGAGTATGAGAACGAGAATGAGCGTACTAGTGGTCGTGGTCTGCATCGCGGTGTTGATGCTGACCATCGGTCTGCCGGTTTCGGCGACAGTCCCCGGTCACGGCGGAGCTCCTGTGGCGAAGAGGTCCCCCATGACCTCCGACGTCACAGCCCACTACGTCGGGACCCGGCTAGCAAGTGGCCAACCAAGCCCCTACTGTAACATCGGGACGCCGTCGCAGCCCGTCATCATCATGTGCTACACGCCCCAGGACATCCGAACGGCTTACAACTATCCGAGTTACCTCAATGGCCGTGGCCAGACCATCGTGATCATCGATGCATTCGGAGACCCGACCGTCCAAAGTGACCTGAATATGTTCGACGCTGAGTATGGCCTTCCTGCAACGACCATTCAGATCGTCTGCCAGGGCGGCACTTGCCCGGTATACGACCCCACCAATGCGGACATGGTTTCTTGGGCCCTCGAGATCACGCTTGACACTCAGGTCGCTCATGCGATGGCACCGGGCGCCCACATCATCCTGTATGTGGCTCAGCTCGACGACGACCTTACCATGGTTCAGGCAGCAGCCTCGGCGATTGCGATGTTCCCTCACAGCATAATCAGCCAGAGTTGGGGTGACGCCGAGCTCGACATGCTTCAGGGGACCTGCAATCCGTACGGACCGTGCAGCCCGTCGTACGTCCAGGACGTCCTGTCCACCGGTGAGCGTGCCTATCGGCAGGCGGCACAGGAAGGAACGACGGTGTTTGCCGCGGCAGGAGATTGGGGCGCGGACAACTCGGTCGTGTGTCCGGGATGCACCAGCGCAAACCCGATCTATCCGTCGTCCTCCCCGTGGGTCACAGGGGTGGGCGGGACGGAGGGATACCCCTACTACTTCGGATCGATACCGAACTGCGGGACAAACCGAACCTGTAGCACCGGGCTTGTCAACTTCCTGAACTCTCCGGCATGTCAGTTGAGCAACCAGACGCCACCCTCGAGCGCCACTTGCCAACCAATCGGCTACGGTGGTGAGCAGGTATGGAACGATGCGAACACCTGGCCATATTCGACCACCGGGGGAGCTCCGAGCCTGATTTTCGGGACCCCCTTCTATCAGCGGGGACTAGGGCTTCCATCAAGGGCAACGCCCGACGTGTCCTACTTCGCTGCTGGTAGCGGAGGCCCCCTGTTGTATTGGAGCACCCCCCCGACCGCGCCGGGGTTCTACATCTTCTACGGCACCAGCTCAGGGTCCCCTCAATGGGCGGCGGTCGCGGCGCTAGCGGACCAGTTGGCCGTGTTGCTCCATCGCGGAACTCTAGGGTTCATCAACCCGGAGCTCTACGCGATCGGGAACAACCCCTATCTCTACCGATTCGCCTTCCACGATATCACCGTGGGGAACAACACCGACCCCGATGGGTTGAACGTGGGATTCAGCGCGACTCCCGGCTGGGACGACGCGAGCGGTTGGGGCACCCCGAACGTGGCGAATCTCGTTCTAGCACTCGCCTTGATGTCATAGGAGCTCCGGATCGATCGAATCTCCGATCCCCCGGCCTCGAAGTCCAACCCCTTCCTTAGCTTGTTTTTCGTGTGACCAAGCCACGAATAAGTCATCCCCGACGACTCGAGCCCGAGGGATTGGAACCAAGATGTTAGTCCCTCCCGCGGCTCCAGACAACCGACATTCCTATTGCCACATTCCACCTCTGCCAATAGCTTTAATTGTAACGCATACATAGTAGCAATTGAGCTGGACCATGGCCGCAACGACGATCACCGTTTCTCAGGAGACGCGAAGGCTGTTGGAGGGTCTGAAGACCGGCGGTGCCACCTACGACGATGTCATTCGCGGTCTGATCATTGCCCACCCAACTCAACTGACGATGGCCGAATTGGCCCGTCGAATCCGGGAGGGCAAGGCGCATCCGATCGAGAAGCTCATCGCCCGCAGCCGAGAACAGCCCTACTGAGGAACCCGTGCCGTTCCGGCTTGAAAGCGTCGAGGAGGCGGACACCGAGTTCCTCGCCCTGCCTCCCGACGTTCGAGAGGTGTTCATCGCGGCGTTTCGCGAGCTCGCTGCCAGCGATACTCCGCTCGTCCGGGGGCTCGAGTGGTACACCGAAGAGCTGCGGCAACGCCAACGCATCGCGGCCGAAGGTCTGTTCTCGCTCCATGTCCGGAATCTCTGGAGAGGGGTCTACTTTCGACGCGGCGAGTCTCTGGTCTTCATAGCTTTCGGATTCCGGCTGCCCGAGTTCTATGACAGACTGAAGCGGTTGCGGAAGATGGTTTCGAATCCTACCCCGTCGCCGCGGCTTTGAACCCTTAGTTCAAACTCCTCCCGCGGCTGATTTTCCATCGATTTACGCCGGATGATTCTCGGGGATACTTCGTGCATCGCGAGGGAGATTCTCGGCTCGACCCCGGGCCGAGGCCTAATCTAAGCGAACGCGACTTACGGTGGTGGTCATGCCGCGGCGTCTCGCCGCCATCATGTACACCGATATCGCCGGGTTCACCCCGCTCGCTCAGGAAGATGAGCCGGGGGCACTCCACCTCCTCCAAGAACAGGACCGACTGTTCCGGCCGATCCTCGAGGCTCACCACGGCCGTAAGGTCAAGTCGATGGGCGACGGCCTCCTGATCGAGTTCCCGAACGCGCTGGACGCGGTCGAGTGTGGGGTAGCGCTCCAACATAAGGTCCACGAGCGGAACACCCAGAGGGATTCCCAGCCCCTTCGAATTCGAGTGGGAATCCATCTCGGGGATGTCCAGCGTCGGGGGATTGACATCCTGGGGGACGCGGTGAACATAGCATCCCGCATCGAACCTCTCGCCGAGCCAGGAGGCGTGTGTCTTTCGGCCCAGGTGTATGACCAGGTCCGCAACAAAGTCGCATGCCCCTTGGAGAAGCTCGGAACTAAAACTTTGAAGGGCGTTCGGGAGCCGATCGACGTCTACCGGGTGGTGCTCCCGTGGAGCGAACCGGAAGCAACCCCGGCGGAACCCGAGGCGCGGTCCATGCCCCGGCTCGCGGTTTTGCCGTTCACCAACATGAGTCCCGACCCTCACGACGAGTACTTCGCCGACGGGCTCACCGAGGAGATCACCTCGGAGCTGTCGAAAGTACCCGGCTTGCAGGTCATCGCTCGCACCTCCGTCATGCGGTACAAATCCGCGCCGAAGACCATCGGCGAGGTGGGAAAGGAACTTCGAATCGGCTCTGCCCTTGAGGGGAGCGTCCGGAAAGCGGGAACCAAGATACGGGTGACCGCGCAGCTCATCGATGTCTCGACCGAGGCGCACGTATGGTCCGGGTCTTTCGACCGGGAGCTCGACGACGTGTTTCGCGTCCAGTCCGAAATCGCGCGAGGGGTGTCCGAAGCCCTCGAACTCCGGCTGTTGCCCTCCGACAGAGAAGGGCATCGAACTCCCTCTCGCTCGAAAGCCGACGCCTTCTCTCTCTATTTGAGGGGTCGGGTTGCGCTGGACCATCCGGGGGGCGAAAACCAACTCCGAACGGCGTTGGAGTGCCTTCGGCAAGCCGTGGAGAAGGATCCCGAACTCGTTCCTGCCTGGGTCTGCCTCGGCAACACCTACCACTCCCTCGGAGATCGAGGGTACCATTCGATGGGGGAGGCTCTTCGCAAATCGAAAGAGGCAATCTCGGAGGCGCTACTGCTCGACCCTCGCTCCGCCGAGGCGCATGTCGCGCGGGCCGCCATCGCGTACCACGAATGCGACTGGGAAATGGCAGAGCGCGAGGACCGGCAAGCCCTCGCCCTCAACCCCAATCTTGTGGGAGCGCACTTGCAATACAGCGGGCTCCTGCACGTTACGGGGCGAATCCGAGAGGCAATGGAACACGCAGGGCGGGCTCTCGACCTAGATCCACTGTCGGGTGCCCCGCATGCACAAATGGGGGGTCTGCTCAACTACACCGGTCGCTGGGTGGAAGCGGCGCCGCACTGGCGGAACGCGATCGAGATCGATGATACGAACCCTTTCTGGCGTGCGGGCTTGGGAATTGCCTTGGTGATGCAAGGGTCCATCGCCGAGGGAACAGCCGAAATCGAACGAGCTAACGCGTTGGCCGAGGGGGAGGATCCTCACTTGTTGACGCATCTCGCCTGGGCCTACTCGAAGGTGGGAAGGTCCGACGACCTAGCGAGGATTCGCTCGAGAATGCTCGAGGAGGGAGGACCGGGAAAAGGCAGTCCCAGCGCGATGGCAGGCGTCTTCGCGGTTTCGGGTAACACCGATTTGGCGCTGGAGTGGCTTGAGAAATCCCGGAAGGATCCTGGTGGTTTCTCCCCCACCCTAGTCTTCCTTCCATGGTTCGAAACCCTCCGGTCCAATTCAGGGTTCGTGAGCTTCTGCCACAGCATGGGACTGAAAGAGCCCTCCGCATCGAGGGAACTCGAATAGTGGAGCTGGCAAGTCCGACCCCAGCAGTGTCCGAGAAACAAACAGCTCGAGTTCGGGTGCGTCCAGGGCCTTGAACCCTTAGTTCAAGTCCCTCCCGCGGCTGATTCTTTCGATAGAAGGGGCATCATCGTACGATACCACCCGCGACTCGCATTCCGGGCGGGAAAGCGTCGCGTGCGCCGAACTGACTCGTTGCTGGCGCGGAGCTCGGGGACCTCGCGGACCCCTAGATTTGTCGCCCCTCTTGAAAGGAGACCGACCGAATTCGTCGGAGGAGAACCGCGGCGAGCCCCAGGAGCATCACCACCCACCCCACCAATCCTGCTACCGAGAGGGGCCACCACAGTGCGGCCGATCCGCCCTGCGTGAGTACCTGGGTGGCCGGCGACCCTGCGTACGCTTGGTACAACAGGCTTTCCATGTCGTTCCACGGGCACAGGTAGAGGAACCAGGAAGGAAGGGCAACAAACAGCTGCGTAAAGCCGAACAGGTAGGACAAAATCAAGGGTAGGAATTCGACGAAGCTCATGTTTCGCAGCCCGAGATAGTTGACCACGACCAGTACGAGGGCGGTCGCGAGTCCCATCATGAACGCTCCCGAGAGTACTGAGATCCCTGCGATGGCCGGCAGGTTAGCGGGCGTGATGGCGGTGTGGAAGTGAGCGCTGAAGAGTCCGCTCACCACGAGCGCCATGATGAAGCTCAAGAGCAGCCCCATTACCCCCGCGGCCACGGCCAGCGACAGAGCGTACCCGCGCGGAGTTAGGCGGGTGAACCGGAATCCAAACGCTAGGGCCGAAGTACCGTACGTCATGCTAGTCGCGATTGCCATCGCGAGTGTCGTCAAGGACAGCAGGGCCATGACGGAGAACCACGCGGAAGTGTAGTCGACCTCCGCGGCCCGACCGGGAGGCAACCCTCCCGAGAAGACGTAGGCGCCGAGGACGAACCAGAACGCCATGAACGCCACCCCCCAGAACCAAAGGTACCAATTCGTCAGGACCGCTCGGGTGTAGGGTACGGCGAGACTCATGAGATCCGGTCCAGAAGGTAGTCCAGGTTGGCGGCAGCCTTCATGGGAACTTCGCCGCGGCCGAGAGTGACCGAGACCTCCCCGAGGCTCGTGTGGAATTGGGCCAGCGAGTCCTCTCGAACTCCGCGATTCACGTAAAGCCGGTCGATGTCCCCGGCCCGGAACCGTCCAATCAACTGCCCCTCGAACATGAAGAAAAGTCCCCAGTCGGGGAACGAGTGAAGCAGGTCGAGCTCGTGGGTGTTCAGGGCGATCGACGCATCCGACCGCAAGAGCAAATCGATGCACTTCCGTCGTCGCGCGAAGTCCACATTGTCGAACGGTTCGTCTAGGAGGACGAGCTGAGGTGCGAAGGCCAGAGCGAAGAGGTTCCCGATCAGCTTGGTCTGCCCGGTCGAGAGCCGGAACAGGGGGCGGTCGACCACCGATGTGAGGCCAAAGGCGTCGATGGAACGTCGAAGATCGACATCGGAGCCACCCTTCAGGGCGGCCCAAATCGAGATGAGCCGACCCACGGGGACGGTCATCAAGCGGTAGACTTCCTCGAGATTCGTCCCGACCCCGGTTCGGCCGTGGATGCTTCGGACATCCTCGCCAAGGACGCGAACAGTTCCCTGTGTCACCGGTGCAAGGCCCAGGGCAGCCTTCAGGAGAGAGGACTTGCCACAGCCGTTCGGCCCGACGATCACAATCTTTTCGCGATGGAGATCGAGAGAGGCCCCAGACACCGCGTCCACTTCGGATCCGGGATAGCGGACGAACACGTTCCGGAACGATAAACGGGAACCCGGACCCGTCGCTGTTCGACCCGTGCCGAGATCGGTCCGAGGGCCGTTCCTTGGGGATAGAGGAGGAGAATCCTTCCCCCAGTCCTCGGACGACATCGGCAAGGGGAGTTTCGGTCTCCTTCTTAATCGCGTCTTTTGTCGAACACTAAATTCTTCTGGCCGGTCATAATTGGGGCGCACGTGCCGGCACGGAAAGAGACTCCCGACTTGTTCTTCGAACTGTCTCATCCACGACGTCTCGCAATCTTGAGGGCGCTGCGGAACTCGTCACTGCGCCTCACCGTGTTGTCGGCTCAGTGCCAGGTGCCCGCGCCGGAGGTGAGCCGTCACTTGGGTCGCCTGCTCTCGGAGGGCCTAGTCCAACGGAATCCGGAAGGAACGTATCGCCTGACGGGCTACGGCCTACTCGTCGCCGAGGGTGTGGTGTCATTCGAGGGGCTGCAGGCACGACGGGAGTTCCTCCGGAGCCACGACCTTACGGCCCTTCCCCGGGAATTCACGAGCCGCTTCTACGAACTCACCGGTTCGGCGACCGGATCCAGTTTCAGCCAGACTCTCCGTCACGTCGAAATGGTGCTGAGTGAAGCCCGAGAATTTGCATGGTTCAGTTCGGATCAGGCCATGGTGACCGCCGAGAACCTCCTCGGCTCTTTGCACCGATCTCCAGTGTCGGTTCGGGTGTTGCTGCAGGGTTCCGTCCTTCCCCCGCCCAATCGAAGGACCACTCCTATCCCGCAGGACGTCCCTCTGGAGGTCCGTGTGTTACCCGAGGTTAGAATTGGACTCGCCCTGAACGAGACGGTTGCAGGGGTCTGTTTCGCCGGCCTGTCTGGCCCCATCGACTACGCGAATGGATTCCAGGGCACGTCCGATAGCTTCCGAACTTGGTGCGAGGATCTGTTCGGTTACTTCTGGAAACGCGCCAGAACAATTCGCGTGTGGTAGTGTACATTTTTCCTGGCTGGTCGGGGTTGTGGATTTGAACCTAGAGGTCAGTCCCTCCCGCGGCTCGAGACAACTGACCTGCCTAGTGCTACATTCCACGATGTCCAATAGACTTAATTGAAAAATGGCCATAACAACAATTGGACTAAACCATGGCGGCAACGACCATCACAGTGTCTCAGGAGACGCGAAAGCTGTTGGAGGGTCTGAAGACCGGCGGTGCTACCTACGATGACGTGATTCGTGGCCTGATCATCGCCCATCCCACACAACTCACGATGGCGGAGTTGGCCCGGCGGATTCGAGAGGGGAAGCCGCATCCGATCGAGAACCTCATCGCTCGCAGCCGAGAGCAGCCGTACTGAGGGGGCTGTGCCGTTTCGCCTCGAGAGCATCGAGGAGGCGGACACCGAGTTCCTCGCCCTTCCCCCCGATGTTCGAGAAGTCTTCATCGCGGCGTTTCGAGAGCTGGCTACCAGCGACACTCCACTCACCCGAGGACCCGGGTGGTTTACCGAAGAGCTACGGCAACGCCAGCGCATCGCAATCGAGGGACTATTCTCCCTCCACGTCCGGGATCTCTGGAGAGGAGTCTTCTACCGGCGCGGAGGGTCCCTGGTCTTCATCGCCTTTGGATTCCGCCTTCCCGAGTTCTACGACAAACTGAGACGGCTGCGGAAGGCGTTGTCGACTCCCGCCCCTACAGGGAGGACTTGAACCCTTGGTTCAAGACCCTCCCGCGGCTGATTGTCCCCCAGAATTTGCCCGACCAAGGGATGCGAAGGAAATCGTCCGATGAGGTGCCGGTCGCGATCTCCCCCGGTGAGAGTAGGGCTCGGCACAATGGATTGCGGTGCGCGATGGTCCCCGTGAGAGGGTCTTCGGACCGCCGAAACTTGACGCTGCCGTGACGCGCTTCACGGTGGTTGGAGAGATTCAACGAGCTCCGTCAGGCCGTGGGTCGAGCCCTTCACAAACAGGCCCGCCGAATTCCGAGGGGCGCCCTGATCACAGATCACCCTCACGGACGCCGGCCGCTCGTGCGGGAGGTCTTCCAGTCGGAGGACATATTCCGCGTCCAAAACGCTCGGTTCCGGGGGAGCGCCGAGCGCGAAGATCATGGAAACCCGATAATCTCTAGCAACCTGGAGGAATGGGCGCATGCTTCCGGCCGACGTCGGCCAGCCGTCCCGCAGCAGCTCGGTATGAGCTACCACGATGGCCCTCACGAGTTGGCTCGAACTTGGTGACTCGAGAATCCATTGGACGACATCCGGCAACTCCAAGACCCTACCGAAACGACGGAGAAAAACTTCGGTCGCCTCGTCATCCCGACGAAGCAGGGATCCGACGCTTCCGACGACCGGCCGCAGACGGAGCTCGGAGGGATTTCGTACGAAGAGGGCATTCGGGGAGAGCTGCGCAAGAACCTCGGCTTCCTCAGGCTCGCGCGTCTTCGTCGGTTCCTCGATCTGGACCCAAAGGGGATCCCGAGTGATTCGACGGGCGATGGCGAATGCCAGACGAGCCCGGTTTCCCGACGAGCCGGACCATATCGCGAACGACGCAGGGGTCGTCCAATCGTTCGAGAGCATGCTCGCCTTGCCTGAGTCAGAGTTCCTTCTCTGCCCTCGCGGAGCTTTCCGCGAAGGACACTCCGAGCAGCGAAGATTCCGAATGCCGAGCCTCGCCATAATTGTTGGCGTCCGGCCTCGGGCTCGGTCCAACGAACCCATACATCGATGCCCGGCGCACTCGCATGCCACGGAGGCTCGGGTGACCCGCTGGTCGCAAGTTTCCCGCCTCGGAAAGCCCTCGCTGGGGAGGTTCACCCAACTCGGATTCCTCGAGCAACGGGCGATTTGCGGGAAAGGCCAAAGCCGCCTAGCATCGACGGGTCGAGTCCGAAGCCACCGACGGCGCCGAACACCGACGCGCGTACCGTCACGAGGGCTCCGAAACCCGTGGGCGGAGGGACTTGAACCCTAAGTTCAAACCCCTCCCGCGGCTGGTTTTCCTACCGGCAGCCGTCGCACGAAGGGGCACGGGATGTCTCGCCCCGAGATGGGAACGGCACGTCTCACCCGTCGTCCGGGGCGTCCCGGGCCAGGGTCGGCGGGAATCCGTGGCCCGTCAGGTCAGGTCGCGGAGGCTTTCGCGAATTTGCGTGAGGATCTCTTGGCGGCGCGTCTTGGGCGCGTCCATGAACGACTCCAGCATGCCTTCCAAGACCATCACCGAGGCCTTCTCGAGCTGGGCGTGTACTGCCAGAATCTGCCGAAGGACCTGGGTGTCGTCTTTGCCGTCGTCGACCATTTTGATGATTCCCTCCACGTGGCCCTTGGCCGAAACGAGGCGGTCCCGGACGGCGACTTGCGATAACTCGGGCATTCGAGCAACGCACGTCCTCCGGTCGCATTAACCCTTCTCCCTCAGCGACCGCGCTACCGGTGCGTTTATAAACCCCTGCCCCTCTGCCCCCCCGTCCCCCCCAGGGGGGTGGGGTATACGTCCAACCAGCGGAGCGTCGGTCGTTGCACGGAACTCGCCTCCCACGTCGGGGGGAAGCCGGGGCTCCGTTGACCGGGCGGGAGCGACGCCATGAACTCCGTGGTGAGCTCGGCCCGGATGGGGGCCATCCCGCGCCTCTACTTCCAGTACCGTCGGTTCCGTAAGCAGCTCGCGATTCTCGCCGCGGTGATCGGTCCCGGCGTGATCGTGATGGTGGCCGACAACGATGCGGGCGGTGTCACCACCTACATGCTCTCCGGAGCGTACTACCGGTACAGTTTCATCTGGATCGTCCTCTTGCTAGGACCCGTCGCGTACGTCTGTCAGGAAATGACCGTGCGCCTCGGGGTCATGACCAAACGCGGTCATGCCCAGGCGATCTTCGAGGCGTTCGGCCCATTCTGGGGATGGTTCTCTCTCACGGACCTCACGCTCACCGACTGCCTCACGATCACGACCGAGTTCATCGGGATGACGATGGCGATGGCCGTGTTCGGGATCCCTCCGTTGATCACCGAGGTGGTCGTGATCACCTTCATCATGCTGATGCTCGTGAACGGGCGCTACTGGACGTGGGAGAAGATCGTCCTCGCCATCTGCGCCGTGAACATGATCTATGTTCCGGTGGTCTTCTTCATCCACCCGAACGTCGGCGACATCTTCCACCAGGGGGTGATGCCCGGCTTCCCCGAAGGCCTGGGGGGTCCCGTGATCTTCCTCATCATGGCCACGATCGGAACGACGATCGCGCCGTGGATGATTTTCTTCCAGCAAAGCTCGGTGGTCGACAAAGGGCTCAAGAAGCGGGATGTTCCGTACGCCCGGTGGGACACGGCGATCGGGTCGACCTTCACGGTCGTCACGGCGATCGCGCTCATCATCATCGCGACGGTGTTCTTCGGAGGAGACACCAGCCTCACCTCCGCCGGCGAGGCGGCCGGTCTCCTGATGCCGTTGCACCCCTGGGTGGGCACGATCCTCGCGATTGGACTGTTTGACGCCGGCCTCATCGGAGCGCTGTCCGTTTCGCTGGCCAGCTCCTGGGCGGTGGGGGAGGTCTTCGGTTGGTCTCACTCCCTCAACGACCGTCTGGGGCAGGCGAAATGGTTCAACGTGTTCCGCCTGAGCATCATGGTCATCGCCGGGAGCATCGTCCTGATCCCGGGAGCCCCGCTCGGCGTGATCACCCTCTTCGTCCAGGTCATCGCCGTGACCCTGTTGCCCGCGGCGCTCGTGTTCCTGATCGTGCTCCTGAACCAGGAGGAGCTGGTCGGGAGCTACAAGAACACGAGAGCGCAGAACATCATGGCCGGGAGCATCGTGAGCGTGCTCCTGGCGCTCTCGACGCTCTACGCGGTCGGGAC
>Ga0187770_10001989_pt1 | contig 11223 bp, 9 predicted proteins | sample 0116_SJ02_MP02_2_FD_133154 | JGI IMG/M metagenome (GOLD analysis project Ga0187770, IMG submission 133154) | Tropical peat soil microbial communities from peatlands in Department of Meta, Colombia - 0116_SJ02_MP02_20_MG | ecosystem: Environmental > Terrestrial > Soil > Wetlands > Peat | place...
AGCCATTGATGATGCACTGTCTAAACTTTATTTTAACACTCTATACTATTAAACGTATGTTCTCGAACGCGATGTTCATCTGACAGAAGAGAAAGCTGTAGGGCCGGCATCTCAGAAATAGATTGCCGGGCCGCATTTGACAGGTGTGAACTTGGGTGATTAAGAGCGGTCAACTTGCTGGCCGAAAGAACGGTGTTTGAAATAGGCGCTTCAGCCGTTGTGCAGTTTATGGCACATTTCAGCACAAATTAGCGCGGGCGCCGAAGGGAAAAACCCTGTTCGTTGGGAATAATTGATATGTGTCATTCTCAATAAGGATTAGTGCCGGGGCGTTCAGGATGGAAGATTTGGAGCTTGTCATCATTGGTGCTGGTGCGGCTGGATTGACCGCTGGAATTTACAGCGTGAGGAGTGGCCTTAAAACGGTTGTTCTGGAAGAAAAGTTGGCTGGGGGGACAGCGGCAGACGCGCCCACAGTTGAGAACTACCCAGGTTTTTCAAGCGTATCAGGAACTGAACTTGCGCAGAGGATGGTGGCTCATGCCAAAAGCGCTGGAGTAAAAGTAAACGAGCTTGAAGCAGTTGTCAGCCTCGATTTTAAGAATGAAAGGAAGCGTGTTCAAACTCAGAAGGCAGTCTACGAAGCCAGGGCAGTTATAGTTGCCACTGGAAGCCATTATCGCCAGCTTGGTGTTCCAGGCGAGAAGGAATTCCGAGGGAGAGGGGTTAGCTACTGCGGAATCTGCGACGGACCTTTCTTCAGGGCTAAAAGCGTGCTCGTGGTGGGCGGGGGTAACTCAGCCGCAATGACAGCTCTCTACCTGTCAGGCATCGCAGCCGAGACCAAGATTGTTCACAGGAGAGAAGCCTTCCGCTGTGAAGAAGCCCTTACCCAGAGTTTGAAGAACACGAAGAACGTTGAGATTCTTTGGAACACAGAAATAAAAGAGATACGCGGCGACAAAATCGTCCAAAAAGTCATACTGCTAGACAAAAAAACCGGCGAAACTATAGAATTAGCAGTCAACGGGGTTTTCGTTCAGGTAGGTGAGGATCCTAACAGTAAAATAGCTAAGGACGCAGGTGTCGCTCTAGATAAGGACGAATACATCATCACTGATGCCCAGCAACGGACGAACTTGGAGGGCGTCTATGCTGCTGGCGACGTTACAAACCATCCCATCAAACAGGTGGGAACGGCTGTTGGGCAAGGCATAACGGCCGCACTGGAGGCCTATGGTTTCATTAGAAGACCGTACTATCATGAGAGATGATTTATCAAATCCGATAGTTTCTATGAGAAAGGAATGTTTTGGCTTCCTGCTCCTAAACTTTTATATCTTCATGTATGCCTTTAGAATTCTTCTTCATACACTAACTGTCAGAGGTTTAGTCGGACATGCATCAAATCGTTGCAAAGAAGGAGTTAGCCCCGAAAGTCAAGTCGATTGAAATTGAGGCACCCGAGATAGCTGAAAAAGCCCAGGCAGGGCAATTTGTTATCTTGAGAATCGACGAAAATGGCGAGCGATTTCCCTTAACGATTGTGGATTGGGATAAGAAGAAAGGCACCATAACTCTAATCTTTCTTGAAATTGGAGTTTCAACTGAAAAGCTCGGTGCACTCAAGGTTGATGACGTGATATTTGATGTTCTGGGCCCCCTGGGGAATCCCAGCGACATAGAGAGGTTCGGTTCCGTTTGCGTCATAGGTGGAGGGGTGGGTACCGCCTCTGCGTTTCCGATTGCCAGGGCCTTCAAACAGGCTGGCAACAAAGTTGTCTCGATAGTAGGGGCAAAGAATGCAGGATTGCTAATACTTGAGGATGACATGAAAAGGGTTTCTGATGAACTTTACATTTCGACTGATGACGGATCGAAGGCACACAAAGGTTTCGTCAGCGATGTTTTGAAGATGCTGATTGAGAAAGGCTACCATTTTGACGTTGTGTACGCGATCGGCCCGACCGTGATGATGAGAGCTGTCGCCGAAACAACAAGACCGTACGGCATCAGAACCATCGTGAGTTTAAACCCCATAATGGTCGACGGCATGGGCATGTGCGGTGCGTGCAGAGTCAGCGTCGGCGAGAAAACAAGATTTGCGTGTGTGGACGGTCCGGAGTTTGACGCTCACCTGGTGAATTTTGGTGAATTGTTGAAGAGGCAAATGGTGTATATGTCAGAGGAAAAAGCAGCGTTGCAGCGTCTGCAAGAAAAGAGGTGCGCCCACTATGAGTGAGACCAAGGCAAAACCCAAGCTTCAGAAGCAAGCCGTTCAGATTCCGAAGCAGGCACCGGAAATTCGCAGACGAAATTTCAATGAAGTTGCCCTCGGCTACAACGAAGAACAGGCCCTTGCAGAAGCGAGCCGTTGTCTCCAGTGCCCGAAACCTCAATGCGTGCAGGGTTGCCCAGTTGAGATAGACATTCCAGCTTTCATCAAGTCGATGAGGGAAAAAGACTACAGTGGAGCAATAAAAAAGATCAAGGAGAAGAATTGCCTCCCTGCCATTTGCGGACGTGTGTGTCCACAGGAGGAACAGTGTCAAAACGTCTGCTTGCTCGGCAAGGCAGGCGATGCTGTCAGCATCGGCCGTTTGGAGAGGTTTCTTGCGGATTGGGAAAGACAAACAGGAATCGCCTGCGCGGAGAAGGCTCCAGCGACAGGCAAGCGTGTTGCAATCATAGGCGCTGGTCCTGCCGGTCTCACGGCGGCTGCAGATTTGGTGAAATTGGGGCATGAGGTGGTTATTTTTGAGGCACTGCATCGTCCGGGTGGAGTGCTCATGTACGGAATACCCGAGTTTCGTTTGCCAAAGAGTATCGTTGAAGCAGAAGCTGACTACGTCAGGAAACTCGGCGTGGAGATTCGCGCAAGCTGCATCATCGGAAGAACCTTCACCATACCTGAACTCCTCAAAAGAGGGTTCGACGCGGTTTTCATCGGAACCGGTGCGGGTCTGCCCCAGTTTCTAGGAGTCCCTGGAGAGAATCTGGGCGGCATCTACTCTGCAAACGAATTTCTGATCCGAGTTAACCTGATGAAGGCCTACACATTTCCAGAGTGCGACACGCCCATAAGAATCGGCAAGAAAATTGCCGTGATAGGCGGCGGCAACGTTGCAATGGATTCAGCCCGTTCCGCATTGCGCCTGGGTGCCGAGGAAGTCTGCATTGTCTACCGCCGTTCCAGAGAAGAATTGCCGGCGAGACACGAAGAAGTAGAAAATGCAGAGCAAGAGGGAATAACATGCAAGTTCCTAGCTAACCCAACCAAGTTCATCGGCGACGAAAAGGGCTGGGTAAAAGCCATGGAATGCATTTGCATGGATCTCGGACCCCCAGACGAGTCAGGCAGAAGAAGACCAATTCCGGCCAAGGGTTCCGAGTTTATCATGGACGTTGACACGGTCATAGTCGCCATCGGAAGAAACCCCAACCCGATAATACAAAGCACAACACAAGGATTAGCCGTCACAAAATGGGGCACCATAGTGGCAGACGAGAACGGCAAAACCAACATTGACGGCGTCTACGCAGGCGGCGACATAGTGACAGGCGAAGCCACAGTCATAAGCGCGATGGGCGCAGGCAAAAAAGCGGCAAAAGCAATAAACGAATACCTGGCGAAGAAAAACAGCTAGTTTGAAACAACAAGCGAGCCCGCTTCAACCCTTACCAACTGAAGATGTCTCCCGAATTCCGCTCTCACATAACCGTTTTCTTCTAAGAAGAAAAACCAAAAACTGCCTTCTCCAAAGACTCCTAGGTGGCTACATTTCTAATGCCTGTCAATTCGGTGATTAGCACGATGTCGTTTGTAGCGCGTGCTTCTTTATGAGGCGAAATGATAAAAAGTTGGTTCTGCCTCTTGGTTTTGCGAAGTTTGATTAACAGAAGACTATTATTTGAGGCGAAATCAGGTCATGTTGGGCAGCGTTAGAGAAACGCGAACTAGAAGAGGTCAGAATGGCGAAGTTGGGTATTGACGAAAGAGAGGGATATGAAAAAGTCGAGGTTGTTGAGGGGTATGATATTTGGGCTCCTACGTATGATGAGGAGCACAATCCGCTCATTGCCTCAGAAGAGAACATAACTTTGGATTTAATCGGTGATGTGAAAAATAAACGAGTACTTGACGTTGGTTGTGGCACTGGACGTTACTGTGAGCTGCTAGCCAAAAGAGGGGCCAAGGTAATTGGAATAGACCCTTCATCAAGAATGTTAGAATGCGCAAAAGGAAAAATCAGTCCTGATTGCAAATTTGAGCTTCGCCTTGGAAAGATAGAAGACGCAGACTTTCCTGATAATCATTTCAACCTTATCGTGTCTGCTTTGACCATAGGCCATGTGCTTGAATTGGAGCCCGTCATAAGAAAAGTAAGTCGTATTATCAAAAACGGGGGAAGATTAATTGTGTCTGACATGCACCCATACTGGTTTGTGTCGGGCTTTGATTACGTGAAATTCTTCGATAGAAACGGACAAGAATATAGAATTCCCGAATATGCACATCTCTTTGAAGAGTATTGGAGTCTTTTCAGAAAATTCAAATTCAGCGTAGAAGATGTTAAAGAACCAAGAATCGATGATAAGCTACTGAAACATTTTCCCAATCTAATCAGATATAGAGGCAGGCCATTGGCCTTGATTCTGAAGGCTAGAAAAGAATAGCACTGCGAGCGCGTGCCCGATTAATCGTTTGAGCGCGCGCCAGTGTGTTGCTAAATTCTGAAGTTGACATGTTCTTGTTTGGGCTGGATTTTGATGTTTATGTATGGAGGAAAGTGAATGCCCTCGTGTCGTCTTGTCGAGGCTGGATTTAGATGATATCGAGGAAGTTGTTGGGGAGGCTTATCATAAGGCGGGTGCAGGTAGGCCTCCCCGAAAACCAATGGGCATCTTCAAGGCGTTGATTATCAAGAGGGTTCGGCAGATCCCGAACGACAGAGAACTATACAGGCGATTGTGGAAAGATCCTGACTTGAGAGAGGTCTGCGACATCGAGGAAGAGCAGAAACCGTATCATCCTTCACAGTTGACGCGGTTCAGAAACCGCGTTGGAACCGAAAGGCTGGAGAGAATCATGGCAAGGATGCTCAAAGAACTGTTGAAGGGCGGAGTGGTAGACGGCGAAACCGTGGTGATGGATGCTACCTTCGTCAAGGCGTACAGCGAGCGCGATCCGCACCAGAACTCTAGAGGAGGCTCAGACCCTGAAGCCAGAGTCGGCAGGAACGGCAAGACCTACGACCTCGGCTACAAACTGCATGTCGCGGTAGACGCGAAGTCCGAGCTGCCCTTAGCGGTCATCGCGGCTCCAGCTAACGAGAACGAGAAGAAACACGCCTCAAGGCTTTTTGACGAAGCATTGAAGACAACGGGAGAGAAGACGAAAAGCGCGCGCGCTTAACACTGAAAAGAGCGGAAAAAGCCATATCGCTAACCCTACTCGGAAGGTAAGCATAATCGACACAAAGGAGGTGATTTAACAACAGCCTAGCTAGGCTGTCATGGAAAGGTGTATACTGCTACATTCACGTAGTATCCGTCTGCGAAATAGTAGTCTTTCATTGCTCCCGTTTTTTTAAAGCCTTGGTTTTCGAGTGCTTCTGTCACAGCCCTGCTTGTCTCGGGCACGTATGCAAATATTTCATGGTACAAGTACCTTTCTTTGAAGCCTTTGACGGCGGAAACTAGTGATTTTGCCGTTTCTTTGGGTTCCTGTTTCATGTCAACCAGAATCTCCTCGAACCTGAGGCAGGGAAAGGGAGGTCGGTATGCCCGAAAGTGAAGATATCCAAACAATTCCTTTCCTCTGGAACAAACAAAACAGTATTTTCCTTCTTCGGAGCGGAGCTTTTCAAACCATTTCTTGGTTTCTTCTTTCGTGACAGGAGGAAGCCTGTAGGTTGATTTCGTGGAATCGGGGCAATTTTGCAGTCTGTGCAACTCGTCCAAATCGCCGCTCATCACTTGCCGTACGCTAATTTCTTCCTGTTTGGAATTTTCTGATGGCTTCGTATTAGAGACGTGAGGTGGAAAGGAGAGAGGGTCAACCAGTTTGGGCTCGCACGGCGCGAGTTCTAATCCCATTATGAAGCCTTTTCTCCAAAAACCATCAATGTAGACCTCTTCATTTTCATATGCCTCGGTATGAAACCCGAGTTTCGCATAGAGAGGTATTGCCCTCTCGTTGCCCTCGAACGTGCCAAGCATTAGTCTGCTGAATCCTGACTCTTTTGCAAGGCCTATCGCCTCTCTCATGAGCCCTGTGCCAACACCCCTCCTCCAATGTTTTCTCCTTACAGTTATTCCAAGCCAGGCGATATGTCGATCTCTTCCGAATTCAGGCCGAAACGACAACCTTACGAAACCTGCTGGTTCGCCGTTCAGTTCAGCCACAATGTACTTGGTGCTCTTCTCTTCGAGGTCTTTCTTGAGCCATTCTTCGATTTCATGGTCTGTCACAGGAAAAATGTCGATAGCATATTTTGCAGCTTCTGGATCATTTGCGTTTTCAGTCAGCCATTCGGCATCGCTGAGCAGTAGACATCGAAACCTTAGGTCCAATATCTATCCATCCAGGGTTCAAATAGTGTTTCAACCAGAAATAACTCTTTTCGAAATCGACGTGCACTCGTGCTTGGAAGGCAACCAGAAATCGACACAAACAATGCGATTTAGCAACACCCTAGCGCGCTAGCTAGCGCAATCTAGTGAAGCGCCCGCTTCGTCAACTCGACTGCAGTAGGTTATGGAAAAATCTTAAATCCCCCCAAAGTCTAGCTGTGATTCGCAAGCAACAGAAGCATGACTCGCCTTTGGAGAAGGTCGCGCCCATGCGGTCGGACCAGCCTGTACTATTTTAGTACCCTAGGGAGGCTCGATGTAGAATCGCTTTAGAACCCTGAGGGCGTTAAGGGTAACCCATTTGCTCGGCTTTCCCTTCTGTTCGATGTTCACTTGTAAGCGTCCGTTGAAACTTCTTTCGAGTTTCCATCTGCCCAAGTCGTCTTGTTTTGAAACTACTAGGTCTATGGCCTCTTGCATGCGTTCGTCATGGTAGCCCAGCTTCGTCAAAATGTCCAATATCTCCAGAGCGTCAGTGTTCCACATCAATGGAAAGCCAAAGTGTAACCACTCAGTCTTGGACACGTGTGTCAGGTCATGGCTTCTCTTGTGAACATGGTGCTTGAGCAAGTACCCGGCTCCCTTCTCAATCGTGCATTTCACGCTCTCAGATCTCTTATCTGCAGGGATTTCTGCCAACGCTTTCAAAGCCTTGACCACTCCCATATGACAGCTGTGCGTGCCATAACATCTTTCATGGTTGTCGTAAGGCCAACCCTTCGCTGGCTTTTCCACTGCATCGTCAAACCTCTGATACCTAGCGATCCATTCTATTCCTCTCTTGACGCGAGCATCGTCCAAATGGCCAAGTCTTATCAGGCTCCAAATCATGTTGCCCGTGAGACACGGTAACACCTTATCGTGCGCTCCTCCCCCATCAGAACCCTGCCTATGGGAAAAACCGCCACTCTCCCGATCCTGGGAATGCTCAAGAACGAATTCACAAGCACGTTTCACTCGCTCCTCGTTTGGATCCGCTCCAAGCTCCGCCAGAACCATGAGCTGCCAAACTGTCCCCTCGTACTTGCTGACGTAGAAATCCTCAGCTACCTCCCAGTAGCCTCCGCTCTTCTGTTTGGACAGAATCTTGGGCACGGCGCCAACCTGCATTATTGCTTTTCTGGATTTCTTCACCTGTGGATCGTTCTCACTCTTGTCCAAAACTTCAAGCAACGTAAAACATCGCACTGAAGGATTATCTTCACCCAACAACCACTCAGTTGGATCTGCTTTTAAGACAGATTTCCAACTGCGCAAATCCTTCACCACGTCTTCATCTCTTTGCGAAAGTCCGACATGATACGACTTCATGAACGCCAATTGCAGGGGTGCGCCTATTTCTTGTGCCGCTGGATCCTCTCGTGTTTCTGCGTTTGCCTACGCCACTCTCGCTTTCTCTGCGTCTTGATCGTCAATCGCCCGAAGGTCCGCGGTGATGTTCCATTGTCTTCTCGGTAGCGACTGATATTCCTGTAGAAGGTCTGGCAGTCTATTTGATTTTGCTGGAGGGACACGATGCTCTCGTTGAGCTGCTTCCGACCATCAGGATCGGCCGTCTTGTCAAACGCCTCTGAATAAGTGATATATGCGGCATGAAACAGAAAGTTGGAGGGATCATCAATCAAAAGCTTCTCAGGCGAAACGGGCTTGCCTTCAGTTTCAGGTCCTTCACTCATGATTTCCCAAGCTTCAACGATTCATAATAACAAACCTTTGCCTTTTATAGCTAACGCAAATCGGGTATTGTTTATTTGACCTATATGGTAAACTAGTTTCTATTTATCTCCAAGACTGCGCGCGCAGAGTATTTAGCGGCGTGAGCTGTCAGTGGTTTCAGGGTAGATGTATAATCTGCTTGAGAAGAAATCCATCATGATGACTTTCCTGGTTTGCCTTTCAAACCCTACAATGAAAGCCATTCTTGCGATATACAGCATGAACACTGCTGAAAGAACAAAATATATCTCTCCAGCCTCGAAGGCTAGGCCCGCGATTTCCACAAGCGCGGAAACGAGCAGAAACACGGAAAGCCCAACAACTATGGCTAACACGGAAACCCTAGAATGTGTAGGTTTGTATATCCCCTCATCCTTAAGATTTTCAACTGATCCTTGGTGAAGAGCCAGCCTGTGATTATTCCAAACCCCAAGCCAAGAACCGTTGAGAGTATTACTACATAGACCGAAAATGGATTAACAGGGTTAAGGGTTACGATTTGATGAAGCAATATTGCGGCGCCGAAGAACAAAAGAGTCGTCAGAACAAGCCCGATGAGAGTCATATCGCTTAGTCTTCCCATCGTCGTTTCCCCTACAGTCTATCTAATAGTGTTCGCTGCGATTTAGGGTTTACCTCCAAGGTCGTCCAGCGTCTTTCTCTTCGGGTTCGGAGGCAAGTTTTATCCACAAACAGGGAGAGCGAAGAAAGGACATGTTAAACGTTCGCGCGCACACTTACGCATGGAGAAGAGGCCATAGTTTCGCACACCTCGATGGAGCGAAACCTTGGACAAAACTCCAAAAACTGAAAAGTCCATCATTTCCCATAGACGAGTTTGCCATGCAGTCCATAGACAAACGCTCCATCAGTCCATAGACGGATTTACCATGCGTCCATAGACGAGTCGCGAAGTAACTCTCTCAGCGCATGCTTGATTATTCTAATGCAATCTTTCTGCTTTTAGAAAACCAAAAAATCCAGATTTGCAGATTCCGTTAACCCGGCAAATCGAAAATGTGTGGTAAAAAATGGGTGACGGGAGATGTCGCAACTAAGGGCTGTGAGCAAATCCGGGCTCGAACCGATTTGAGTCTGGTGTCTTACCATATTGTCATCGCTAGCTACCTCTTGCTATGACCAGGCGAGGTCGAAGCGGTCAAGGTTCATTACCTTGTTCCAAACCGCTACGAAGTCGTGCAGGAACTTCTCCTGGGAGTCCTCGCATGCGTAGACTTCCGCCAAGGCCCGGAGTTGGGAGTTCGAACCGAAGATGAGGTCGACACGGGTACCGGTCCACTTGAGTTTGCCTGTTGCGCGATCACGACCCTCGAACACGTCTTCGTCTTCAGAGGCTGCCTTCCATGTCGTGCTCATGTCGAGCAGATTCACGAAGAAGTCATTGGTAAGCGCCTCTGGCCGCTTGGTGAAGACACCATGCTGAGACTGTCCAAAGTTGGCATTCAAGACGCGCATACCGCCAACGAGAACCGTCATCTCAGGAGCGGTCAGAGTCAACAGTTGCGCACGATCAACCAGCAGTTCCTCTGCCGATAAGGCAAATTTGGTTTTGAGGTAGTTACGGAACCCGTCTGCAATCGATTCGAGTACGGCAAATGACTCCACATCGGTTTGCTCCTGCGATGCATCCGTGCGTCCCGGGGCGAAGGGAACGGTTATGTCCTGACCGACATTTTTCGCAGCCTGCTCGACACCTGCGCATCCGCCCAGAACAATCAAATCGGCGAGCGAAACCATCTTCCCGCCTGACTGCGCACTGTTGAACTCCTTTTGGATTCCCTCAAGGGTCTGCAGCACCTTCTTCAGGTGAGCCGGCTGGTTTACTTCCCAATCCTTTTGCGGAGCAAGACGGATACGAGCCCCGTTCGCACCTCCGCGTTTGTCGGAGCCGCGGAACGTGGACGCAGATGCCCAGGCGGTTGAAACCAGTTCCGAGATTGACAGACCAGAGGCGAAGATTTTGCCCTTGAGGTCTGCGAGGTCCTGCTGATCAATTAGCTCATAATTGACTGCTGGTACCGGGTCTTGCCAAATCAGTTCCTCCGCTGGGACTTCCGGACCGAGATAGCGCGAGCGCGGGCCCATATCGCGGTGGGTAAGCTTGAACCACGCTCGGGCGAAGGCATCTGCTAGCTGATCCGGATTCTCGTAGAAGCGCCTTGCAATCTTCTCGTAAACCGGATCGAACCGAAGGGCGAGGTCAGTGGTCAGCATGGATGGTGCGTGATGCTTTGACGGGTCGTGCGCATCCGGCACGGTACCGGCGCCCGCGCCATCCTTCGGCTTCCACTGGTACGCACCGGCCGGGCTCTTGGTCAGTTCCCATTCGTAGCCGAACAGGTTCCGTAAGAAGTTGTTGCTCCACTTAGTTGGCGTCTTGGTCCAGATGACTTCCAAGCCGCTGGTAATCGTGTCATCGCCTTTGCCCGTGCCAAATTTGCTCTTCCAGCCGAGGCCCTGTTCCTCGATGGGGGCGGCTTCAGGCTCGGGGCCCACCAGTGACGCATCGCCAGCGCCGTGGGTTTTACCGAAGGTGTGGCCGCCCGCGATGAGGGCCACAGTCTCTTCGTCGTTCATCGACATGCGAGCGAAGACCTCGCGGATATCCTTGGCAGCAGCAAGCGGATCTGGGTTGCCGTTCGGGCCTTCCGGATTGACGTAGATTAGCCCCATCTGCACAGCAGCAAGCGGATTTTCGAGGTCCCTCTCCCCTGAATAGCGTTTGTCACCTAGCCAAGTGGTTTCGGAACCCCAGTAGACGTCCTCTGGCGGCTCCCAGATGTCCTCGCGTCCGCCGCCGAAACCGAAGGTCTTAAATCCCATCGACTCAAGCGCGCAGTTGCCGGCGAG
>Ga0187770_10001990_pt1 | contig 11221 bp, 9 predicted proteins | sample 0116_SJ02_MP02_2_FD_133154 | JGI IMG/M metagenome (GOLD analysis project Ga0187770, IMG submission 133154) | Tropical peat soil microbial communities from peatlands in Department of Meta, Colombia - 0116_SJ02_MP02_20_MG | ecosystem: Environmental > Terrestrial > Soil > Wetlands > Peat | place...
GGGAAAAGGGAAAAGTAGAAAGAAAGGTTAAGGTTGAGGATAAGGGAAATGAATTTTCTTGGTTATAAGAGGCCGGATGGAAAGGTGGGTGTGAGAAATCATGTCGTCATCCTTCCATCTGTCGTCTGTTCCAATGAAGTCTGCAATGCCATTGCCAGAAAAGTAAAGGGCACCGTCTCCATTCCCCATCAACATGGCTGCGCCCAATTAACCTTTGATGCAGAACAGACGGCGAGAACGCTAATTGGCGTTGGCAAAAATCCCAATGTGGCAGCCGTTTTGGTCATCGGTCTGGGATGTGAAGTGGTCGATTCATCGATGATCGCATCGAAGATAACAGAATCTGGGAAACCGGCTAAACACCTCATCATCCAGGAGGTTGGGGGGGGCCCGAAGACCGTGAAGGAGGGTGTTAAAATTGTAAACGAGATGGTATCCTACGCCTCTCGTCTCAGGAGAGAAAAGGTGAATCTCAACTCCTTGATTCTCGGAGTGGAATGTGGTGGCTCGGATGCTTGCTCAGGTTTATCAGCCAATCCTGCCCTTGGCGTTGCAAGCGACCTTCTGATCAAGGAAGGAGGAACTGTCATCCTCTCAGAGACCACAGAGAGCATCGGAGCTGAACACATCCTGGCGAAGCGGGCCATCAACCGATCCGTAAGAAAGAAGATCTTTGAGATTGTGAAACGGACAGAGATGCGAGCGCTCAGCCTCGGACTAAACATTGGTAAGGCCAATCCCGCACCGGGAAACTATGCAGGAGGAATTACCACACTGGAAGAGAAGTCATTGGGATGTGTCATGAAGGGTGGAACGGGAAAGATCATGGAGGTTCTTGAATACGCCGAAGCCCCTACTCAAAAAGGTCTAGTTCTTATGGATACCCCAGGCCATGATGCAGAATCAGTTACCGGCCTTTTAGCCGGAGGAACACAAGTGATCACTTTTACAACCGGTCGAGGCAGTCCCATGGGCTCCCCCATTGCTCCCGTGATTAAAATTGCTACCAATTCCTATCTCTATTCGAGAATGAAAGATAACATGGATCTCAATGCAGGGGAAATCATCACCGGCAATAAAAGCGTTCAGGAGATGGGAGAAAAGATCCTTCGTGAAGTGATAAGGGTTGCGAATGGGAAATTGACCAAGAGTGAGATTTTGGGGCACAGAGAATTTGCCATTAACCGAATCGGACCCTCATTTTGACAAATCCCACCTTACCTCCCCTTTACAAAAGGGGATAATTTTCTCCTCCCTTTTCTAAAAGGAGGTTGGGAGGGATTTAAACAGGAGAGATGTCCACCAATATGAAAAAAGGTTCAAAGAGGTAGCCTGATGTGCTGAGAAAGTTTTGCGGCGGCCCCTTTAAGCTTTTACTCTAAGAGTTATCAAGCACTTTGCACAGTTCACTCTAAGTGAAGTGTAATGTTCCCCATAAGACATGCCAAAGAACCGCTGTGCAAAGGTTTGGAAACACATCGGACCATCGATTCTTTGCAAGCTTTAGGTGAACTGAGGGATATTTGTTGTCTGATAAAACTGACCCAGGATGGCCGCTCCCAAGAGCGAGGACTGGTCCTGGTACTTGTACTCAAAATCACCGGTCCAGCGCTTTTTCGCTTGCAAGAAACCCCGGATTTTTGCCGCACCCCCTGTGGTCATCACAATCTGGCCTAATTTGACCAAGCCTGCCACCTCCTTTAGGTGTTCTCTGTGGTAGACTGCATTGCCTTTAATCAAGGCCAGGAGGATCTTCTCCCGCGTTGTCTCCAGTGTTAGGCCTAAAAAACTCGCGGTCAGCTGTTCGAGACTATAGCGGCACCCCTGCAAGTAAGGCACGTATTCAGGAAGGTCAGCCTCCAGGCTATTTGGGTTGTCACTATGAAGAAAATTTTCCAAAACTGTTGGGATATAGTCTTCAAAAAAATGATCGAGTGTCATATCCCGACAAAATACGGAATGGAACCATTCAAAAGCCAACCCTCCTGTGTTGAGCACAAAGAAAGTCACCCATCGATTAGGAATTACATGACAGCGGACGTTGAAATTCCTGGAGCTCACTGGCCTGTCCACGCACACATTGGTTATCTCACAAGTGCCGCAAATAAAGTTAATATCCCCGGGGGCCGTGAGCCCTCCTGATAGGGCGGCAAGGACGGCATCGTTTCCTCCACACAGAACATCGCAATCCTCAGGCAGACCCAGGTCGGCGGCGACCTCTGGTAAGATGTTGCCAACCTTATGATAGGATTGAATCAGAGGTGGAAGTTTGTTTTCGGGTATCCTCGCCATAGCTAAAACATCTCTATTCCAGGTCAGGTCATGCCGGGTTGTATTATAAAGTCCAGTGATCGAAGTAGTAGAAGGATCGATGGCCCACTGACCGGTGAAGCGTTTAGTCATATAAGTATTACAATGGCCGAATTTTGCTGCTCGATCCCAGACCTCCGGCTGATTTTCTCTTATCCAGAGGATGGAACAGAGAGATGAACCACCAGAGACGGGCAGATTGCAAGTTTCGTTTAGAAATTTTTCCTCGCCGACCAGTTGCCGAATCTCTCTGGCCTGTTTATGAGAACGGCCATCCAGCATCAGAATAGCAGGACCTATTGCCTTTCCATCCTCTTCCATGGGCACCAGTCCAGGGGTCGTCACAGAAAAGGAGATCACGCCCACCTCGGTTAGATACTCTTTTATCTCAGCACAGCATTCTTTCAGAGCCCGCCACCATTTTTCAGGTTCAATATCTGCCTTTCCGTGGTCATAGAGATTGATCTGGTATTCCCGGGAAGTTTCACATCTTTTCCCGAGATCAGGGCTGAAAACTCCTATCTTGAAGGCGGTGGTTCCAACATCAATCGCAAGAATGTCCTTCTTCATGAGAAAATACCTTCACCTGTAAAAGGGTATTACTTTGTCAAAGCGGCCAGAAGTTTTGGAAGTTTCCCCTCGAGCATATTATAGGTTTAATTTTCTCAAAATGCATTGGATTCGTCAAACGTACAATTCGATTGGGTTCGGACATGAAAGGCAGACACTCTAAATCATCAATTGCGATTTGAAATGTTGGATTATCAGTAGAAATCATGTATCCCAGGTGATTATATGGAAATCAAACCCTGGCTTTTTTGAGGTGGTGGAAATAGTGAAGTTATAGCTATTCAAACCTTCGAACAAGCGATCCCGCCTTGTCCACCCCGACTATTGGTTAAAGCATCCTTTTGCCGCCGCCGAGGTAGGCATCCCTCACCTGGAGATTTTGGAGGAGGTCTTTTGCAGGTCCCTGAAGGACGATGCGACCTGTTTCCATGACATAACCCCGATGGGAGATGGCAAGGGCCATGGTCGCGTTCTGCTCCACCAGCAGGATCGTCATGGCGCCAGTGGCGTTGATATCTTTTATGACACGGAATACTTCCTGAACAAGGATCGGCGCCAGGCCGAGGGACGGCTCATCCATCAGCAAGATGTGCGGCCTGGCCATGAGGCCGCGGGCGATGGCCAGCATCTGCTGCTGGCCGCCGGAGAGGGTCCATCCGTGGGCGTGTTTAAGCCGCTCCAGGTCAGGGAAGATCTCGAACAACTTCGCCATGTCCGCTTCCATCTCTTCCCGGCGGACGCCGGAACGGTTAGAGGTTCCGAGGATCATATTCTCCCGCACCGTGAGGCCCGGAAAGACACGCCGGCCTTCGGGCACCTGAGAGATCCCCCGTTTGGCAATGGCCTCTGCAGAGAGACGATGGATAGGCTGGCCACCGAGCAGTACCTCCCCACGCAAAGGGTGGAGGAGGCCGGAGACCGTACGCAGGGTCGTCGATTTTCCTGCGCCGTTCGCTCCCAGGAGGCAGACGATCTCCTTCTCATTCACCTCAAGAGAGATTCCTCTCAAGGCCATTACTGCGCCATAAGCCACATGAACGTCTCGAATCTCAAACACCGAGGGCCACCTCCCTGTTGCCAAGATAAGCCTCCACGACCGCGGGATGCCGCAGCACTTCGTCTATCGTCCCTTCGGCGATCTTCTTGCCGAAATTGAGGACCGTTGCCGTTGCGGCGACCCTTGAGACCAGGGACATGTCATGTTCTACGATGACGATCGTGAGTCCCATCTCGTTCAGGCGTCGCAACAGCCGAATCAATTCCTGTTTCTCAGTCTGGTTCAATCCGGCGCCCGGCTCGTCGAGGAGCAGGAGTTCTGGCTCTCCGGCAATGGCGCGTGCCAATTCAACGAGTTTCTGGTGCCCGTAGGGAAGGCTCCGGCAGATCTCATAGGCCTTGTCGGAGAGTCCAGCGAACTCGATGGCAGCCAGGGCGCGTCCTTTGGTTTCGGTCTCGTTACCCCCAGCGCGCTTCGCCCCGACTAGGACGTTCTCCCAGACCGTCAATTCCCGGAAGAGACGCAGGTTCTGAAACGAGCGTGCCATGCCGCTGCTGGCGATGCGGCTCGGTCGAAGACCCGCCACGTCCTTCCCGAGGAAACGGATGCTCCCCGAGGTCGGCGCGTAGAGGCCTGACAGGAGGTTAATGTAAGTAGTCTTCCCGGAGCCGTTGGGTCCGATCAGGGCATGGATCTCCCCTCGCCGGACTACAAGGTCTACCTTATCCACGGCAACGAGGCCTCCGAAACGCTTGACGAGGCCCACGACGTAAAGGATCTCCTCGCCCGCAACGCCTCTGCCGACCTGAAGCGGACGCTCAGCCGGCGGCAATAGCCGCCGCCGCGCAAAGCGACGCCCCAACAACTTGACATAGCCCCAAAGTCCCTCGGGCATAAAAACGATCACCAGAATGATGACACAGCCATAGATCACGAGATAGATCTTCTTCAGGTCTCTTAGCCACTCGGGCAGGAAGGTGAGCAGACTTGCCCCCAGGATGGCGCCCAGAAAGGACTCGGTCCCCCCCACGAGCGCCATGGCCAGGAAGAGCACTGCATGGTCGAAGTTGAAGCTGTCCGGGCTGATATAGAGGTAACCGGAGGCATAGATCGTGCCCCCCAGCGCTCCGAGGACCGCACTCAAAGTGAATGCGATCACCTTGATCCGGGGCGTATTGATTCCTAGCGCCTCCGCCGCCAGCTCATTCTCCCGGATGGCGCGCATGGCGCGGCCCAAGTCAGTATCCCGGAGCCACCAGACAAGACCGGCGACCAGGTAGAGCGCGGCGAGGGCAAACCAGGCATAGCGCTGAACCGAATTGAGGGGGATGAAGAAGGGCGGCCGCTTGATGTTGCTGATCCCATCCGGACCACCTGTGAAGGTGATCCAGTTCGTGGCGATGAGGGTAAAGATGACCTGGAAACAGATCGTGGTCATGGCCAGGTAGTGGCCGCCCAGCTTGAGTGTGGCCGTGCCCAGTATCCCGCCGGCCACTGCGGCCGCTACCAGGCCCAGCACCACGGCAACCCACCAGTTTATCCCCCAGTGGGTTGTACCGAGGGCCGCGGCGTAGGCGCCGATGCCGTAGAAGGCTGCCTGGGCCAGCGAGATCTGTCCGGCGTAGCCCAGAACAACCACCAAGCCGAGCGTCCCGATGCCCATCGCTGCGCCCAGGATCAGGAGGTTTGTGCTGTAGCGTGTGGTGAAGAGCAGAGGAAGGACCGCCACCAACATGGCCCCCAGTGCCAGGGCAAGGACCCTGAATCGGAGGCGAGACCAGGCGGAAGCATGTACGGTCGCAGAATGGTTCATGCCTTCTCCGAGACTTTCTCGCCGAAGATTCCCTGGGGCCGCACGAGGAGGATCACAATGAGGACCAGAAAGGAGAACGCATCCTTGTAGACGGCAGAAATATAAGCGGAACCGAAGCTCTCGATCACGCCCAGTGCGAGGCCGCCCACGATGGCCCCCCGGACATCGCCGAACCCGCCACAGATGGTTGCTGCGAAAGCCTTTAGGCCAAGCGTCGCCCCCATCTTGTGCGTCACGAAGAAGATGGGGGCCACCAGCATGCCGCTCAGGCCGCCCAGCAGGCTGCTGTAGATAAAGGTGAGGGCGATCATATAAACAACCGGGATGCCCAGGAGTCTGGCCATATCCTTGTCCTGGGAGGTGGCCTGCATCTTTTTGCCCAGAAGGGTGTACTCGAAGAACAGGTACTGGAGGCCGACGAGCAGCACCGCGACGGCGAGGATGATCAGGTATTGGTAGTCGAAAAAAACGCCTGCCACCGTGACGCCGCCGGTTCCACCCACCGTTTCGATCACCGGGCGAACCTTCTCCGGGCTCGAGCCGAAAATCGCCAGGGCCCCATTCTGAAACATGATGCTGGCGCCGATCGTTGCGATGATGACGGGGAGGAAGGTCCGGTTTCGCAGCGGGTAGTAAACCGTGATTTCGAAGAGAAGCCCAATGCCCACCATGAGCAGCAGTGCCAGCGCAATGGCGGCAAAATAATCGAGCTTTAGACCCTGCCACAAAGCAACCAGGAAGTACGCGCCCAGCATGGAGAACTCGCCCTGGGCGAAGTTCACGACGTTGGTGGCCCGGAAGATCATGACGAACCCCAGGGCGACCAACGCGTAGACGCTCCCGATCGCAAGACCGGCGAAAACGAGCTGTCCGTTCATAGACAGATTTTCAGCCATACCTTGCCCTTCCCAGATTCAAGGGGGTGTCACGTAACCCTTCAGTCTCAGATCGAGATCCTGTCCTAGGAATCGGGGTGGGGAAAAAATCCGCTTCGCAAGATTTCGAAGGGGAGTCTACCCCGGTCCAACCCCCGCCCCATGTGACTGAGGGGCTACGGTGTCATGTGATTTCCGTAACTTGACCTTCCTAGCGGGAAACGTGAAGTGTCTTGAAATATTTGATGTTGCCGTTGACGTTCCGAACGACGTGATAGTGGTCCAGGCCGTCGCCGTTCTGATCGAAGTTGTACTCACCCTCAGCACCGGGGAATTTCTGGATCTCGAGGATCGCCTTCCGGAGGTTCTCGGGCTTGAAGTCGGGTGACCGCTTCATCGCTTCTGCGAAAACCATCACCGCATCGTAACACCAGGAGGCATACAGGTCGGGCTCCTGGTTGAACTTCGCCTTGTAAGCGGCAGCGAAAGCCTTGGAAGTAGGGCTTGCATCGGCGTTGAAATCCGCAACCCCGTAGGTGCCATAGAGCGAGTCTCCGGCCAGGTTCCGGCTATCAACGCCGGTGATCGAGGGGGAGCCCACCCACGTCACCTGGACGCCAAGCTGCTTGATCTGGCGGGCGAGCACGCCCAGGTCCGTACCGAAGGTCATGTAGGTGCTGAGGCCGGTGGCTCCCGACTTCTTGAGCGCCTGTACCACACCGGTAAAGTCCTTCTCCTGGTTGTTGTAACTCTGGTCGAGGACCATCTCTCCTCCCAGCGCCTTTACGGCCGGGACGAGGCTGTCTCGCGCGCCGTTGCCGAAAGCATCCGAGGCGTGAATGATGGCGATCTTCTTCAGCTTGAGCTCTTCTACCAGGAATTTGGCAACAACCTTGGCGCTCATGCCGTCGTGGGGCCGGAAGCGGAAGACCCACTGGCTACCGCTATGGGTGAGGCCGTAGTTGGTGCCGCCGATCGCCACGGGGATTTTGGCCTCGTTGATGGTCGGCAGCATGGCCTGCACCTGGGTGGATCGGATGGAACTCAGGATCACAGGAATCTCTTTGTCCTCCAGAAGTTTCTGGAGCGCCGCCACCCCGCCCGGGTTGGTCGTCTGATCGTCCTCGAGCACAACGGTAAGCTTTCGGCCCTTGATCCCCCCGGAAGCATTGATCTTGTCGATAGCGATCTCCGCCCCCTGTTTGTGGTACTTTCCCGACTCCGCCGCCTCGCCGGTCATGGGAATTATCTGGCCGATCTTGATCGGCTTGCCCTGGGCATGAGCCATTCCGAACGATAGGACGAGAACCCCGATGACTGCGATGCTAACATTCCAGCCCAAACGTGCATACATGTTCCTTCCTCCTTTTTTTGATATTTCCGTCAAGTCAACATTGACGAACGTACAGACAAGTGAGAATCTTCTGGAGGTAAATTGTGGAAATCTCCCGAAAGGTTCCCACACCAAACGTCTCCAGTGTTCCTGGTCGATTTGTCTTTGGGATTTGTTTGAAATGCGAAGGTCGTAGGTTTTTTCGTCGTGAGTAACGATGCCCAGTCCCTGATTCATCCAAAATCATTTGGGCTAATCATGCCATGGAAACAGGACGGCGTCAACAGTCCAGGTCCTGTTTGACTAGAAAAGGTGATTGTGAAAATTATCTTCTAACCATTATCGATTGGAATCTGGTACAGCAACAGAAATTCTTGGCCTTAGAAGAGGAAGTACTAAACGAAATTTCCTTTACCAAATTTTTGAAGCAGGTTGATGGTAAAAATTGGCGACTCCACCTACTGCTCAGTCACCGCGAAAAGCCCTCAAGCCCCCGGTGAAAAGGTGCCCCAAACAAGCTCGAAATTTTCTGCTAAAATTCCCTTGCCCCATAAATCCAATTTTTGTATAGTTAACTCACCCCAAAGCGAGTTCTTATCAAACAAATATCAAACTTTGTGCGGAGAACGATCGTCTAGTGTCCTGCGTCAGAAGTCCCTTTACTTTGAATGTCATTCCGGGCTTGACCCGGAATCCAATGATTTCAACTGGATTCCTGCCCAGGCTTCGCCGAGGCGAGCTTTTGCAGGAATGACAGCTTCTGAACTTATGTAAAGAAGTGTTGGACGCACTACACTAGGAACTGACGATGGTCGCTTTGAAAAAATGAGACCGTAGTTGCGGGAATGGCCACTCACTGAACGATGGGAAAAGACGCGATGGTACTCATACTGATGGGTCCGATGGGTTGCGGCAAAACCCTCGTCGGGAAAATGCTCGCTGAGAAACTCGGATGGCCTTTTTACGATGGAGATGATTTTCACCCCGTGAAAAATGTTGAAAAGATGCGGGCCGGCATTGCCTTGAACGACGAAGATCGTAGACTCTGGCTGGAAACGTTGCACGCTCACATACAACGCTGGCTGAAAGATGGACAGAACACCCTTCTGGCTTGTTCAGTCCTGAAACAGGCTTACCGGGACATTCTCGGTGTGAATCAGAGTACAGTGAGAACGGTCTATTTGAAAGGCTCCTACGAATTGTTGCGCGAACGAATCGAAGGACGTCAACATCCTTATATGAATAAGAGCTTGTTAAGGAGTCAATTAGACACTCTCGAAGAACCGAAAGACGGTTTATCCGTGGATATCTCTCCGCCCCCGGAAATCATTGTCAGGGCCATCATTGAAAACCTGAAGGGATCGAGCTGTGGATGAATCCGTCCTGTGTCCTTCCTAAGGACCCTGGATTAAACCTGTTGGTCTCCACCTGCAATGCATGATGAAGAATGAATATTCCGGACGCAAACAAACAAAAAAGGCAGGGTAAATTTCTGCTCCTGTCTCTTTATGGTTGCCTTTTGGTTCGCCCTTCCAATTTAAGGGACCCGTTTGAGTGCAACACTAAAAGATGGAGGAGCGGTCCAATCTAACTGCTCTCCTCTTAACGTGAACTCACTGGTAGCTTCACGACCTCTAAACCGAAGTTTGTATTTCCCACGATCTTCAATCACCTCGGCTTTCACTCTTTGCCAGCCAGGAGAACCCATTCTAGGATTGCCAGTTCGCCAAACATAAAGGTTGGCTTTTTCCTTGTCGATTTTCACTACGATTACAAAGAACTCTTCCTTACCAGATAACCCCTGCCATTTACCAAAAAAAGCTGATAGTTCTTTCGGTAACGAAGGGTCTGGTTGGACCATCTGAACGTCATCTGGCATAGAAGGGACAGCCATCGCCATAGGACAAAGCAGGACACTCATCAATACAATGCTTACCGGCGATACGATGAATGTTTTCATAATCGATTCCTCCTTTTTGATTTTTTTATAGATAAAGACAAGAAAGGCTCCAAAAAGATAAAAATCTCCTTGGAGCCTTTGTATTGGCATCTTCTCGAAACCCCTTCTCATACTCCACCCCAAAAGGTTAAAGGTTAGGTTGTGAGGTTAATGAGAGACAGGTGGAAACCATTAAAAAATATTCTTAAATTTGGTGACTGTCAAGGCAAAAATTTTCTTGGAAATTTGACTCCTTATTGCTGGTTCTCGGTCGAAATCACCATCATACTTGACAATATCTGTATAGTCATTAACATGATGAATGACGGTTAGCATTGTGAGCTAATAAAGCCATAGTCAAAGGAGGATTCTACTATGACCAAGAGACTTATCGTTGTAATGTTGATTCTGAGCCTTATGGTTCCTGCCCTGATGGTATCTCAAACCCTGGGACAAACTCAGCCCAAACAGGTACAAGTCAAAGAGCAACATCCAGCCATTCGAGCTGCGATTAAGGCACTCGAAAAGGCCAAATATGATCTTGAGCACGCCGCCCATGACTTCGGGGGCCACCGTGCCGAGGCATTAGAAGCCGTGAACAGAGCCATCGAGCAGCTGAGGAAGGCTCTGGAATATGACAGAAAGTAAAGGGATGCGGAGAGAAAATCCAAAGCCCTAAAAGGGCCAAGGACTATTGGTCGAAGAGTGTGGTCTTTGTGGCTTTTTTCTCTGCTCATCTCCCATAACCACACCGCATACACAACAACACACACTGATGTCCGGAGAAGGAAGCTCGCCGGCTTTTCGCTTTTCCCATGTCTCAAGAAATTCTTTAACTCGATCGCTGAGGCCGGCCATTAGTCTTGCTTCTCCACGTCGACCACAGCGGCCGTTTTCCCACTATTTTTCCCACTTTTAATTGACAAAATAGCTTATACTGCGTTAATTATGATTACAGAGTGCGTGATTCGTTTCGCTAACTTACTGAAATTCTTATCTGCCATTCTCCCATGATCAATGAGTAATACTTCCACCCCGGCCTACCGGCAGGCCCTGACCTAACCTGGTACAGGGCAGGCGGGCTTACCCCTCCTTGAAAGGGAGGGAAGGGGTGAAGAAATCAAGACTGCCGGGCGGGTAGGAATATTTCTAAAGTTTTGGAATTGCGGCATTCCCACCCGGCCCGTCAACGTTGAATGATTTTTTCACAGCTTCGGGGAGGGGAGAGGGGACGTTCAGGGGGGAGAAAGGAAGGATACGCGGATGAAGGTATGTCCGGAATGTCGAACAAAGAATGATGATTTAAACCATTTCTGCAAAAAATGTGGGTTTCTCCTTTCCAATTCTTCATTGAAAGAAAAGAGAGATAAGGTGCTAGCCCAGA
>Ga0187770_10001991_pt1 | contig 11217 bp, 9 predicted proteins | sample 0116_SJ02_MP02_2_FD_133154 | JGI IMG/M metagenome (GOLD analysis project Ga0187770, IMG submission 133154) | Tropical peat soil microbial communities from peatlands in Department of Meta, Colombia - 0116_SJ02_MP02_20_MG | ecosystem: Environmental > Terrestrial > Soil > Wetlands > Peat | place...
AGTGCGCCTTTCAAGAGTCTCTGCGCGTGCATCTACTCAAACCTTCACCGGGTTGTGAGCTAGAGGGGGAGGAACGCATGGACGAGCGGGCGTACAGTGGCTGTGTGCTCCGCAGCGTGGAGCTCCAGCGAACGAGTTCCCCCCACCTTCCGGTCGAGAACAGCTCCATCGAAGAGCCGGCGCTTGTGCCCGCTCCCATCACATACAAATTGCGCAGGTCCGTCCTGACGATCGCGTCTTGGGAAGATGCTTTTCCGCTCATCACATCGGCCAGCCCGACCGCAGGCAACCCTCCAACCAGTTTGGTCAGACTGCGGCTGCGAAGGTCACCATCGATCAAAAGAACGCTCTGGTTTTCCACTTGCGCGCAACAGCATGCCAGATTGAACGCGGTCAGCGTCTTGCCCTGGGCCCTGCCTACGCTCGTGATCGCGATGGAATGACACCCCCGGCTGGCCTGGAATTTCATTAATCGCGTGCGCAAGCCTTTGTACGATTCCAGTGCCGCAATGGCATATCGCTGGTTCGCTGTCACGATCGGCCTGCTGGCGTCTCGGGGCAAGGGAATCCGCGGCAAATCTGCAAGGCAGAAAGGTGTCCCTTCTCGTTCAGCTCCACTGTGTCCATTGGAGGGTTGAGAGTCGCCCAGGGAATCAGTGGCAGGCACGGGGGATTTCTTCCGAGCGAACTCCACGACTGGCTCGGAGCGCACTACGTTTGCTTCGGCGCCTGCACGCAGCGCAACGCTTCCGGGATTTTCAAGAGGTTTCGCCATTTACACATCCCAAAGAACTGCCTGATTGTTCTTGGAATTGTCAGCGCCAACTAAAGTGCGAAAGGCAGGGCTTCGCCAGCGTGAATTAGCAGCCGCCAATTTCCTCAAAGCCTGGTTCCTTGACACAACAACCATAGGCCCCAACGGCGACAGGAGTAGGGCAAGGCAGCCACACTAAACTGCATCTGCAAAAGGACTGTTAATTGATTGTGAATGGTTGATGAATTTCCGGAACGAAACAGCCTCGGTTTGGGCAGCCGGGAGTTCGCCAAGGCTTGCTGAAGGCACGCTTCTGCGAGCAACGCCCGAGAGAGTCATTCGCGGCCAGCTCGTCACAAACCGCAAATCGTCGAATTTCTCACCTCGCCGAGGCACTATGTCTACCGCGAGAACCATGCCCGTAACCAGGTTGGGCACTCCGTAGACGTGCGCGTCGGTGATCTCAGGCATCCCCAGAATAATTTCCTGGTTGAGTTGCGACAATGTCGCCTTATGCCGAACGCATCGTGACTGCCCTGCTGTTTTAGAAAGGAAACATTATCATGCACGGCGCTCGGCCACCCTGCTTCACGGCGACGCCCGGCACACAAAGTTCACAGTGGTCACCGCCAACTCTGAGCGGCTGTATCTCTCGAAGTCCGGTGCAATAGGCAACCTGGAGAGCGCCGGTTCCACTCCCGGCCTTACGTATTGTCTGGCCGCCGTCACTGTCAATCCGCAGCTCTCAGCCACTTGCAGGAAATCGGACGCACGCAGGCGGTTCTGATACTGCAGCGAATTGTTCCACCTGCGCCACTCCGGTGCGGTGAAGCGGAGGTAGTTCACGTAGCTGATGCTTTGGTCGAAATGCGCATAGTGGTCGTTGCAGGCGACGCAGTGCACGGCTGCTCCGGCCGGCCGCAGAATCCGCCGTGTTTCCTGCATGATGGCAGTCAACGCGCATGGCGTGACATGCTCGAGAACGCTGTTCGAAAAGACAATGTCGACGCTTTGATCAGGTAATCCCGTACGAGCGGCATCGGCTGGCGCCCGATAGCTGATCTCGCAGGCCGCAAGAATGTCGCTTCCGATTTTTTTGTAGCGCTCCTGTATCGGGGCGAAGGGAAGGCCGGCTGCCTCGGCGATGGACTCCAGATGAGGCTCCAGCGTGAACACGAGACGCCGCGTCAGTCCAAGTCTCAAGTGCCGCTTTTGATCGTAGGTGTTGCAGGCCTGTGTGCCTGCCAGCCAAAAACACACCGGCAACGTCGGGAACCAACCCGTTCCAATTTCCACGGTGACGGCGTTGCGGATGTCGACGCCGGACTCCGCCAGCAGATTCATCATCCCGATCCAGTCCTTAACCTTGCCTTCGACATGAGCCTCGAAATTGCGCAGCCCACCAACTCGCAGTTGAAGCAGGTTGTTAAGGTCGCTGCCAAAGGGCACGACCGCAAGCACATTTTGGACTACAGCCTTGGCCCGCCAGTCCACAGACTCTCCCGACACTCGAGGTTGGCGGATTGTACAGCGGCTACTTTAACGGTTTGTGAATGCGGTTACCGGTCGGTGGCTGAATTTGGACCAGATTCAGCCGCTACCGGGTTGTGGGCAGTTTGTTCTTGGCAGTCACCTTACGATGAGTGAGAGACTTTCTCCGGTTCGCTCGTCAGGAGGTGATCAACTGCTTGCGACAGCGCACAGGCTGTGACCGGACGCACGCAATAGCGGGATCAAGTCAAGAATTGTCGGCAATCCGGACAGCGAGCGGCGCAGCCTTGCGCATGCCTGCGCCGCTCGGTGCGCGGAGAATCGGTCGGTCTTAGTGATGATGAGTCGTCTGAGAGCCGAAGAAGAGGTAGAAGTTCGAGGGCGCCTGCACTGCTCTTCCGGCGTTCTCTGCGGCCTGCATCTTCTCTGTCGACGTGATGCCTGAGCTTCCATCTGCCGTTGGCCAATCGCTTTGATCCAGCACCAGCACCGGGATCACCTGCCACCAGATCGGAGTCAGGTTGACGTCGAAGGGTAGAACGATGTGGCTGTGATTCGGAGTCGGGACAAAAACATTCGTCGCCGGAGGCGGTAGGTATCCAAGCTGCACCAGCACCGGGCCAAGATCCAGCCGGGAAGCGTGCATGGTGCAGGTTCCCGGAGGAAGATTCGGTCCTGGGCATTGCGTGTAGACGAGCGGCTTTGCTTTGAACGCCTCTGGCAGTGCACCGAACAGCGAGATCAGCGTGCTGCCCAGCGCAGAACCGCACCTTGTTCCCGGCACGATGCCCGTACACGAGATGGCATCGCTCGCGTTCTGATCGTTGTCTACGGAAAACATCGGTACAAGAACATAGAGCGGCTCGGTGGGATCGTTCGCTCCTCTGAACCCGGTCGGATCGATCGTGGGCTGTACACCAACCTGACAGATGGGAATCTGAAACTCCATCGGATCGGATTCGGCAGGGACTCCGTTGAAGTTCAGGTCATCTTTGGGCTGGTCCACGCAGTCGAAACTCTGGAGGTATGTGAATTTGATCACTTGATTTTCTCCGTAACCGAAAGTCTGGTTCGGAGCAAGCGAAGTCTGCGAAAGGGTCGGCATCGCGCTGCAGCCAAGGAAAAGAAGAAGCGCTATGCCGGCGGTCTGCGCCGTGTGCGATAGAAATTTCATGGGAATTTCTCCTCGATCGAAATGGTGGACCTGACCGGTCAGGGTTGGTACTGGCCCACGATCTCAGTACGCGGCGGTTCCCATTCCGGATTTTGGCGCTGACAATTTTTCGCAGGCAGAGTGTGCCGAGGAAGTTTTTCACTCGTTCACAATCCAGAATCGCTGTTTGTCCGTATATGAAATTTCGGCGCTGAAATCCTGCGCCGCGATCCAATAAAAACTTCAGCGAAGCGCAATCCAACCCGCTCACAGCTTCGTAACTCCTGATGAAAGCGGTTCAATTCAAGGAGAATTTTATGAAACTCAAGATTGCAGCTCTGTTGTTGTGCTTCGCCGCTCTCGCCGGAACTTCGGCGATGGCAGGTGACAAAAATCCCGTCGTGGGCGGACAGCCGATGTACGCCACGAAGGACATCATTGACAATGCCGTGAACTCGGCCGATCACACCACGTTGGTCGCCGCCGTGAAGGCTGCGAGCCTGGTGGATACACTGAAGGGCCCCGGCCCTTTTACCGTGTTTGCCCCAACCAATGAGGCGTTTGCGAAGCTGCCGGCTGGCACGGTCGAGACTCTGCTTAAGCCCGAAAACAAAGAGATGCTGACCAAGATCCTCACTTATCATGTCGTCGCCGGACGCCTGAGTGCTGCTGATCTGAGAAAGCAGATTCAGGCGGGCAATGGGCAGGCACAGCTGAAGACCGTGAGCGGCGGCACGCTCTGGGTCATGATGCAGGGCAAGAACATCGTACTGAAAGACGAAAAGGGAGAGATTTCGACGGTCACCATCCCCAATGTCTTTCAATCGAATGGCGTGATTCACGTGGTCGACACGGTGGTTCTGCCGAACTAACGATCACTGACGGTTCTATTGCAGGCGCTCCATATGGAGCGCCTGGCTTTTTTCTGCGGCCTCGACGAGCACGACTGACAGGTTTCACTCGCCTGTGCGCTCAAATCCGATGACGAGCCTTCTGATACCATGTTTGGCGCTGCGGCGGCCGCAGCGCTCGGGCTCATGGACGTGCCTGCGCGTACTGGCGCAGGTTACGTTCGTTTCCGGCGATCGTCAATCCGCGAACGCCGGCGGAACGTAAGTAGAAGGGAAGAGAGAACGGCTTGTCGCGCGCTGCCTCCGACGTCGTCCCGATAGACGCCACGCTGGTGTCCGCGCTCCGCTCTGGCGACGAGACCGCGATGGCCGATCTTTACGACCGATATTCCGGTGTGGTGTATTCGGTGGCGCTTCGCGTTGTAGGCGATACCGGAGTGGCGGAGGACATTTTGCAGGATGTATTCATGCAACTGTGGCGCAATCCGCAGGCGTTTGACGCGAACCGTGGCAGCTTGGCCGGCTGGCTTGCCGTCATCTCGCGGAACCGGGCGATCGACTTCCTGCGCAAGCGCCGTCCGGAAACCGAGATTGAAGATGTCGTGGTGAACGTGGAACCGGATATGGTGCGCGGCGCCGAATGGAGCCTGCTGCTCGGGAAAATTCGCGCGGTACTGGCAGGCATGCCCGGCTCTCAGCGCTCCGCGCTGGAGATGAGTTTCTTCGAAGGCCTCACGCACGGTGAGATTGCCCAGAAGACAGGAGAGCCGCTAGGCACGATCAAGACTCGCATTCGGGCGGGCTTGCTTGCCTTGCGCAAGGCCTGCAATCAATGAACGCGCACGAACAAATCGCCGATGACTTGGCGCTCTACGCGCTCGGAACGCTGGAAGGGGCCGAGCGCACGGCCGTCGAGAAGCACCTGCGCGAGTGTTCCGCCTGCCGGAGCGAGTTGGAGCGGTTGCGCGGCGATGCCGCGGTGTTGGCTTTCTCGGCCAGCGGGGCGCGGCCTCCAGCGCGCTCGCGGGAGAGATTGCTGGCCGCGGTGGCCCGGGAAGCGCGGCGACCGCCGGCTCCCGCGGCTCGAAAGTGGCCTTGGTGGGGCGCGTTGCAATGGGCGGCTGCCGCCGCGGTATTGGCGGTATTTTTCCTGTTCGTCCGGCAGAACGATGACCTGAAACAACGGGTGAATCAGCTTGCCACGAGCTCTGCAAGCCAGCAGCAACAGTTGCTTCAGGCGAAGCAACTCATCACAGCTCTTTCGGCGGCCGATGCCGACCATTTCGTTCTGGTGGCGAGCAAGACCCCCCCTCAGCCGCAGGGCCGAGCCATTTATCTGGCGAAGAGTGGCACGCTGGTATTTCTGGCCAGCAATATGCCTGCGCTCCCGCCGGAAAAAATTTACGAATTGTGGTTGATCCCTACCAGTGGTGCGCCCATTCCGGCCGGGCTCTTCCGTCCTAATGCGGAAGGCAGCGGCTCCGTCGTCAAACCTCCATTGCCCGTCGGCGTAGAGGCCAAAACCTTTGCCATCACGGTCGAACCCAAAGAGGGTTCGTCCGCTCCGACGTCTCAACCCATCATGCTTGGGACGCGGGGATAAAGCTCGGAGCGGCATCGCATGCCGTTCTGCAACGCCTGGCGAACGCTCCGGTTAAGGAGCCAGTGAAGCCGACTCCACCCGGTGCGGATGGAAGCGTTTGCGTAGCGCGTAATACTCATTGATGGGGCGATCGTCGGTAAGGGCCGGAGTGTCGGGCGACGCTGCGATCAGCTGCTCAATCGGCACTTCATGGGAGAGAAGCGTCGTGAGTTGCAGGTTGTCGGCCGCCACTGCATCGTCATTCGGTGTCGCCCACTCGGCCAGATCGGTGATCGCGTTGGACGGCATCCGCTGCAGTAACTCGGCGGCAGTGCGCTTCGGAATCGGTTGCTCGCTGCACAGGAAGTGAATCCCGAATACATCCGAAAAAGTACGTACGTAGGGGAAGGAATTGCGCAGCGAACGGGCGACTGCGGTTACGTCCACGGGGTCGTCCTTGGGCAGGGTCGGCAACCACTGCTGCAGAATCCCTCCCGGACGCAGCCTGCGGCGGGCTGCCTGATAAAACTCCTCCGAATAGAGCAGGCTTGATCCTGCCGCATGCAGCGGCGGCGGAGGGTCAATCGTGATCACGTCAAACTGTTGTTTTGTACGCTCCAAGAAGCGGCGGCCGTCGTCGATGACCACGTGCGAGAGCGGCGACTCCAGAATTTTCTCGGCGTCGCTGTGGTAATAGCCGAACAGGCGCGGAACGCTGGGCACCAGTTCGGCTGCCGTCACCGGAATGCCCCACGAGTGCAGAGAGCGGAAGGTCGTGCCCATGCCAAAGCAGATCACCAACGCGTTCTGCGGCAGCCTTCCCAATTCAGCCAGTGGAAGATGCGCCATGATTTTGGTGATCGGCGTCAGGACCGTCATGCCGTTGCCATTGACCAGGAGACTCTTATTCATGCCCGTGCCTGTCGCGATGACGGTGGCTGTGGGATCACGCAGCACACGCCGATCCGGGAACGCTTCCTCGTAGCCTTTGCCCGCAATAATCAGCGCAAATGCGAACGCCATGCAGGCGCTGATAGCCAGACGCGAATCGAGGCGCAGATCTGCTCCCTTCCGCAGCGGAGCCAGTCCCACCAAGAGCCAGGGCAAAGTCAGTAGTACCAGCGCCCACCGTTCGCTGACGATTGGCAGCAATCCAAATCCCGCCAGCAACGGACCGAGAATGCAGCCGACAATGTTGGTCGCATAGGCCGCTCCGGCCTTGGCCGGATTGCCGCGTGAAAATCGGTCCACCAACATGGGAGTAATGAAGCCAAGCAGTCCGGTGAACGGCGCCACTCCAATCAGCAATCGCGGCATTCGGGTGATCTGAATTCCCGGGGCGGCCGCGACCAGGGGCAGCAGAGCGCACGCCGCCAGCAGACTCCAAAGCGCCGGATTTTCCTGACTTCGCCGCTCGCTCCACCGGCGGTAGACCACAGAGCCGACGAACGTGGCCAGCAGATAAACTCCCAGAATCGACGCGAAGGCGTAGACCACGGTCCCGAAGTAGGGCGTGTAACTCCGCACCCAGATCACTTCCATCGCCATGCTGGTGAGCCCGCTCAGAAAGAGTAGCCAGAGCAAACCCGCGCTCGTCGATGACGCTTCGGACGAAATTGCGGCCTCTTCAGCAGCTGGCTCGCGCTGGGGCAGATATCGCGCGAGGGCAAAAGCAGAGATCGCGATCAGAGCATTGCACGCTGCGCCCACGCGCAGCGTTCCGCGAAATCCGAAGAGCTCGATCAGATACAGAGGGATGGTTGTTCCTGCAACCGCGCCCCCAACGTTGGCCATGTAGAGATAGCTGAACGAACGTCGCGTTTCCTGCGGTAGTGTTTGCCCGATGGCGCACATCGCCACCGGCACCGTGGCTCCCATCAACCCACACCAGGGAAGCAGCGTGAACGTAATCCACAAGCCGGCGATAACATAGTAGGTAAGCGAGGAAGAAAGCAGGGACGTTTCCAGAACCCGCCTGCCCCACAACAGCACGAACGGTACAAGAATGCCCGACACGCCGATCAATAGCTCGGTGAGTGCGTAGAGACGAAGGGCGGAGAATCTTCGGCGCGCATCGCGTTCGCGAAGCCATCGTCCGCTCAGCCACGAGCCTGCGCCCAGCCCCGCCATGAACACCGAGAGCACGATCGAGACCATGGCGGTGGTGACTCCAAATTGCGCCATGGAAAGCCGCAACCACACCAGCTCGTACAGCACGCTGCAGAATCCGGAAATAAAGAAGAAGATGAAGAACCAGTTCATGAGCCCCCGTGGTTTCAAAACTGCGGCCGCAACGCACGAGTGTAGAAGGATTGCCTTTGATCCGACAAGTTGACAGCGTGGCTCCGCACAGTTGTTTGCTCCGGCAAAGTCCCAGCGCCAGCCTCCGGACCGGGCCGGTTGTCAATCGAGGCCCTTTCACGTACGCTTGCCCGCATGAAAAATTGCCCCTTCATCGTCTCGCGAATCTCAGGCCCGTGTATTCGCCCGCTCTTGATTGCCCTCTGTCTGATCAGCACGGCAGCGCTTTGCTTTGGGCAAAGTTCCTCCGGCAGCTTCACTATTCAACAAATTCTTAGCTCGCCCTTCCCGTCGAATCTCGTCTCGGTCCCCCAGGCGGGCAGAATCGCCTGGGTTTTTTCGTTCAAGGGAGATCGCAACGTCTGGGTCGCGGACGCACCCAACTTCGAGGCCCGACAAGTGACGCACTACACGGGGGACGATGGCATGCCCATCGCTGCGCTCAAACTCACTCCCGACGGCCGCACCGCCGTCTACGCACGCGGCAGCGAGACCAACGGCGCTGGCGATGTTGCGAATCCCACCAGCAATGTGGAGAAGCCGCTGCAACAGGTCTGGGCCGTGGATGTGGACAAAGGTGAGCCTCGCCTGCTGGGCGAGATGGGTTGTGGCCAGGAGGATTGTGAGGACATCCAGATTTCGCCGAACGGCGAGTTTGCCCTGTGGTCGGCAAAGAAACAAATCTGGATCGCCCCCGTCTCCGGCAAGGATAAAGCCAAGCCGTTGATGTACGCCCGCGGCGACAACTCCGAACCCAAATGGTCGCCCGACGGAAAAACGGTCGCCTTCGTGAGCGACCGCGGGGACCACAGCTTCATCGTTCTCTACGAATTCGGCCGCAACACCCTGCGTTACGTCGCGCCCAGCGCCGACCGCGACGACGTGCCGCGCTGGTCGCCCGACGGTACGCAGGTCGCCTTCATCCGCATCCCCGGGAAGGAGATGAAACAGCCGGTCATTCCGCGTACTCCGCTCCCGTGGTCGATCTGGGTTTACGACGTCGCCAAGGACTCGGCGCGTGAAGTCTGGAAGAGCGGCCCCGGTCTCGACGATTCGCTCCCGTACCTCACCATTGATGCGTCATTTCAGTTCGCGGCGAAGAATCGCATCACGTTCTCTTCCGAGCAGGACGGCTGGAATCATCTCTATTCCGTCTCCACCAGCGGCGGCGCGCCGGTCTTGTTGACTCCGGGAAAATTTGAGACCGAAGACGTTACGCTCAGCACAGACAAAACATCCCTCATCTACTCGTCGAATCAGGACGACGTCGACCGCCGGCATCTGTGGAGGGTTGCGGTCGACGGCGGCACGCCCGAGGCGCTCACTCGCGGCGAAATCCCTCGCGGCGAAACACTGGAGTGGAAACCCGTGGAAGTTGGAGGGAAGATCGTCTGCCTCGGTTCCACGGCCACCACGCCGGCCATGCCCTATGTTCTGACGGCGCACGGGCGAGAAATGATCGCGAAAGAGGCGCTGCCCGCCGATTTTCCCGCAGCTTCCCAGTTGGTCACGCCGAAGCAAGTCATCTACAAAGCCGAAGATGGCTGGGAAATTCACGCCCAACTCTTCGAGCCAAAATCCGCGCCCGGCGGCAAGCATCCTGCGGCCATCTTTATTCATGGTGGTTCCATTCGCCAGATGATGCTGGGCTTCCACTACATGGGCTACTACCACAACGCCTATGCCATGAATCAGTACCTGGCTAGCCGAGGCTATGTCGTGCTGGCGGTCAACTACCGTACCGGCATCATGTACGGCCGGCATTTCCGCGAGCCGGCCGACGGCGGCCCGCGTGGCGGTGCTGAATACAAAGACATCGTCGCCGCGGGACGCTACCTGCAGAGCTTGCCCAATGTCGATCCCGCGAAGATTGCCCTTTGGGGCGGATCCTACGGCGGCTACCTGACCGCCATGGGCCTGGCGCACAACTCCGACATTTTCGCCGCCGGGGTTGACCTGCATGGCGTGCACGACTGGTCGGACTTCATAGGAGAGTTTCCCAAAGACGCCCCCGATCGCGACACCGCGCTCAAGCTGGCGTTTCAATCGTCGCCCAACGCCGCCATCTCGACGTGGCGCTCTCCGGTTCTGCTCATTCACGGCGACGACGACCGCAACGTCGAGTTCTCGCAAACGGTGGATCTACTGCAGCGTTTGCGGGCGCAGAAAGTCCACGTCGAAGAGTTGATTTTCCCTGACGAGATTCACGGCTTCCTCATGTGGAGAACCTGGGTGAAAGCCTATTCCGCGACCGAGGAATTCTTGAACCGGCAACTCGGCCTTAAATGAGCGGCGAAAGGAGCTGACATTGGAGACCCTGGTCACCCGAGTGCAGACGCTGGTCGTAGTCGTATTAATGGTGTTGCTCACGCTCGTGCTTCTGCTCTCCACAGCCCACCTGGGAGTGCTGATCGCGGAGGAAATCTGGAAGCCGCCCCGTTTTCTGATTCCGGTGCAAGGCTTGCTGGACGTGTTCGGCTATTTCCTGCTCGTCTTGATCGGAGTGGAGCTTCTGGAAACGTTGAAAGGATATATCCGGAAGAACGTCATGCACGCGCGCGTGGTGCTCGAGGTGGCGCTGATCGCGATCGCCCGTAAGGTCGTCACGACGGAACCAGCCGCGGTTTCCGGCCTGACGCTGTTCGGCATTGCGGCCCTGATTCTTGCGCTGGGCGTGGCCTACTTCCTGGAGGGCAGAACCACGCATTCGTGAGCTGGCGCGCTGATTCGAAGCCACACCTAAGCGGTTGAGGTGGGCTGAGGAGGAATTGGAGGCGCGGGTCGGAATCGAACTTGAGGCGCTTAGCAGGCGTGAGGACGAGCGTAAGCGAGGCTAGGAGCCTACTGCCGAAATCCCGAGCGAAGCGAGGGACCTAGGGGCTAACCGGAAGCTTCAGAGGGAACTGGAGGCGCGGGTCGGAATCGAACCGACGCATAAAGGTTTTGCAGACCTCTCCCTTACCACTTGGGTACCGCGCCCCTGCTCGACCAGGTGACAAAAAACGACAGTTAATACGTTAGCGTTCCGGCCGGAAAATGTCCATCAGTGGGGGAGACAGACCGGGTGGGGGACGAAATCTGGAGC
>Ga0187770_10001992_pt1 | contig 11216 bp, 8 predicted proteins | sample 0116_SJ02_MP02_2_FD_133154 | JGI IMG/M metagenome (GOLD analysis project Ga0187770, IMG submission 133154) | Tropical peat soil microbial communities from peatlands in Department of Meta, Colombia - 0116_SJ02_MP02_20_MG | ecosystem: Environmental > Terrestrial > Soil > Wetlands > Peat | place...
CGAGTCGCATCCTGAGGCCTGTAACGGCAGCTGATCACCCGATGAATTGGTCAGATTCCAACTCGTCATCCAGTTTGCAAGGCCCCAGGCATTGTAGTAGAAGGGAGTAGTCTGGTTATGCTCGATGATTCCCACCTGGAACGGGACCGCGAGCTGCAGCGTGCCTCCGTTCAGGCTCGACCCGGGCGACCCGGGAATCACGTCATAACTTCCATATCCGGCAAAGTAGGGATAGTTGAGGACGGCGCAGTTGGTGGTCTCATTGGAGTAGCCTCCGTTCGTTCCGTTGAAACTCTCTGCCCATAGGAGAAGCGGCTGAATGTTAGAGGCCCCCAGGAGGCCGCACCGATCGAGGATCACCCCGGCGAATCCCCCGAGGTCACCGAAGCCATCGAAGACTCCCGGCCCGGTCGTGTATATCTCCGCCCAGGGACTGCTACGGTAGAACCAGCTCAGTTTGCCCATCGCATCCATTGCGGGCTGGGCGATATTGGGGCTGTTCGTCAGAAAGGGAGCCAGCTGCCGCACCCAGTCCTCTGGGTTGCCGAGGTCATACCACGGATGGCATGGTCCGTTCACCGGCATCGGCGAGTAAGCATGGCTTGTGCCCATTGCGCTCGTGACCACGAGGATCTGCTGACTCACGTTCGAAAAATATGCGAACTGCCAGAACGGCGCGGTGCCCGAGCTCAGTGACCCGTCGAAGGCCGGCATCGTGCCATTCCATAGGGTGAGACCGTTGAACTGCGCCTGGCACGCGTTCGCGGTCAGATTGTCCAAAGGATACCCGACCACGCTAGCGCTGAACGGTGCCTCCGCTGCCACCCCGTATATCGAGAATAGTCCCCAGGGACCCCCGGTCACGTTCCGAAGTGACTGATTCACTCCCGCGATGGCCTGGTAGAGCGTTGGACCGTCGTCCACAACCGGGATCGATTTCGTTGTGTTCTGCTCGAGCACCAGGAACGCGCTTACTCCGCCAGCGACCGTCATCACAGTCGCGACAGCCACGATGAGGATCGATCTACGTGTCCGCGTCCGCGGGGCCGCGGTCATCGCCGGTGGATAGCGAACTTACCGCTTACGGGTTTCGTGACGAGCGGCAGCCGGCGAAGCGAGGGGTGTGATTGCGGATTTAGGCAAAGCCGTACCTGGGCCGGCCGACTTGCTTCACAGCGTAACAGATCCAGACACCGCAGGGACGGCGGACGATGCCCCTACGATCAACTGGTCTCCTGAAACGTTCCAGGTCCCTGGGTAGGAGACGACGATCTGTTCGCCACCAATGAGCGGGACGTTAGGAATCGCCCAAGCCGTGCTGTTGGTGAGCGAAGGGTATGTGTCCATCCACGCACCGGCCGGGGAGAGCAGGATCGCCGACCAGCCGGACCCGTTCGGGGCGCAGTCGGCGAGACTGGGGACCCATGCCTGGCAAGTGAGCGGGGTCGATGTGAGGTTCTGACCGCCCGCGTTCCGGACCGATAACTGTGTCATCCAGCTAGTGAGGCCCCAGCCGTCGTGGTCCACGATTGTGTCGTTTCCCGGTGCCGCGGCAAACTCCGTTTGAGTCGCGAACGCGAATCCCGTCTCCCCACCGCCGATCGAAACGGCAGTTCCAGGGATTGTCAAGGCGACGACATAGGGGGTGTAAACGAGAGGAATTCCATCGTATCCGCCACTGGCCACCGCGGTGCAACTCAGTGACCCGTTGAAGGTGTCCTGCACCTGACCGTTGTTGTACTCCCCGACAACCCCTTTCGCTTGCATTCCCGCGGCCCCGACCAGACCGCAACGCAAGTAGGAAGCTCCGCCGCCCTCTCCGTGGTTGATGTTCGTCAGTGGAGGCCATCCATCCGCGAACATCTCCATCAAGGGAGAGTGGCGGGCAGAATACGCCTCGCCCACGTAGTCGTATGCGGCCAGAGCCTGTATCGAAGTGTCGACCGGGAGAGGGTTTACCCAGCTCACATAGGTGGGCGCTGCGTACTCCATGTTCGATTGCCTGATGCACGCGTTCGAGAGAGGGAGCGGCGCGTAGACGGTTGGCACGCCCAATACATCCGTCGCCACAATGACCTCCTGGCTTCGGTTCGAGAAAAACTCGAACTGCCAGAACGTCGCGTTGCCCGATGCAAAGCTTCCGTTGAAAATCGGGATATAACTGCCATTCCAGACTGTCAACCCATTGAACTGGGATTGACAGTCTCTGAGGGTTGCATTGTCGCCGCCCTCAAACCCGTACGCGGCTGGCGAGAACGGGCCCTCAGGGGCGAACCCGATGTAGGAAAAGAGAATCCACGGTCCACCCGACGTGTTGCGTACGGTAGCATTGACCCGGCCCAGCGCTTGATACAACGTTGGCCCGTCTGGCCCAGGGGGTCTCGCCGGTTCATTCTTTCGTTGAAGCGACCACCAAAAAAATGAGACACCTACCCCTGCGGCGATGACCGCGACGACTACGGCGATCACAATCAGTCTAGGTCCCACCCTTGGCACTGTCACGCCGAGACGCCCCCAGGTCTACAATCTTCTACCGACCTGTATACGGCCGCTAGTAGATACACCCGCCCTTGACAGGAGAGTATTCGTAGATTCCAATGATCGTGGGTTCGTCTAGAGAAGGCGACCCGCCCTGGCCGTACACGACAAAGCATGCTGGGGGCTGGCCGTTCGGAACCTCGACCGTCCAGTTGACCATGTTGGAGTACGTCTGGGTAGTCGATTCTGACCATTGTACAGTGATTGTCTGAGAAGCCGCGATCACCCCCTCCAAACTCGCGTTTTGGCCGAAAGTGACACTGTAGCTACTCGAGTTCGTCATGGCCCCTGCCACCGTGATGCTCCCTGGATCCTGCGCGCCCTCGGACAGGTTCATGTAGTCCCAGTCCGTCAAAGCATACATTCCTGGAGCCGAAGACCCCGGGTAGAGCCACGTCGAAATGTACTGAGCCCCCTGTTCGAGCCCTTGCTCGCCGCCGCATGGCAGGTTGCACGCCGACTCTTGGGGTGCCGACCAGGATCGCGAGATTGCATTGTACTCAACAGTCCCCGAGGTCCAGAACCGCTCGAGGATCTCCAGGCTACCTCCGCTTTGGCCGTACCGGCGAGTCGTTGTGTAAGTGTTGGAGGAATGCGTTGAGTAAGTCAGAGAAAACGACCCTCCAAGTCCCAACACGTTTGCAGACTGAGAGTATGAGGCGTTCAGCCACTCCGTATTGGTTACACTGATTGAAGAGCTCACCCCCAAGTACGAGTATCCAGCTGGTGCGTTCGAGAATTCCAAGACTTGAGGCGTGTAAGGACCTTTGAAGTTGGTGGGCAGGTAGAAGTCGACCTTCTGCGGTGCCCAGATCACGACTGTCTCATTCCAAAAGCCTCCCCAAGTGGCGTCGCACCCTCCATTTATGCAGAATCCGTTCACGAGGGCGACAATTATCGCTCGACTTCCTGGCTCTCCTGAGACGAAACCATCGTAGCATGCGTACTCTGGCTTGGGAAGGTTTGGATTACCGAAGATGTAGAGGCTGTACTGGCCCAAGCTGTTTGTCGTAGTCGAGGCGTCGGACGTTCGGAGCTGTTGTGGTCGGATTGAACCCGGCTCTCCGTAAGGGATACGGCCAGGACCGCCTCGTCGAAGGAGCGGTCACGTTCTTTGGTATGTTCCAAGGGACGACCCATGACGGCGACCTTACTGTGGACGATCGAGTCGTGGTCCGTGGAGCTGCCTTGGCTCCCGCCTCGTCCTGAGGAACGAAACCGCGAACGCGACCAGGGAAGCGCGATCGTCAGCCGAGAAGCTCTCGGAAAGCCTCCCCCGAGGGACCCCGAGGTCTGCCGACCCAGCGTGCCAGGACGGGGGCCTCGCCAGCCCGCCCGGTCCTCGCGACCCCCGGCGATGACCGGATAGCCTTCTAAGCGTCGTGCGCGCTACCGGGTCGATGCCACGAACCCTAGAATCGGACCGAGTCGTTCGGGCCCCCCGTGGCCGCGAAATCAGCTGCGTCGGGTGGGGCCAGGAGGCCGCCCTCCGCTTGCTGATGAACAACCTCGACCCGGAGGTGGGCCGCGACCCCCGGCACCTCATCGTGTACGGAGGACGCGGGAAGGCGGCCCGGGACTGGGAATCGTTCGACCGAATCGTCGAGACGCTTCGCACCCTTCGGAACGACGAGACGTTGCTGGTCCAGTCCGGAAAGCCCGTCGGCGTTTTCCCGACCCACCCGGACGCACCGCGCGTCCTCATCGCGAACGCCTTGGTGGTGCCCCGGTGGGCGACGGACGATCAGTTCTGGGACCTCGAGGCCCGGGGCCTCACCATGTACGGCCAGATGACCGCGGGGAGCTGGGTCTACATCGGGACCCAGGGAATCCTCCAGGGCACCTACGAGACGCTCGCCTCTCTCTCCCGTATCGAGTTCCATGCCCCGGACCTCCGCGGGAAATGGATGCTCTCCTCCGGCCTCGGCGAGATGGGAGGGGCTCAGCCGCTCGCCGTCACGATGCTCGGCGGGGCAGCGCTCATCGTCGACGTCGACCCCCGCGCCCTCGACCGACGGCTGCGGCACGGGTATCTTGACCAGCAGGCTCCCGACCTCGACACGGCCGTGCGCCTGGTCCGGGACGCGGCCGGCGCGGGACGGCCTCTCTCGGTCGGCCTCTGCGCGAACGCGGCCGATGTCTACCCGGCGATCGTTGCGAAGGGCCTCGTCCCGGATATCGTCAGCGACCAGACGGCCGCGCACGACCTCCGGGTCGGATACATCCCTCGGGGGATGACGGTCGAGACCGCCGAACGAGCGCGCACGGCCGACCTCGGGAGGTACCTGGCCCAAGTGAAGGAGTCGCTCGCCGTCGAGGCCCGGGCGATCCTTGAGCTCCGTCGGAAGGGGTCCCGCGCGTTCGATTACGGGAACAACTTCAGGACCCAAGCGCGCGATGCCGGGGTTCAGGACGCGTTCGATATCGTCGGATACGTACCACGGTACATCCGCCCCCTTTTCGCCGTGGGCAGTGGCCCGTTCCGCTGGTTAGCCTTGAGCGGTGAGCCCGAGGATATCCGGGCGATCGACCGGATGATCCTGTCGGAGTTCGCTTCGAACGAGCACCTCTGTCGCTGGATCCGCCTCGCCGGCGAGAAGGTCCACTTCCAGGGCCTGCCCGCCCGGATCTGCTACATGGGCTACGGCGAGCGGGAGAAGTTCGGCCATCTGGTCAACCGGATGGTGCACGACCGGCAGCTCGCCGCCCCCGTGGCGATCGGCCGCGACCACCACGACACCGGCAGCGTAGCCAGCCCGTACCGGGAGACAGAGGCGATGAAGGACGGGTCGGACGCCATCGCCGACTGGCCGATCCTGAATGCACTCCTCAACGTCGCGAGCGGGGCCACCTGGGTCTCGGTTCACCACGGGGGAGGGGTAGGCATCGGGAACTCGATCCACGCCGGCCTCGTCATCGTCGCGGACGGCACGGAGGACGCGGACCGTCGCATCGGTCGCGCCCTCAACAACGACCCCGGGCTGGGGGTGGCCCGCCACGCGGATGCCGGCTACGCGGAATCCGTGCAGGTCGCGCGGTCCGCCCGATTCCGGATTCCCGGGATTGGTGGACGTGGTGCGTAAACCTCCGAAACCGCATTAACCGTCCGCGGCTCGGAATCCGCATGGCACTTGCGACCCCGGAGAATGCGGATCGGCTCGCTCGACAGGTCCTGCGGCGGCGACTGCGAGTGCGCCCAAAGGAGAACGTCACCATCGAAACGTACCCCACCGCACTCCCGTGGGCGGCCGGCTTCGTTCGCGAAGCTCGTCGCATCGGGGCTCGCCCCCTCCTGCACTTTGAGGATGAGCAGTCCTATTGGTCCGCCGTGGAGGAGGGGCGGGCCGTCGAGGTCGGCACGCCGAGCGACGCCGAGTGGAAGGCGCTCGAGGGGTCGGACGTCTACATCTATTTCTGGGGTCCGGAGGACCAGGCGCGGATGCGAGCACTTCCCGAGGCCGTACGGGAGAAGCTCACCGCCTTCAACGGTCGCTGGTACGACACGGCGCGGAAGGCCGGGGTCCGGGGAGCTCGCATGGCCATCGCGCGCGCGACCACCCCCAACGCCCAGCACTGGGGCGTCTCCCGTGAGAAGTGGGAACGCGACGTCTTCGCAGCCTCGATGCGCGGCCCGCGCACGATGGTCTCGGCGGCGAGGAAGGTCCAGCAGGCGTTCGAGAAGGGTCGCTCGCTACGGCTGCGCCACCCGAACGGGACGGACCTTCGTCTCGCCCTCGCCGGCCGCCCCGTGACCGTTTCACTCGGCGAAATCACCCCGGCAGACCTGAAAACCAGATTTGGCCGGATGACGAGCGTGCCGGAGGGCACCGCCTACGTGGCCGTCGAAGAGGACACGGCCGAGGGGAGATTCCGGGCCAACCGGACCAGCGGGCAGTTTGGGGCGCCCGCCGTTGGAGGCCGGCTCGAGTTCAAGGACGGCCGCCTCACGTCGTTCTCCTTCGACCGGGGCGGACGGCCCTTCGCCGCCGGCTACCGGTCGGGAGGAGCCGGTCGTGACCGACCGTCCTTCATCGAGGTCGGGTTCCATCCGGACGTGCGAGGCGTGCCTGTGCTCGAGGAGCTGGAGCAGGGTGCGGTGACGGTCGGGGTCGGGGGCAACTCGGGGTTCGGCGGGAAGACGAAGTCCGATTTCCAGGGCTACGTGACGATCGGCGGCGCCGAGCTCTCAGTGGACGGTCGTCCCCTCGTGCGCGCGGGCCGCATCGTGTAGGGCGCCTCGGGGGCCGTGCTACACCATCGCATAGTGTCCAGTCATTCCGTCAACGGGCGGAACACTCCCTTATCTCGGGGGTCGCCCGCTTTCTCCCTCGGACGGAGCGAACTCCGTCAGAAGGAAAGCATGGCAAAGAACGCGAGACTGAAGGGCTGGCTCGCCCTCACCGGCGTCGCACTCCTGATGGCCGCCCTGGCCGTCCCGACGTTGGCCGGGACGGCGAGCGCCTCCGCCGTAGCTGCGCCCGCGGTGACGACGACGTCGCCACCGATGACGTGGGCCTACGGAGGGCAGGGATGGGACAACGGCACGTGGACGAGCGGTAACCTCACGATCACTTGGACCGCGTCGTTCGGCTGGACCGTGGTCTTCACAGCGACCAACGAGACGAACGGGTTCATGATCGAGGAGCAGCGGACGGTCGGGGTCGACATCACGGTCACGTACACCGTGCCCCACGGCTCGCTGAGCCTCCACTATCAGGCACTCGAGAACGACACCGCATTCGCGAACCTGACCACGGACGCCGCGGTCTACGTGAACGGATCCGCGGTACCGGCGCTCGGTATCGACAACGCGTCGGCGATGGTCCAGGGGAGCATCGAGGAATCGATCATCGGGACCGTCGGGCCGTTGAGTGCGAGCGCCTACCTCAACGTCACGGCGTCGGCCTCGGCGGCGATCCAGTTCGTACCCGCGCTCGGCTTGATCCCCCTGAACTTGAGCGGCATCGACACCTGGAACTCGACCGCCCTCGCGACGCCCTCGGCCTCCTGGAACATCGACTACGCCTGGTCGGACCACGGGCTGAACGGCACGTCCGGCGGTGGCTCTGGCTCCCGCAGCGGGAGCTGGACCGCAACGGGCGTGGTCAGCCTGACCGGCTACAAGGTCGAAATCACCCCGCTCTTCCGTGACCACAAGGCCCGGATGGGGATCGTCCTCATCCTGCAGGGTGGAGCCGACCTCTACGACGGGTTCATCCTGATCCCGCAGGGCTTCGACCTGTTTGGTCCGGTGGCGCACCCGTTCGACCAGGTGGCCTTGTGCTCGGCCAAGTTCACGTCCGCCGAGGTTCTCTTCCTGAACCCCGGTCGGGTGGGCGTTGGCTCGATCACGGCGGCCCAGTCGAACTTCGGTGGCTCTCCCGCGACGGCGCCGATGGTCGCTCAACCGGCCTCGGGCGCGACGCCCGCGGCGGGTGCCCCGGCGCCGGGGTCGGCGGTCACGGCCCAGCCGATGTCGGTCGCCCAGGCCCACGCGATCGCGACCTGCCTTGAGACCGGATGCCTCAGCGCCGCGGCTCGCGGTGGCTTCGGGTTCATCGTGCTGGTCGTCCTGGCGGTCGTGGTCGTGGTCGGAACCGTCGGCGTGATCGAGTGGAGATCCTACGCCAAGCGCCGGTCCTCGAAGGGACTGGTCGGCGGCTACGGCGAAAGCTGGCCGAACGGCGTTCCCCCCGCCGCGGCCGGGAACTTCCCGCAGGCCCCAATGCCTCCGTCGGGCGGCCCCTCGGGCCCCGACGAGCCGCCTCGACAGCTCTGAGAGGACCGGCGACCCAGGGGAGGGCCCGGAGACGGGCCCTCCAGAACCCTTTCCTCCCTTTTTCTTCGGAGTCGAAAACTCAGGTGGACGGACGGTCCCGAAGTCGTCGACGGGCGGCCTCGAGCATCGTCCGGTCGGTGTCGTAGGGTACGAGGCTCAGCGCCCGGTCGACTCCGGTCCAGTCGGCCCGGTCGAACGTGGATTCAAGGCGAAGCGCCCGCTCGTCCGTCCAGCCAAGGAAGTAGACGCTCGTCTTGTGGACGTTCTCCCGGGTCGCGGGACGGTAGAACCGGTAGGTGACCTCGCCGATCTCGCCGTCCAGCTTCACCTTCGACAGTCCGGTCTCCTCCTCGATCTCCCGAAGGGCGGCGGACGCGAGGGATTCGCCGGGGTCGACGTGCCCCTTGGGAAAGCACCATCGACTCTCTTTCAGGTGATGCAACAGGAGGAGGTCGCGATCTCGGGGATGAAAAATCAGGGCCCCGGCCGCGAGCTCGGGGACGATCGGTTGGTCGGCCCGGTACGCCTGGGTCGTCCGCGGCATGAATGGTAGACCCGGTGCAGTCGTAAGAAGGCTCCCCATTCCGTGCCCGCGCCCAACCCTTATGGCCGCGCGGGACTCGACCGTCGCATGCTCGAGCCGAAGGAGGAGTACCACGACCTCGCAACCCTCGTCCGGCGGAAGGCGGAGAAGAACGGGCGGAAGGTCGCATTTCGGTTCGCCGACCACGAGATCTCCTACGCCGAGCTCGACCGCGAGTCCGAACGGGTCGCGAACGGCCTTGCCGAGGCTGGCATCGCGGCGGGCCAGCGGGTCGCTGTCCTCCTGTTCAACACCCCCGAGTTTCCTCTCATCTGGTTCGGGACCGCGAAGCGCGGCGCGGTGCTCGTCCCGCTCAACACCGCGCTCAAGGGGGAGATCCTCCGGTACGAGCTCTCCGACAGCGCGCCGTCAGCCCTGGTGATCGACCGACGGCTCTGGGAGCCCTACGCGCCGCTCCGCGCCGGGCTGTCCATCCCCCACGAGTGGGTGGTGGATGTCACGCCGACGGACGAACCCGTTCCGGATGGAACGCACGCCTTCTCGGCACTGCCTTCCGACCGACCGATCACCCCCCGACCGACCGTCGCGGGCCACGACCCCGCCTCTATCATGTACACGAGCGGAACGACCGGGCCCCCGAAAGGGGCCATCATCCCGCACGTGAAGCTCATCGAGACACCGAGGGAGATCGGGCTGCGCAGCCGGCTCTCACCGGACTCCGTCCTCTACAGCGCCCTTCCGCTCTTCCACTGCAACGCCCAGGAGATGACGGCGCTGACGGCGCTCCTCAACGACCTGACGGCGGCGTTCGACGAGCGGTTCCACGCCTCGACCTACTGGGAGACCGCGGCGCGCCTGAAAGCGACCCACATCTCGCTGCTCGTCTCGATGGTGAACGTGCTGTTCAAGCAGCCGCCGAAGGCGACGGACCGCCTGCACGGGGTCCGCACCGCGCTCACCGCGGGGGCGACCAAGGTGATCTGGGCCGACTTCGAGGCCCGCTTCGGCCTCACGATCATCGAGCTCTACGGAATGACCGAATGCGGCTGCACGACCCTCATGAACCCTCCGAACGCGATCCGCATCGGCTCGGTCGGCACGCCGCTCGGCTTCGTCGAGGCGGACGTCGTGGACGACTTCGACCGGCCGGTTCCCCCGAACACGCGGGGGGAGCTCGTGGTTCGGCCACGGTCGCCGTTCACGATGTTCTCGGGCTACCTTAACAAGGACGAGAAGACGGTCGAGGCCTGGCGGAACCTCTGGTTCCACACCGGCGACTACGTCACCCGGGACCCGGACGGCTACTACTACTTCATCGACCGGAAGAAGGATGTCATCCGCCGACGGGGGGAGAACCTCGCCCCCTACGACGTGGAAACGGTCCTCAACCGGCACCCGGCGGTCTTCGAGTCGGTCGTGGTCGGCATCCCGTCGCCCCTCGGTGAGGAGGACGTGAAGGCGTTCATCCAGCTGAAGCCCGGGTCTTCGGTCGAGCCGAAGGCGCTGTTCGAGTTCTGCGTCGAGCACCTCCCCTTCTTCATGGTTCCCAAGGTCATCGAGTTCATCGATGAAATCCCGAAGACCGCGAACATGAAGGCGCAACGGTTCGTCCTTCGGCAGAAGAAGGGAGGGGTCGAGCATGACCGCGACCAGCTCGGGGTCGTCCTCAAGCGCCCCTAGTCCGAGGCGGTCGGCCCGTCCCCGCGTGCTCTTGGACGCGAACGCCCTCTTCCTGCCGTTCCGCGTCGGGTTCCCCCTCCTCGCGGAGGTCGAGCGGCTCGTGCCGGGGGCGGTCGTCTCGGTCCCGTCCAGCGTCCGCGGAGAGGTCGCACGCCTCGCGCACCGCGGGGTCGCGGAGGCGGCCGCGGCGCTCTCGTTCGCGGGACGGTTCCCGACGATCCAAGTCCGGGCCCGAGGCGACGCGGCGATCCTTCGGGCCGCACGGCGACACTCCGCCATCGTCGTGACCGCCGACCGAGCCCTGACCGCACGCCTTCGCGCCGGGGGTCTCGCCGTTCTCGTTCCTCGCGACCGGCACCGGCTCGAGCTCCGTCCGGCCGTACGACGAGGCGACCGACCGGTCTCCCGCGGCAACGGTTAAGAAGCGACCCCGGCTCGCACGCTGCGAGGGTCGATGCGGGACGACGACCGTCTCTTGGACCTCGCGGAACCGAAGTTCGGAAGCGGGGTCATCGGCGTCTGCGACGTCTGCGGCACTCGGCAGGCCGTCATCGTGCTCTCGAAGGAACGGTTCAAGCTCTGCGTCCTCGACTTCCTCAACAAGACGTGGCTCAAGACCGACAAGAAGCCCGGCGCCCCCGCGCCGGTCTACCGCAGCGAGCGCGTCTGGTTCGA
>Ga0187770_10001997_pt1 | contig 11212 bp, 9 predicted proteins | sample 0116_SJ02_MP02_2_FD_133154 | JGI IMG/M metagenome (GOLD analysis project Ga0187770, IMG submission 133154) | Tropical peat soil microbial communities from peatlands in Department of Meta, Colombia - 0116_SJ02_MP02_20_MG | ecosystem: Environmental > Terrestrial > Soil > Wetlands > Peat | place...
TCCTTCTCTTCGCGAGCAGCCCAGCTAGGATACGTTTCCAGGCAGGTTCGAACCGTTCTGATTGTTCCCTCGGAGAGCCACTCGAATAGCTCAAATCAGCCTAGTCCGGACGAACAGAGTCCATTCTGAGCTACTCTATGGTGGACCGGGGGAAATAGCCTCCATGTGGGGGCGGACGGCAGCGGTTACTGCACAACTTCGATTGCGAAGCCTGCCATGGACCTTCGGGAATCGGTAAATACATCGTCACGGGCGCGCCTCTCAGATTGGAGACGGCCAAGCAGTTCTCAGACGCGAGATACGTCTCGCTGGAGACTTTCAGAAAGAATGGGCTCGGTGTGAGGACGACGGTCTGGCTAGTCGAGGACGGCGGAGTCCTTTACTTCAGGACTAGCCCCAAGAGCGGCAAGGCCAAGCGGATTCGCCTCAACCCTCACGTCCGCATAGCCAGGTCTGACATGGGAGGGAACGTCAAGGGGGCCTGGGTGGACGGGGAAGCCAGACAGGTCGACGAGAAGGAATCAGATAGGGTCAGAGATCTATTCAAGAAAAAGTATGGGCTGCAGATCAGGCTACTCGGTGGACTCTCCCGGCTCTCAGGGAGACGTAGGGACGACTCGTTTGTGGTCGGCATCCAGTTGGCATCCTAGTCCCCAAATGAGGCGGAACGCAGGATGTGGGTCCGGTGGGATGCGCTTAGAATATTAAGCGAATCCCGTTTTCAGCATGCTATTCGACTGCATGCGTACAATGTCAAATGGATTCAATGGGATTCCCGGATGATAGCTTTCTCAGTCTTGGGGATCGTCCCATTCTTGATAACATGTTTCCGCCCTTAACAGCGCCGATGCAAGCTACTGTAGGATCAACACCAGAGAGCACGATGAAAAAAGTGCGCGAAGTGATTGCATCATACAACCGCCACGACCTTGGACCACTCATGGCCATTCGAGACCCTGACTTTGTGGCATATGACCCTCTGCTTCCTGAACCAATCAAAGGAAGAAAAACCGATCGCAAAACTCACGAGGGTACCTTTGAAGCCTTCCCTGACCTTCATATGGAATGCCTATCCTTGGCTGTCCGAGCAGTAATGTTTTGAAGGATCGGCTGAAGGCCCAATATTTCGGCCAGCCCAGCCACTGTCGAGAAAGTGAACGTGGTGAAGAACGAAGAGACTCCGAGAATGTCCGTGATCGCGATCACTGCGATTACGATGAAGATTATCGCAAGCGCATCCTGGACCTGCAGACGACCCGCACCGAGCGGACAAGAGTCACGAGTTCGATCTCATGTAGCGTCCCTGGCCGTGATTTCGTCCTGCGTTGAAAGCGACGTAGGACAAGAGCACCCCTAGTAAGATGACGATTATGGCGACTACTATCAGGGTGCCGACATCCGAGCTCCGCTCGCTTCGCCTCTCCTGGTTGATGAGACTTTCCAGGGGTCCGAAGTCTTTCATGTAAACGAAGACGTTCCAAATAGAGGCAAAGGTGTTGTAGATTGCACCAGCCACATTCCAGAGACTGGGATGCCTGACGGTGATGTAGATGCTCTGAATTGTCACCCCTATGCCAAGGACGACTATCAGTGCACCGGTTACGAGAGAGTTGTACGCGAAGAGAAGGTCAACTGTTCCGAAGTCGAGCAAACCCAGAAGGTACCCGACGAAGCCTACGACGATTGCTGTGACGTAGACCGCCCCTGCGAGTCCCATGGCCAGGCCCAGTACCGAGGATGTGTACGCCCACGCAGGTCCCCCGTTCCTCTTCAACATCCCGTAGCTGAGCCCAGCTGAGTAACTGTTCCAGATCGAGAGGATAAGGTCGATTACGAGGATAATAATGGAAAGGAGGTCGGCCAAGCTGGGCTACCTGATCTTCGGCTTCGCCGACTCCCTATCTTAGGCGTACATGTTTCTACTGGGTTCTAACCTGCTCCGCTTCCAAATGCTTCCCTTAGCGCCTTCTCCTGATCCATCGATAGCGAGGTTCTTAGGACCCGCGGGTGGAAGGAGGCAAGCATCGGGATTACTCTGTCGAGCTTCACGTCGTCCGCCAAGATGAACAGCCCCGACTGCCCTGGCTTGATGTTCTCGTTGATTTGGTTCATGTACTCCTTTGTTATGCCGTACTTTGCGAAGTGGCCTGCTACGGCACCTGATGCGGCTCCCACTGCCATGCCAAAGGCAGGGACAAGGAAGATTAGGCCGAACAGGAGCCCCCAGAAGGCGCCCCCGATCGCTCCTGCCCCTGCAAGACTCCGCTCTTCTTGTATCTTGAGCTTGCCATCGGGATTCCGCACAACCTCTACCGCCTGGTCTAGTTTGAGCAAGAACTCGTTGTTGAGCTCGACAAGCTTGTTTCTGGCATTGTGTGCACCGTCAAGGGTATCGAACCCTAGTACTAGCATATCTGTCATTTTCTATCCTCGCTCCATAACATGATACCAAGGACACTTATGCGTTCGCTCATACCCCTAGCTCATTAGGGAAGGGCGTCCTTCCCAAGCATAGCCAGTTCCGAACAGGCGGGAGTCAAGCCCAATCCAGACAGACGGAGTTCAGCCTGAGCTATTTCAAGGTGGACCGGGGGGGAATTGAACCCCCGACCTTGGGGCCCCTTTTGGCTCTCCCGCGTGCAAGGCGGGCGTTCGTACCGCTGAACTACCGGCCCACTGAGGGGGCACTAGGGACTCGATTCTTATGCTCTTCTTGCCTAAAAAGGAATTATAGTCTTACCCGGGCGACAGGTCTCAGTGGGCCGGTAGCTCAGGTCCCTCTTCGGGAGAGCAGCTTGGCTAGAGCACCCGACTGATAATCGGGAGGCCAAGGGTTCGAATCCCTTCCGGCCCATGGAAGCTCATTTGGAGTTTCCATGTCCCAAATAAGTTCGATTCAAGTTAATTCGCGGCACGAAATCTTCAGGGAACCATCTCTGTTCTAATGTCAATCCAGACTTCATCTCTGATCTCGCGAAAACCTAAGCGTTGATAGAGGCTCACCGTTCCTCGATTATCTGACCTGACGAACAGGCTGCAAGAGCAGGGTCGACTCAGTTGTTCCCAAGCAGAAGCGGAAATCGCAGGCGTGACCACTACTTTGCAGGAAAAGGGAGAAAGAGACAAACGGAAATACGCTAGCGTCCTCCGAGCCCACGCCATGAGAGTCAACGAAGCGGAGGCGGGAGTGGGCATGACTGAGGACGAAGCGAAGGATTACCTTGTCAGCACCAGGTCAAACATGATGCTGGGAACGGTCGATGCTGCGGGCAACCCGTGCATCCAACCTGTGTGGTACTACTTCGACCCTCAGACGCAAAGGCTCTACATGTTCACTTCTAGGAAGTCGGCCAAGGCATCCAACATCAAGAGGAACAACGTCGTCTACTTTGACGTGGACGATGACAGGTTCCCCTACAGGGGCGTGAGGGGGAGAGGGTATGCGAAGGAGGTCGCCGACAAAAGGACGGCCCTCGGATTCATGGAGAAGATACTTGCCAGATATATCAAACCAAACCATCCCCTGAGTTCCAGGTACTTGAGCGGCGTGGAAGGAGGAAACGAAATGGTGGTGGAAATCACTCCAGCCTACTTCACTGCGTGGGACATGCGCAAGGTCGGACCTGAAGCGCTCAAAAGCTACGGGGAAGCAGTCCTGACCTGACACCAAGAATCGGAAGGCCTGAAGCGCGGCATTTGCGGCAAGGGTGAAGGTTACAAGGGCTAGTGAAGCCGAAGCAGGAAGAATTGAGGACGGAATATTGATACGATTTCCAGCACCAAAAATAGTGAATCCCTTCTGGCCCAGTTTCAGCTAGCCGGAGGCGGATTCCGTTTGCCAGTCAAAGACAGAATAGTGCGATTCTACCGGGGATTCAAATCTCAGCTTGGCGACTGTCACTACAGGTAGAGCCGTCGAGGATGCGAAAAGCAACTAAAGGAAGCCGTGCCATGGCTTGCTCATGACAAGGAACCTGCATGTGAAAAGGTACATGGTAAAACCCGGCTCCAGGGTTCACCTAGGCAAAATGGACCCAAGCGACACCTCTGGATACGATGGCGATAAGAAAGACGGAGAGAAGGCAATCGACGCGATCCTACGGAAGCTCGATCCGCTTCAGGAGTTGCTTTACGCTGAGCACAAGCACAAGGTCTTGCTTGTTCTCCAGGGTATGGATACTTCTGGAAAGGATGCCACCATACGACGGGTATTCGAGGGGGTGAATCCTGAAGGGGTCAGGGTTGCTCACTTCGGGATACCATCAGAAGAGGAGAAGGACCACGACTACCTCTGGCGAGTCCACAAACAGGTTCCCGGCAAGGGGGAGATGGTCATATTCAATCGGAGCCACTACGAGAGTGTCCTCATCGAAAGAGTCCACGGATTAGTGCCGGAAAGTGTGTGGAGCAAGAGATACCAGCAGTTGGTCGATTTCGAGAGAATGCTATGCGAAGAAGGGACGACCATAGTGAAATTCTTCCTTCACATAGATAAGAAGGAGCAGGAGAGGCGGTTCCAAGACCGGCTGAAAGATCCGACCAAGCACTGGAAGTTTAGCCGTTTGGATTACAACGAGAGATCCTATTGGAATGACTACATGCAGGCATACGTAGACGCCCTGGAGCGGACCAGCACAGACTTCGCCCCCTGGTACGTCGTCCCCTCGAATCATCCATGGTTCAGAGACCTGGTGGTATCCGATGTGGTGGTAGAGGCTCTCGATTCCCTAGGTATGAGCTATCCGAAACTTGACCCGGAAAAGGCTGGGTTAGCGGCCGCAAGAGTCTCTACCTAGTTACAGTACACTCCCTTGGAAAGGGAAGCATGCGTCGTTTGGTGCGAGCGTGCATCTCAAGGGTTTCGCGGGCTCTTTCTGCCTGCAACTGCGAGGCGAGTAGCCCTGTAGCCCAACCCAACGGCTAGAATCCCAAGACCAACCGCGATTTCCGGCGCAGCCAATGAAAATGCAAGCCCAAGGCACCCAACCAGGCCGGCGAGTGAAAGCAAGCGGGGGAAACGCCTTTGTTCTTTTCTGAGTCGCAGCGCAGACGTGTTGGCGACCGTGTAGTACAACAGAGTGCCAAAGCTGGAAATTCCTACTGCAGCGCCAAAAGGCGCGAAACCCGCCACAAGGATCGCCACTGTGCCTACCAGCAGAACGCTCCTGTACGGGTTCTGGTCCTTGCCTAGGTGAGCGACTGCCGGGGGGAGGTCTGCCTTGCGTGCCATTGCGAATGCGACCCTTGACACGCCCAATAGGTCTGACAGACCTTCGTTGAAGGTGGTGAGCAGGGCTCCCAGTATCACCACCGCCACTCCCACTCCACTTCCCACCGCTGCCATGGTGTTCTGCAAGGGAGACTGAGATGCCGACACCCCTGCGGCGCCAAGTACAGCAATCGCCGTCGCTCCCACGGCGAGATACAGAATAACCGCGGTCCCCAGTGCCAGGACCGTCGCTCTCGGAATCGTCCTCTGGGGATTCTTGACCTCCTCGACCAACGTCGCTATTCGGCTGTAGCCGGTATAGGCGAAGAAGAGCAGCGCTGTGGCCTGAAGGGTGCCCAACAGTCCTCCCGGTGCGAACGGCTGGAAATTCGACATCTTCCCACCTGGGAGGCCGATAACCACCACCGACATTAGCGAAGCGAGGGAGATTACTACGATCACGTCCGTGACCCTTACGGAGCGCCTGATTCCAAGGGCGTTGATTGAGGTCATGGCCAACGCCGCGAGGACCGCAGCGACTCTGGCAGGGACGGCCCCCACAACAGCGTTGAAGTAGGCACCAAAAGCGAGCGCGATGACGCCCGGCCCAACCGTGTTTGCCGTGAGAAACATCCATCCTGCACCGTATCCCCACCAGGGGCCGAGTACTCGCGCGCCGAACTCATAGGTCCCTCCCGTCCTTGGAAACACGGCCGCCAGCTGGGCTGACGAGAGGGCGTTGCAGAAGGCGACGAAGGCAGCGATTACGAGCGCCACGAGCAGTGCGGGGCCCGCCACCGAGGCAGCCGGCGATATCACAGCGAAGATTCCGGCGCCAAGAATGGCTGCTAGGCCAGTAGCGACAGCGTCGAACATCCCCAGCTGGGGTCTAAGGGTGAGGTTCTTGGAGCGGTCTTCACCGCGCTCTTCTCCCTCTGCTCGGCCTTGTTGCACGCTCGGAGTCCACCTCTCCTCCAGTCCTACTAAGCATTGCTGACGAATGTATTCCGACGAGCCAACCTAGCAGGGATTGCTGTGCCAGCTCGCGCATACCATCGTGGGAGGCTAACCATACGAGGTTCTGCGGAGCACCCTCACGTCCATCACCACGTTGGCAGCCAGCAGCACTGATGATACCAAGAGACTCCAAGCAAGGATGGTGTTGGGGTCGGTCCCCAGGGGTGTGGTAATGAAGCGCAGAACTCCACCTGTGTAGAGGGTGTGGCCGAAGGCGGAGAGCGCCAGCAGTGAGACGAACCCGAGGACCGAGAGGAACAGCTGAGCGCCTAGCGTTCCGAGCTCGATCACGTCGAAGATTAAGTAGGCGAAGATAACGGCCACGGTGCCGAACACAACAACCGATGGATTGAGGAAGTATACCGCCCCGCCAAACAGAAAGCAGCTGAACCCAACCGCAAGGGGGAGTGTCCTCCCTCCCTTGTTTGATGCTGACGAGCGCCTTCTGAGCCATAGCGCCGAGAGACTGATGATGCCGAGGCTGATCAGCACCATGAAGTCAGTGATATTGACGAGGAAGTTCTGATTCCCGATTGCGAGGAGTAGAATCGCTACAAGTGTGAACGCCCATGAGAGGTTAGCAAGGGACCTGGGCATGTACCCGTCTTCCCCCAGGGCCGTCAGGTGCCTCGCTGCCGCAAGGAAGGCTGGGACGAACGTAGTCACGGTGGCAATTAGGAATGCGATTGCGACCAGTAGCTCCTGCCCGGGTCCCAAAAGGTTCCCAGCAAGATACAGGGCGGGAATAGCCGACGTCTGCAGACCGGCGGCCCCTGGCAAGGTGTGGGTGGAATAGACGGCCAGTCCATAGAAGATGTTGAGCGCCGACGCCACAACCACGCTTAGCACCATGGCTACCCCGAAGTACGTGGTCCTGCCGACCTTGAAATCCTTCTTCACCCATGAAATCACGGGGACGCTCGACTCCTCGACCGCATCTCTCTCGAGAGACTGGATTTCCTGAAACCCGAAGAATAGGAGATACAGATATCCCGTGTTGATTACAAGCGCGGGCAACCACCCTGAACCAAGGGTCGTGCTGAAAATCCCGGACAGGTTCCACGATCCAGTACTGCCTAGCAAGACGCTGTGGTAGAGCAGAATCAGAAGGAGCGCCGCCGTCATGACTATCTGAATCAGGCCGAGGAGCCGGAGGTACCTCTGTTCGAATAGGATGTTCAAAACAGTCCAACCGATGAACGCACCAGCCACCACATACACGGTAACGTCGCTCATGAGCGGGCTCATCCCGTAGGCGCTCAAGATCGCGGGAAGGTAGTGCGGGTCGAGGACAAATATCAGAAAGACAATCTTCGTGTATGCCGCCAGTGCCGTGTTGGACACCCACATTGAGAGCCTCGAAACGAAGTATCTGACGCTGCGCGTCCCCACTGCGACCTTTGTGAATGAGGGTCCCCCGACTCCTGCCAGCCCCAACTCCTTCGATGCGCGGTACATGTCCGAGTAGACTTTGGCCATAGCAACCGAAAGGATTGTAGCCAGAATCAGGGACGCCACGGAGACGACCTCGTACTGGACGATATTCTCGGGGATCAGGATGAATAGTGGCGACCCCAGAGTCGCTCCGATTCCCACTGCGAGCATCGTCCCGAGGCCGTAGACTGGCCTCCTGCTCCCGAGTGCTTCAGGAATGCGGCGGAACCTGGCCCAGAAGGATTCCGGGAGTTGCGCCACGAGGGCAACCCCTGATAGTGCCAGAGAAATCGCGGCGAGTACGACAAGTACATCCCCCAGGTTGGTACTCCCTTCCATAGAGAGGAAGTTGAGTTCGTCATATGCGAAACCGAGTGCGACAATCAGGGCCAAGATTCCCACCCCTAGCCCCGTAAACTTCAGGGCAAGTGCCGCAATCCTCACCCGCTGGCTCAGCACGTTACTGAGTCTCTCCCGACTTCACGGCCAGCCCGGCCTGCTTCAGGTTCAGGGCGGCTTCACGGAGAGAGAAGAACGCGGCGAGCAGGAGAACAATTCCCACGCCAAACTCCAAGAACGAGAGGTAAGGGGAGAGTGGCGAAGTCCCGACAGTGCCTGAAGTCCGCTCCGCGAAGTATTGCATCAGGCTTGACAGAGTGTTCACCCCGACAACAGTAGGCACGAGGACCACCGCTCCTGCTACCACCAAAATGGCAGCGGTGAGGAGCTCTCCCAAGGCGAGAGCAAGCTTCCTGCCTGTCTGAACGGGTCCCTCGGTTTGAAGTGCCTTCACGAACCTGCGGATGCTTTCGTCGTTCGATTCCGTGATCTTGCCTTTCAGTCTGTCCCTAAGCTCTTCTTCAGACCCGTACAGGAGAGAAATTGCTTTTATCTCTAGGAGGAGTCTGTCAAGAAGGTCATCTGTCCTGGATTCGTCCGTGGTCAACAGGAGGTATGGTCACTGGACGCCCCCTATTTCTCCCTTGATTGTCCCCCCTCTGGACGGTAAACGGTTATAGCACGATAGAAGGGAAATCACGCCGAATGCAAGCGGCCGCTTCGCTGAAGCAGACAGTAACGCACCTCTTTGACGCGGTGAGGTTTGACGACCATGCACACGAGCTAGAAGAATCCGCCAGGAATGTCGAGGGGGACCTGGAGACTGCCCTCAACAAACTGGAAGCGCAGACCGAGGAGGTGTCCAATATCCTGGCCGCCATGAGGGTCGAGCGCGAGGACGTCCTGAAAGAGCTTTCTCGTCAGGTAGGGGAGTTCCTGATGACAGCAAAGGAGCAGGCGAAGAGCAAGCTCCAGAGGAGTGCTCGGCAGCAGCTAGAAGACCTCCGCGGGGCGATTTCTAGCGAGAAGGACAAGGCACTGAAGAGCCTCGAGGCCTACTTCGCGACCGAGCCTCTCCCGGTCATCGAGAATGTGATACAGGTCAGGCTCAACGAGGGCGTCTACGAGGCTAGATCAAGGTGCGAGTGCGAGGGCGGGGTCAAGTATGACTTTCGACTTGCCGCCCTCAATTCGAAAATCTTCCACCAGCCTTTTTCGTTCTCTCAACTGGGGTACGAGCTCAGGATCCCCGTTCGTTTCTCGAAGGCAGTGCTGAGCAAAACTAGGACCCCCGGCTTCGAGAGACTTGACCAGTACGTCCTTTCCGATGCGGAGACCTCGGGCGGGAGACTAAGGGCGAACTTCCAGAAGGCGGGCAACGGAGCCAGGATGAAGGTAGTGTCATCAGGGAGCCAGGAGGACGGCTTCGTCGGCTTGGAATATAGCGATCAGATCCAAGGAGTCAATGTGATGAATGATCCCTCGCTAGTCGCCTATGTCGATATCAATGAAATCAAGCGGGCGTCTGAAGCCCTTGTGACGGAGCTCAACGAACTTTCAAAGAAGAAGGTCGCGCTGCTTCGACTTTCTGTCAACAGCGAACAGTCATTGAATGATGTAAGCTGCAGGGCGGTGCTGCTCCGGGTGCTCGACATCATGGGGCAAGGCTATCGGGACTCGATAAGGAAGATGTCGTCGGGGGGGCAGGCGGAAAAGGGGGAGGACATGGACCTCGATTACATCAGAGGAAGGCTGAAAGTCCTCGGGGGAGACCTGTCCAAGTCGGTTTCTCAGGCCCTCGGGGTGACCGCAGTTCAGTAGGTTCAGTGCGTGCGACGTCTGCACGGGCCTTCGGCACCATACTTTCCGTATCCATCCGGAGGGTCAGTCGAGAACCGTTTTAGCCTTACCAGAATCTAGAAGCTTGTTGATGCAAGAAACAACTACGGCCGGTCTCAGGAACGCCGTTCCTAGAGACGTCCAGTCCGGCCAGAGCTTGGTGACATTGCTGGCTCTGGTGGGGACAAAGCGGATGGACGTGGAAGCCCTTCGGGAAAGAACGAAGCTCACTCCTCTCGCCTTCGAAAACCTTCTGGGGTGGCTGCAACGGGAATATCTCGTTGATGTCATCACCAGCCTAGAAGGGAATCAAGTGAGGGAGAGCGTGGTGTTGACCGAAAAGGGAGAAGCGGCTCTCGTCAGTATACTCGAAAGCACTTGCGAGCTGCCGGAACTTCGCTAGGCCACGTCCGTTCTCTGTTTTTGCACACTTAGACAGATTGCGGTTCTGCCACGGTTAGGTCGATTGCCACCTCAGCGATGTCTGACCCGTACTCTGCGGTCCTTCTGATGCTTTCCAACATCAGTTTCAAGGATGCGACTTGCGCTCCGCTCATCCGAGGGGCCAAGACTTCACTGCTCAGCTTTCCTTCCATTTGGACCACGTCCTTGGTCTTTGCGATAGCCTCCTCGGCCGTCTTGCCGTCGAGTCGGAGGAGGGCGGAGATTGAACTGTCGAACACCTTCCTTGCTACGGTGGTCATCTCCGTAATCCTCTTGACCGCAGGCTCTGGAAGGTTCTGAAGATCCTCCGCCAGCAGCGCTATTCCGGCCGCATGGTCGGCTACTCTCTCGACACTCTTCACCACCAGCCTGTACCCGAGACAGTCGCGAGTAGACGTTAGGCCTATCTCCTGGATTACGGACCTGTCTCTGACCGCAATGTTCAGCTGCCTCAGAAGGAAATGGTAGAATCGGTCGACCTCGTCGTCCCTTTCTATGACTTCCGTCGCCAAACCCTTCCCCCCTCCCTGAAGGACCGCCACTGAATCGGCCAGCATCCCGCCCGCGATAATGGCCATCCTTTCGAGCGCCTTCTTCAGTGGGAGATCAACGTAGCCGGACAAGCATTGGGTGAGAATGCCCCCTGACGATTCTTCTATGATCTCCACCCCGACCAACTTTCGCCTGATACCTTCCCTGATGAAGCCCCTCAGTGCCCCGTCAGACTTCCCAAGAGTGATTCTGATAGTGTCGTAACCTGCGAGGTAGTACGAGATGAAATGCCTCAGAAGGAAATCCTTGTCGAGTCCCTGTGAGGCTTCGAGAATAGCCTCTGATCTTGATGGCGTGCGTATGTCGCGTCGCGGCACAATCAATAGAGACGAATCGGGCTGGACGAGTACTGCCACGGGATCGCTTGCCCTGAGACCA
>Ga0187770_10002000_pt1 | contig 11207 bp, 7 predicted proteins | sample 0116_SJ02_MP02_2_FD_133154 | JGI IMG/M metagenome (GOLD analysis project Ga0187770, IMG submission 133154) | Tropical peat soil microbial communities from peatlands in Department of Meta, Colombia - 0116_SJ02_MP02_20_MG | ecosystem: Environmental > Terrestrial > Soil > Wetlands > Peat | place...
ATCTGGAAGAGCGTCGTCGTCGAGCCGCCGCCGGGGCCGCCCAGCATGATCTCGGCGTCATTGAGGAGGAAGCCCGTGTCACCGATCTGTTTGCCGTTGATCTGGTTCACGGGCTGGGGCGCGGGGCCCGTGATTTCCGGCGTGGAGTTGAACTCCACGAAGTCGTAGGACCCCGAGAAGGGACTTGCCGACGATGGAATCACGGTGTAGTTGAAGAAGACCGTCGAGCGCCCACCGACGACGGTGAGGTTGTTGTAGACGAGGACTGTGAACGGCATCGGAACATGGAAGGACGGACCGACCGCGTAGTACAGCTCCGGCGCCGCGACGACCCCTCCGGGACCGTGCGCGTAGACTGAGTTCGCGGAGAACGTGACCGCCGGGCTCGAGAAGTTCCAGATATTGTCTTCAAACGAGAGCGTCTGGGAGCTGGTGGCGTAGACCGGAACGTTCTGGAGCCAGAACTGGTAACTGTCGTTCCCGAAGAGGTCGACGTTCGTCCCCACGGTGTTCAGTTGCATCGTGAACTCGTCGGGGGCCGACGAGGTCACGTAGATTGGTTCCACGCTGTTGAGCGTGACCGACGCCTTGACGCTGCGCGTGTACGTGACCGTACCGACATTATGGCCCCAGTGGTCTTGGATTCCGAAGTCACCGAGACCCATCGGCGCCGGCGTGTTGTCATAAAGGGGTGTCACGACACCGCCCTCGGTAGAGACCCGCGCGCCAAAGTTTGGCAGGAACGCATCGGTGGAAGGAACGTGAAGCGACTTGAGTTCCGAGACGATGCGAGCCTGAGTCGTCCCGGCCGGAGCGGACGACACGGAGGTGGACGACAACTCCGAGGAGACGTGAGGACCCGCGGGCGCCGTGCTGAGCACGGTTCCTGTGAGACCACCGACCTGGAGCGCAGACGCACCCGGCAATACCATCGTCGCAACCACCGCGGCCATGACCAGCAAGAGCAGCTTGCCGTGCCTTGACATGGCGCGGGGGACGTATAACCGGTTAATAGCTCCTCCCCAGGTCCGGAGAACCAAACGCCGCGGAACCGAAGGCATCCGGGTCCTCAAAGCGCCCGATCGATCCTGGCCGTGGGCGCCGCGTCGGCGGAGCGTGCCGCGGTCCCAGAGGCCGTACGGGCCTCAGTGCCGGACCTACCTGCGATTTCAGTCCGAGAGGGTCGTGTCGAAATGGCGCACTTCCCTCCCGGATTCGCGATATCTTCGAAGCCCGACCGTTTTCGCAGGGTAGGAGTTGTTCACACTTGAGCTGCGGTCTTTCGTTGAGCCGCGATCGCCTTCTTCGAGAGAAGGATCACAAATTCGAGCGAGCGGGCCACTGGAGGGACCTGAACCAAGGGTTCAGGGTCACTCCTTAGTGCCTCGTAAGGAATGCTGAGTTCGAGCTGTGATCCGGACCTCGTCCCGGCGGTCCGCGATTAGCGTTCGAAGGCGACGAGCTCGGCCGTGAACTCGGCCGACTTCTCCTCCGCGAGGAAGTGGCCCCCATCGGGATATCGTACCACGCGCCCGTTGGGGTATTGCCGAGTCCACCGCGCTAGTTCCTTTTTCCCGAACCCGGGGTCCTTCATCCCCCACAGGAAGAGGAAGCGTTTGCCCTGCAGAGCGTCGCGGTGGTCCCACAGGCCTGCCAACCAACGGGAGGAAGAGATGATTTGCTTCGGAAGGACCCACGAGCCCTTCCGCTCGGCCGGGACGTCGAACGGGCGCAGGTACTGCTGATGGATCGCCGGTGATAATCGCGTGGGGTCACCGAACGCGCCTCGCAAACCGGAATTCGCGAAGCTGTTCCGAGCACGAATCTGGTAGCGCCCGATCGGCCCACCCATGAAGCCGCTGAACAGACGGAACTTGAGCTGCGAGGAGACCGACCACATCCAGGAGTTCGAAACGACCACCGCGCGAATCCGCTCGGGGTGACGAAGCGCGTACGCGATCCCGATCGGACCACCCCAGTCCCCGATCACGAGGGTGAGGTCGTGGAGGTCCATCGATTCGAGCAGCGCCTCCAGGTTGGCCGCGTGCTGGGACGGTAGATACGTCCATTCGCGCGGTTTGTCCGAGAGCCCGAAGCCGATGTGATCCGGGGCGATGCATCGATGGTCGACGGAGAGCGCTTTGATCTGGTTCCGGTACATGAACGACCAGACGGGGTTCCCGTGAACGAACACGATCGGGCGGCCGACGCCCGCGTCGACGTAATGGAGCCGGCCAACTGGTGTCACGAAGTATTGGGACGCGAACGGGTATTCCCGCCGGTCGAGCCAGTCCATCCCGTCATCACGCATCAACATCGCGCAACTCGCTGGCCCGCTCCAACCCGTATCCTCAGATAACGATGCGAGGGTAACGAGCGGCAGAATCGCGGAAAATCCAGCCACTGGAGGGACCTGAACTCAGGGTTCAGGTCCACCCTTGGGGGCGTGCACGAACTCCTAGGTTCCGACTCGGAGCTTGCCCTTCCCCGAGCTCCGGCCCCGACGAACCGGGTAGGTCGCGATGAAGATCGTCGCCCGTCGCGCAGTTCGCGGCCAGCGGTACGCACGACACTTAGTCTTGGGGGGCAAGACGAGAACATCTCCGACTTTCAACACCCTAGGTCTCTCGCGCGTGTCCGCGAACTCGACGCGAAGCCGCCCCTGGACGACCGTGAGGATGTCGAGGTCCGTTGAGGAGAACCAACGAGGGTCGACGATTTCACCCCGCTTTCGTACCCAGACTACCTCAACAGTCGAGTCACGATAGACCGTGCCGACGTCCCCCGTGGGCCGGTGACGGAGGTGCGTGCCGTCCCCTCTCAAGGCACGGATCACAATCGGTCGAGTCGTAGTCTCCCCCCGGCACCAATTGGTCGCCGCCGTCCAGAGGTCGTGTCAGCTTTAGACTCTGCGTTTCGATCATCGGAGGGGCCGCACGGCCCCCGACAGATTGCTTCTCCACTGAGTCGGAGCGGTGAAGACTAGGACATTGCAACCGAACAGGGACGCCGCTCAGAACGACGGCGGGCGGGATGCAATGAAGTGGCATCCCACCCTGTGGCGATGGTCCGGACTCCGGAAAATCCAGCCACTGGAGGGACCTGAACTAAGGGTTCAAGTCCCTCAACATTGAAGGAGAATCACGACTGCCGGGGGTTCCACTCAAAACGGGTGCCTTGGCCTTCTCACATCCGAATTGGCATGACGGAGGGGTTTGGGTCTACTCGATGAGTTCGGTTCGATGAAGGCAGAACGCTCCTCAGCGCTCACCGGAGGGAGCGTTCGGGACTCGATCGAGGGCCTACACAAAAACCGTGAGCGAGCAGCCTTCTACCTTTGACTCGCTCAGTCGGGAGGATGCCACCGCGGCCGCGGCAATGTGCTCGGGACATTCACCGATTTCAGTAGTGCTACGAACCGCGGATCGTCCCGCACGGGATCAAACCCCAGGTCTTGATAGTGGAACGGAAGCGTCGGTTCCCCTTGGCGCGCACTTTGCTCCAAGAGGACGAGTGCGCGTTCGTAATCCCCCATGCACGCACAGAGCTCCCCGATATCTCCCGCACCTAACCGCTCAGCGAACCCTCCGGCTTCCCACTCTGCTAGGAGGGCACGGGCTTCCTCCGGTCTTCCCATGAGTGCCATGAATTGCGCATGATACAGCCGAGACCCCACGTCGGTCGTTGAGGCCAGGGGCTCGATCATACGCATCGCGTCGGGGGTCTTGCCAATCCACGCATACAGCAAAGCAAGGCCTTCCCGAGACCAAGCATTCACGTTCACCGGGAAATCTTTCACCAGCTGGTCAAGGAGGGTTCCTGCGGTCTCCAGCTCGCCCGCGGAGCAGTGGGCATTCACTAGAAAGACCCTGTGTTCGGTGTTCAGCGGGTCCTGCTCGATGGCGGCTTGAAGCTGCTTCTTCACCTCGCCATACCGCTGGAGGATCTCGAGAAGAAAGGCGTACCAGCTGCGGGCGAGGGTGTTGCTTGGGTTCAGGGCGATGGACTGTTGAAACTCGGCCTCGGCCCGAATCCAATCAAGGTCCCCTTGCAACGCAAGATTCCCCTGGGCCATGTGAGCCTCGGACGAGCTCGGGTCAAGTTCTAGGGCCTTGGACACCAAGTCGCGAGCCCACGCGATCACGTCGGCCCAAGGGCGATTTACTTCTCCAAGCGTAATGAGGTGGTTAGCGAGCCGCGCATAGGCTGCGGCGAACCGGGGGTCCTCCCGAATCGCCTTCTCGAAATGCGAGACGGCTTCCTGATTGAGCTCGGGACTCGACAAAATCTCGGAACGCTGACTGGCCTGGATGCCTCGGAGATACGCCTCGTAAGCCGCGAAGTTCGAGGTGGGCCGTTCCTGAATCCCCTCGCGCTCCGATCTTAGAAGCTCCACCTTGAGAGCACTGGCCGTGCGCTCGGCGACATCCGCTTGGATCGCAAACACATTCTCGAGCTTGCGGTCGTACGTTTGGGCCCATCGGTGTTCGTCCGTCCGCGCGTCGATCAACTGTACCGCGATTCTCAGCTGATCCCCCACTTTCCGCACGCTCCCCTCGAGCACCGAATCCGCCCCCAGTTCGGTACCGATCTGGGCAACCGACTTGCTCGTCCCCCGGTACTGGTTCACCGAGGTCCGTGAGACTACCCGAAGGCCCTTGAACTGCGAGAGGACCGTAATCAACTCCTCTGTGAGGCCCTCCGCGAAGTACTCGTCCTTCGGGTCCGGACTGATGTTCGCGAGAGGGAGGACCGCGATGCGAGGGAGGGCCGAGGCCCCCTCCGGCCGGTCCTCGATGCCCCACGGCATTACCACGCGGTAGACGTCCATCCGACCTCGAACACCCTTGAGCGGAGGGGCGGTGAGTTTGTCGAGTTGGTACGCCACTTTGTTCTGAACATGATCGAAGACCTGGCCGGAAAGACAAATCCCTCCGGGGTCGGCGAGTGGAACGATTCGCGACGCGACATTCACCGCGTCCCCGAAGATGTCCCCACCAGATTCCTCTACATCCCCGACATGGATGCCGATCCGTAGCTCCAGTGGCATGCGCGGCTTCTTCGAGTTCCGTTCTCGCATCCGTCGCTGGATCTCGACAGCACACTCCAAGGCCCCCAGCGCGCTCTCGAATTCGACTAGGAAGCCGTCCCCGGTCGACTTGATTTCCCTCCCCTTGAACGGCTCGAACAGGGGTCGAACGATTCCTTCCTGTTCTCGCAGCCGCGCGAGGGCGTCGGCCTCGTTCGCTTGCGCCGACGCGGTGAAGCCGACCACGTCGGTGTACATGATGGCGGCGAGACGCCGCGTCACGGTTCGCTGTCAAATGTATCCCGGTTAGATTATCCCTTGGGACTCCCGGCACGTGGAGAACCAGCCACTGGAGGGACCTGAACCAAGGGTTCAAGTCCCTATCATGCAGGCAATCGCAATGTCCGCTGCTCCGTCCGATCGACGACCCTCGCTACTCTTTGTCGACCGCCCTGCGCTGGATTCGCATCTCTTCGCTCATCTCCCACGTCGAATTCGCTGTCCGTCGTTCCTCACTGCGCCATCGGAAGGACTCAGTGGTCACGTCGAAAAAGATCCAGCGTTCTTGTGGGGCACGAGCTTCTACGAGTTCCTCAAGGACGATTTCATCCCCGATCAGTCGGCCGGAGAAAAGCCTGGCCCGGGGACGGCTCGTCGAAATCCAAGTTGAGGCCCAGGTGCCCGTCTCTGGGACGTAGAGTCTCACAGTCGTTCCTTCGTAGAAGAGTTCTCCAGTCGTTTTCTCGAACAGGGTCCAGACGTCCTGGGTAGCTCGTCCTCGAAGGATCCAACGCCAGTGGAGCTCCCCTTTGAGTTCCCGCCAGTCTCCGTTGCCCGTGAGAATGCGACAGTCCGTTATCTCCCAGTCTCCAACGAACTGCCCGAACAGCATCAGTTCGTCACGGTGGGTTGGATCGGGGCCATCAGCGCCGAGTCTTTCGATTCTCCACGAGCTTGCAGGCGAAGTGGTGCGCGATGCACCCATTGTGATTCACCGAGATAGCCTAACGTCATCTCAGTGATAGGCTTGTTCGAAGCACATTTGTCGAGCCGACTCCTCGAGGTTTGTTCGTATCGAATCCGAAGACTTTGGGACCGACCAAGGGCCTCGCTCTGGGAGACCAAGGACGGGTGAGGAGGACTTGAACCACAGCTGCGGGCGGCGGTCCAGTCTCCTGAATCCCCAGCCACTGGAGGGACCTGAACCAAGGGTTCAAGTCCTTCGGTGTTGGGAGCCGTGCAAAACGGGTAGCTTAATCGCGGGGACGGCTGTCCGCCGCCGAACTGTGGGGTCCGCCCGTGGCAAGGAGGAGAGCCAACGTGCCCGCGGCGAAGTGGGCTGGTTACTATCGGTGCACCTCGAAGCGTCCTCCCCGGGACCTTCTCCTCCAGGTTCTTAATCACGTCGCGTGGGAAGGAACAAAGAAACGAAGTCGAACCGCTATAGACCTTGGATTCGGCGCAGGGACTGACACCCTCGAACTCTTGAGAAGAGGGCGGAGGGTGCTCGCTATCGACCAACAGGCCAGCGCAGCGCGATTCCTTGCCCGCCGCGTCCCGTCTCGACTCCGTCAATCCCTGACCACGCTGGTAGCCCCCATGGAGGGTCTCGAGCTTCCGCCCGCGGACTTGATCTACGCGAGTTTTTCGCTTCCATTCTGTACGCCCTCTCATTTTTCCAAGCTCTGGAGCAACATCCGGGTCGCGATACGACCCGGAGGACACTTCGCTGGTCAGCTGTTCGGGGACCGCGACGAATGGAAAGGCGAGCGACACCTCTCCTTTCACTCCCTCAAACAAGTGCGAGGCCTAGCTAAAGGACTCAAGATCGAGCTCCTGAGAGAGACCGTCGAGGACGGGATGTCGTACGGTGGCCCCAAGCAATGGCACTTCTTTGACATCATCCTGGGCAAGCCTCCGATGAGTTCTCATCAGAAGAAGTGACCGCTTGGTTGCAACCTTGAGTCCTTGCCGTAAGCGACTATTCTAGAGAGAACTCGAGGGTTGCGAGAACGAGGGGAAGGTGAAACGCGGGTGCACTCCCCGCGAAGGAAGGCCGGATTGGCAGCCCATGGCGAAGTCCCAAAGCTGCCGGGCGGCCCACGACAGTTGGCGGTGTCGGTGGGAGGATTTAGCGAATCGTTCAAGTCCTCCATACCTTGACAGACCTACCTCCCTCGGACCTCCACCGTGCAGAACCGTTGGCGTGAGAGACGGTCGCTGCGCCTGCACCGGCCTAGTGGGGGACAACGCGTACTCTCGTCCCGGACCCGGGATATCTTCGAGGCCGGGAGCCTTTCGCACAATTGGAGTCATTCACACCCGTGCAACGGATTTTCGTCAAGCCATGGTTATCTGCCTTGAGAGACGAGTCACATCTTCGAGAGAAAAGCAGCCACTGGAGGGACTTGAACCCCCGACCTGCTGATTACGAATCAGCCGCTCTGCCAACTGAGCTACAGTGGCGCGAACCGACGGACGATGGAAGACGCCCTATAATGCTGGCGCCGCGCGCTCAGCGCAGCGCGTCCAGGGCCTCGGTGAGGTCGCGGACGAGGTCGTCCGGTTCCTCGATCCCGAACGAGAAGCGGATGAGCCCCGGGTCGATCCCCCGGCGTTCGAGCTCCTCCGGCGGAAGGTGGCGATGCGAGGTGAGTCCCGGCACGCTCGCGAGGCTATCGACCCCGCCGAGACTCGAGGCGACGTGGACGAACCGGAGCCGGTGGAGGAATCGCTCCGCCATGGCCGCGCCCCCTTTCAGCGAGACCGAGACCATCCCTCCCCGACCCCGCATCTGGCGGGCGGCGATCTCCTCTTCCACGGTACTGGCCCGGCCCGGATAGCGCACGCTCCGGACGAGGGGATGGTCCGCGAGCGCTTCCGCGACGCGTCGACCGTTCTCGTTGTGCCGCGCGACCCGGAGGGAGAGCGTCTTCATGCTCCGGCCGAGCAGGTAGGCGGCGAACGGGTCGAGCACCGAGCCGTAGTCCCCGCGCGGGTCGATCCGGGAGAGCAGCTTCTCCGGACCGACCACGGCGCCCGCGAGGAGGTCCGAGTGGCCCCCCAGGTACTTCGTGGCACTGTGAAAGACGAGGTCCGCACCGAGCGCGATCGGGTTCTGGTTGATCGGGGTCGCGAACGTGTTGTCGACGACGAGGACCGTGCCGGTCGTGTCGGCGGCCCGGGCCCATCGGGCGATGTCGTGGACGGTGAGGAGCGGGTTCGTCGGGCTCTCGATCACGGCGAGCCGCGTCCGGGGAGTGAGGAGCCGCTCCGGTGCGCGGGCCTCCGACTCGGTCACGAACCGCACCGAAACCCCGAACCGGGGCATGAGGTCGGTCAACACCCCCAGCGTCCCGCCGTAGAGCATGTCGAGGGCGACCACCTCGTCGCCGGACTTCACGAGCGACAGAAGGACGGACGAGAACGCTCCCATCCCCGAACCGAAGAGCCGCGCCGCCTCGCCTCCCTCGAGCTGTCGGAGGAGCTCCGCGGGGACCTCCACGGTGGGGTTCGCAAGGCGGCTGTACTCGAAGAGGCCGCCTCGGTCGGCCGACTCGGAGAAGTCGGAAGGATAGTGATAGGTCGTGGACTGATAGATCGGCGGAACGACCGCCCCCGCGTTGTACTCCGCCCGGCGCGCTCCGTGGACAAGCCGGGTCGAGACACCGGCCCACTCGGGGAGCGGGTCGAACCGGGACCGGGGACGCCGCCCTGGGTCCTGGAGCGCGTCGAGGTCGCTCACGAGAGCCCCCGACCGCGCCGGCTACCGGCCTGCTTCAGCACCTCGAGCCGGGCGGGCGCTCCGATCTCCTCGAGGTACTGGGCGACCGCCGGGGGAACCGCCTCCTTCCAGCCGCCCCCCTCGGCGAGCTGCTCGCGGATCCGAACCCCCTCGTAGCGGGCCCGGTCGAAGAGCGGAGGGCTTTCGACGAGGTACCCCGACCGCTCGAAGAGGAGGCGCGTGAGCGGGTTGTTCGTGTAGACCCGGTCGAACGGCGGCAGGAGCGCCTCGAGGTAGTTCACCCAGAGGGCGTGCCGCTGGATGTCGGAGATCGGCACCAGCTGGACGTTCTCCACCTTCGCCTCGGCGACCGCCCGCTCGATCATCTCGAGCCGTTCGCCGGCGGTGAACGGGTTCTCCCACGTGTACGATTCGTCGGCCGTGCCGACCCCGATGAGCAGCGTCGCCGAGGGACGGTCCGCCCGGACCTTCCGCACGACCTCGAGGTGGCCCCGGTGAAAGGGCTGGAACCGTCCGATGAGGAGCCCGCGCACGGGTGCCTCGATCTCACTCGGGGGTCAGGTCCTCCACGTCGTCGAGGAACTCGTCGATGTGGGGGCATCGTGCCGTGAGGTAGTGTCGGCAGTGCTCGCAGTGCCGGTCGTTCCAGAGCGTGGTGAGATCTTCGTTGAACTCGTAACACGGTCGGTTGACGAATCGGTCCTCTTCCTCGTCGTCGTCGAGGAACGAAGGGCTCGGGATCGGACGGGATGCCACCGGCCCGTGCGCCGGTACCCGGAACGTTCCCCTCACGAGCCGGCCGGCCGTCCCGACGGCGGAGCAGTCGTTGCGGGCAGGGGCGTCTCCTCCGACGGGCGCCCCGTGGCCCGGACCATCGCCGAGAGCCGCTCGAGGAGCGACTCCTTCTGGGCTCCCTGGCCGACCAGGGCGTACTTGAGGACATCCCGTAGGGTCGCGACCGGAATGACCTCGACTTTCCCCCGGTAGCGGGACTCGAGCACCAGGTCCGCGAGGTTCTCCTCGGGGACGAGGACCCGCTTGATCCCGGAGTCCGCCGCGGCTTCGACCTTCGCGGTCACCCCGCCGACGGGGAGGACCTGGCCCCGGACGGAGAGCGAACCGGTCATCGCCACCGACTGGTCGACCGGCACTCCTTCGAGGGCGCTGATCACCGCGGTGGCGATCGAGACCGACGCGCTGTCGCCCTCGACCCCGTCGGACGTGCCGACGAACTGGATATGGATGTCGTAGCGGGAGATGTCCTCGCCCGTGTACTTCTTGATGAGCGCGCTCACGTTCTGGACCGCCTCGCGAGCGATCTCACCGAGCTTCCCCGTCGCGACGACGACGCCCCCGTTGCGGGTCTGGGCGGGCGTCACCTCGGCGACGATCGGGAGGACGATCCCCGAGAACTCGGCCATGCCGGTCTGGGCGTTGATCGCCGCGAGGCCGTTCACGGTCCCGACCTTCGAGCCCTCGACCGTGAACATGTGGTATTCCTTGCGGCGCTCGATGTAGCGGTCGGCGATCTGCTGCTCGAGCGAGCGGGCGGCTTTCTTCGCCTTGACGACCTGCTCGGCGTGGACCATCGCAACGCCTTCGGAGAGCGCGATGTCGCCCGCGACCCGGACGAGACCGCCGAGCTCCCGGAGGCGCAGCGTGAGCTGGCCCGACCGACCCGAGCGGCGCTGGGCCTCCCGAATCACCTCGATCATCGCTCCGAGGTCGAAGTGCGGGATCTTCTTGTCCTTCACAACCTCCTGCGCGATGAATCGAATGATCTTCATCCGGTTCTCGATCGTGTCCGGCATCGTGGTCTTGACGTACAGCTCGTAGCCGTAGCCACGGATGCGCGAGCGCAGCGCGGGGTGCATCGTCTGGACGCTGTCGACGTTCCCCGCCGCGACCAGGACGAAGTCCGACGGGACCGGCTCGGTCTTCACCATCGCCCCCGCCGAGCGCTCGGACTGCCCGACGATCGGGAACTTTCGTTCCTGCAGGGCCGTGAGCAGCGAGTGCTGGCTCTCGATCTTGAGGAGGTTGATCTCGTCGAGGAACAGCACGCCGCCGTTCGCCTTGTGGATCGCACCGACCTCAACCCGCTCATGCGGGGGCGTTTCGAGGCCGCCCGATTGGAACGGGTCGTGCTTCACGTCCCCGAGGAGGGCGCCGGCGTGGGCCCCGGTAGCGTCCACAAACGGCGGCTTATCGTCGGGAGTGTGAGCGACGAGGAGCTTCGCCACAGCATTTCCGGTATCGCTCCGGCCGCTCGAGAAGCGGATCAGGGCGTAGAGAATGACGATGATGAGAAGACCGAAGAGGAGCGCCGTCAGGTCCTTCTGGACGATGACGATGTAGAGGGTGATCGCGAAGATCGCGATCGCGATCACGACGAAGAGGATCGTCCGCTGCTCTTTCTTCTGGGCGGCTTCG
>Ga0187770_10002001_pt1 | contig 11199 bp, 8 predicted proteins | sample 0116_SJ02_MP02_2_FD_133154 | JGI IMG/M metagenome (GOLD analysis project Ga0187770, IMG submission 133154) | Tropical peat soil microbial communities from peatlands in Department of Meta, Colombia - 0116_SJ02_MP02_20_MG | ecosystem: Environmental > Terrestrial > Soil > Wetlands > Peat | place...
CCCGCCGCCACCGCCCCGCAGGGCCCAGTAGAGATCGGGATCGGTCTGGCTGCTCACCGTCCGCAGCCCGCCGTCCGCGGTGACGATCTGCGCGCTCAGGAGGTTGTCCGCGGTGAGGCCGAAGCGGCGGCCGGCCAGGCCCATCCCGCCGCCGAGGGCATGACCGGCGATCCCCACCGACGGGCAAGACCCGGCGGGGATCGTCATCCCGCGCGCCGCCAGCGCCGCGTACACGTCGATCAGCTGCGCGCCGGCGCCAATCGTCGCCTTACGGTTGCGGACGTCGACGGTGATGCCGCGCATGTTGCGCAGATCGAGCACCACGCCTCCCGACAACGTCGAATAGCCGGCGTAGCTGTGACCGCCCGATCGAGCACGCAGCGGCACGCGGTTGGCGACGCCCCAGCTGACGGCCTTGCGGACGTCGGCCGCGTCGATCGGACGCGCCACCCACGTCGGCAGCACGGCGTCGAACCGCTCGTTGTAGACGTGCGCGGCGGCCGGGAATCCGGGCGCGCCGCGCCTGATCACCTGCCCGCGGATCGGCGGCCCGGCGCTGCGGTTGGCCGCGCGAGCGATGGCTTCTTCGGACGAGCTCCCGCAGGCAAAGGCCACGCCGGCGGCGCCTGCGCCGGCCAGGAACGAACGCCTGTCGATGCGACTCTCCACTCTTGAAACCCCTTCTCGCTCCGGTCAGGTGATCCTTACCGATCGATAGGCGCGGACGCAAGAGCGAGCGGCTGGACCAGGCGGTCGGGCGCGAAGTAGCATGGGCGCCGCGTGACTGAGGTGGACGTCTCAGCGGAGTCGGGCGCCAACGGCGCCGGCTCGACGACCGCGCAGCCGACGGTGGCCGACGTGGTCGGCGCGACGATCGCCGCCCAGGGCGTCCGGGACGCGTTCGGGGTGCTTGGGAGCGGCAACCTCCTCGTGACCAACGCGCTCCGGCAGCGCGGTGCGCGTTTCCACCACGCGCGGCACGAGATGAGCGCGCTGTGCATGGCGGACGGTTATGCCCGCGTGACCGGCGCCGTCGGCGTGTGCAGCGTGCACCAGGGTCCGGGGCTGACGAACGCGATGACGGGCCTGGCCGAGGCCGCCAAGAGCCGCACCCCGGTGCTGGTGCTGGCCGGCGAGACCCAGGCAGCCGCGCTCACCTCGAACTTCCGGATCGACCAGCACGACCTCGTCGAGTCGGTGGGCGCGATCGCCGATCGCGTGCACGGACCGGGCACCGCGGCCGACGACGCCGCGCGTGCGTATCAGCGGGCGCTGACCGAGCGCCGTCCGGTCGTGCTGATGCTGCCGATCGACATCCAGGCGCAGCCGGCCGGTCAGACGGAGCCGTCTCGCCCCCCGCTCCCGGACATCGCAGGACCCGCGCCGGCGCAGGAGGCAATCACCGCGGCCGCCGATCTCATCCAAAGCGCCACCCGACCCGCCATCATCGCCGGCCGCGGCGCGGTGCTCGCCGGCGCGGGCCTCGAGCTCGACCGCCTCGGGCAGAGGATCGGCGCGATCCTCGCCACCTCCGCTCCCGCCAACGGCCTGTTCGCCGGTCTCCCGTACGCGCTGGGCATCTCGGGCGGCTTCGCCAGCCCGTTCGCGGCGTCGCTGCTCCCCCGGGCGGACCTCGTACTGGTGGTAGGCGCCTCGGTCAACCACTGGACCACCAAGCACGGCACGCTCATCGACGCAGGCGCCAAGGTGATCCAGGTCGACGTCGAGCCGCGGGCGATCGGGCGAAACCGCCCCGCGGACGTCGCGATCCTCGGCGACGCCGAAGCCACCGCCCAGGCGCTCAACGCGGAGCTGGGCACGCGCGGCCACACCAACGAGGGCTTTCGCACCGCGGACACCGCCGCCCGGATCGCCACCGGTGCCTGGCGCCACGAGCGCTACGAGGACGCCTCGACCGAGGACTGGATCGACCCCCGGACGGTGAGTATTGCCCTCAACGGCATCCTCCCGAAGAACCGCGCGGTCGCGGTCGACTCCGGGCACTTCCTCGGCTATCCCTCGATGTACCTCGACGTGCCCGACGCACGCTCCTGGGTGTTCCCGAATGGCTTCCAGGCCGTGGGGCTGGGACTGGGGAACGCGATCGGCGCGGCCATCGCCCAGCCCGACCGGCCCACGGTGGCGGCGATCGGCGACGGCGGGGCATTCATGGCGCTGGCCGAGCTCGAGACCGCCGCGCGGCTCAAGCTGACGCTGCTGGTGGCCATCTACGACGACGCGGCGTACGGGGCCGAGGTCCACCACTTCGGACCGATGGGACACGACGTATCGCTCGTGCGCTTCCCCGACGCCGACCTGGCCGCGATTGCGCGCGCCGCCGGCGCCAAGGCCGCCACCGTTCGGCGAACCGAGGACCTGGCCGTGGTCGAGGAGTGGCTGCTGAACCCCCACGGACCCCTGGTCCTCGACGTGAAGGTGAACCCGACGATCTGCGCGGAGTGGCTCGAGGAGGCCTTCCGCGCGGGCTAGGTGCCGCCGTCAGGCGCCGCCGATCTCACCCCAATCCCAAGGAGAGACCGCTTATGTCAAGCATTGAAACCAGCACCGTCGCCGCCCTCCTCGGATCGCTGTCCGATGGCAGCGTCGAGATCGTCGACCTGACCCAGCCGCTCACTGAGTCGACGCCGGTCATCAAGCTCCCGCCACCGTTCGCCAACACCCCCGGCCTCACCCGCGAGGAGATCAGCCACTACGACGACCGCGGGCCGGCTTGGGCCTGGTACACGCTGACGATCGGCGAGCACGTGGGCACGCATGTCGACGCACCGATCCATTGGGTCACAGGGAAGGACGGCGCCGACGTCGGCTCAATCACGCCGGACCAGCTGATCGGTCCCGCGTGCGTGATCGATAAGACGTTCGAGACCGACGAAGACAACGGCTATCTCCTGACGGTCGCTGATCTGGAAGCCTGGGAGGCCGAGCACGGCCGCGTGCCGGACGGCGCGTGGGTCCTGTTCCGGACGGGCTGGGGCTCGCGGGCCAACGACGAGACGGCGTTCCTCAACGCCGGCGAGAGCGGACCGGTGACGCCAGGTCCCGACGTCGAAGCGTCGCGGTGGCTGGCCACCGAACGCGCCATCGCCGGGTTCGGGGTGGAGACGGTCGGGATCGACGCCGGCGCGGCTGGCGGCTTCGACCCGCCGTTCCCGCTGCACAACTTCCTGCTCGGCGCCGGCCGGCTGGGACTGACCCAGCTCGCGAACCTCGAGCGGCTGCCGATCACCGGCGCGCTGCTCGTGGTGTCGCCGCTGCGGCTGGTCGGCGGCACCGGCAGCCCCAGCCGCGTGTTCGCGTTCGTGCCGCGGGCGTAGGAGTGATTGGAATGGTCGGCGGCGCCTGACGGCGGCGCCCTAGTCGCCCGGGGCGTTCGAGCCGGTGCTGGTCAGCAGGTCCGGGATCGGCGCGAGCGTCTCCACCGCGGCACCGACGTCCGCATCGACCTGCTCGCGTTGCCTGACCGGAACATCCTCGACCGAAACCCACGCGCCGTTGCCACGGGTGGCATCGATCGCGGCGGTCAGCGCGTCGAGCTCGGTGGTTGCATCACCCACGAGATGCGGTGCGAACAGGTCGAGGCCCGGCTTGAGCTCGCCCAGCATCTCGCGGACGGCGGCGACGTCCGCGGTGATCGACGCGAGGTCGGTGCCGCTGCCGTAGTCGTCATCGGCGGTGAGCGAATCGCGGAGCGCGTCCTCGAGCACCTCGTGGGGGCGCAGCAGCCAGTTGCCGATGCCGGTGGCGGTCGCCGGCAGGTACGTCGAGAGCGGCACCTTCACCAGCTGCGCGAGCAGCTTTTGAAGCGTCGCCGTATCCGTGGCCGCGGCGCGCAGGTCGCGCCGTGTCCATAGATCGAACTCGATCCGGTGAAAGCCGGTGAATCCGGGATCGGCCGTCCCGAGCGGGTGGCCGGCCGCCAGGCCGTCGATCTCGCCGCCGAGCGTGCCGAACGCGCCATAGGCACCATCGTCCTGCCCGATCTCGAGCCAGGTCAGGTGCGCGGACAACCAGGCGGACCGTGCCGCGGCCAGGTTGCCCGAGCCGATCGCCCCGGACAAGGCGCTGACCTGGGATCGCAGCGTCGAGAGCTTGCTCGCGACGTAGGCTCGGTACTCGGAGAGCTCGTGGGTCTGGGGCGTCAGGTACGAGCAGCCGGTGACGACCTTCTGCACGTTCCCCGTCGGGACAAGCCACTGCAGCCCGCACGCCGGCGCCGACTCCGAGGGAGCGACCACCACGTAGGAGTTGCGGTGGACGGTGACGGTCGTCGGGGCCGCGGTCGGGTAGGTCACCGTGACCGCGCTGACACCGTTCGGGACGAGCCCGAACGCCGGCGTGCCGGTCACCGACGCCAGCGCGTAGGGCGCGCCGGCGGCCGGCGCGCATTCCTGCGTCCGTCCGTTGGCGTAGAGCACATCGATGCACAGCGCGGGTTGGCGGTACTCGGTGCGCAGCACGGACAGCGACTCCTGCTCGATCACGCGCTGGACCGACGACAGGCAGCGTGACGGCGCCAGTGGGATCGAGAGCAGGTGCTCGGCCGGCACCACGTAGATCCGCCCGCCGAAGGCGGCGTCGCCAAGGAACCGCGTTCCCGACATGATCAGCCCAGACGCCCTCAGCCCGGCGACTTCCCCGGGGGTGAGGCGGTCCACCGGCCGCTGGGGATCATGTAGCAGCGAGTAGCCGGCGGCGAGGCCGGCGGGCACCTTGGCGGAGGCGGGAGCCGGCGTGCCTGGAGCGGGGTACGACGAGCACGACCGACCCGCCGCCGAGGATCCGAGCGGGCCGAGCAGAACGAGAAGCAGGACCGCCACGCCGACGGCGAGGACGCCGGCGGTTATCGCGATTGAGGTTGCGCGCCTGGATGCCGGCACCGCGCTCAAGTCTGGCACCAGCCGCGTTGGTTCGACGTCGACGCTAAGACTTTCGGCGCGGATTGCCGATGCACGTGTGTGAACCGTCACCAGGCGCCGTCGGGGTACCTGGATCGCTGATGCTCGACCGCCGCCAGTTCCTCACCCGCTCCGGGGTCGCCGCGATCGCGGCCGCCGGGCTCGGCGAGGCTCATCTGTCCGAGGTTGATGCCGCCGAGCGCACGGCTCGCGCGCAGGGCTCGCAGGACTCGCTCCAAGCCGACGGCCCATTGCAATATGCGGTCGCTTCGGACCCCGCCGCTCGCCTAGCGGCAATCCCTTTTCACGGCGCGTGGCAGGCGGGGATCGTCAATCCGCCACCGCCGGCGGCCTGCTTTGTCTCCTTCAACGTCACGGCGACCAGCCGCGCCGACCTGATCGATCTGCTCCAGACGCTAACCGGGCGAGCCCGCTTCCTGACCCAGGGGGGCCTCCCCCCGAATCCGGGCCCGATCCAGCCGCCGTCCGACAGTGGCACGCTGGGGCCGGAGATCCCGGCAGACGGACTGACGGTCACGGTCGGGTTCGGCTCCACGCTGTTCGACGACCGCTTCGGGATCGCGGACCGCAAGCCGAAGTATCTGGTCGAGATGACGTCGTTCCCCAACGACGATCTCAACCCCAACCTGTGCGGCGGCGATCTGCTGTTGCAGATCTGCGCCGGCAGTCCCGACACGGCAATCCACGCGCTCCGAGACATCACCAAGCACACGCGCGGAGGCATGCAGATCGTGTGGCGGATGGATGGCTTCGTCGCGCCCCCGCGGCCCGCCGGCCTCCCGCGCAATCACTTCGGCTTCATGGACGGGATCGCCAACCCGAACGTCACCGATCCTGCGGTTGCCAACCGGCTGATGTGGGTGGTCCCGGGGATCGGCGAACCCGAATGGGCCATCGGCGGTACCTACCAAGCCTGCCGGATCATCCGGATGCTGATCGAGTTCTGGGATCGCGTATCACTGAACGAGCAGCAGACGATGATCGGCCGCTATCGCGCCAGCGGGAACGTGCTCGGCACGAACAGCCTGACCGAGCCGCCCGACTTCGCCGCCGACCCGCGCGGCAAGACGATCCCGCTGAACGCGCACATCCGGCTGGCCAACCCTCGCACCACGGACAGCGAGGACAGCCGGATCTTCCGCCGCGGCTACAACTACGACAACGGCTTCGACCTGGCCGGCAACCTCGATATGGGCCTGATCTTCAATGCGTTCCAGCAGAACCTCGCCCGCCAGTTCATCGCCACCCAGACCAGGCTGATCGGCGAGCCGATGGTGGACTACATCTCGCCGGTCGGCGGCGGCTACTTCTTCGCGCTGCCCGGCGTGAGCGACAGCAGCGACTGGTACGCCCGCGCGCTGTTCGGCGCCTGAAGCTCGAGCACGAGCCGCGAATCAACCACTCTCGCCCACCGACTGGGGATTCAGCAGGGTGCCGCACAGCGCCGGAGCGGTGGCATCCTGCGACACGGCGCTGTCGAGCTCGCTCCGGTTGAGGACCATGTCGTAGTGGCCGCTGTGGTCGTAGTCGATGCCATGGATGACCACCACCGCGTTGCCGTTGCGGATCGCGTCGGCGGCGGCCGTCGTGATCTGGATCGTCCGCTGGTAGTGAATGTCACCGGTGGACGGATATCGGGAGAACGCGAGCATGCTGCCCATGCCCGTGTCACCGCTCAGGGTCAGCGCAGCGGCCATCGGGCCGTAATACTTCAGGCCGTCGGTCGTGCTGATCGCGAGATGGCCGTTGTACAGCTTGCCCGCCGAGGGCGGCGGGCAGATCCCCTCGCCGAAGGCGTGGATGTGCATGGGATGAGACGCGTTGCTCAGGAGTCCGGTGGCGTCCACGGTCACCGTCGCCATGTCGCCGTGCAGGGTGACAGCCGCGGTGCCGCTTCCGGTCACGTGGTTATCGGGGACGGGTCGAAGCACCGCCTCGAACAGCTGGCCCGGCCCGCTCGTCGATCCACCGGACGTCAACACCACGACGGCGACCACGATCGCCGCCACGAGCACGGCCGCGCCAAGCCCGGCCCACAGGTAGCGCCGTCTCCCTCCGCGGCCACCGTCGTGGCCGGCGCCGGGCGGCGTCGGTCCGCCTGATTCGGGGGGTGGCGCGGCCGGAGCTGATTCCGGGGCCGCCGGTGCCACGCCGCTCGACGGCCTGGCCTCGCCGGTCGCCACCATCGACTGCGGCCCGCCGTAACGCGCGCCGGTCAGCGCCGCCGACGCATCCCGGGCGAGATCGCCGGCGGACAGATACCGGTCATCCGGTCGTTTCGCCAACGCGCGCTCGAGTACCGGAGTGAACTCCGGGAACTCGTCGGCGAGCGGAGAGTCGAGCGGCGGCGAGCTCCTCGCCGTCCCGGACCGTGAGCAGCATGTTCGCGGGCTTGATGTCGCGGTGCACGAGACCCTTGGCGTGGGCGGAATCAAGCGCCGAGGCGATCTGGGACAGGAGCTCGACCGCCCGGTCCGGGTCCAACGCCCCGTCGCGGAGGATCAGTGCGGCGGAGGTCCTGGCCGTGCACATAGTCCATGGCCAGGAACAGGAACCCGTCGTGCTCGCCGGCATAGTGGATCCCCACCACGTGGGGGTGGTCGAGCGACGCGGCGATGCGCATCTCGCGCTGGAAGCGCGCGCGGAACTGCTCGTCGGCGGCCAACTCGGGAGCAAGCACCTTGAGCGCGTATATGCGGTGCAGCGCGACGTTGGTCGCGCGGTAGACGATGCCCATCCCGCCGGCGCCGATCTGCTCCTCGATCCGGTAGCCGCCGAGCACTACGCCGCGCTCGAGGCGAGCCCCCCTAAGCGTTATGCAGGCATCCTGATCCGCCCCTCCGGCGCCGTCAAGCGTCGGCTAGGGCGGCGCGAACCGCGCCGGCGAGCTCCCGCGGCGCTTCGCGCGGCACGAAGTGCCCGACCCCCGGCAGCGAGGTCAAAGTCACGTCGGCGAAGAAGTCGCCGAGCCGGTCACCCCAGTCGCGTGGAAAGAGCGGATCGTGCTCGGGCCAGAGCACGCTGCTCGGCGCCGCGATCTGCTCGGGCGGGCTGCCGGCAAGCTCCCGCAGGCTCGTGGCGACGGTGCCGGAGCCGGCGCGATACCACGCGATCGAGGCGGTGAACGCCCCAGGGGCGCCGTAGAGGCCGGCCAGACGATCGAGCTCGGCGCCGTCCTGGTCAAACGACGGGCCCGACCAGTGAGACCAGAAATGGGCGAGGTAGGCGCGCACCGCCTGTGGACGTCCGTCGATGATCTCCTCGACCAGGCTCAGCTGATGGAACGCCTGATACCAGAACTCGCGCTGCGCCTTCGGCGTCAGCACGCGATCGCCGGCGCCGGGGAGCGGTGGCGAGAGGACGAGCGCGCGCACCCGATCCGGAAACGCGCGGGCGACCGCCTGCGCGACGCGACTGCCGACGTCATAACCGGCGATCACGGCCGGACCCAGACCGAGCTCGTCGATAAGCCGGGCCACGCTGCGGGCTTGCGCGTCAGCCGAGTAGCCCTCCGCCGCGGCCATCGGATGCTTGTCCCGTGGCCGCTGGCGATCTCAACCGCTGATCGGTCACAAAACTCCCGGGTTGGACAATTACCGCGTGATGCGCGTCTCGAGCAGGCGGTCGTGGCGATGGTCGGCTGTCGCTGGGCGCTGGTGTGACCGCCTGGACCTGGTCACCGCCCACCTCTAGTCACTCGGTCCTTTACGGAATCACCGCCGGGGGATCGCTGGTCGCGGCCGCCGTGCCGGGCGGGCCGCGGCGAACGATCGCTACCGGGGTCGGCACCAGCTCGTACGGAATGGACGATCCGCTCGCGATCTCGCCGAACGGTGAGGTCGCTGCGGTGGACCGCTCTGAGTGCCAGCCGTCGGCGGTCGGCGAGCTCGACACGCGGGCAGGCGAGGGCCCCGGCCGTCCCGGCAAGTTACGTCGTGGCCGCCGGCAAGGGCGCCGCCACCGCCGCGTCGAAGTGCCGCTGCGACGCGGGCGCGAGCCCGGTGTACAGCACCTCGAAGATGTCGGCGGCTCGCGCGCGAGGCGCCGACAGCGGCGCGAATTCGTCGGGCAGCTCGGGGTCGAGCTGAGGGAACGCGCGGAACACGTGGGTCATCCGGGTCCGGACCATGAACGCATCGCGATCGCCCAGCGACCCCGACAGGTACGGCTCGAACGCCGAGCAGAACGCGTCGTAGCGCTCCTCGAGCCCGGAGAGGTCCCACGCCCGCGCCACCATCGCGGGAACGCCCGGACCATCACGCAAGCTGGCCACGAACACCGTGGCGAACGCGGCCACGCCGAGTTCGCCGAGCAGATCGGCGACCTCGGACGAGTGATCGTGCGGCGACACCCACACGCTGTCCTGCACCGACCCGAACCCGAGGAAGCGAAGCCGGCGCCCGAGCCTAGTTCGCTCGAGCCGGCGCTCTTCGGGGAGCTGGTGCCACAGCACCGTCCAAGGCCCGGCCTCGGCGGGCAGGCGCCCGAGCGAGAAGATCCGCCCATCGCCCTCGATCAGCAGGCGCTCGCAACGCGGCGTCAGGCGGTAGTGGACGAGCCGACCGGCGCGCTCTCGCACGATCAAATCGCGCCGCACGAGGCGTGTCAACGCTGCCCGCGCCGCGCCGTCGGAGAAGCCAAACTCGCCGAGCAGCGAAACCAGTCCTCCCGACCAGACCGTGCGTGGGAACGGGCGCACGTACGTGCCGAGCAGGGTGACGACGAGGTCCTGGGGCCGGAGCGGCTCGTCGGCGATCACGCTCGCGGCTCCGAGGAGGCCAGCGCGACCTCCTCGAACGTCCGCTCGAGCTCGGCGCGCACGCGGTCACGCCCGGCCGGCGGCCTGCGCGATCCGGCGCGGTACTGCGCCGGCCACTGCGCCATGTCGAACTCCTGCTCGGCCGCGGCGTGGAGCGTCCAGTGCGGGTCGTAGAGGTGTGGCCGGGCCAGCGCGCACAGATCCGCCCGACCCGCGAGCACGATCGTGTTCACGTCGTCGTAGCTCGAGATCGCGCCCACGGCGATCGTCGGGATGCCGACCTCGTGGCGGATCCGGTCGGCGAACGGCGTCTGGTAACTGCGGCCGAAGGCCGGCTTCTCCATCGGCGAGACCTGACCCGAGGACACGTCGACCACGTCGCAGCCGTGATCCCGCAGCATCCGCGCGAGCGCCACCGCCTGATCGGGGTCGAACCCGCCGGGCACCCAGTCCGTGGCCGAGATCCTCACGCTGAGAGGCTTAGCCGACGGCCATGCCGCCCGGCACGCGTCGAGCACCTCCAACGGAAACCGCGCCCGCCCCGCCAGCGACCCGCCGTACTCGTCGTCGCGCAGGTTGGCCAGCGGCGACAGGAAGCTCGAGAGCAGGTAGCCGTGCGCCATGTGTAGCTCGAGCAGGTCGAATCCGGCCTGGAGCGCGCCGCGCGTCGCCGACACGAACTGACCCAGGACCACGGCCATGTCGGCACGGGTCATCGCCCGCGGCACTTGGTTGCGCGGACCGTAGGGCACGGCCGAGGGGGCGATCACCTCCCAGTTCCCGTCGTCCAGGGGCTCGTCCATCCCCTCCCACATCAGCTTGGTCGAGCCCTTGCGACCCGAGTGGCCGATCTGCGCACCCACGGCGCACCCGCCGTGCTGATGCGCAAACGAGACGATCCGCCGCCACGCGTCGACGTGCTCGGAGCGGTAGATGCCGGCGCATCCCGGCGTGATCCGACCGATTTCCGACACGCAGATCATCTCGGTCATGACCAGCCCGGCGCCACCGAGCGCCCGAGCGCCCAGATGCACGAGATGGAAGTCGCCCGGCGTGCCGTCATCCGCCGAGTACATGTCCATCGGCGAGACCACGACCCGGTTGGGCAACTCCAACCCGCGCAGCCGGAACGGTATGAACATGGGCGGCCGCGGGTCCGGGTGTACCGAGGAGACGAACGACGGGTCGCGCAGCCGCAGGTTGTCGTAGGTCACGCGGCGGCTGCGGGTCAGCAGGTTGAACGCGAACTGCAGCCTCGGCTGCTTGGTGTAGCGGCCGATCGACTCAAACCACTCGAGTGACGCCTGCGCGGCGCGCTGTGTGCTCTCGACGATCGGCCGGCGCTCGGACTCGTACGCCGTCGTGGCCGAGAACACGTCGTCCCCAAACGAGCGCAGCGCCCAGGCCAGCGAGACCGCATCCTCCATCGCGAGCTTCGTGCCCGAGCCGATCGAGAAGTGGGCGGTGTGGGCGGCGTCGCCGAGCAGCACCACGTTGTCGACG
>Ga0187770_10002002_pt1 | contig 11195 bp, 9 predicted proteins | sample 0116_SJ02_MP02_2_FD_133154 | JGI IMG/M metagenome (GOLD analysis project Ga0187770, IMG submission 133154) | Tropical peat soil microbial communities from peatlands in Department of Meta, Colombia - 0116_SJ02_MP02_20_MG | ecosystem: Environmental > Terrestrial > Soil > Wetlands > Peat | place...
CGCGTGCACCGGTGGGCAGACCTTATGCGCGGCGGCTATGCAGCTGTGCAAAGTGCCCCGGCTATAACGGACGATCCAGCGGCAATCCTCTTCTCGGGCGGCACGACCGGCAGCCCCAAGGCCATTGTGCTTTCCAACCGTAACTTCATCGCGGAAAGTCTGCAACTCATCGCGTGGGCCAACATTAAGGAGAGTGATTCGATCATCGCAATTCTCCCGCTCTTCCATGGTTATGGCCTGGGCGTTTGCGTGAACGCCACCCTGATGGCGGGCGGGAAAGCGATCCTTGTGCCGGCGTTCAATGCCAGGAATGTGGCGAAACTGGTCCGGAAGAAGCGCCCGACTGTGGTTGCGGGACCGCCGACCTTGTACGACGCACTGACAAAAGACCGATCGTTTATGAAATCGGATCTTTCCTGCTTGCGCGTGGCGAGCTGTGGCGCCGATACGCTCCCGCTGCCACTGAGGGAACGTTTTAACACCCTGTTGAGAGATCGTGGAAGCAAGGCCGAAATTGTTGAAGGCTATGGACTGACCGAGGCGGTTACCGCGATCATGGCGTCGCCCCTGCACGAGAACAGAAAAGGGTCGATCGGAATTCCCTTTCCCGACATGCTGGCGAAAATCTGCAAGCCGGGCACGACTGAGGAAGTCGCGCCGCATGAGGAGGGGGAAATATGCATTTCGGGGCCGGCAGTTATGCTCGGCTATCTCGACGATCCCGCCGCGACAGCTGAGACCTTGAAGGTGCACGCCGACGGCCGCACGTGGCTGCACACTGGCGACCTCGGAACCACGGATGAAGGCGGCTTCTTCTATTTCCGCATGCGGCTGAAACGGATCATCAAATGCTCGGGGTTCAACGTCTATCCCACTCAGGTCGAGGCTGTCCTCTACCAGCACCCTGCAGTTGCTCAAGCTTGCGTGGTCGGAATACCTGATCCCGTCACGGGCGAACGGGTAAAAGCCTATATTGTGTTGAAGGGCGGCTGGGGTGAGAATGCCGAAACGGAGAAGGCTCTGATCGAGCACTGCCATAAACAGTTGATTCAGTGGTCGTGCCCGCGCGAGATCGAGTTCAGACGCGATCTTCCGAAAACGCGCATTGGGAAGGTTGACTACAGAGAATTGGTTCGCGAGCACGTCGCGAGGCACGGCTGAAAGGCTATTCATGGAAAACCACGAGGACCGCTCCCATGGCGGCGACCGCATCGCCGCGGCGCTCAGGGCGCATGGCGTCTCATTCGTGTTCACCTTGTGCGGCGGGCACATTTCTCCAATTCTCACCGGGTGCAAGGCTCATGGCGTTAGGGTCGTGGATTGCCGACATGAAGCCACGGCGGTCTTTGCAGCTGATGCCGTGTCGCGGCTGACCGGCGTTCCCGGTGTTGCCGCAGTGACAGCCGGGCCAGGCCTGACCAACACCATCACGGCAGTCAAGAATGCTCAGCTGGCCCAATCCCCGGTCGTAATATTTGCGGGCGCGGTGCCAACGGTGCTGCGCGGTCGCGGGGCTCTGCAGGATATCGATCAGCGACGGCTTCTCGCGCCACACGCAAAGCTGTTCAAAGCGGTCAAGCGTGTCTCCGATCTTGGACCTGCCGTAGAAGAGGCTTTCGCGGTCACGTGTGCCGGTGTGCGCGGCCCAGTGGTCATCGAATGCCCGGTTGATCTGCTTTACCCGGAAGAGCTTGTCAGGCAATGGTATGACGAAGCGGCAGGAAAGGGCACATCCATTCAGGGTCGAATTCTGCGGCGTTATCTCAACCGGCATTTCAAGAAGATGTTCATCGGCGGCGGCGATGCCGTCCAATCGCACCGGCAGGATGTCTCGGTAGCTGTGGCTTCACACGCCAGCGTGCAGTCCTCCGCGGCAGCGTTAGCCAAAGCCGACCGGCCGGTGATGGTGATAGGCAGCCAGGCACTGGCGATTGCAGATGAGGTGGATCGTGTCGCCGCTGCGGTTTCGCAGCTCGGAATCCCGGTGTACCTGTCGGGCATGGCGCGCGGTTTGCTCGGCCGCGAACACCCGCTGCAAATGCATCATGCCCGCCGCCAGGCGCTGCGCGAAGCGGATTGCGTGGTCCTCGCCGGAGTTCCCTGTGATTTCCGGCTCGATTACGGCCGCCAGATACGCCGGTCTGCCAAGCTCATCGCCGCAAATCGCAGCGCCGCAGAAGCGCGCATGAACCGGCGGCCCAGCATCGCAGCGGTCGGCGACCCGGGACGCTTTCTTCAAAACCTGTCTGCAAGCTCACGGGGTTCGGGGAAAAGTTGGCAGGATTGGATTGCAAAGCTTCGGGAGCGCGACCTGGCTCGGGAGGATGAGATCAATCGCCGGGCGAGCGCGGGCAGCAATTTTGTAAATCCTGTTCGCTTCCTGCGCGCACTCGACAAGGCGGCAGGCGACAACGCCATCATGATCGCCGACGGCGGCGATTTTGTCGCCACTGCGTCCTACATAGTACGTCCGCGCAGCCCGCTCTCCTGGCTCGATCCCGGGGCATTCGGTACGCTCGGCGTCGGAGCCGGCTTCGCGTTGGGCGCGGCCCTGGCTCGGCCGGAAGCCGAGGTCTGGGTCCTTTTTGGTGACGGCGCATTCGGTTACGCAATTCCCGAGTTGGACACCTTCGTGCGCAACCGCATCCCCGTGATCGGTGTCGTCGGAAACGACGCGAGCTGGTCTCAGATTGCGCGCGAGCAAGTAAAGCTTCTTAAAGACGACGTCGGCACGGTTCTTGGTCACACTGACTACCACGCCGTGGCGGAGGGGTTCGGCGCCGCAGGGCTTCTGGTGAAGCAGGACAACGCGGTGTCCGACTCGCTCGCGACCGCCCGGGAGATCGCCGGGTCGGGCAAACCAGTGGTGATGAATGTTTGGCTGGAGAAATCCGACTTCCGAGAGGGATCGGTCTCTATGTGACAACATCCCAGTCTAGCGACGGCACGCGGACACGTCTCGCCTGTCCTGGCGTCTTCTCAACTGCGTCCGAAAAGAACAGTTCATCCGCCACAAACGCTTGTTCTCGGATGTCAGAGTTCAGTTTCCGAATAGCCCGTCACCTGGCAGCAATCAAACGGATGTGTGAGCATCCACGCGGATTGCTTCCTGTATCCCGGCTTGTCATGAAAAATCTCGCAACAGGGTCGGATTACTTTCCGCTTACCCGACTGCTCGGAAACTGACAGTGGCTCAGAGCTTCGCCGGGAGCGCAAATTGTTCCATGCTATGACCCCACCACCCCCAGATTGAAGGGGCAACGGCAATTATTTCTTGCCGTGGTAGACTATGGTTGTGCGACGCCGGAGAGGTGGCCGAGAGGCTGAAGGCGGCGGTTTGCTAAACCGTTATACGGGCTAAAACCTGTATCGAGGGTTCGAATCCCTCCCTCTCCGCCAGACCTTATTGTTTCTGCTATTTGCAGCACGTGACTACCAACTGACTACCAAATTCAAGGCATTTGCCTCCGGCGCAGTAATAGACATCCGGAGGCAAAATGGCAGTTACACTCTATCGCCAGGTTGGCAAAGGCAAAGCCCGGCGCTACCAAAAAGTCAATCTCGGTCGTGGGCGCCGCCCGGCCGATCTCACCGGTCCCTATTTCCTGCGGTACTCGCTGGCTGACGGCACCCGTCCGTGGGAGCACGTCGGCGATGATCTCGATGAAGCGATCGCCGCCCGCGAGCGCAAGCAGTCGACGCAAACGTCCCAGTCGTTCAAGACCAGGAAGACGCTGGTCGGACCAAGATCACGGACGCCGTCTATCAGTGGTTCGCCGAAGCTACAGCTCTTTCAGGGCAAAGACCAACAAGGCGAAAGCGAGAAAACGCTACGGGCGTACAACTACTGCCACGGCTTCTTTCTCGATTTCACAACGTAGCAGAACCTGCGATACCTGGACCAGTGTCAACGTCACGGAACGGCATGAATGGGTGATCCAACCTAGCGTTCGGCGGGTTGCCACGGGAGTAATGGTTACGCTCTGCCCGCGCTGACAGCACAGCTGCCTTGCAAGGGGGTTCACAGAGGTCGCGCTCCCGCCTATTGAAGGCTCATTGCGATCTGAGAATGGATTCGGCCAGGTCGTTGAGGAAGGCTGCGGCGCGGGCTCCGTCGGCAACACGATGGTCGGTAGAAAGCGTGAGGGTCATCATGGGGCGCACGACCGCTTTGCTTTCGACCGCAACCACACGGTCCGTCACGCTGCCAATCGCAAGAACAGCCGCTTGGGGTGGAGTGATAATGGCGCTAAAGGCATCCACCTGGAACATGCCCAGATTGCTGATGGTGAATGTGGCCCCAGAAATATCCGCAGGGCGCAGCTTGCCTTGTTTGGCGCGATCCGCTAACCCCCGACGCTGAGTAGCGATGCCTCGCAAACTGGCTTTGTCAGCTTCGCGGATGACAGCCGTCACCACTCCATCGTCCACCGCGATGGCCACTCCGACGTTTACCTCAGGGTTCAGGCGGATCGCATTCCCGCTCCAACTGGCATTCATGCGCGGATGCTTGGCCAGAGCGCGAGCCACGAGCGCAATCAGGAAATCCGTGAGCGTTGGTTTGATGCCGTCTTTCTCGAGAGCCTTGATTGCTTCCATGCGGGCCTGATTCAGGGCAGAGGCGTCAACTTCGCGGACAACGAAGAAATGCGGAACCGTCGTCCAGCTTTGGGCTGTGCGCTCGGCCATCAACCGGGCTACCGGGCTAAGAGTTTGCAGTGGGGATGCGGGGGTGTGCGCCTTTTCTTCGGATGCAGCCTGTATGTCAGCCGCGAGGATCTCTCCGCCGGGCCCGGAACCACGCAGCGTGGTCAAGTCAACGCCGAGTTCCTTCGCCAGGCGGCGAGCTTTGGGGGAAGCTTTGGCTCCGGCAGTTTCCAGTTGTGCCGGATGACGCGGGACGACAGGCGACCTGCTGGGAGTCTCTGAAAATACACGCGCCAGCGAGGGTGACGCCTTGGATTCAACAGGAGGAATCTCTCCGGGCCCTAGGATCCAGGCGATGGTTTGCCCGACCGGCACGACCGTGCCTTCGCTGACCTTTACGCCTGCCAGCGTTCCTGCGCCGGGAGATTCGATTTCCATGACTGCCTTGTCGGTTTCGATCTCCAGCAGTATTTCGCCCTTGGCGACCGCTTCACCCTCTTTTTTTCGCCAAGCCACCAGCTTGCCCGTTTCCTGGGCCATTTCGAGAGCGGGCATGACAACGCTGATCGGCATAAGGGTGCGGAATGAAGCGGCAGCTTAGTCTCCCACTCCGATCTGTTCGGTCTTGGCGCTGGCGGCGATCATGTCGCGCACGCGTGCGCTGGGCGGGGCGTCTGCATCGCGAATCGCAGGCAGAGGACCGTCCACGGTGAAGTAGTGACGCCCGGCAACCAGCAATTCTTCAGCCGGGAATCGGGTGATGACCTCGTGGCCGGTCGGGGTAACGACGATTTCTTCTTCAATCCGCGCCGCGCTCCAGCCATCGGTCGAAGGCCAGAATGTTTCCAGGGCGAACACCATGCCAGGCTTGATTTCGCAGGGGTGATCGAAAGAAACCAGGCGGCTGATCACCGGCTTCTCCCAAATGGCCAGCCCAATGCCGTGTCCATACTGCAAGGCAAAGCACGCTTCTTCGTTGGGGAAACCGAACTCCTGCGCTTTGGGCCACACGGCGGCAATTTCAGCAGTGGTCCGGCCGGGCCGAACTAGTTCGATGGCGGCGTCGAGGTAATCGCGGCAGCGCTTGTAGGCATCCACCATGGCATGGGAGGCGTAGCCGATGGTGAAACACCGGTAGTAGCAGGTGCGATAGCCCATGTAGGAATGCAGAACGTCGTAATACACTGGATCGCCCGGACGTAACACGCGGTCGGAAAATACGTGGGGGTGAGGATTGCAGCGCTCGCCGGAGATGGCATTCACCGCTTCCACATATTCGGAGCCGAGATCGTAGAGAACCTTGCTGACCAGACCCACGGCTTCATTTTCGGCGAAACCGGGCTTCATGGCGCGGTAGAGCTCGTCATAAGCTGCGTCCACCATCATGGCGGATTGATTCAGCAAGGTGATTTCATCTTGCGTTTTGATGACGCGCGCCTCAGACATGAGCGCTTGTCCATCGACAACTTTGATCCCTTCTTTTTGCAGGGCGAAAAGAACGGGCAACTCGATGATATCGATGCCCAACGGTTCCTTTTGCAATCCGCGCTGCTCAAGTTCAATGCGGATTTTGCGGGCAACGTCTTGGGCCCGGCCCATCTCCGGCGTCATCGCGCCGCGCAGCATGGAAATCCCCGGCCGCGACCGTTCGCCTAGCCAAGGGCAGTGCAGTTGATGATGGCGGGCGGCTGATCCGAAGTCCCAAAGAATGGGTTCGTCGTTTTGCGGCAGGAGCGTGAAGCGGTTGGCCTTGTCCTGGGCCCAGGTTCCGATGTGCGTGGCCGTCAGGTAGCGCACGTTGTTCATGTCGAAACAGAGCAGAGCACCCAACTCCGATTTCGCCAGCAGGGCTTTGGCGCGTTCCAGGCGCTCGCGCCGCAAGCGGTCGAAATCAATCCGATTCTCCCAATCCACCGCCATCGTTCCGTAAGTAGGTAGAGCCATAAGTCACCTTCTTCAGTTTCTGTTGCAAAGCTCCCACGCCGCGTCGAAGACGGATTGTTCTGTCGGTACCGTTGCATCCTCCAACGGCGGCGAAAACGGAATGGGCACGTGCATGGCGCCCATGCGTTTTACCGGCGCATCCAGATCATAGAATGCTCCTTCGGCGATTACCGAGGCAATTTCTGCCGTCACCCCAAACCGCTCATAGCCTTCATCCAGAACAATAGCGCGCGATGTTTTCTTAACCGAATCGATCAGCGTTTTTTCATCGAGCGGCCAGGTGGTCCGCGGGTCAACCACTTCAGCGCTGATGCCCTCATGCTCCAGTAATGCAGCCGCTTCCAGCGCCACGTGCACCATGCTGGAGGTGGCCACCAGGGTGATGTCAGTTCCAGCTCGTTTTACGTCGGCAACGCCCAGCGGGATCGTGTATTCCTCCTCCGGAACCGGTCCTTTCGACTTGTACATCATCTTGTCTTCGAAAAAAATCACCGGGTTGTCATCGCGAATGGCGGTTTTCAGCAACCCCTTGGCGTCGTAGGGCGTGGAAGGTAGAACCACCTTCAGACCGGGCACGTGACTGAACCAGGCGTGCAGCGATTGCGAATGTTGCGCCGCGGAACGACGAGTGGCGCCCAAGGTGGTGCGCAGTACCATTGGAACCTTCCACTTGCCGCCCGACATGTAGTGGACCTTGGCGGCTTGATTGACCATTTGATCCATGGTCAGGGTCAGGAAGTCGCCGAACATGATGTCCACGACCGGGCGCAAGCCGGTCATGGCCGCACCCACACCGATGCCCGTGAAGCCAGCTTCGGAGATCGGCGTATCGAGCACGCGCTCGCGGCCAAATTCTTCAACCAGACCGGACAAGACCTTGAACGGCGTCCCTGCTTCGGCCACATCCTCTCCCATAACGCAGACGCGCGGATCCCTCCGCATTTCCTCCGCCAACGCTTCCCGGATGGCTTGCGCAAAGGTTAGCTCCCGCACCATAGTGGCCTCAGGCATAGATGTCCTGCTCCACTTGGTCAACGGGTGGATAGGGTGCGGAAACCGCGAATTGCACCGCAGATTCCTTTTCTCTCTTCACGTCAGCCGATATGCTGTTCAGGGTCATCTGGTTGGCTATTCCGTGTTGCAGAATCCAATTCGCGAAGTTCCCAATGGGATCGCGCTCCGCCATCCACTCCTGCTCCTCTTGCTTGGAGCGATAGTATTCCCGGCTGATATCGCCCACATGATGTCCGTGATAGCGATAGGTATTACACAGCAAAAAGCTTGGCCCGTCACCGTTGCGCGCCCGTTCGACCAGCCCCACGGCCACTTCAAAGACCTCGACCACGTTTTGTCCGTTGACCTGCGTGGCCTCGATTCCAAAGGCTCTCGGACGATCCAGGATTTCCCCCGCAGTGGTTTCCGAGTAATGCGTGTATTCGTTGTACAGATTGTTCTCGCAAGCGTAGATGATGGGCAGCTTCCACAGGGCAGCCAGGTTCATCACTTCGTAAAGCGATCCTTGTCCCAGTGCGCCCTCGCCGAAAAAGCAGACCGCCACGCGTCCATTGGCAAGCCTTCTGGCGGCCAGCGCCGCACCTGTAGCCAACCCAACACTTCCGCCTACGATGGCATTGGCGCCTAAGTTCCCGGTATCAGGATCAGCGATGTGCATGGAACCGCCCTTGCCGCGGCAGTAGCCGGCTTCCTTGCCCAGTAACTCTGCGAACATCCGATCGGGCGCAGCTCCCTTGGCCAAACAATGGCCGTGGCCGCGGTGAGTGCTGGTGATGTAGTCGTCGGTACGAAGCGCCTCGCAGATTCCAACGGCTACAGCCTCTTCGCCGATATACAAGTGAGCGAGGCCGGGCATGAGCGCACGAAGGTACAGGTCGTTGACCTGCTCCTCGAACGCCCGGATAGAAATCATCTTCCGGTACATGCGTAGCGCTTGCTCGGCTGTAATGCTCACATCTGCTCCCGCGGTGCGTCCCCTGTCACTTCGAGATGCCTGACATTCGGGCCAGAACATCAAACACCACCGCAAAATCCTGTTTTTCCCATCCCATGCCGCGCGCGGCGGTAAGAAATTCATTGCTAACCGCGGTGGTAGGCAGCGGCACATTCAATTGGCGGCCCATTTCCAGGGCCAGTAGCAAGTCCTTTTGCATCATGTTCACATCAAACCAAGCCTCGTCCGGCTGCTTGAGGACAAATGGCCCGCGGTAAATGATCATGGGCGAAGCTACGGCGCTGTGGGTGAGGACGTCCACGGCAACCTCCCGTGCGATCCCGCTCTTTTCCGCCAGCAGCACGCCTTCGCAGAAAGCCAGCATCTGCGCGGCCAGGCTCAGATTGACAGCGATTTTCATGGAGAGCGCCAGACCGTTGCCGCCGACGTGGGTAACTTTTGGCCCGATATCCAGAAGCAGCGGCTTCACCCGTTCGAATGTTTCCGCCCGCCCGCCGACCATAACGGACAGCTTGCCTTCCTGCAGCGTAATCACGCTGCCCGAGACCGGGGCATCGACCATGTCGGCGCCCCGGCTGCGGGCTTTTTCGGCAATGCTGCGGCTGAACTCCGGGCTTACCGTGCTCATATCCACCCAGGTCTTCCCCTTAGTGAGGCCGGCTAGGATGCCGTCCGGACCTTCCGCGATGGTGGCCAGTGCTTTGGAGTTCGTGACCATGGAAAAGACAACCTCTGAAGCGGCCGCGACGGCCCGTGGCGAGTCCGCCCAGCGCATTCCCTTGTCGATCAGCCACTGTGCTTTTGATCGGGTGCGATTGTAGCCGGTGACCACGTGCCCCTTGGACAGCAGACGGCTGACCATCTGGCTGCCCATGACGCCCAGTCCCACAAAGCCTAAATTGGCCATCGTTACTTTTCCTTCTTTTGAATTCAGTTCCTGGGTCTTAACGTTTGGAGCGTTCCAGGTCTTCTCGGACCTGTTGCATGTGAGCGCGCATAGCGGCGCGCGTCTGGTCCGCATCCCGCGCTGCGATTGCCTTAAGGATGTTCTTGTGATGGGCCTGCCCGCGCTCCGGCCCGCCAGTCAACATAGAGATTTTGGTCCGTTGCTCCCGCAGCAGATCGACGATGGAGTCGAGCAGCGACAGAATCACGGGATTGTCGGCGGCTTCGGCCAGCGCCAAGTGAAAATCCAGGTCCGCCTCGACGAAAGCGTACGGGGCGTCATAGCTGGGCTACATCTCGGCCACCGCGTCCCGCAAGGTAGCCAGACCTTGCTCTTCGATGCGAGTCGCGGCTAGGGCGGCGATTTCCGGCTCCAGGATTTCGCGCACCTCCAGCAGGTAAGCCGTCCCCTTGGCTTGGCCGCTTTTGACCAATGAGCCGAGCGATCTGCGGATCGCGCTCGAACCGCCATGGGTAACGAACGTGCCCCTTCCGGAATAAGCCTCAACCAGTTGCTTCTCGTGCAGTGCCCGCACGGCTTCCCGCACGGCAGTTCGGCTCACCCCGAACTGTTGCGCTAACTCTCTCTCCGGGGGCAATTGGTCGCCCGGCTTGAGCCGCCCCCGGCGGATGGAGTCTTCGATTTGCTCCACGATCTGCTCGTACAGCCGCGAGGTTCGAACCGTCTTGTACACAGGCTTCTCTCCCTCCATGGGTCGGCTGTCCGGCCGAATGGACAGCGGCCAGCAGACATATGGTATGACAGCTATACCATAGCGCAGCGGCAGGCTGTCAAGCGCAAATTTTCAGCGAAATTCATAAATTTCTTGACAGTCGCCGCCGCCGCGTGGTACAGGTGTCAGACCGCAGATTTTGGGGGAGGTGGGTATGATGGCGTGGATTTCGAAGCGCGCGCAAGAGAAATGCAGCCGGTGGAATGCTCTGAAGTGGGGCGGAATTGTGGCCCTGGTTGTGGTCCCGTCGCTCGCCAGTCGGCCTATGTTTTCCCAATCTTTTACCGGCCGGATTCTGGGCAGTGTCGCCGATCAAAGCAATGCTGCCGTCAGTGGCGCAACTGTCACCATCACCGACGTGCAACGAGGTATTACACGATCGCTCAGCACTGATCAGGCCGGCCTTTATGTGGCTCCTGACCTCTCGCCGGGAACTTACAAGCTGCGAGTGGAAGCCAAGGGCTTCAAGACGGTGGAGCGGGCAAACCTGCAGGTCGAGGTGGCGAAGGATTTGAGCATTGACATCCAGCTACAACCCGGACAAGTGGCTGAAGTGGTTGAGGTGACCGGTGAAGTTCCCCTGATTGACGTTACCTCGGCGACGCTCGGCGGCACGCTCAGCAATCAAGAGATCAATGATCTTCCCCTAAACGGCCGCAACTACGAGAACCTGCTGCAACTACGGCCGGGCGTGATGCGATATCCCGGCGGAGGATTTTCTACCACCAGCGCCAACGGCCTGCGTGCCGAGGATAATGCCTACCTCATCGAAGGTCTGTACAACAGCGAGCCTTACTCCGGCCAAGCCATTATCAATGGCGCCGGCATTGCGGGCGATTCTGCGACCATTCTGCCGATTGATTCCGTTCAGGAATTCAACCTGCAGCAGAATCCTCCCGCCGAGTATGGCTGGAAGCCGGGAGCGGTGGTCAACGTGGGCCTTAAGTCCGGCACCA
>Ga0187770_10002003_pt1 | contig 11195 bp, 9 predicted proteins | sample 0116_SJ02_MP02_2_FD_133154 | JGI IMG/M metagenome (GOLD analysis project Ga0187770, IMG submission 133154) | Tropical peat soil microbial communities from peatlands in Department of Meta, Colombia - 0116_SJ02_MP02_20_MG | ecosystem: Environmental > Terrestrial > Soil > Wetlands > Peat | place...
GGTGATCTTTATATCTGGATTCTTGACCACTGGCATTTTCTTAAAGAAAAATACGGAAACGTTTCACTTGAGAAGGCTCTGGAAGACTATTCAGAAAGGTTTGGGAAGGGTTACTGGGGGCTTCTTAGGGTCAAATTAGGGATTTTCTTAAAGAAATTATTGAAATTGGGTTAATGTACATGACTGTAATAAAAAAAATACTGATCGTAGCCAATATAAAAAAAAGGAGGGTGGGAGCCATCGCCCGTGATCTTCAGGCCCTTCTAAAAAGTAAAAATATATACTCATTCATTACAAGCCCGATCCACTTCATGCTGAATAACGGCAATCTTCTGACAGATCTTAATTCAGGCTTCAAATTTACAAATTACGATCTTATAATAGCTCTCGGGGGTGATGGGACTTTCCTGTTCACTGCCAGAACATTTCATAATTTCAACCTTCCTATTCTCGGTATCAATATCGGCAGGATAGGTTTCCTTATGGAAGTAAATCCGTCCGATATGGAAACCGTTCTAAATAAGATCATCAGCGGTGAGATCAAGGTTTACAATAGGATCCTTATTGAAGCTACCGTGGTGAGGGACGGTAAAAAGATCTTTATCTGTCCTTTTTTAAACGATGCAGTAGTTTCAAAAGGCGTGCTTTCGAGAATGGTTGAACTTTCTGTCTGCTTAGGCAGCGAACCTCTCTCTCAATACCGTTCCGACGGACTGATCGTCTCTACACCGACAGGATCAACCGCTTACAGTCTGGCAGCTGGCGGACCCATACTAACCCAGGATCTGGAAGCCATGATAATAACTCCGATCTGTCCACATATATTAGGAGTCAGACCTATCGTGACTACAGTAAACAAGGAACTGAGCATCGTCCTTACGACTGGAGAAAAGGATACCACACTTACAATCGATGGACAGGAAAATTTTTATCTCTCTATCGGTGACATTCTGACATTCAAAAAAATCCCCAATGGTGTAAGTGTCTATGAACCAGGGGAAAAGAAATATTTCAGCATATTGAGGGGGAAATTGGGGTGGCATAAATGATAGAAAGGCTTTTTATAAAGAATTATGCTATCATAGATTCCCTTGAAATTGAGCTTGATGACGGTTTTAATGTTTTTACGGGGGAAACAGGTGCCGGTAAATCGATCATAATAGGCGCCCTGAGCCTTCTTATGGGTGAAAAAGGGGACATCACATCGATACGCACAGGAGAAGAAAAGGCCCTGATCGAGGCCACCATAAATGTGAAAAGCAGTGATGTGGCCAGTAAACTCAGGGATTTAAATATTGAAATTAATGGAAATTTAATTCTCCGGAGAGAAATCGCGACTGGAAATAAGGGCAGGGTTTTTGTCAATGGTCTGCAGGAATCTGTATCGAGACTGGAGGAATTAGGCGAATGGCTGCTGGATATCCATGGCCAGCATGACCACCAGCTTTTGCTAAGCCAGAAGGTTCATCTCGATATCCTGGATGGCTATGGAGTTCTTCACAATGAGCTTGATGAATTAAAGGCAACCTTTAACCTCATTCAGAAAAAATTCAGTGAAAAAAAAGAACTTGAACAGGACGAAGCAAAACTTCAGGAAGAAAAAATCTACTGGGAGCAGGCCGTTAAGGATATTGAAAAGGCAGGACTGCGATGTGAAGAGGAAGAAGAGCTGTCTATGGACCTTAAAAAGATGGAAAACTCCGAGAACCTTGATATTGCTTTTTCAAGTGCCAGAGGTTTTTTGTATGATGAGGAGATGTCAGTAACGGCAAGGCTTGCAAGGGCGATAATATCTCTGAGGGATATCTCCGGGCTTGATAAGCGCTACGGAGAACTAATGGAAATACTTGAGGATTCACAGGCTAAACTTAATGAAAGTGTAAATCTGATTTCAGAATTCAGGGGAGAGCTTGATTTTGACCAGAAGGTAATGGAAGATACTATCGACAGGATTGAATTGATAAAAGACATTAAAAGAAAATACCATAAAAATTCTATAACCGAGCTTCTTCAGTATATGAACGAATGCTCGGAGAAGCTGATAAAGTTCGAAAACAGGTCGGCTGAACTTGAAAGGCTAAACAAGGAAATTGATAAAATCAGGGATGAACTCATAGAAAAATCGGTAAACCTATCCAAGAAAAGGCAGGAAATTGCTAAAGAACTTTCAGACAAGGTGAAAGACGAGATGTCCTTCCTTGGAATGGAAAAAGCCGAATTCATAGTGGATATAAAATATATTAGAGAGGAAGGAAGCCCCTATATCATCAACGGTATACCTATTAAGATACAGGAAACAGGAATGGACAGGGTTGAATTTTTTATAAGCTCTAATCCCGGAGAAGAACCAAAGCCGCTTAAAAAAGTGGCATCGGGAGGAGAAATCTCAAGGATAATGCTCTCACTTAAATCCGTTTTTGCACAGAGCGATATGATTGAAACACTAATTTTCGATGAGATAGATGTAGGGATAGGAGGAGTAACGGCTAACCATGTCGCTGAGAAGATGCGTAAAATTGGGGAAGACAAGCAGGTTATCGTTATTACACACCTTCCGCAGATCGCATCGAAGGCGAAGAGTCACTACCAGATATCAAAATATGTTAAAGACGATAAAACTTTCACAAGAATCGAGAAACTTGAGGGCGAAAAAAGGGTAGAAGAGATAATAAGGATGCTGGGGGGAGAAACCGATAAAAGCAGGGCTCATGCTATAGAAATGCTTACAAATAATCAATAACTTCACTTTTTCACACAAAATTAATAACCGATTAACCTTTTCAAAACAAATGGTAATTAACATGTTAAAAAATTTACGGCGACCTTATAGAATTATGGAAGGAAATAAGGAAAAATGGTATTATATAGCATCATGTGTTGATTACGCATTCCAGCCTATTGTCAACACATATACGGGTAAGGTATTCGGTGTTGAGGCTCTTTTAAGGAATTATCAGAAGTGCGGGTTTGAAAAAATCTCTTCAATATTTGACCGGGCTTTGACAGATGAATATCTTGTTGAGCTTGATAGAATCCTCCTTGAAAAAGCTGCTTCTAAATTTTCTCTGATAAAAACAAATGAACATATAAAGCTCTTTTATAACATTGATAACAGGGTTGTCCAGCTTGATGGGTTCGACAGGGAATATGCAAGGTCTATTATGAAAAAATACCTGCTTGATCCCAACCAGCTGTGTTTTGAAATATCAGAGAGGCATAACTTTGATTCTTTTGAAAAAACCAAGGATCTTCTCGGGGGAATTAAAGAGAATTTTTTTAAAATAGCGATCGATGATTTTGGAACTGGATTTTCAGGTTTTGAGTTTCTGTATCATTTTGAGCCTGATTATATAAAAATAGACCGATTTTTTATTTCTAATATCCATTCCGATTCTAAGAAAAGGATGCTTCTTTCCTATCTTGTTAATATATCACATATGCTTGGAACCCTCGTCATAGCTGAAGGTATTGAAACTGAGAATGAGTACTATTTCTGTAAAAGCATAGGTTGCGACCTTATCCAGGGATTCCTGCTCGGAGAACCATACCTCGATCATATGTATTTCAGGAATAAAATAGAATATCTTGAGTTCCTGAATAATATAGACAAGAGACAAAAAACCATTGATGAAAACCTGATATTTAAAGAAATGGAATATATAGAGCCAGTTCTTATTGATATGGAGCTTTTTGAAATATTTGAAATTTTCAAGAAAAATAAGAAAAATTCATTCTTCCCGGTTATAAATAAAGAATATGAACCTCTTGGAATTATCAGCGAGGAAAGTCTGAAAGATTATATATATTCCCCTTATGGGAAGGAAGTTCTGAAAAATAAGACGCTTTCCGGTAATTCGGAACATTTTGTTGTGAAAAACCCGGTATCGGAAGTCAATACCAGGATTGAGAAAATACTAGAACTCTTCGCAATCGATGAGGATTCCGGCGGTATTATAATAACTGAAAATGGGAAGTACATAGGATTCCTCGGAGCGAAGGAGTTATTAAAGGCGATCCATGAAAAAAACCTCGAGTCAGCCATGAACCAGAATCCGCTAACAAAACTGCCCGGCAACAATTCCATATATCAATACCTCTCGGCTATCCTGGAAGAAACTGATTTCGAGCATTACCTTATCTACCTTGATATAAATAATTTCAAGGCCTTTAACGATAAATACGGGTTCAGGCAGGGTGACAGAGCCCTGCTTAAATTTACAGATATGCTGGTACGTATCTCCAGAGAATTTTTCATAGCCCATATCGGCGGGGATGATTTTTTTGCCGGATATAAGTCCAGGAATGAAAGGTTCGATTTTGTTTTTAAGATAATTAACAGGATACTGGATGAATTCGCAATGGAAATTGTCTCTCTCTATTCAGATGATGACAGGAGAAGGGGTTATATAACATCGATAGACCGTGAGGGCAAAAAAAGGCATTTTCCCCTTCTTTCAGCCTGTGCAGTGATGCTACAGATTCCTGTGGGACCTGTCCCATTCTCAATCGATGAGATCAGCAGCATGATAAGCGATATAAAAAAGGCGGCGAAAAGAGATAATGAAAAAATCCTCTGTGTTTCGCTGGTGAAAGAAGGGATTTTCAGGAGGGTCAGATTTGAAGCAGCCGATTCCGCTGCAGAGGCTGTTTAATAAGAGACCTTAGCCATGCTTTTGCTTGCCCTAACATCGATGCCAAGTTTAAAGATATCTTCAAGGATTATCTGATTGAAAGATACGGGAGCTTCAAGTTCAATCTCTCCGAGTAATTTAATAAGTTCAAAAATCTTATCCCTGGGAATGGGCTTAGTTGTCCAGACAGGTAAAAGGGGGTGAGGTCCGTTTTTAACCCTTACAGTAGTTGTTACGATCCTCCTCGGGTCAGTCAGTTCACTCCTTATATAATCGTCACCAAGCTTGCAGAAATGTCCTGTGATACTTGTAATCGCACCATGACCGTCGAGGGAAGTCTGGATTTCGCAGCCTCTGGGACACCTGATGCAGATCAATTTTTTTTTAAAATTGTTTGCCATAAACTGACACCTATTCCATTTCTATTAAGCGGATTTCTATTACTGATAACTCCTCAATACCCGGGCAGAACCATTCATTCGGTTTAATATTTTTTATGATCATTTCTGCAGGCCTGACATAATTCTCTTTATAAGATTTTATGACAGTGGGTCCCGCAAGGATTTCGATCAGCACATTTTTTTCCATCGGTGTCTGTGCCCTGAGGCCCAGTGTGAACCCTGTAGCAGATAACGTTTCTGGTGATACGTATTGGGGCACAACACTCCTGACATTATATCCGCAAGTAATTTTAATCATGTTCGGATGCCTGTATGCGATCATATTATTCTTAAGCTTTACGGCATAAATAGCAGCATTTTTCCCGGCCGTATAGCCGGCAAGACTGACATAATCGGCTACATCGTATATAGTGACTGCATTGCCGGCTGCAAAAATCCCGTCTACATTTGTTTCCATCTTATCATCGACAACCGGTCCGCCTGTGAGAGGATCCAATTCTATGCCGGCTTTAAGAGAAAGCTCGTTTTCAGGGATAAGTCCGATGGATAAGAGCAGGGTATCGCACTCTATAGTTTCTTCAGTTCCGGGCAACGGAAAGAATGATTCATCGACTTTAACTGTTTTAACAGCTTCAACCCTTTTATCACCGATTACGCCGATAACCGAACGTCCGAGATCAAGCTGGACGTCGAAATCCTGCAGACATTGTACATAGTTTCTCCTGAGTCCCGTCAAGTAAGGCATAGCCTCCACCACTCTCTCAACCCTTGCCCTTTCAAGTGTGAGCCTCCTGGCCATAATCATGCCAATATCGCCGCTTCCAAGTATCACAAAACGCTTACCGGGCATATAACCTTCGATATTGACCATCCGCTGGACCGTGCCGGCAGTATAAACTCCAGCCGGACGCATTCCTGGAATCCTTATCTGAGCCCTGGTCCTTTCACGGCAGCCCATCGCAAGAACAACAGCCCTCCCCTTCAATTCTATAAAACCGCTGATAATATTGTTGGCGTAAACATGCCTTGAGGGGGTCATATCGATAACAGCTGTATCGGTAAGGATGTTGATGCCGTATTTTTCAGCTTCATCAGTAAAATATTCTGCATAGGAAGGTCCTGGCATATCTTTATTGAACAGTACGGTTCCAAAGCCGTTATGTATGCACTGGGGGAGGATACCGCCTGCTTCACTGTTCCTCTCAAGGACCAGCACATCCATAGCTCCAGTCTTTTTTGCCTCTATAGCGGAGGCAAGACCCGCAGGTCCGCTGCCGATGATGATTACATCGTATATGTCTTTCATACGGCCTCTTTTTCCTTGGTATGTCTTAAAACAAGCTCGGATCCGGCCCCCTTTTTTGTTATTTCAGTTACCGGGATGCCGAGTTCACGGCTCATGATTTCAATAACCCTCGGATAATCGAAACTTCCCTGGCAACGCCCGGTACCGAGCCATGTCCTGCGCTTTATACCATCGTATGTTCTCGCACCGGCGGGTGACTTTATAGCTTCTATTACCTCACCCTCAGTGACTTCCTCACAGCGGCAGACTATTCTTCCGTATGCAGGATTTTTTCTCACGAGTTCGGCTTTTTCCCTGTGAGACAGCTTGTGAAAACAAGGCGGAGCTACCCTTCTGGGATTATAATCTTTCCTCAATTCTAGATCCTCGCCTGCTTCTATCAGAAATTCCATGACCCTTTCGGCGATTGCCGGAGCGCTGGCAAACCCTGGAGAATCAATCCCTGCAAGATTAATCATACCTTTTATAACTTGAGGAATCTCTATGATGAAGTCCCTATGGTCACCGCCGGAAGCTCTGATTCCTGCAAACTCGGCAATAACGTCAGAGGTTTTAAGTGAAGGCACGAGCCTGGTTGCATTCTTCAATACCTCTGCCAGACCTTCTGAAGTTGTATCCGGCGAACCTGGCCAATCGATTTCCATAGAGTTCGGTCCGATCATAACATTGCCATGAACCGTTGTAGAAACCAGTGTTCCCTTCCCCTTGTCAGTAGGGACAGGGAACAGGACATTGTTGAGGCTTATCCTGGAAGCGTCGAATATCAGGTATTCCCCTCTGCGTGGTTTTATACTGAATTCAGGCCTTACACCGGCCATGTGCATAATCGAATCGGCCTGGACTCCGGCCGAGTTTATCAGCCATCTTGTATAAAAATCCCCGCGGTTTGTTTTTATTCCAGTAATTTTGTTGTCCTGCAAATTAAGACCCTTCAATTCCGTCCCAGTGAGAATTACCGCGGAATTAGTGACAGCATTTTCAGCAGCTGCCACAACAGCTGTGAATGGATCGATAACCCCCGCTGTCGGCGCATAGAGCGCCCCTCTTGCAAGATGGTTAATAAGAGGTTCCCTTGTTAAAAATTCATCCCTGGAGAGGATTCGAAGCCCGGGCACGCTGTTGGTGATACCCCTTCTGTAGAGCTCCTCAAGCATGGTAAACTCCGTCCCACCCATAGCAACAACATAACTCCCGGTTCTTTTAAAGGGTATCTCCAGCTCCGAGGCGGTTTCTTCCCAGAGTTTGTTTCCCCTGACATTAAGTTCGGCTTTCAGAGAGCCGGGTATCGGGTCGTAGCCGGCATGAATAATGGCACTGTTCGCGGAGCTTGCCCCCATTCCGATATCTGCTTCTTTATCTATAAGCAGAATCCTGTTTTTCGTTTTAGATAGTTCCCGCGCTATTATAACGCCAATAATCCCTGCACCTGCTATTATGAAATCGAATTTTTTTTCAGTGAGGTTTCCCATCTATATTAAGACCATCCGTATGATTTTTCGAGAGCCTTCTTCCAGAAACTGTAAAGCCTGCGTCTGGTATTTTCATCCATTGCAGGCTTCCATTCCCTGTCCAATTTCCAGTTTTTCCTGAGTTCGTCCAGACCTCCCCAGAAGGAAACTGCAAGGCCGGCCGCATAAGCGGCCCCCATTGAAGTGGATTCGGTAACGGTAGGCCTTAATACTTTTACATTCAAAATGTCAGCCTGAAACTGCATGAGAACGTCGCTGGCTGTCATACCGCCGTCAACCTTAAGCTCCTTAAGGGTTATAGCTGAATCTGCCGCCATCGCTTCGAAGACATCCCTGGTCTGATATGCAGTAGCTTCGAGTATCGCCCTGGCGAACTGTGCTTTTCCGGCGTAGTGAGTGAGCCCGGTAATAACCCCCCTTGCATCACTTCTCCAGTAAGGCGCAAAAAGCCCGGAAAAAGCCGGGACATAATAAACACCTCCGTTATCGGGAACGCTTGAGGCCAGTACATCTATCTCCGGCGCTGATTTTATTATTCCAAGTTTGTCCCTGGCCCACTGAACCAGGGAGCCTGCTATTGCAACCGAACCCTCCAGTGCATAGACGGTATTTCCATCACCCAGAGAGTACGCAATCGTTGTAAGTAATCCGTTCTTCGAGATCACCGGCTTGGCGCCGGTGTTCATAAGCAGAAAGCAGCCTGTGCCATATGTGTTTTTCGCTTCTCCTGCTCCAAAGCATGTCTGGCCGAATAACGCCGCCTGCTGATCACCCAGGAAACCGGAAAGGGGTATTTGTGCGCCGAACGGCCCGTCAACTTTGGTAAGCGGGCAATCCACAGAAGAGCTTGAAGGCCTGACATACGGCAGCATTGACTTGTTAATTCTCATGGAATCAAGAAGCCATTCATCCCAGGACAATTTATGAATGTTGAAGAGAAGAGTCCTGCTGGCATTAGTGGTGTCTGTGAAATGCCGTCCGGTAAGATTCCAGCACAGCCAGGAGTCAATATTTCCGAAAAGAGCCCTTCCATTTTTGGAGGCTTCTCTTAAGCCCTGGACATTATCGAGGAGCCAAATTAACTTTGGTCCTGAAAAATATGTCGCGAGCGGAAGACCTGTTTTCTCTCGGAAACGTTCCGATCCATCTGCCCTGCTTAATTCTTCGAGAATTTCTGTAGTTCTTGTATCCTGCCAGACAATAGCATTATAATAAGGCTTGCCCGTTTCTTTGTCCCAGACAACTGTTGTTTCCCTCTGGTTGGTAATTCCCACTGCTGCTATTTCAAGGGCGTTTATGCCGCTTTTTTCAAGTGTATCACGTATAACATGACATGTATTTTCCCATATTTCAATTGCATTATGCTCAACCCATCCAGGTCTGGGGTATATCTGTGAATGTTCCCTCATTGACGAGGCTTTAACCGTTCCGCTTGCATCATAAATTACGAAACGGGTACTGGAGGTTCCCTGGTCTATTGCGCCGACATATTTCTTATCCATTAAAACCCCGCTAGGTGCTGTGCTTTTTAATAAATTTAATTGTTTCTTCGGCTATTAAATCTTTATCATGATCCATCGTTGCAACATGGTAAGAGTTTTTCAGCCAGATAAGTTCTTTGTCTTCTGAGGGGATTTTCCTATAGGCCCATACTGTGTTTTTTGCTCTGAGCACATGATCTTCAGTAGATTTGAAAAAAAGGACTGGGACTTTGATTCTGCTTAAGTACAATCTTGTGATTTTCTGCAATTTGACCAATTCATTAACACCGTATATCGGTGTCCGGTTGTACGATATTTCCCTTACATTCTTGTCCTTGAGGTCGGATGAGATTGCATCCGCCGATTTTAAAAACACTTTAAGAACGGGTAAAAGTGGCGCCAGTTCGCAAGCGGCAAAAAGCGAGTGATTGACAGTAATAATACCCCTGATTTCGGGATGTATTTCAGCAAGTCTGAGGGCAAGGGTCCCTCCCATTGAAAGGCCTGCCGTGAAAATAATATCAGAATTTTTTTTCAATTTTACATAAGCATTTTCTACATCCGAAATCCAGTCAGTATATCTGACCCCGATTATATCTTCCCACCGTGTCCCATGACCTGAAAGCCTCGGTCCCTCAACATTAAAACCAGCTTCAGAGAGTTTTCGGCCCAGGTAAATGACGCTTGAAGTGCTTCCTGTAAAGCCCTGTGAAAGGAGGATTCCGATTTTGGATCCATTATCAAAAGAAAATGGTTCCCACCCCTTTTGAATTTCCATATCTGTCTCCTGGTACAATTATTTTACTCCAATTTTCATAATATGCAATATTTTTAATAAAGGAGACAGACAGAAAGTTGCATTTTGTCGTTATATTAATCAGCTCAGGAATTTTTCAATCGCCATAATCGCCATTTCGGGATTTTCATCGAAAGAGGCGTGACCAGCACCTGGTATAATAACAAGACTTGCATCCTTAAGGTCTTTCTCAAGCCTTCTGGCATTTGCAATCGGAAGCAATTTATCTTCTTCTCCCCAGATTATAAGCACAGGCTGTTTTACCTCAGGTATTATTGCCTCAATTTCCGAGGAGTCAGTAACGGCTCTCATAAGGCGATATGTAAATTCTCTCCTTGAGGGATTGTCGAAAAGTTTGTAGTTTTCAAATAGCTCATCCCTGTCGATTTTCGAGTTTTCTACATAGATATCTTTCATAAATAGAGATTTAAACATTTCCCATTTAAAGAGTTTTTTAAAAATAAATGATCCCAGAATGGGCGTTAACGCGAGCCTTGCCGATACCTTCGGTTTAATATTATATGAGACTGAATCTATCAGAATTACCTTCGAGACTAATTCAGGGTACATAACTGCAGTCATGAGGGAGATTGCCCCGCCCATTGAATCCCCAGCGAGGACTATCCGCTTGATACCGAGTTCACTGCAAAAATTTCTGAGGAAAGTGGAATATTGCCTGAAGCCGGGTTTAAAATTTTTTGGATTTTCAGAAGCTCCATTGCCCGGCAAATCGGGAGCAAAACTTTTAAATTTGCCTGAAAGTCCGTTCATAAGCTTATCGAAACTCTGCCCACGGGATAAGAAACCATGAACAAACATTATATTTTGAAGACTGTCCTTCGATTCACGCGGCCCTTCTTCAAGGTAATAAGTTTTTATTCCGTCAACGATGGCATACCTGACATCCATTATCTTTTCCTCATTTTTTGAAGCAGTTCCTTCCGTGATTTTACTCTCAGTTTTGCGTTTTCATACCTCCGCCTGTCATCATCTGTCTGCAGTACCAGTTCAGGCACTTTCACCGGTTTTTTATTTTCATCGATGGCAACAAATGTCAGATAAGCACTTGTTGCTTTTGATACCTCTCCGGTCCTAGGGTTCTCCTTGGTAA
>Ga0187770_10002007_pt1 | contig 11178 bp, 9 predicted proteins | sample 0116_SJ02_MP02_2_FD_133154 | JGI IMG/M metagenome (GOLD analysis project Ga0187770, IMG submission 133154) | Tropical peat soil microbial communities from peatlands in Department of Meta, Colombia - 0116_SJ02_MP02_20_MG | ecosystem: Environmental > Terrestrial > Soil > Wetlands > Peat | place...
CCCGGTGGCCGCGTCCCGGCCGCGCCGGCGCCGGGACGGGGACTTGGTCAGGCGGCCTCGTGCGCGGCCTCGACCGCCGGGCTCGCCGCCAGTCGCTCGAGGGCCCGGTGCTCGGCCTGGCGGGCGCGGCGCACGCCGATGCCGAGCCGGCTGGCGGTCGCCTGCAGGGAGGTGGGTCCCCCGCCGTCGAGCCCGTAGCGGATGCGGACCACGTCGCGCTCGAGGTCGTCGAGCTCGTCGACCGCCTCGCGCACCTTGTCGAGCACCAGCCGGCGTTCGATGTCGTCGGCGAAGGTCTCCTCGTCGACCCCGACGAGGTCGCCGAGCGGGGTGGTGCCGTCCACCCCGGCGGGCTGGTCCAGGCTGGCGACGACGCGGGCGAGGCCCTCGCTCTGCTCGATCTCGTCGGGACTGATCCCGATGGCGTCCGCGACCTCGTCCACGGTCGGCTCGCGACGCAGCTCGGCGGCGAGCTCCGAGGCGGTTCGGTCGATGCGCTGGACCTGCTCGGCCACCTCCATCGGGACGCGGATGGTGTTCCCGTGCTGCTGCACGGCCCGCTGGAGGGCCTGGCGGATCCACCACGTGGCGTAGGTGGAGAACCGGAAGCCGCGCTCCCAGTCGAACTTGTCGACCGCACGCATCAGGCCGAAGGTGCCCTCCTGGATGAGGTCCGCGTAGTCCACGCCCCGGTCCCTGTAGCGCCGGGCCCAGTGGGCGACGAGACGGAGGTTGGCGGCGATCATCTCGCGCCGGGCCGCCTCGTCGCCGGCGGCGACGCGCTTGGCCAGTTCGACCTGCTGCTCGTGGTCCGGCAGCGGGTGACGGTCGAGGTCGTCGAGGAAGAGCCGGATGCTGTCGGGGCTGCCCGTGGGGTTGGCCATGGTTCCCTTTCGTCGGTCGAGGGCGTCACCGGGAACAACACCGATGTGGTGCGGCGCATTCCGGCGGGCTTGCGGCGCCCGGTTCGTGGTGCTGACCTGGTGCGATGCCCGTCCGCCTGGTCGTCGTCCGGCACGGCCAGACGGCCTGGAGCCGCACCGGGCGCCACACCGGCCGCAGCGACGTCCCGCTGGAGGAGGACGGGCGTGCCCAGGCCGAGGCCTTGCGGGTGCGCCTCGCCGGTCACGCCTACGCCCAGGTCATGACCAGCCCCCTGCGACGGGCCGCAGAGACCTGCGCCCTGGCCGGCTTCGGCGATGCCACCGTCGTCGAGGACCTCCGGGAGTGGGACTACGGCGACTACGAGGGGCGGACCACCGAGGAGATCCGGTCCGAGCGGCCCGGCTGGACGATCTGGCGCGACGGGGTCCCCGGGGGCGAGACCCTGGCCGAGGTGGCGGCGAGGGCGGACCGGGTTCTGGCCCGGGCCCGGGCGCTGGGGGAGGGATCCGACGAGCCGGTCGACGTCCTCGCGTTCGCCCACGCCCACATCCTGCGCGTCGTCGCCGCCCGCTGGCTCGGGATGGATCCGGACTTCGGTGCGCGCCTCGTGCTGGGCCCCGCCGCGCCGAGCGTCCTCGGGGCCGAGCGCGAGACGCCGGTGCTGGTCCGCTGGAACGACGGGGGGTGGGACCCGGTCCCCTGAGAGGTCAGGTGGCGGCGGCCGGGTCGCCCTGGGGCTCGTCGGGGTTGCGGTGCGCGGGGCGCGCCGGGGCGAGGACGGCCTCGGCTATCCCCGTGCGGGTGCCGCTCCAGGGAGCATTGGGGGCGTAGACGATGTCGCCGAGGGCGTAGGCGATCGACTCGTAATTGACCCGCCAGCCGCGGAAGTGGGGCCAGGCCTCCTGGGGGCCGCGCTCCATGGGCATGCCGACGCGCTCGAGGCGCCCGACGGCGCCCACGAACTCGTCGTAGGTGAGCTCGAGGGGTGCGTCGGGGAGCGGGTCCGGGTCGAAGGGGACGCGGATCACCCTTGCGATGTCGCGCAGGCAGGTGAAGCCCATGCGCACGCACAGCCGGGCCTCGGGCGGTGCCGACGACGGGTTCACGGCGAGAAGCATGGCGGCGGAGTCGAGCACGGCCAGCAAGCCCGTGACCCACGAGTTGGTGGGGTGCGGGGACCGCAGCTGGAGCAGGATCGGGTACGCGGTGTGGCTCTCGGCGACGTCGGCCGCCCACCGCTCCCAGTCCACATAGAGGGCGGCGAGGTTGGCGTCGATCCCGACCAGGTGATGGCGCGCCAGGAGCTCGGGTCCCCACGCGGGCGTGCCGGCCCGGCTCTCGAGCATGGTCACGAGCACCTCGCGGCGGTTGAACGCGTCGTAGAGGGCGGGGAGGTAGGCGATCTGCAGCGCGACCACCACCAGCCCGAACCCGGCGGCGAGGAACGTGACGACGGCCGAGACCGATCCCGGCTCGGTGGCGAAGCCGAGAGTCGTGATCGACGAGCCGCTGTCGATGAAGGCATGGCCGATGCTGCGGTGCCCGACCCCCCACAGCACCAGGGCGAACCCGGTGTAGGCGATCACCATCCACAGCAGCAGCCGGATGAGGATCAGGACCGGCTCGACCGCCGCCAGGGCGCGGTCGCGGGCTTCGAAGGTCCGCCGGCGCGCCGCCAACCGGTGCAGGCCGCGGCGCGTCGACCGGGTCATCACGGCGACGGCCCCGCCCGTCGCCGGCCGGGGCACGACCAGCGCGCGCACGAGGTCCCATGCGTCGTAGGCGACGACGACGACGCCGGCCACGACGGCGAGGACCCGCCACGCCGTCACGGCCCCGCCCTCAGTGCAGCGAACGCGCCGGCACGGCGACGCCCCGAGCGCGCCGGACCATGTCGGCCAAGGTGAAGGATCCGAGGTGCTCTCGCATGTGCTCGCCCACCTCCGACCAGACGGCGAGGAGGACGCACTGGCCCTCGTGCTCGCAGGCGCCGTTCTCGTGCGGCGCACCGAAGTCGCCGGCGACGATGGGGCCGTCGACGGCGCTGACGATCTGGGCGAGGGTGATCTCCTCGGGCGGACGGGCCAACACGTAGCCGCCGCCGACCCCCCGCTTGGAGCGCACCAGGCCCGCGCCCTTCAGGGCGAGGAGGATCTGCTCCAGGTAGGGCTGGGGGAGGCCCGTGCGGTCCGCGATGTCGCGCACCGAAGTCGGGACCTGGGCGTCGTCGTGCAACGCCAGCGAGAGCAGCGCCCGGCTGGCGTAGTCGCCCCTGGTCGAGACCTTCACGGTCCGATGCTACCGGGCCGACCTGCGGGGCCACCCGACACCGGGGCTCGCGCCCCGGCTGGCGTAGTGTGCCCGCGATGACCACGTCCGGTGCCGCCGCGACCGACGCCCCGGCCTCCGCCGGCGCGCCGGAGGGGAGCCCGCCGGCGGCAGGCCCGCCGGAGCCCGTCCTGCCGCGCTACGGCGGAGCCTGCCTGACGTCGGTGGTGCCGGCGCTCATGGGCCGCCGCCACGAGCCGCCCGAGTGGCTGCCCGAGCCGGCCCGCCAAGCCCGTCAGGTGGTGCTGCTCGTGCTCGACGGCTTCGGCTGGACGCAGCTGCAGGCGGCGTCGGCCGGACTGCCCGCACTGGCCACCGGGGTCGGCGGGCCCATCACGTCGGTGGCGCCGAGCACCACCGCCACCGCGCTCACCTCGCTGGCCACGGGCGCCCCGCCGGCGGTCCACGGCGTCGTGGGCTACCGACTCCGCCTCGGCGCCGGGGGCGACCGGCGGGGGCAGGCGGAGGTGATGAACGTCCTGCGGTGGCGCAACGACGGGGGCGACCTGCGCCGGCGCGTCCCGGCCCGGCGATTCCAGCCGGTGGCGCCCTTCGGCGGGGAGCCGGTGCCGGTCGTGACGCGCGCCGAGTTCGCCTCGACGGGGTTCTCGGCCGCGCACCTGGCCGGCGCGCGCATGGTCGGCTGGTCCGTCCCCTCCACGATGGTGGTGGAGACCCGACGCCTCCTGCGCGAGGGCGAGCCGTTCGTCTACGTCTACTACGACGGCCTCGACAAGGTGGCCCACGAGCGGGGGCTCGGCGAGCACTACGCCGAGGAGCTGCGGGCCACCGACCGCATCGTGGCCGACCTGGTCGACGCCCTGGTGCCCGGCGCCGCCCTCGTCGTCACGTCCGACCACGGGCAGGTCGACGTGGGGACCGCGGCCCGACTGCCGGGACCGGAACTGCTCGCAGACGTCGAGATCTTGTCGGGCGAGGGGCGGTTCCGCTGGCTGCACGCGCGCCCCGGGGCGGCCGATGACGTCCTCGCCGCCGCCAAGGAGGCGCACGGGCACGAGGCGTGGGTGCACACCCGCGACGAGCTCGTCGACGCCGGCTGGTTCGGGGGGCCGCTCGGCTCCGAGGTGGCCTCCCGCCTCGGCGACGTGGCCCTGGTCGCGCACGCGCCCGTGGCGTTCCTCGACCCCGCGGACACCGGTGAGACGCGCCTGCTCGCCCGCCACGGCTCGCTCACCGCGGCCGAGATGCTGGTACCCCTGGTCGCCTGGGCGGCACCGTGACGGCGAGGCGTCCCGGCGGTGCCGGCTTTTCCCCGCGGCCGTCGTTTGCAAGGATCGGGCCATGACCGAGGACCAGCAGAGCCACCAGGCCGAGCAGGCCGACGCCGTGCTGCTCGAGCCCGGTGAGCGGCCTTCGGGGCTCGTCATCCCCGGCGGCCGCCCGCCGGAGGCCGGTGCGTCGGAGGAGGCGGAGGAGGAGGCGGTCGACGAGTCGGTCGAGCAGCCGGCCAAGGTCATGCGGATCGGGTCCATGGTCAAGCAGCTCCTCGACGAGGTCCGCAGCGCGCCGCTCGACGAGGCGAGCCGGGCCCGGCTGCGCGAGATCTACGAGCAGTCGGTCCGGGAACTGGCCGGGGCGCTCTCCCCCGATTTGGCCGCCGAGCTGGACAGGATGGCGATCCCCTTCGACACCCCCTCGCCCTCGGACGCGGAGCTCCGGATCGCCCAAGCACAGCTCGTGGGCTGGCTCGAGGGGCTGTTCCACGGCATCCAGGCGACGCTGCTCGCGCAGCAGATGGCGGCCCGGGCCCAGCTCGAGGAGATGCGCCAGCGGGGTCTGCCCCCGGGCCAGGCCAGCGAGGGCCCCGTGGCCCGGCCCGGCACCTACCTCTGAGCCGCCGCCGCGGGCCGGCCGGCCCGGGCCCGCGACCGGGGCCCTCTCGGGCCGCGAGCGCGACCCCGGCGAGGTGTATCGTCGGAACCACACTGCTGTAGTTCTCCACAGCCCTGTGGATCGACCACCGGGCAGCGGGGGTGCGTGTGGTGCTGACCAGGGACGGCGCCTGACAACCGACGGAACGCCACGCGGAGGAGGACGGCGGCGCCATGGTCGCCACCAGATCGTTCACCCACCTGCACACCCACACCGAGTACTCCATGCTCGACGGCGCCGCCCGGCTCGCCGACCTGGTGGACGCGGCGCTGTCCGACGGCCAGCCCGCCCTCGGCATCACCGACCACGGGAACATGTACGGGGTCCTCGACTTCTACGCCCTGTGCCGGAAGAAGGGCATCAACCCCGTCATCGGGACCGAGGCGTACATGGCCGGGGAGTCGCGCCACGAGCGCCCGGTGCGGCGCGGCCGGGTGGACGACACCGGCGGCGACGTCGAGGGGGGCCAGAAGCTCTACTACCACCTGACCCTGCTAGCCGAGTCGACCGAGGGATACCGCAACCTGATGCGGCTGTCGTCGGACGCGTACCTCGAGGGCTACTACATGAAGCCCCGGGTCGACTGGGAGATGCTCGAGCGGCACCACACGGGGCTCATCGCCACCACGGGCTGCCTCGGCGGCGTGGTACTCCAGGCCCTGCTCTCCGGGGACGAGGAGCGCGCCTACAAGCTGGCGGGGCGGCTCCAGGACATCTTCGGCGCCGATTCGCTCTTCGTCGAGCTCCAGGACCACGGCCTCGTCGAGCAGCAGCGGACGAACCCCGGTCTCGTCTCGATCGCCCGGCGGCTCAACGCGCCCCTGCTCGCCACCAACGACTCGCACTACACACACCGCCACGACGCCGTCGCCCACGACGCGCTGTTGTGCGTGCAGACAGGCGCGAGGATCGACGAGCCCAACCGGTTCAAATTCGAGGGCCAGGAGCACTACCTGAAGTCGGCCGCCGAGATGCGCACCCTGTTCGCGGAGCTCCCCGAGGCCTGCGACAACACGCTGCTCGTCGCCGAGCGGGCGGACGTCGAGATCGAGTTCGGCGTCAACGCCCTGCCCGAGTTCCCGGTGCCGGGCGAGTTCGCCGGCGACACCTACGAGCAGCGCGCGGACGGGTACCTCCGGCATCTCGCGCTCGAGGGGGCGCGCAAGCGCTACGGCTCGCCGCTGCCGGGCGCGGTGGTGGAGCGGCTCGACTACGAGCTCGGCGTCATCGCCCAGATGGGCTTCTCGGCCTACTTCCTCGTGGTGTGGGACCTGATCCGCCACGCCCGCACGAGCGGCATCCGGGTGGGGCCCGGCCGCGGCTCGGCCGCCGGCTGCTGCGTGGCCTATTGCCTCCAGATCGTGGACCTCGACCCGATCCGTTACGACCTGCTCTTCGAGCGGTTCCTCAACCCGGGCCGCAAGCAGATGCCCGACATCGACATGGACTTCGACGAGCGCTACCGCGGCGAGATGATCCGCTACGCGGCCGAGCGCTACGGCGACGACCGGGTGGCCCAGATCGTCACCTTCTCGACGATCAAGGCACGGGCCGCCGTGCGCGACGCGGCCCGGGTTCTCGGTTACGACTACGGCATCGGGGACCGCATCGCCAAGGCCATGCCACCGCTCATCATGGGTCGCGACACCCCGCTCGCCGCCTGCCTGGAGAAGGTCGAAGGGCACGAGGACGGCTACGTCGCCGCCCAGACACTGCGCGACATGTACGCCACCGACGACGTCGCCCACAACGTCATCGACGTTGCCAAGGGACTCGAGGGTCTGCGGCGCCAGGACGGGATCCACGCCGCGGCGGTGGTCATCACCAAGGACCCGCTCACCACGTACCTCCCCGTCCAGCGCAAGCCCGAGAGCGGCACGGACCCCAGCCTCGCCCCCGTCGTCACCCAGTACGAGATGCACGGTGTCGAGGAGCTGGGCCTGCTCAAGATGGACTTCCTCGGCCTGCGCAACCTGTCGGTGATCGAGCGGGCGCTCGACCTGGTCGAGCGCACCACCGGCGCGCGCCCCGACATCGACGCCGTCCCGCTCGACGACGAGCCGACCTTCGCCATGCTGCGAAAGGGCGACTCGATCGGCGTGTTCCAGCTCGAGGGCGGGCCCATGCGCTCGCTCATGCGCTCGCTGGCTCCGACCTGCTTCGACGACGTGGCCGCCCTCGTGGCCCTCTATCGCCCCGGGCCGATGGCGGCCAACATGCACAGGGACTACGCGGACCGCAAGAACGGGCGCCAGGCGGTCACGTACCTGCACCCGGACCTCGAGCCGATCCTGGCCGACACCTACGGGCTCATGATCTACCAGGAGTCGGTGATGCGGGTCGCCCAGAAGTTCGCCGGCTACACGCTGGCGGAGAGCGACAACCTCAGGAAGGCCGCCGGGAAGAAGATCCGCTCCGTCATGCAGGCCGAGCGCGAGAAGTTCGTGGCGGGCTGCGTCGAGCAGAGATACGGCGAGAAGATCGGCACGAAGCTCTTCGACATCATCGAGCCGTTCGCCGACTACGCGTTCAACAAGTCGCACTCCTACGGCTACGGGCTCGTCGCCTACCAGACGGCGTGGCTCAAGGCCCACTACCCGGTCGAGTACCTCGCCGCCCTCCTCACGTCGGTGAAGGACGACAAGGACAAGACGGCGGTCTATCTCGGCGAGTGCAGGGCCCAAGGCATCGAGGTCATCGTGCCCGACGTGAACCGGTCGGCCTCCGACTTCACCCCCGTGGTCGGCGACGACGGCCGCACCCGCATCGTCTTCGGTCTCGCCGCGGTTCGCAACGTGGGCGAGAGCCTCGTGGAGCGGATCGTGTCCGAGCGCGACGAGCACGGCCCGTACGCCGACTTCTACGACTTCTGCCGACGCGTCGACCCGATGGTCCTCAACAAGCGCACGGTGGACTCGCTCGTCAAGGCCGGCGCCTTCGACTCGCTCGGTCACCCGCGCCAGGGCCTGTGCCTCGTGGCCGAGGACGTCGTGGACCGGACCCTCACCCGCCGGCGCGAGGAGCAAGCGGGGATCTCGACGCTCTTCGCGGCGCTCGAGGAGGACAGCGGGCCGGGTGCGGGCCCCGCCGGCTTCGCCGAAGCCCGAGTCCCCGTCCCCGACACCGAGTTCGCCAAGTCGCAGCGGCTCGCCTTCGAGAAGGAGATGCTCGGCCTCTACATCAGCGACCATCCCCTGGCCGGGCTCGAGGGGGCGCTGGCCCGCCTCACCGACACCTCGGTGGCGGATCTCAAGGAGCTCGACGAGCCGGGGGGCGCGGCCGGCTACGGCCGCGAGGGCCAGGTCCGGACGGTCGGGGGCGTGGTCACGGGGCTCGTTCGCCGCTACACCAAGCGGGGGGAGCTCATGGCCACGTTCGTCCTCGAGGACCTGCGGGCCTCCATCGAGGTGTTCGTCTTCCCCAAGACGATGGCGGAGGCCGGGCCGCTGCTCGCCGACGACGCCATCGTCGTGCTGAGGGGCCGGGTCGACACCCGGGACGAGCAGGTGAAGCTGGTGTGCATGGAGGTGAGCCGGCCCGAGCTGGCCGTCGAGGGCCTGGGGCCCCTGCAGGTGAAGCTGGCCCCGGGGGTCCTCACCGACACCGTGGTCGACCGGCTGAAGGCGGTGCTGGCCGAGCACCCCGGCGACCAGCCCGTCCACCTGCACGTGGGGGGGACGACCCTGCGCCTACCCGGCGAATTCAACGTCGACAGCCACCGTGGTCTGGTCGGGGAGCTGCGCGTCCTGCTCGGTCCCAACGCCATCGTGGCCTGAGCGGGCCCACGGGGAGGTGGCCGGTTGGGCCGCGCCCCCGCCCATCCCGTAAACTTGAAGGGCAGGCCGGGCACGACACGGGGATCGGGCCCTCGCCCCCGCCGGGACCGGCCAGAGCACGGGACGAGCACGGAGCGCACGCGATGCCGTTTGAGGTCGGGACCAAGGACTGCACAGCACTGAGCGACGCCGAGTTGGCCGAGATGGCCGACCTGTGCGTCGACCGGGAACCCGGATTCGACATCGGCTACCTCTCCAAGCAGGTCGAGGATTGGGTCCTCGTCACCCACGCCCGGGAGGGCTCCAAGCTGCGCGGCTACTCCTTCAGCACCCTGGAGCGCATCGGCGGGACCCCGTCGCTGCTCGTGGGGCCGGCCACCACCGACCGCACCGCCAAGTCCGAGCAGGCGCTGCGGCTCATGCTCGCCGACCAGTACCGGAGGGCCCTGCTCGCCTTCCCCGACGAAGACGTCCTGGTCGGCACCCGCCTGGCCGTGCCCGAGGCGTTCCTGGCCTTCAGCGGCCTGATCGACGTCGTGCCGCGCCCGGAGCACAAGGCGTCGGGCGAGGAGCGGGCCTGGGGCCGGCGCCTGGCCAAGCGCTTCGGGGCCGAGGGCCGGATCGACGACCGCACCTTCGTGCTGGCCGGCGACGGCACCACGGCCGGCGCCCTCGACCTCGGCGGTCCGAAGATCCCCGTCGCCGACCCGGGCGTGGCCGCTCTGTTCAAGGGTGTGAACCTGCGCAAGGGCGACCGCCTGGTCGCCTTCGGCTGGGCCATGGCCGAGGATCTGGCCTCGGGCACCCTCGGCTCGGGACGAGCCGGGCGCTGACCCCGCGCCGCCGGAGGTCCCGGCGGCGGGCCGAGGCCGTCCCTACGGCCGCGGCAGGATAGCGGTGACCCGCTTGTAGCAGTGGCCGCCGACGGGCTTGCTCAACGCGACCACCAGGTAGTGGGGGCGGAAGCCCAACGCGCCGGCCAGGTCCTTGCCGAAGAGCCGCTCACGGCGCGTCGCCCACAGCGCGGCCATCGCCCTGCGGTCCTCCACCGGGAGCCAGTTGTCGCTGCGGGGCCAGCCGAAGCGGACCCAGACCGAGTCGTCCGTGCGGCGCCGGAACAGGAGCGGGCCACGGGTCGGCACCACGAGCGCCACCGACGGGCGCATACCGCGGAATTCCCAGTAGGGGGCGGAGGTCCCGGCGAAGCCGAGGAGGTGCTGCTCGGCCGGCGCGACCAGGTGGCGCAGCACCCGCCGGGCCTTGCGCCCGGCCAGCCCGCCCACGCGCTCGGGGATGCCCTCGACCGACACGGCCTCGGGCTGGGCGAGGTCGTCGCGCTGGGGGTCGTCGGCCACCACGGCGTCGACGACTTCGAACGGGGTCAAGTCGGGCTCGCGTCCCTCGCCCCAGTCCACGCGCAGGCGGATGACGGCCCCGCTGGCGAAGTCGACGGCCACGGTGTCGTCGGGCGAGCACGAGAGCACCATGCACCGGGTCGTGCCCGGGGCCTTGGCGTGCAGCCGCGGGGTGCGCCGGCGGCGGGACTGGGCGGGTGCCGGAGCCCTACCCGGTCCGGCCGCCGTGTCGGCGGGGACGAGGGCGGCCGTCGGCGTCGCCGCGTCGTCGGAGTCCGGGGGCGGCTCGTCCTGGCGCGTCCGCCGGGCGCGGCGCGCCAGGTGGGTGGTGGCGGGCCCGCCGGGCCAGGCCGTGTCGGTCACCGCGCCTCGCCCCCGACGACGGCGCGGGCCGTGGCGCGGTCGGCCGCGAGCTCGGCCTCGAGCTGAGCGGCGAGTGCCTCCTCGCTGTGCGCGGGCATCCTGCAGGTATAGCGGCGACACACATAGGCCGCACCATCGGCGCGACCCGCCCACAGGGGCGACGATCGCCGCTCGCCCCAGGCGAGCACGGCCGTGGGCTCGAACCGGGCCCGCACCGCTGCGAGGAGGTCCGGCCGCTCGCCGGCCACCACCACCTCGGTGGTCGAGCCCGGGGCGTAGCCGGCGGCCACGGCCAGGTTGGCGAAGGCCAAGGGGTGACTCCGGGCGGTGGGCACCAGGGCGGCCAGGATCCGCTCGCCGGCTGCGGCCGACGCCTGGTCCCCGGTCAGCGCGCCGAGGCGGGCCAGCGCGCCGGCGGCCACCGAGTTGGCGGAGGCCACGGCCCCGTCGAAGACGTCCACCGGGCGCACGAGGAGCGTCTCGGCGTCGGTGCCGGTGGTCGACAGGGGTCCGGGCCGGTCCCCGAAGAGGTGCAGCATCGCCGACGCGACCTCCGCGCCGCGCTCGAGCCAGGCGTC